>WNGQ01007029.1_pt1 | contig 10845 bp, 9 predicted proteins | sample 5407661 | NCBI WGS metagenome assembly WNGQ01 (sample SAMN13153382, study PRJNA577476) | soil metagenome | isolation source: 60 cm soil or saprolite under Garry oak tree replicate 2 | place: USA:California | collected 2016-06-15
CAAGTTCCCCTGGTGCAACAGGCACTCCAGGCCATAGGATATGCGATAAACGAGGATGAGTTACCGACACGCTTTGTCATGCGCGATGCGCACGGTCGCAGTATTGACTTTCATACCGTCATTTTTGATCATGAGGGAGATGGTATTCAGCAGTTGCAGGATGGGAGATTATTTCACTATCCCAGTCACGGTTTCACGGGAACAGGTCAAATCGAAAACCAAACTGTGCGCTGCCTGACCGCTGAGGTACAGGTTCTCTGTCATCTCGGCTATGAGCCTGACGAGAACGATTATCATGACATGTTTCTGCTTGAAAAGCATTTCAAGATAAGGCTTCCTGCTCCATATAGCAGTGTCCAGTGATTACAGGAGCACAAATAACCATGAGGAGTTAAGCCGAGCGCTCAACAGAAACGTCCGGGCTATACAGTTAATCTCTTCATTTCGCGACGGCAATGCCGTTGTGGGTCAACACTTTGTCGATCTCGTTCTTTAAGCGACTCGGATGAGGTCCCATCAGTCGGCCAATCATCTGACCATCTTTGAAGATCATCAGTGTAGGAATGGCCTGAATGCCGAGGTCGGCAGCTAAGCGGTTATTCTCCTTGCTTGCATCGATATCCATCTTCGCGAAGGCCAGTCGTCCCTTGTACTCATCGCTCAAACGTTCGTAGACGGGAGCAATAGCGCGGCAAGGACCGCACCAGGCAGCCCAGAAATCAACGATCACCGGAATATCGGACTTGATCACCTTCTGCTCAAAGTCCGAATAATTCACATGGAACAGGTTGGCATGGGTATCCATATGCTTTCTCAGCTCACTTTCTGTATTTGAGTAGGCATCTATCGTCTTGTTCGTAGATGCTGCTATTCAAGATAATAACATGGCTCAGTTCTCTATTCTGACCCTATACCTTGTATACGTTTTTCTTTGCCTAAAAGAAAGCATCCCACCAGGTAGCTCAGGAAACCACCCTTGTGAGATGGCAGCCTGAGCCACTACACCATCAAATTTGTTCCGTACAAGAGACGAGTGAGGTACCGAAAATGTGATATTTAGGCATGATCCAAACGGCGCAGCTCGATCTTGCCATCGCGCACACGTACCGCGAAGGTCGGCTCGGCATACACTGCCGGGCCATTCACCACAGCGCCGTCGCTCATGCTGAAGCAAGAACCATGCCAGGGGCAGGTAACAGTCCCATCCTTGTATGTACCCTTATCCAGGGGGTCGCCCATGTGCGTACACGTCGCGCCGATGGCATAGATGGAGTTGCCCTGCTTCAGCAAGACTGCCGCGATACCCGCCGCATCGACACGGGTGAGTTTGCCCTCGGCCAGGTCCTGCGCGTTCATCACGGCGACATAGTCATCTGAACCGCCCTCCCACGCCGCGTGGTTCACGCCAATGCCCTTGGCGAAGACCAGCTCACCGCCTAAATATGCAGAGAAGAGCGAGACGGCATAACCGGCAGTCGAGAGATATACTCCTGCCTTACGATTGCCCGTGAGGCGCATTATCAGTGAGGCGATGTTCGTCAGCAAGATGCTGCCGTTCAGCAGCCCATGCAAGAATCCTACCCGGCGGTCGGTTCCGTCCAGGTCGCTCCAATCGGTCACGCCTGTCACCGCGGCGCCGGTCGCTCCCAGGATGCCGAGCAGTAACGTGAGGTCAGAACTGCGGGCAACCCCCTCATCTTCATTGCCTAGCCATGCCATATCCAATATCATGGTGCCACTCCACGCGCCAAGCGGCACGTCGGTCAACACGGGATGTATTGGATGCCCAAGCCAGGTCCCGTTGAGGTAATCCTTGATTTTGCGGTTGGGTTGCCCCGGCTGACCGAATAGTTTCAATAGCCAGCCCTGGAATGGCGCTGCCAGCCTGTCAAGCCACGTCTGTCGCTCCACAATGTTTCCAATTGCATAACGCAGCGGTGGATTCATTGGGGGCGTTTCGGCCCAACTTTTCTGATCAGCCGGCATTACTTCTGAAGTCATAGGTCATGATCCTTTCTGGAAGGCAACACATCGCCTGTATTGCATTCTTTAATCAACGAGAAGCCAACAATAATCGCAGGGCGGGTTAATGCCCAGTATCGAAAAAGGAACGTCCGGCGTGCATTCTTGCTCTATATACTGCGCTACCTTCGGATTGTGCGCGTAAAAATGCCGGGCACAGCGTAATGCGCTCTGCATTGAACGAAAATGCACACACATCTCCTCTTGCGCAGGTAATCGAACATAGGTGAATCCATGCTGCGCCAGCCAGTCATAATCCTGCAGGCGCGGCCAGATAATGACAACTTTCCCCCCAGGTTTTGTTACCCGCCGGAGTTCTGCCAGGCCAGCTTCGCCTCCCTGTGCCTCCTCAGCTGTAAATGCGGAACAGGAAATGGCGAGGTCAACACTCTGATTAGATAATGGAAGCGCGTCAAAACGTCCCTGGCATAATACTGCGCGATTCGAGTCCAGTTTCTTTTGTAATATGCGCAGCAATCCCGGCGATGGCTCAACAGCATAGACCTTTTTCGCCCCATAGCGCACGCACTCCAGTGAGGCTCGCCCACTTCCCGCTCCGGCATCGAGCACGATATTCCCGCGCACATCCGGCTCTAACTGCTGAAAAATCTGGGGATGCAGTTGCTCCCCCTCGGTCAACTCCTCGTAGAAATCTGGCGTTTTCCAGTACGTCAGTTCCCAGAAGAGCCGGTCAAGCACTTCGTGACGAGCAGCCTCTACCCGATCCTCCGAAACGGTGCCTTGGAATTCGGCCAGAAACGATGCGCGTTTTGCCGTTGGCATATTGTCTATAATACGCTGCACCAGTTCCTTCGGCATACCACGCAGACTATATGCCAGCTTCTCTACTGTCAAGCCGAACCCATTACTACAAAGGATACTCCGTAAGGTCGCATCATCAAAGACCATCACATCTTCCATGTGAAATGGATTCTCAAACTGCGGGATAACATCAGCATCGAACCATCGATGCGCTGGCCAGTGGTCGCGCGGGAGCAAGGCGTATTGCAATCGTTCATCACCTTCGCCGGCGAAGTGCGTTGATGAGGCTTTCGATTGTGCAGTTCGGGAATGCTTCGCATCCATCGGCATCTACTCTTTAACAGGCTCGCCATGCTGCATGAAGCAGGCAATTTGACACTTTCGATAGTACCAGTTCTGTCCGTTTGTGAGCAAGTCAACAATAGAATTCTCGTTGTTTATGACCTTATTCACATTACCACTGTGAACTCATCGACTGTACTCTATACATTGCGGTGCTAAACTAACAGACAAACAGGCTATAAAACGTATCTAACCTGATAAAACTAGAGTAACTCATCGTATAAAAAAGCAAAGCTATGAGATATGCTCATCTATGAGAAATTATCTCCCCGTGGGAGGATTAATTAAGTATGTATCAATGTGAATTTTGTGGCTCTGACCTGCCCGATGACGCGCGTTTCTGTGGGAATTGCGGGAGGCTGTCCAATTCTCCAGCAGACGGTCAAACACGTGTCAGTGACCTGCAACTCGTGAAGGGTTACCAGAGAGGTGCACCCAACCGTATCAGCCAGCCGGGCATTTCTCCTTTGTCCCCTTTGCCTCCTTCGCCTTCCTTCTCCTCTGCGCCCAAGTGGAATACCCACTCACCGCGGGGGGATGCGGTATTACTCGATAACAATACGCCTACGACACCCTTGAGCGATGAAGAAGAGGAAAAGCGGCGGCGCGCGGCTATGCTGGGTATGGGGCTGCCTCTCCTGGGCATTGGCGAACAAGCCATCGGCAGCAATGTCCCTATGGTACAAGGAACGCCCCAAATCAGCAGCGTTCCCTCTGTACAGGGCACTCCACACCTACCCGGCGGCTCTTCAGGCGGCGGGCTACACGCAGGTCTAACGGCAGCAACACCTCACGCTCCTGCCGCTCCATCTATGCCGCCAGTTTCACACCTTCCGGCGACTACTTCACCGGGTCATACCCTGCACCCGCAGCATCCTCAACACACACCAAAGGGCTGCGCTCCGGCATTGATTATCACAGCCATTCTGATTCCTATCATTATTATTGCCAGCATCATAACTCTCGGCCTGACGTTATTCGCCCCCAGTTTGTCGCTGAGCGGCAGCAGTAGTGTCGCGGTGGGTGGGACTCTCTCGCTGCACGGTAGCCACTTTTTTCCCGGCAGCAGTGTCACACTCACGCTTGACGGCTCTACTCCGCTTTACGTTATTAGCCAGCGGCCAGGAAAACAGACTGCCAATGTAGTGCAGTATACATTAAGGGCGACAGCAGCGCAGGTCTATTCGTCACTGGCGCCGGCGAACAGCATTACCGTTGGCGGTGATGGCACATTCAGTATAAATATTCCTATCAATGCAAGCTGGTCGATAGGACAACACACCATTCACGCGAGTGAGGCGCTCAGCCATCGCAGTGCGACACTGGCATTTACCATTCTACAGCCCGGAGGCCCCCCTACCGGGACAGTCACGCCAACCGTTACGCCGTCGGTGACAGTCACGCCATCCGTAACGCAAACCGCACCTTCTACACAACCAGGACTCAGTTGTATCAATCCATCATCGGTTTCGCTCGGCCCGGTGAGCGAGCATTACTCTCAAACGGTATCAACAATGGTCACGCTCTGTACCAACGGGACAGGCGCTGTGAACTGGACAGCCAGTTGGGATCAGCAAAAGGCATTCTGGCTCACGCTCGATCATACAACGGGACAGATCAATGCACCTGGCAAGGCACAAATCAATGTCAGCGCCAACGCCTCTCAATTGGCTGCGGGTTCCTATTCAACAACCATCACCTTCAGCAGCGCATCTAACAATGTGACAGAGTCGCTCAACGTGTCCTTTACGGTGCAGGCCGGGTGTATCACAGGTACGCCAAACTCGCTCTCGTTCACAGGAGTTGCCAACGTGAACGATCCCGCAACTCAAACCGTAGCAGTGACGAACTGTGGGATCATCAGTACGTGGTCTGCCCAAACGCAAACCAGTGATGGAGCGAAATGGCTCTCTGTAAATCCAACGAATAATACACTGGGCGCGGGAGCGAGCACAAATGTAACGATTACCGCCTCAAACCTGAATGCGAAGCTTGCCGCGAATACCTATACTGGCACCGTCACGTTCACTATCGGCTCAAGCTCGTTCGTGGTAAACGTGACGTTGACAGTGCAGCCTGCTCCCATGCTGTCGGTGTCGCCATCAACCGGACTTATTGGCAGCCAGCAATGCGGAACTTCCAATGGATACTACATCTGCTATGCCACGCTGACCAACACTTCGACCTCCCTGAGTCTCACCTGGTCTACCAGCAGTAATCTCTTACCTGGCATCATCTTCAAGCCAAACGGCGGCACGTTGACTCCGGGACAGTCAATACGCGTGCAAATCGACATACCGCAAAATGACTGCGCAAATTCAGCCAGTTTAACCTTTACAGGGCCTGGAAATAGCGTTACACTATCCTGGACATGTTACCTCATCGGATAGTAAAAGCGGGAGAGATTCGGGGCATGGAAAACGATGCACTGATCGGGCAGCAACTGGGGTCCTACCTCATCCAATCCAAACTGGGTGAAGGTGGTATGGCGCGCGTGTACAAGGCCTACCACGCGCGTTTGCGCCGCGAAGTGGCCATCAAAGTCATCCTTTCGCAGGTGGCGGACCAGGCCGACTTCAAAGTGCGCTTTGAACGCGAGGCGCAGCTGGTCGCCAGTTTACAGCACCCCAATATTGTGGCCGTCTACGACTTCGGCGACTATGGGAAACTGACCTACCTGGTCATGCAGTACGTGGGCGGCGGCACTCTACGCGACACATTGCGCGGCGGTCACGCGCTCGATCCACGCCAGGCCACCATGTATACCATCCAGATGGGCAAGGCGCTCCATCACGCGCACCTGCGGGGTATCGTTCACCGCGATGTGAAACCGCAGAATATGCTGGTTTCAGCCACCGACGCCAACCAGCTCTTGCTCTCAGATTTCGGCATCGCCAAGCTTTACGATACGCGCCACGAACCGACTATGCTGAATATTGCTGGCGGCCCCGTCAGCAGCGACCCTTCACTCACCAGTGTTGATCAAATCGTGGGAACCGCTGAATACATGGCCCCTGAACAGATCAACGGCAAGCCTGTCGATGCCCGTACCGATGTCTACGCCCTGGGTGTCGTGCTTTTCCAAATGCTGACAGGGGAAGCGCCATTCCGCTCAACTACCATCCACGGGCTTTTATTTCAACACGTCTACACACCGCCGCGCCCGGTACGCGAATTTAACCCGTATGTTTCGGAAGCCCTGGAACAGATCGTTGCCAGGGCGATGGCGAAAGCGCCCGCAGACCGTTTCCAGTCCGCCGAGGAAATGGCCCAGGCGCTAGAGGCTGCCAACACGAATGCCACCTATCAACTTCCACCTTCAGTTCCGCTCAGGCCCATCACCGGGGGAGCAACTCATGAATCCTTAACCAGCCCATCACAAAACCGCCCTTCATTTTATGGGCCGCAGTCACAGGTGGGTACACCCGGCGCTGCATCCGTCTACGGGCAGCAGCCAGCATTCGGCAACACACCCGCCTATGGAACGTCCAGGCGCACCACCGATCCGGGCGGAGCAGGCTTCGTTGCTCCTCCGCTGCGCCATCCAGTACGCTGGCTTCCAGCCAGTTCGATCGGAGCCGCGCTGGTTATTTTGCTGGCAATCGTACTCATTCTAGCCAGAACGGGTGCATTGCCCTTTCTCAATAATGGCAACTCATCAATGACAGCCCAGTCTTTTACGGAAATTTTTCAGAACAACAATCGCAACTGGACCCAGGGAAATCTCAACGGGCTGACAGCAGGTGTGGAGCATGGAACGTATACACTGCAAGTCAGCGACAATCAAACCTATTTCCCACATCCCAATGTAGGAACGCTCCCTGACAACTTTACGTTAACAGTCAGCATGGAACAAGTAAGCACCAGTTCAGCTTTCTACGGATTGGCTTTCCACTGGAGTCAAAATGGTACCAGCGTCTATTGTTATGCCTTGATCATCAATGAGTCCGGTCAATATCAACTTCTGAAATATGACCCCAATCAGTCTAATCAGTACAAGCAAATTTGGACGAGTAATCATCCATGGTCAGCTATCAATTCAGGCCCTAATAAATCGAATACATTGCAAGCTACCGTGCATGGGAGCACATTTTCCTTCATGGTCAACGGCCAGCCTGTTCAAGTTGGGCCGAATGCCACTGACACTAGCTATACAGATCCCAGCAATCCATATACGGGCGGTCAACCGGCTCTCGTGGTAGCCGGTCCAGGTACGAGTTTTCTGGCCACATCGGTGCAGCTTACTACAATGTGAATTCGTGTACTTTTATCAGGAGCTTGCTCTCTAACCTTTCTTGCATACAATCTCACATCCGACATATACTATACGCCACATTGTATTTATTACCGGTGTACTCTCGTCTAGAAACACGAAACGTCTAAATCATGCTCAGCTTCCAGGATCAACTTCAAGTCGCCCAGGAAATCATGCAGCAGGCGGAGCGCATCGTCGCTCTGACGGGCGCTGGCATCAGCACCGAATCGGGCATTCCTGATTTTCGCAGCCCTGGCTCCATCTGGCTGGAGCAGCCACCCGTGAGCTACAAGGATTTCATCAGTAAAGCGGAGGCCAGACAACTCTACTGGCAGACACGGCGTAACCTCTCCGGGCAGGTGGCCGGTGCAAAACCCAACGCCGCGCACTACGCCCTTGCAGAACTGGAACGGATAGGGCGTTTACAGGGCATCATCACGCAGAATTTCGATGGGCTGCACCAGGATGCAGGCAACCGGCCCGAACGCATTGTAGAACTGCACGGCACCTCACGCGAAGCGGCATGTACCCTGTGTGGCGCGCGATCATCCATGCAAGAACTCCAGCAGCGCATAAACGCCGGAGAAATTGATCCGGTTTGCCCGCAGTGTGGAGGCTTTCTCAAAGCAGCAACCATCCTCTTTGGTCAACGCGTCCCAGAAGCCGCGCTGGCACGCGCCAGAGAACTGGCAACCTCCTGCGATCTCTTCCTGGTCGTCGGCTCATCCCTGAAAGTAATACCTGCCGCGACACTGCCGCGCCTGGCTCTCAGCCACGATATTCCCCTCATTATCATCAACCTGCAACCCACTCCACTGGACGATTACGCCGATGTCGTCATGCACGAAAAGGCGGGGCTTGTGCTGCCTCAACTGGTGGCACTGATGAGATTGACAGAACAAGCTGGGGATGGTTAGCTTCTGCACGACTCTATTTCTCTTTCTCAGCCAACTCTTTTACCTTCGGTAAGACTCGATCCCAGACTTGCGCGCTTAGATAGCAAATCTTCACGAGAAACACCCGGCGGGATATCGCAATGGGCAAAATAAGACCCAGGCCGCTCCGCTCAGTAGAGCATTCGACCTGGGTGGTTTGCGGTTTTAGACTTCAGGTACTTCTGGCAGGTCTCCTTCGTTCTCCACCATAAAGAGCTGGCGGATATCGTGAGGAAGTTGAGAGCGAACATTTTCGATCTCGCCCATGCTCACCGCCTCACAGAGAACTCCTATGACGACGCGAGCCTGCAAAGAAGCATCTTGCAGGTCAATACCTGCTCGTTCGCTCACAAGGCGGAAGAACTCCTCCAGTCCAAAGGGGTCGCCAATACCTGCATAAGGCTGTAGCAAAAACACCCCTATTTCTGGTGGAAGCTGTGAAGCCAGGTCTTTGGCTTCACCTCCTGCCAGGCGCTCTGCCAGCGTTGCAAGCGTGGCTCCTATGGCCAGCATGGCTTCCTCTTGCGAGTCCAGATCAGCGCGACGCTGCACCTTTGCGATAAATTCGTCAGACTTCAATATACCCTCCTTTCTCTAAACGAGGGATATTCATAACCACTTATCGCTTAGCGCGCAGTACTCTGCTGACCAGCGCCAAGACGCCGCGCCAGCAGCTGCATTGCGAATTGCGCGCGGTTACGGTCCTCAGTCTGGACCTGGCGTAAGAACTGTGTCAGTTCATTATCGCCCAACTGTTCCGCGTCACGGATGTACGTATCGTACGTCTCAGCAGCCTGCAGTGTATGATACAGCACACTGATCAGGTTATAGTACGGATTACTGGCGCCCGTAGCGCTTGAAGTGCCGCTGCCTCCCGTAGGGCTCTGGCTATATTGTGTCATTTACTCCTCCTTTGGTCTTGACTACTTCGATTTTACAAACGTATCCCTTCCCTTGCCACTTTTCCCATCCTCACACCTATCACGATTATTTACGAGGAAAAGTTTCCAGTTCGTCTATAAATAAGCGCGAGAATTGCATATATTTCTATAAATATGGTCATCAGTATGGTGGCTCTGCTGCGGTCTGCCCGTCGAGGAAAGTATTGCCTTTCACCCTTGACACAATTGAATATAATACATATATACCCCTATCAGGGGGGTATGGGTTTTGTAAAAAGCAAGTAATAGTATGCATACATAGCTATACAAGAGCGAGGGACACACCATGCAAGTACTCAACAGCATCGGACAAGCCCTATTTACATCCTTCAGTATGTTATGGGAAATCCTCTGGCCACTCATTCTTGGATTTACCCTCTCAGGTATCGTTCAGGCCGTTGTGTCTCATAACGCGATGGCAAAGACACTCGGGGGTGATGACCCAAAAAGCTTAACATTCGCCACGCTTTTTGGCATTGCATCAAGCTCTTGCTCCTATGCAGCCGTTGCCCTCGCGCGTTCCATCTTTCTGAAAGGCGCAAGTTTTACCTCTGCAATGGTATTCGAAATAGCCTCAACAAATCTAGTGATAGAGCTTGGGATTATCCTGATTGTTCTCCTGGGATGGCAGTTTACCGCAGCAGAGTTCCTTGGCGGCATTCTCATGGTGATCTTCATTGCGGTGATTTTCCGCCTGACCTTAACGCCAAAGCTTGTACAGCTGGCAAAAGCGCATGCTGAAAAAGGGATAATGGGAAGAATGGAAGGACACGCCGCGATGGACATGAGTATATCAGGCGGCGGGTCATTTTTCTCAAGACTCTTGAGTAAAAGAGGATTTACCGCGGTCAGTAACTTTTTCGTGATGGATTGGGCTTCTGTGTGGGTAGATATTGCGCTCGGACTGCTCATCGCCGGTGCGATAGCCACGTGGGTTCCCAACTCGTTCTGGAATGCATTTTTCTTCTCCAACAATCCAACGCTTGCCAAAATCGAAGGCCCCCTGGTTGGCCCATTAGTCTCCGTGGTGAGTTTCGTCTGTTCTGTCGGCAATGTCCCGCTTGCAGCAGTGCTGTGGAGAGGTGGGATCAGCTTTGGCGGAGTAGTCAGTTTCATCTTTGCCGACCTGATCATCCTCCCTATTCTAGACATTTATCGCAAATATTACGGATGGAAAGTGATGGCATACATCCTGGTGACATTCTACGTGACAATGGCTGCTGCTGGCTATGTTGTAGAATTTCTTTTTGAGGCGCTTGGCATTATTCCCACGAATCGCAATGTTGCTGCCATCACCGAGGGCGTTCAATGGAACTACACAAGTATCCTCAATATCATTTTTCTCATCCTGGCAGCCATCCTGGTTATTCGATTTATCCGAACCGGTGGAGTACCTATGCTTCGTATGATGAGCAAACCCGAGCATGAAATGCATCACGAACATGGTGAAGAGATGCATCATCAGCACGGGTAAATAGAAGCAGTGCCTTAGAATGTAGTTTCTCTTGCCTTCACTCTTCTTCCAATAGAAACTTCAATTCACCGGCGCGAATTGGCACGTGCAGCCGATTCTCCACAGGTGCCAGTG
>WNGQ01009587.1_pt1 | contig 10845 bp, 7 predicted proteins | sample 5407661 | NCBI WGS metagenome assembly WNGQ01 (sample SAMN13153382, study PRJNA577476) | soil metagenome | isolation source: 60 cm soil or saprolite under Garry oak tree replicate 2 | place: USA:California | collected 2016-06-15
TGGCGATTATCGCGGCTGAGTCGGCCGAAATAACGCGGTTCGCCGAAGATTCCTTTCGCCTCGATGACTTCGATGGCCTCGACGCATTGCAGCGGCGCGCCGGGTTGCGGCGGGTGCAAATGGAGTGAAGCCACGCGGCCAGGCAGGACAGGAGAGGCTGTAGTGCTCATTCGTTTTCAGCCAGAATTATGGACTTTGCGCCAGAATAAGCAAGGGCGAGGGCGAGATGTGACCTCAACGCTCCCAATGGCTCACGGTACCCAGGCAGCAGTATAGAAGGCCCGTCCGTTGGGGGGAGCAGCATCGAGGGCGGTGTAAGTGCCGCCTGCCGGCATGGTGATGGTGGCGATGGTGGTCCAATTGGCGATGTCGGTAGAACGGAGAAGCTGGTAATGGAACCCGGCGGCACCGGCGAAGGTCACCTGTACGGCGTTGGTGATGGGGACAACGGAAAGCATATCAGGGGTTTGGGGAGGGAGCAGGCGAAAGACGGCGCCGAAATTCCCGGTGCCACCGGAGTAAGCGGCGCCGTAAAATGCGCCGTCGCTGCCAAGGATAAGGGAAAAGGGGTTGGCCCCATCGCCTGGCACGCTGCCGAAGTGGTGAAGAATGGAATAGTCAGTTCCGTCGTTATTGCTCCTGAAGATGGTCCCGAGGTTGTTGCTGCCGCCGCCTTGGGTGGTTCCATACAAGTATCCATCCCAACCGCGGACCAACTGGCCTGAAGGGCTCTGGCCGTCTGCGCCCGAGGTTGTGAAGATATGTATGAGCTGATAACCAGAACTGTCGCTGTTGACGCGGAAGACCGCACCGACGTTGTTACTGCCGCCGGCAAAGGTTGCGCCGTAGATGGCGCCGTCGGTGCCCTGCGTCATTCCGGCCTGGAGCCTTGCGCCGTCGCCGGGGACGGTTCCGAAGCTATGTAGCACCAGCCATGAAGAGCCGTCTCTGCTAACCTTAACGGCTCCAGCAGTGGGGTTGCCCGCGCCCGGCGAATTCCAGGTCCCGCCGTAGAGGTAGCCGTCGTTTGCTTCGAAGAGCATGGACTGGGGGTTGAGGCCCTCGCCGCCCGCGTTGCTGAAGCAATGCAGGATTTGGTAGAAACTGCCAATGGTGTTGATGGCGAATACGGTTCCCTGGCCGTTGGTTCCTCCCGAATAGGTGGTTCCGTATAGAATACCGTCGGTGCCCGTGATGAGGCCGGCGAGTGGCGATTGACCATCCATGCCGCTGCCGAACAGGCGCAAAATCGTGTAGCCGGTGCCATCCTTGCCGAGTTTGAAAAGACCGCCGCGGACCAAATTGGTGCCGCCCGAGGAGACGATGCCGTAGAGGGCGCCGTCCGGCCCCTCAGCCATCCCGCCTCTAGGGGTTGATTCGCTCTGACCAGCCCTACTGAAGTTGTGCAAGATCGCATAGGGAGTGCCGCTTTTGTTGAGTTTGAAGACGGTTCCGCCGCCGTTGGCACCACCGAAGTAAGTGGTGCCGTAGAGGACGCCATCGCGGGCTTCGCGTACCCAATCGGGACCGGTACCATCGCCGCCAGTGTTTGGGAGGAAGTTGTGGAGCACGGTGTAAGATGAGCCGTCGGTCGTCAGGCGGAATACGGTGCCGACTCCGGCGGAGCCACCGGATTCGGCAGTGGCATAGAGAGCGCCATCGCTCGCGAAGAGCACAGTATCATAGGGGTTTTGTCCAGAGCCAGAGTCACAATGGTGGAGCACGCTGTAGCTGGTGCCATCTTGGTTGAGGGCGTACACTGAACCGACGTTGTTGCTGCCACCGATTTCCGCCGTGCCATACAGCACACCGTTAGTGCCGAGCTTGAGCGCCGCCTGGGGGCTACCCCCGTCTTGTGCAGAGGGCCCTCCGAAATGGTGCAAGACGAGGTAGTTGGTCCCGGCTTTACTCACGCTAAAAACCACGCCGAAGTTGTTGCTGCCACCCTGGTATGTGGTGCCGTAAAGGGTTCCGTCGCGTCCCTCGACGACGGCTCCGACCGGAAGCGTGCCTTGCAAGCTGGATTGGAAGCTGTGGACCAACGAATAGCCGGTGCCGTCCTTGTTCAATCGGTACAAGATTCCTGAGTAGGTCACTCCATAAAGAGCGCCGTCGCTCGCCTCCAGCACGGTGTCGGCGGGGTTTCCCCCGTCGCCGCTGGCGCCGAAGGTGTGGAGTACGGTGAAACCGGTGCCGTCCTGCTGGAGCCTGAAGACGGTTCCGACTGAATTGCTGCCACCGTTCTGAGTGGTGCCGTACAGAAAGGAGTCACTGGCTTGGATGAGGGCTCCGGGTGGGTTGACGCCGTCACTCCGCATAACGAAGTGGTGCAGGATGGCATACCCGGTTCCATCTTTGTTGAGCTTGAATATCGTCCCGGCGCCGTTTGTCCCGCCTGCCCATGTAGCACCGTATAAAATCCCGCCCGAGCCCTCCACCAACCCACTGTAGGAGTTCCGACCGTCGCCAGTGATGGTTGCGAAGTGATGAAGCACCACATAACCAGAACCGTCCTTGTTGACTTTAAATGCGGCACCCGCGCCACCCAGACCGCCGGCGTAGGTCGTTCCGTATAAGAATCCGTCGGAGCCTTCGGTTAGCGGTGCATATGGAGACTGCTCGGAGCGGTCCGGCCGACCGAAGGATCTCAAAATCCCGTAGTGAGTTGCAGCCAGGACAGGAAGCCCCAGGGTGGCCGTTAGCAGGACCGCGACAAGCGTGAAACAGTGGGGGCGAGAGAGTCGGATAATTGGCGCCATGAAGCAAAAGTAATCGCGGATGAGACGGCGTCAAGGGCGCGGGCCAGAATTCTTCGGCTAGGCTGCGAGTGCGAGACAGTCATTGCGTGCGGCATGAGTATTGAGGCGTTCTTTCCAGAACTGGTCGACCCGGCGGCCGGCGCGGATACAACGCAGCGCCAGCACGCCGACTCACTCAGGGCTCGTGCAAAAATCAGTCCCGAGCCGGAGGCGTAATTCAAACATTTTAAAGGGTGCCCCTCTCCCCGGCCCTCCCCCCGTTCGTTCCTCACGGGGAGAGGGAGGAGAGGGGCTAAAATCCGCGTTCCGAGGTTTACCGGGTTGCCTTCTTAAGCGACGACAAATACTCGACCAAGTCAACCAGATCCTGTAGGGACATGGTCTGCTGCAAACCTGCGGGCATAATGGAAAGCTTCTCTTGAGCGCGTTTGGCGATGTCGCTCTTTTTGTAGTGAGTGACGATGCCGCCGACCGCCTTAATGGCGAGCTCGTCGGCGGTTTCGCTGGCGATCAAGCCATAGGCTTCGTCGCCGTTCTTCAACTCAATCAGCCAGGCCTCGTAGCCAAAGGAAATGCCGGCACTGGGGTTGAGGACTGATTCGTAAAGCGCGTCCTTGCCGAGCTTGGCGCCGATCTCTGAAAGGTTGGGTCCGAAGTCAATGCCTTGGCCGTTGACTTGATGGCATTTGATGCAAGCGAGGGTGTCGCGTCGAAAGACCTCCGCGCCTCGTACCGAATCGCCTTTCATGTGCGCCAATTTGGAAATCGGCGGCAGCGGCTCGGCATTCAGACCCAGAGGCGGCGGCAGCATTTGCGCCGCTTCGGCCTTGAGCTTGGGCCAGCGGACGCCGCTGAGTTCCGAAGCGGCGGTGACCTTAAGGTCATCGGGCAGTTTTTGTTCGTTGGCGAGCTTAAGCAGTGCCGCTGCGCCGTCCTGTAGTTTGACCAGGGCGCGAACGGCCTGTTTGCGCAGAGCGAGGTGGCGCGACAGGTCCGTAACGATTGGGGCCAGCAGGGGAATGATTTCCTTCTGACCTGAATTACCCAACGCCTGCGCCACGTTGGTGGCGGCGGCGCCGGCCAGCGATGCCCTCAACAAATCGAAAGCCTGGTTGGCCAGCACTAATCGCATCGCCTCGACCCCAACCGAGTCATTGGGGTTCTTGACGGCGATGTCGAGCAATGACCGTTCCTGGCCTTTGATTTTGAAGTCACGCACGAGCTCGACGAACTGGGGCGTGCCGCGCACTTGATCGAGCACATTCAGAACCGCCGTCTTGACCTCTGGGTGGGCCTCGAGATCGATGCCCTTGAGCCGGCTCAAGGCCTCCAAGGCGATGGCGGTACGGTCGGGGTCGCTTGACTTATCGCCTTCCTCGGCGGCGGCAAAAGTCCAAGCGCACAGGTGGCAGGCAAGAGTCAAAGCAGTTGCCGAAGAAGGAATTGAGAACTGAAAATTGAAGATTGAAGATTTCAATTTACTGAGGGACCGGCAGCCTGGCGTTGTGCTCCCAAGGGTCAAAATCGTCGCAAGCCGCGCAAATTTACGGCGGCATTGGGGGCGTAATTTATCTGACACTCAACAACTGGACCAACGCCACATCCTTTTCCGGGCCGGTGAGGAAATCGAACGCGCGAAAATAATGCTCGCGCTCGCCGGCGCTGAGAGTCTTGTCGGAGATGATCTTGGCCAGCAAGGCCGGGGTTTTCTTGCTGCGCGAGCGCCAGACGATATTGCGTCCGGCCGCGGTGTTCCATTTGTCGCCGATTTCGGTCAGCCAGGCATCGAAGAACCCGTCCCACTGGCGGTCGGCGCCGATGCCGAGGGCTTCGAGGCACCAGCGATCCTGGCCGTCATGCTGCAAGGCGAGTTGCGCCCAGAGTTTCGGGGCCTCGGGGGAGGCGTTGTGCCGAAGCGCAATGGCACATTCGCGGCGGACTTGGGCTGACTCGTCGTGGACGAGCGCCTTAACGCAGGGAATGACGTCCAGCTTGAGGGAACGGGCTATGCGCAGGCCCGTGATGCGGATGTCCGGGTTGCGGTCCCGGATGGCCTGCTCCAGGTATTGCTTTTCGCTGCCATTGATGCGGGCCAACAGCTGCAAGGCGCGGGCGCGCATTCGCGCATCGTCACTCTTCCACAGCTTCAGCAAATCCTTTTCCGCGTCCCCGCTCATGGCGTGCAGCCGCGTCCAGGCCAGGTAGCGAGTCGCTTGGTTCGGCGATTGCAGAGCCTCAACGCACCCAGCGGCGTTGGTCAAACTCAGTTTGGGTACGGAACTCTTGCTGCCCCTGGGCGCGATGCGATAGATCCGCCCCGTCATCTTCTCAAATTCCTGGTCGGCCATAAGGTGGCCACCGACGCCGGCATCATTCCAATCAGCGACGTAAATTGAGCCATCCGGAGCCACGCAAACGTCCGAAGGCCGGAACCAATCGTCGCTGGTTGAAAGGAGGTCGCTGATTGCGGCTTTGTAGCCCGCGCCTTGGGGCTGGACCGGATAAGCGCGCACGACGCGCGGAAGGGCATCGCAGTGAATGACCTGGTTGCAATAGGCTTCGGGCAGGAGCTTTCCTTCATAAACAATGATGCCGGTTGGCGAGCCGGCGCCGGTGTGCAGAAGATTTGGCACGACACCCGGATCATATTGATGCCACTCGTAAAAAACTTTCGTCTCTTCGGCAGCGCCTTTGGACTTGGCCTTACCCCAGGCTTCGGACCAACCGGCGCCGGTCATTTCGTCGGCATAGCCGAAGTTGCCGTACTCCGTCACATAATTGATGCGGACGCCGCGGTTGCCATCATCATCGTTGTCGGACTGCCACATGGTGCCGAAAGAGTCCAAGGCGACTTCGTAATTGTTGCGGAAATTCCACGCCAGCGTTTCGACATCGCTGCCGTCGAGGTTGCAACGGAAAACCATGCCCATGCGATAGGGATTGCCGCGGTTATTGACTTCGTGGCCATCCCGGTCAACAACTGGCTTGAGCGCCATCTGCTCGATCGGCCCATGCAGCGGGACTTCTCGGTTAAGCGGGTAAAAGAGGTGTTTGCCTTCGTTGCCCATGTTGAAATAGAGCTTGCCGTCCGGGCCGAATACAAACGCGTGGACCCCGTGGTCATGGTCTATGCCGCCGATGCCGGTAAAGAGCACCTCGCGTTTATCGGCCTTGCCGTCGCCGTCGGTGTCGGTCAGCACAAAGACGTTCGGTGAATCTGAGACAATGACTTTGTTGCCGAGCACGCAGATGCCCAGGGCGGCGTTGATGCTCGGGTCTTGATAGAAAACGGTTTCTTTATCGGCCACGCCATTGCCTTTAGTGTCCTCCAGAATTACGATTCGATCACCGGCCGCTTGGAGAATACCCCATTTCTGAAAAGTCGAACGATAGTTGACGCCTTCGGTAATCCAGACCCGCCCGCGCGCATCTACGTCCATGTCGGTCGGGTTGCGCACCATGGGTTCGGAGGCGAACAGCGAGACTTCCAGACCGTCGGCCACAGTAAAGCGCTTGACCGAATCGCGAGCTGCCTCCGGCCCCACGCCCGAAGGATTGGCGGCCAAGGCAGGATAGGCCAGGCCGCCAAGCATTGCGCCCAGTAGCAACGCAGTGTGTCGAGGAGAAGGTTTGCTCACATCGTGTGTATGCGCTAAAGGTCATCGAAACCTGGTCGTTTGTCCAGTGACATTGCAGCGCAGCTCAGCGTGAGGATCCTTGCTGCCGATGCACAGCAAGATGGCTCTTTTCCTGGATGATACTTTTTGTTCAAGCCTTGTTTGATTTTCGGTGTTGTTGATGTTGCTATTGAGTTGCTGCGCCGTTCTCTCCTTAGCAGGCTGGGACGCGCTTGCGAGCCTTTAACTTGAACTAAAAATCAATAACCCAAAACTTATCGTGCCGCTGCCTTTCCCCATCAACCCCGCCTTGAAAGATTTGCCGGTTTATCAACCGGGTCGGCCTATCGAGGAAGTTGCCCGCGAACTCAATTTGCCCGCCGCAGACATAATTAAATTGGCGTCCAACGAGAATCCGCTTGGGCCGTCGCCTGCCGCTTTGGCGGCGATGCGAAGGGTTCTGGCCAACATCAATCGCTATCCGGATGGCAATGCGTTTTACCTGAAGCAAAAGTTGGCGACGAAACTCGGCCTGGAAAGCGCCAACCTCATCCTCGGCAACGGCTCCAACGAAATCATTGAGTATGTCGGCCATGCCCTCATGGGACCGGGAGTGGATGTGGTAGTGTCACAGTATTGCTTTGCGGTTTACCCCCTGGTGACCAGGCTTTTCAGCGCCAACCTGATTACTGTGCCGGCTAAAAACTACGGCCATGACTTGCCTGCGATGCTCAGCGCCCTGACTCCGCGCACCCGAGTTGTTTTCGTCGCCAACCCCAACAACCCCACCGGCACATTGGCGCGGCGCGCCGACGTGCTTCGCCTCATCAAGGAAGTGCCCGAAACCGTTCTGCTGGTGATGGATGAGGCCTACCTCGAGTTCCTCGACGAACCGGTGGACTTGCTGCCCCTGGTTCGGCAGGGCAAAAAGCCGAACCTCCTGCTGATGCGCACCTTCTCGAAAATTTTTGGCCTCGCCGGGCTGCGCATCGGCTACGGGATCGGGCAGCCAGCCCTGATTGCAGCCCTGGAGAAGGTCCGCCAGCCGTTCAATATCAACTCCATCGCGCAAGCCGGCGCCCTGGCAGCCCTGGATGATACCGAGCACATCCGCAAGAGCCGCCTCAACAACGCCAAAGGGCTCCGATTCTTCAGGGAGGCTTTTCGCCGGATGCAGCTTGAAGTTATTCCGTCAGCGGCGAATTTCATCCTCGTGCGCGTTGGTGACGGCCAACGCGTCTTCGAGGAGCTTCAGAAGCAGGGCATCATAGTCCGACCCATGGCCGCCTATCAGTTGCCGGAATGGATTCGCATTTCGGTGGGCACTCCCCAGGAGAATGAACGCTGTCTGGCCGGGCTCAAAGGCATCTTAGGGAAGAAATGAAACGCCGCGAGTTGCTTGAGATTTGAGCTGGTAGGAGGCGCTATCGGCCACGCGCAAAGCTCAGTGAGTCAGCGCAGCCGATAAGTAATTCGCGCTTTGGTCAAGTCGTAGGGAGACATCTCGAGACGGACACGGTCGCCCACGGTCAGCCGCACAAAATGCTTGCGCATCTTGCCTGACAGGTGCGCCAGCACTTCGTGCTGGTTATCCAGTTTGACCCTAAACATCGTGCCGGGCAGGACGGTGCCGATGGTCCCTTCGAGCTGGATGGGTTCTTCGTTGCCCATGGCGTCCTCGCAAACCACAATTAGCCGCACGGAGCACCGGGCGCGGCATCGGAGTGCAGGGCGCCAGTGCCGGGCCAGCACAAGAACAGAACCGCGCAGAGTTGGAGCTCTGCGCTCCTCCCGCCGTGACTGAGGCAGTACATCAATATTTGAGACTCAGTTTGTAGCGCAGGATATTGAGGCAACGCTCGGCATTGATCGTCTCCCGGCTCCGCCAGCCCTGGCAGCAGGCCTCACCCACCAGAGAAGTGCGCCGGCCGGCCACCGCCCGGGCCAGTTCTTCACTCAGATCAAAATCACCGCAAACGCAGGCGTAGTTGGGGCAGTCAAAGCGGAACACGGCCCTGGCGTTCTCCAGGTTGGCGCTGTATTTCATGCTGCCGCACCGGGTCAGTTCATCGTGCTCGAAGTACATCAACTCCACTGTCAGAGACCTCAAATGCGGATATTTCACCGCCAGGGTGACTGAATCGTTGACGCGTTGTTTTACCTGCTGGCGGTATTCACCGCGCGGGCTGGTTCTCTGTGGATGCATCGTAATACAGTGACAATGGTTTGGCCAAGTCAGCCCATCAGCATAACCCGGCAAGGGTTGGTTGTCTCTACCAAATATTTCGCAATCTTCATCAACGAGGCGTCCCGCGGTGGAGGCGTCCCGTCGCCGAAAATCCAAAGCACAAAAAATAATTGATTTGAATGCCGCGGGAAAGCGAATACTTATTGCTGGATGGTAACGGGGCGCGTCTGGGCACTGCCACCGTAGCGCAGACTGGCAGTCTGCTGTGTCGCGGATTGGCAATCCGCCCACCTGCCGAATACCATTCGGCGAAACAGCAGACTGCCAGTCTGCGCTACAAGCCAGCCTCCATCCGTATTGGTGGCAGTGTCGCGATGCGCCCATGGTAACGCAAAGTCATGCTCTAACGTGAAACTGACCGACCTGCGGGGCATCCTGCAGTACATTCCACAATTCCGCGAAAAGACCTTCATCCTCGGCGTGGATGGGGCGATCGTCACCGATGAAAATTTCGCCAACATCCTGTTGGACGTGGCGGTCTTGCGCTCGCTCAATATTCGTGTCGTGCTGGTACATGTCGACGGCGCAGGCATCACGGATGCTGAGACGTTGAAACTGGCCCTGACGGCTGCCAACCGTCTGACGCACGAAATTCTGGAGGGCCTTTCCGCCAACGACCTGCGCGCCGCCTGCACCAACGCCCTTATCGCTCATCCGATGGGCATAATTCAGGGAGCGGACCATCTGTTTACGGGCAAAGTCGAGCGAGTTGATGTCGAACTATTCCAGACCTTGCTCAGCCAGGGCATCATACCCGTGGTGCCCCCCCTGGGCTTCGATGGCGACGGCAGAACTTATCGGGTCAATTCCGACAGCGTGGCGGTGGCCGTGGCGGATGCTCTAAAAGCGACCAAACTGATTTTCATCACCACCTTCGACGGCCTGGTTCGCCAGGGCCAGGTTATCCGGCAAATGTTGGTCGCGGACCTTGACGCGATTCTGGCGAATAATAGAAGCGAGATGTCGCCGGAACTGGTTTCCAAGGCCGTTCATGCCTCCGCCGCCTGTCGGGCCGGGGTGCAACGAGTGCATATCATCAATGGCCGCGTGGACGAAGGCTTGCTGGCCGAAGTGTTTTCCAATGAGGGCATCGGCACGCTCATTTACGCCAATGAGTACCAGCAGATTCGCCGCGCATTAAAGAAAGACATCCGCCACATCCTGATGCTGACCAAAAACTCCGTCGCCAGCGACGAACTCATCAAGCGCACCCGCTCGAGCATCGAAAAGAATCTGAGCGATTATTTCTTGTTCGAGATCGACAAGAACCCGGTGGCGTGCGTTGCTCTGCACACCTTTCCGGAATACGGCAAAGGCGAACTCGCCTTCCTCTACGTCAGTCCATCGCATGAGAACCAGGGCATAGGCCGCAAGCTGATTCAGTTTGTCGAAAGCAAAGCCCGCGAAATGGGCCTCAACGAGCTGCTCACGCTTTCCACGCAGGCCTTCAGTTATTTCCAATCCAAAGGCGGTTTCGCCGAAGGCAGCCCCGATGACCTGCCCCCAGGTCGGCGCGAGAAGTATGACCACAGCGGCCGAAATTCCAAAGTGCTGGTCAAGAAATTGAAGTAGCCCGCCGTTCGGTCGTTCGCTGGGTTTAGTGGATCGGCGTGTGATTCCATTTCGCTTTCAAGATGAGACTAATCCTGCATCGCAGTGGAGACCCCTCACCCCGGCCCTCTCCCCTTAGTAGGAAGGGGAGAGGGGGAATCGTCGGCAGCGCGTTTGTAATGGACGGTTCATGGAAAGGAGGTTCCAAATTCCGGAAGCCGTTGGCACGTGCCCAACAGCCCACAATTCTCGCTTTGCAGACCTGAATTTTGCCTTACCCTGCCTCTGTGACCTTGAGCGAGCAAATGACGGCGCTGGCGCAAGCGGCCAAGGCCGCCTCGCGCCAATTGGGCCGACTGACCGCAGCCGAAAAAAACGCCTGCCTGGTGGCGATGGCCGGCGCGCTCGAACAAAACTGCGCCGCCATCAAAACGGCCAACGCGCTCGACATGGACGCCGCTGCCAGGATGGACCTTTTCTCCGCGATGCTCGACCGGCTCAAGCTCGACGATAAACGGATTGGAGACATTGCCAAGGGGCTGCGCGAGGTGGCGGCCTTGCCGGACCCCGTCGGCAAAATCCTGGCTGAACGCGTCCGGCCCAATGGCCTGAAACTTCAGAAAGTGACCACACCCATCGGGGTCATCGTCATCATCTACGAATCCCGGCC
>WNGQ01008365.1_pt1 | contig 10843 bp, 12 predicted proteins | sample 5407661 | NCBI WGS metagenome assembly WNGQ01 (sample SAMN13153382, study PRJNA577476) | soil metagenome | isolation source: 60 cm soil or saprolite under Garry oak tree replicate 2 | place: USA:California | collected 2016-06-15
CATCCAATCGACGAGCGGCGCGAGGCCTTCAGGCTGGGCGCGATAATAGACGTGGCGGCCCTCGGGGCGCTCGGCGACGAGGCCAGCCAGCTTCAAGGACTTGAGGTGTTGGGAGATGGCGCCCTGCGTCACGGAACTCTCCCGTGTCAGCTCGACCACGGTGATCTCGTCGGACTTGACGATGCGCTCGAACACGGCTCGGCGTGTCGGATCGGCGAGCGTGCGCATGACGGCGGTGATGGTCCCGGCTTCACTCATGACCAACACATTAGTGTAGGCTAATTCATTAGTCAAGCCTAATCTGTTGTCACGACGCAGGCGCTGCCGTTGCCGCGGTCAAGCCGCAGAGTACCAGTGCGGTATCCGAAGTACCGTTGTGATCCTTGGCGGCCGCCGCCCGCGGGCCGATGCGGCCATCGACCAAACGGTCGACTCTCGGGAAGCGCGTCGCAGCGCCACCCGCAAGTCTGACCGCATTGCATTTTCGGACAATGGTGAGTTTCCGCCGCGCGTCGATGACATGATGGTCCGACTGGAATCGAACCGGATGATCGTCCATCTGCAGGCGAACCGAATTGAGCGCGCGGCGATCCACCGTGGGGTGCACCGGCTCTGGTTCGATCCGCCTCACGGACCGCAACTGGGCGTGGCCGTTCGCGCCGGACCAAGACGATCCGGGGTTACTTCAGGCGTGTCATCCACCCCAGTTCGGATAACGATTGTCGTACGAACTTGGCTGGTCATTGTAGGACGGCGTCGGCTGGTAGCGGATCGCCGGCTCACGCGGTGCGTAGGCAAAACCCGAAGCGGGATCCGAGAGGATCACGCCCTGGTTGGGACGGACAACGGCGTGGTGCCGATGCGCGCGAGACACCGTAGCCGCGTTGGCGGAGCCACACAGGGCGACCAAAACGCCCAAGGCCAAAATAGAACGCATCGCTCTTTCTCCAATCTTTCTTCAATCGACCTGCCACGTCCGCTTATCTAGGGCTCGGGCCGCGCCGCCCAATAAGGTGCGGCTTCACGATCAGTCACATCGGCGGCATCACCGGCGCTGTCGCGATTCCCCGCGAAATGAAGGCGTTGCAGCGGACCAGGTGCTCCGATTCCATCAACCCCATCGTTTCCCGGCTCTCCGACCTCATCCTCGTATGTCCCAAGTCGAGAGGGCGAGACATGACGAATAGTTTCTCCAGGAATCGCGGGAGTGCGTCCTGCCGCGCTTGGCTCGCGTGCAGCGCCATCAGCCGAGCTGATTCATGACGGAACGAAACCGGGGTCAAACGCCATGATTTTTGTGATCTTCGGTGGCACTGTCGCTCGGTCGACAATCAATAACGACCATCACGCTCTTTTTGCTTGATCCATTCCGATAACGTCCTTGGTGTTGATCCCGAAGGTCCGCGACCGGATTGGCTCGACGTTGCTTTGAGCTTGTTCCGGATCGTCTTCTCCGGGTGTTCTCGCCGCAGCACCGCTGTTTCCGTCTCCAGGACAGCTCTGGAAGCATTGGCCAGTTTCTCCGCGGCGTCCCTTTCGAGACGGAGTTTTCTCAGTCGCTCCATCTTCTGGCGTTCTGCTTCTGCTTCTGCGCTGTGAGGTGAAAGCGTCTTCTGATGTGCCACCTCGGCCGAGACCAACAGTCCGATGATAGCTCGCTCCCCGAGCGCCCTGCACGCTTCCAACCGATGAAGCCCCTCGACCAGAACGAAGCGGTCTTCGTCAGGCCGAACAAGAATTGGAGCCTGTTGTCCGATTTCCAGAATACTCTCCGCGATTTCCTGAACCAATTCAGGCTTGAGAGCTTTCCACCGCTTCACGGGAACGTAGATCTTGTCGATCGGGAAGCTTTCCGGTTTGAGCACAGCTTCTCCTCCGTAGTGACCAAGCCCCGTCCAAAGCACCAGGCGGCACTTACAATGGCTCCGAACAGCGGAGCCAGCCCTCGCGGGGGGATGGAGACACCGGGAACGAAGCCATACAGTAATGATATTCAGTTGCGTACCGCAAGCGCGGCGATCTTATCCCTCATACGGAACAAGGACGCGCGCCCGGCGCGCCTCGTCCGTTCTTCGCATAACGGGGCCGTTTGCGGCTCCTCCGCACGAGGCGCGAGCGCCCGAGGCCCAAACCCCAATCGCTCGGCGGCGGCTCCATGAGACGGACCGCCGGGTGCCAGTCGAGGCGCATCAGCTGGCTCAGCGCCAGGCTTTTTTGACTGGCGCTGAACCACTCGGCGCCAGGATCAGGCGGCTGCGTTGAAGAGGGCCATCGCCTGCCGATTGAAGCTGTTGACTAGCGTGTGCTCGTCTGGACCGGGGTTGCCGCGGAACGCCTTGGCATTTTCCACCAGGATTTCGTCGACATCGGTGGCAAGTACGGACATCGTTTCTGCGATGAACTGATCGAGCGGCATCGCCTGCTCCGCCTCGCGACTGTTCATGAGATCGGTGCGCACCCACGGCGGAGCGATTTCGAGCACGCGGATGCCTGCAGCCTTCAGAAGGAAGCGTTGCGACAAGGCGTAGGAATGAAGCGCCGCCTTCGTCGCGGAATAGACCGCAGTGACCGCCATCGGGACGAAGCCAAGCACCGAGCTGGTATAGGCTATGACGGCGTTGTCCTTGCCCTTCAGGTGCTCGACTAAGGCCGACGTCAAGCGGATCGGTCCCACCAGGTTGGTGTTCACCGTATCGACCAGCAGCTTGTCGTCGATCCGTCCGGCAGCCCGGTCGGGCAGCATGATGCCGGCGTTGTTGATCAGCACGTTGAGATCGGGATGGTCGGCGATGAGCCGGGCGGCCACGGCGTCGATGCTGGTGGGATCGGCGACATCGAGTTCGATCGCCTCCATGCCGGGGTTGGCGGCAACGACCTCGTCGAGATGACCCCTGCGGCGGCCGGAAATGATCACCTTGTTGCCGCGTTGGTGGAAGGCCTCGGCGAGCGCCCTGCCGATGCCGGAGGTACCGCCGGTAAAAAAAATGGTGTTGCCCGTGAGCTTCATGATGTGCCTCCAATGCAGGTGGTGTGATGAGGGAAGATCAGCCAGGAAAACGGTTGCCGAACATCGGCAAGCCGCTGACGGAGTCGGCCTTGGTCGCCTCGTCCTGAAGCACGTCCCAGTGCTCGGCGAGTTTGCCATCCTCTATGCGGACGACATCGGCGGCGATCCAGGCCGCGGGCCGGCCGTGGCCGGAGAAGCGTCCATGCGCGATCACGTAATCGCCCTCCGCGACGATGAGCTGATTCTCGTATTTCAGGCCGTTGGGCAACGCGCGGATAAGGTCGAACAGTCCGTCGCGGCCGGGCGCGATGTGCGCGCTATGCTGAATGTAGCGATCGGACCAGAAACGCTCGGCGGCGGTGTAATCCCGCTTGTTGAAGAGCGTGTCGAAAGCTTCGAGTACGAGCGCCTTATTTTCGGTCGAGGTTGTCTTTGACATGACAGTTCTCCTGTTCGGTTGACTAGGGATCAGGCATTTTCCGGCTGGAGAGCCGGGTAGTCGGAATACCCCCTCGGCCCAGCGCCATAGACGGTCGTCCAGTCGATCTCGGCGAGAGGGGCGCCGGTCTTGAGGCGTTGGACAAGGTCGGGATTGGCTATGAAGGGGCGGCCGAACGCCACGAGATCGGCGAGACCCTCGGCGATCAGGCGATTGCCGCGCTCTGCATCCATGTCCGTATTGGCTATCAGCGTGCCGCGGAAGATCGGCCGGAAGTGCCGGAACATGCCGTCTCCCACGAGCGACTCTAGCGGCGAGCCAGTGAAGTCGGTCGTGTTGCCCATGATGAGCAGGTGCGAGAGGCCATAACCGCCCAACTCACGAATGGCAAATTCTGCCATCGGCAAGGTCTCGTCGTTCGCTGCGAAGGCATCGGTTTCATGCATCGGACCGATCTTCACGCCGACCTTCGACGGCTCGACTTCATCGAGGATGGCCTCGACGACTTCGAAGAGCATGCGGGCGCGTCCCTCGATTCCACCGCCATATTCGTCGGTCCGCAGATTGGTCGCCTTGTTGAGGAACTGCGCCAGCAGATAGAGGTAGTTCGCCTGGATCTGCACACCGTCGAACCCGGCGTCCATCGCGTTGCGCGCGGCGCGAGCGTAGTCGGCTGCGGTCTGACGGATTTCGTCCCTGGTCATTGGACGCGGCGAGACGGTGGGGACGCGACCCGCGGCGGTGACAGATATCTGTTTGGGATCGACGTCTGAGGCCGAGAGTGGTCGCGCGCCGCCGCGCAGGTCCGGATGTGAAATGGCGCCGGTGTGCCAGAGCTGGGCGACGATGCGCCCGCCGGCGGCATGGACGGAATTGGTTACGCGGCGCCAGCCCCGAACCTGCTCTGCGGTCCACAAGCCAGGGGTATTTGCCCATCCGAACCCATCGGAGCTGATCGCGACGCCTTCGGATACGATCAAGCCAGCAGTGGCGCGCTGCGCATAGTATTCGGCCTGCAGCGCGGTTGGCACGTGGTCGTCCGACCCTGCCCGCATACGGGTCAACGGCGCCATCACAGTCCGGTTGGGCAGATCGATATCTCCCATCCGGTAGGGCGTAAACAGAGGCTGGGTCGACATGGGCGTATTCCCTCATCGCGTCAGTTGCGCGAGGTGAACATCGTCCGTGGTGGTCTCGCTCGGTAGCCACTACCTTTCACTAGCTTCTATGTATGAGACGCATCAATCGGAAGGACCGCTTTAGCGACGCCGGAATTACCGGTCAGATCGGCTCGGCAGGCGGTTCCCGTTCGAATTTTGCGACGAGATGATCGATGATCGCGCGGGCAGCGGCGCGCGTGGCGCGCCCCATCGGGAAATAGGCATGCACGGGAATGCCGGCCAACGCCCACTTTGTAAGGACGCGTACCAGGACGCCATTCTCGAGCTCACGACGGCATGCCCAACCGCTCGTCGAGGTGATGCCGAAACCTGCCACCGCCGCCGCTATGGCACCTTCGTTCTCGTCGGTCGAGAAATGCGGGTCCAGCTTGATTGCGGATTCCTGGCCGTCTCGTTCGAAGCGCCAGGCAGACGGTACGGCGGCGGCCGTCCCTCCAATAATACGGTGCTGGCCAAGGTCCTCGGGAGTATTGGGAGCGCCATGGCGCGCGAGATAGTCCGGAGAAGCCACGACGACGCGTGGAATTGTGGCGATGCGCTTTGCGGTCGCGGTCGAATCGGCTAGGCGGCCAAGTCGTATGGCGATATCCACGGCGTCCCGGACGACGTCATGACGCCTGTCCCCGAGCTGAAGCTGAATATGCAAAGCCGGGTGTCGCTCCGCGAAAGCGGCGAGACGGGGAATGACATCGCGGATACCGAAGCTGGTTGGCATGCTCATCCGGACGAGCCCGCGTAGCTCGCCGCCCTCGCGAACACTGTGCTCCGCCTCGTCCAGCGCCGCCAGGATAGGTTCTACCCGCGCCAGGAATTCTCCCCCGGCTTCGGTCGGCACGACGGCGCGCGTGGTGCGGGACAGAAGCCTGGTCCCAAGCTCGGCCTCGAGTTCGGCGACGATGCGCGAGGCCTGAGACTGCGACAGGCCGCACTCGCGGGCGGCGGCCGAGAAGCTGCCGAGCCGGGCGACGCGCGTATACAAGCGAAGGGCAAAGTTATCCTTGATCAAGTCCGAAGGCTCCAATCGGGAACGCTCCGGCCATGATAGGATACCTGATTGATGTATTCTACACATGGAGCTCGTGGCATCACGGTTGACCCGAGGCGAGCTGCCTGACATGCCGTTTTGAAACGCGGCCGTGGCGAACGGCCGCTTTCAAATCATCCTAGCCCGGCTCGTAGACCGATGCCTTGTTCTCGGCCCGCCACTTCTGCTCGGCCGGGGTGTCGGGCAGCGGCGGGCGAAGGCCCTCGATGGTCCACAGGCTGAATGGAGTCTCGTCGATGTGCATCTCCCAGCGTAGTCCGCGGTCGGAGATGAACGGCCTCAGCACCTTGTTGACCGCCACCCAGAACTGGTCCTTCCCCTCCTCGTCCTTGAACTGTCGCGCGATGTGGTCGACCCAGATGCGCACGAAATCGTCGGTGGGTTCTCCGCCCACATAAAGCGAGCTTTTCGGGACCTCCTGGAAAACCACGCCGACGTAGAATGCTGGCAACATGCGATAGATGCGGGTGATCCGCTCGGACATGGCCTTCTTGTCTTCGGCGGTGTAGGCGCCTTCCGGATGATAGACCTTCCAAAGGGGCATCGTTTCTTACTCCTGTTTGAGTTGACTTGCGGGGATATTACGCCGGCGATGCTTCAGGCAGCAGACGTGATCTTGTAGCGCTCGGCCGGCTTCCCATTCTGGGTAACCGCCTTGGCGAGCTCGCCACGCGCGCTCTCAAAGATGGACCAGACCCCCGCGTCGTGCAGTGTCGGGAAGCAGACGAGCTCGCCCTGGTCCAGCGCGCTCAGCGCAGTATCGACAAGCGTTTCCGCGGACATGAACAGCTGATCGGGGAAAGGAGGCTTCTGGTCGCCGAAGAATTCGGATCGCACGGGTCCGGGCATTACGACCTGGACCTTCACATTGCTCTTTGCGAATTCCAGCTGAAGCGAGCGCGAGAAGTTGAGAACGTAGGCCTTCGAGGCGCTGTAGCTGGCCCCGCCGGGCGACGGTATGATGGCAATGATCGACCCGAGATTGATAATTGTGCCACGGTTGCGCTTCGCAAAGCCAGGCACGGCGGCGAGCGAAAGTTGCGTCAGCGCCAGAACGTTGACCTTGACCAGGGTGTCGACGGCCTTGGCGTCGATTGACGCGCTGGGTCCAAGCGCCCCCAAGCCGGCATTGTTCACCAGGATATCGATGTCTTCCCTGGTACGAAGGAGTCCTTCGACACGCGCCAGATCACCGGGATCGCCGAGATCTGCCGGGAAGACCTCAATATTGCGGCCGTGCGCCTTGCGCAGCCGTTCCGCAAGACTATCGAGCCGATCCTGCCTGCGCGCAACCAGGATGAGATCAAAGCCGCGGCCGGCGAGACGGTCGGCGTAGGCAGCGCCAATGCCTGAGGATGCACCGGTAATCAAGGCAACACCTTTCGAAACGCTCATTCTTTGAACTCCTGATGGAAAGGACTTGTCGACTTATAACTCTAATTATAAGAGTTACTCAAGAGCTTTCTTGTGCGGAAGCGCGGATTGACGCTAGGAGCGAGTGGGTGCAGGGACTACTTTGCCAATAGCAGTTCTCTCAGAGAGGCAAATGTTCGATGCGTTCCAAGGGTTTCGAAGGGATGGTCTGCTCGATCGCCGGCGTACTGGATGCGCTCGGCGACCGCTGGGCCGTACTGATCTTGCGCGATCTTTCGCTCGGGCTGAGCAAATACGAGGACTTGCGGAAATCGACGGGCGTCACCAACGCCACCTTGTCGGATCGCCTGCGTCATCTTGAAGAGAATGGGTTGATTGAACGGCAGCTCTATCAAACCGGGCCCGATCGTTACGAATATGTGCTGACACGCAGGGGCGGCGACTTGATGCTGGTAATCCAGGCGCTGTTGCAGGTCGGGGACAAGTGGGCGGTTACGGGAGAAGCCGGCCCTCCCCTTAAGTTCGTCAACCGGAACACTGGACGTGCGGTCAAACTCGCGCTGGTCGAAGAGAAGTCCGGCGAAACGGTACGTTTAAGGGACGTCCGTCCACAGGCTGGACCGGGTGCTGACGACCTCGTGCGGTGGCGTCTCGCGAAGTTCGGGCAGAAGATGCACACCTAGCAGGCCTCGATGCAGCAACCCCTAGCGTGAGCCCAATTCGTCTTCAGCTGGCGTCGATTGGTGGTACTTGAGCCACCCGCGACTACCGTCTCTTTCTTGGCAGAGGCTATTGATACTTCGCCCGCAGACACTCGCATCTTCAATCGTTCGGGAAAATGTTCTCGCCACCGCTGATGATCATGTCCTTCTTGCGATCGACGATGCAGAGATAGCCCTCCTCGTCGAAGCGCCCCATGTCGCCCAAGGTGAAGAAACTGCCTTTTCGCGCTTCGGCCGTCGCCGCCGGATTGTTGAAGTATTCACGGATGATCGTTGCGCCGCCGATATGGATTTCCCCGACTTCCCCGCTCGGGACGACTTTCCCATTCTCGTCTCGGAGCTCGATGAACATCCCGATCACCGGTTGACCGACGGACCGGAGCTTTCGCCTTTGGTCTTCCGGACGCAGATTCGTCACCAGGCCGACCTCGGTAGCGCCGTAGAACTCGTTGAGACCCGCGTCAGGAAACCTCTTTAGGAGCGCATTCTTCGTATGCGTCACAAGGGGCGATCCGCCGCTCTGCTGCATGATGTCACCTGCTAGTGTATTGCACGAGATCATTCTTCGGTAGAGGACGTGGAAGCGGCAACGTCAAAGAGTCCTCTTTCCTACCATCGATAGTCCCAAGCGGCCTCTTGACGTTGCCTACGCATGCCTACTCGGCAAAGGGCGACTGATGTAGAAAGTCAACCGAAGACGCCCGCATATATCCTGGGACGTACTTCAAGCCAAAGTCTGCGATGAAATTGTCCCTCGTCGTATTCGGGTGATTCTTGGCGATGCCGCAAAGGCACGTCGTCAGTTCGTTCTTCATGCCAAGACGGGGGAAAGTCGACAAGATAGCCTTCTTGTCGTCGTCGCTCAGCTCGTTATAACCGAGTCCGCCGTAGTCACAAGCGATGCCGATCTGACAGCAGGCCACGTCGGGGCCCTTATGCTGCGCGATTGTTGGGATGGTATGGAGCGCGATCGAGTCCCAAACTGTCTCTGCACGGCGCTCCCCCATATTGTGCGAGAGAGCAAAGGCGCGGCCGAGGTCCGCTCCCAGAACTTCGAAGCGACGATCGGGAGCGCCATCGCGCGCAAGGCCAAGATCATGCAGGAGTACCGATACGGCAACCAGTTCGGCATCCGGAGCAAGTCCACGATGTTGGGTGAGCTGAGCTCCATAGAGCCACGAGCGCGCCACGTGGTTGAAAAGCCAAGGCTGCGATACTGCTTCTGCCTCTGCATAGGCATCCCGAACCGTGCGACTGTCGGGTAGCTTCAAATCCAACTCTCGGCCGACCGCCAGCGCTTTGCTGAAATCAGGCTTTTCGTTTTGGCTCACATCTCGCTCCATTGGTCATACGACAGGCTTGATTTGTCCGCCTTCGCGGAATGGTGTCTGCATGGCAGAAGCCGGGGACCAACCATGCAGCGAAACGCGTCTACGGAAGCAGGAAAGGCCCGATGGGCGCGCATGCTTTGGAAGACCTCATGCATGCTGGCCCAAGCGATGGGCGGCGGCCCAGGCGTCGATACGCACACGTCGTTCGGCGAAGGCCGCCGCCGTGCGCGCGTTAACCGCTTCCAGCACTTCTGCCGGTGCCGTGTCCGGGCGCCCGGAGTCGAAGGGCGGTTGAGGCGCATATTCCAAGCCGAGTTGAACCATCTCGGCCACGCGTGGTCCACGCAACTCCGCGATAAGTGCCAACACGAAATCGATGCCGGCCGTGACGCCCCCGCCGGACAAGATATTGCCATCCCTCACGATGCGGCCCTCGTCGACGATGGCACCGAAGACCGGAAGAAATTCGCACCATGCCCAATGGCAGGCCGCACGGCGTCCGGTAATAAGTTCGGCAGCGCCCAAAATAAGCGAACCGGTGCAGACCGAAGTCAGGTAACGCGCGGTCGCTCCAAGCCTGACGATCTCTTTGATGAATCGATCGTTCTCGATGGCGTTGATGCAGCCACCGCCTCCAGGCACCAAAAGGACGTCACACGATTTGATGACCGTCAGGTCTTCCAGATTTGAGAAGGTGAGGTCCGCCGTGACCGGTTCGCCGCCCAAGGAAGCCACTCGAACGTTCAGATCGGGCGTGCGCGAGAGAACTGATTGACTGGGTCATCGCTGGATCCTTCTGCTGGACAACCTCTACAGCCGAGGCTATATGACCGGAAGGTCAAACTTCCCTATGATCCGGCCATGCGTACGATCGGCTTTTATGTTTCTCCTTGCTTTCAGATGCTCGACGTCGCGGGTCCGGCCGCCGCGTTCGAAGCGGCAAATGGCGAACTCAGAAGTCCGGCCTATCGGATCCATATTCTCGCCGACGATGAGGGGGCCGTAACGAACAGCCTTGGCATCGCTACTGCCGCTGCGTCTCTCGATCATGCCGCACTCGATACGCTGGTCGTCATCGGCGGACCAAATCCGCTTCTTTCCGCCGTCACGCTCAGCCGTATCGTTGACGCTTCGAACCGGTGCCGGCGCGTAGCGAGCGTCTGCACGGGCGCATTCACGCTCGCGGCAGCTGGCCTGCTGGACGGGCGTCGAGCGACGACGCACTGGCGATTTGCAGCTCGCCTTCAGCGAGACTATCCATCCATCCGGGTGGAGGCGGATCGCATCTACTGTCGGGACGGCAACGTATGGACTTCGGCGGGCATTACGGCCGGAATTGATCTCACACTGGCCTTGATCGAGGAGGATCATGGTTTCGCCATCGCCAAGGGCGTCGCACAGCACCTCGTCGTCTACCATCGTCGCCATGGCGGACAATCGCAATTCGCAGCTTCCGTCGATCTGGCGCCGAAGAACAACCGTATTTCCGCTGCCCTTGGCTATGCCCGCGATCACATCGCCGAATCCCTTACCCTCGAACGTCTGGCGGAAGCAGTCGGCATGAGCCGGCGCCAGTTCAGCCGCGCATTCAGGGCGCAGACCGGCACCACACCCGCGCGCGTGGTGGAACGGCTCCGTGCCGACATGGCCCGAGGCCGCATAGAGACAACTGCAGAACCTGTCGAACGGGTCGCGGAGGCGGTCGGCTTCGGCGATGCGGAAAACATGAGACGGGCATTCATCC
>WNGQ01007030.1_pt1 | contig 10842 bp, 8 predicted proteins | sample 5407661 | NCBI WGS metagenome assembly WNGQ01 (sample SAMN13153382, study PRJNA577476) | soil metagenome | isolation source: 60 cm soil or saprolite under Garry oak tree replicate 2 | place: USA:California | collected 2016-06-15
ATCAAGAACTACAAGGCTTCCTGCTCGCTCAGCCCGTAGACTACATGTCTACGATAGCCTGGCTCGAGGGACACGAACGCCCAGCTCCAAGTAACACCATGAGCGTCAAGCGAGCGTCACCGGGGGGAACTTCGGGCTAAGGAGCTTCTCCGAATAGGGCGACACGCTCGTATGCCATAATCCCCTCAGCAGCCCAGGTTGTGGGAGAGGGGGGCTTATGGCCGCAACCACGGCACACCACCCACCGACCAGCGAACCCCGTGACTTCAAAGGGATGGAGCGCCTGCGACTGCGCGCGGCCCGCATGTTCGAACAGGGCACCAGCCAAGCCGAGGTCGCCTACCGGCTCGGCACCTCCCGCCAGAACACGCACCGCTGGTACCACGCATGGCAACACGGCGGCCGTGCTGCCCTGCGCTCCACCGGTCCTGGCCGCAAAGCCAAGCTCACCGCCCGCGGGCGCCGCAAGATCGAACGGGCGCTGCTGCAAGGCGCGCTGGCACACGGGTTCGACACCGATCTGTGGACCTGCAAGCGGATCCAGACGGTGATCTGGCGCCTCACCGGCGTGCGCCACCATCCCTCGCATATCTGGCGCATCCTCAAGGCGATGGGCTGGACCGTGCAGCGGCCCGAGCGCCGTGCCCTCGAGCGCGACGAGGCCGCCATCGCCCGCTGGGTCAAGCAGGACTGGCCCAGGATCCGGCAAAAACGCGCGGCGGCGTGGCGCATGGATTGTGTTCCTTGACGAAAGCGGGGTGTCGTTCACCCCGCCGGTGCGGCGCACCTGGGCGCCACGCGGCCGCACGCCGATCCTGCGGCACCGCCAGCGCCACTGGAGCCGGCTGTCGATCGCGGGGATGTGCTGCTACCGCCCTGATGGTGCTCGTGCCCGGCTGGCGGTGCACCTGCAGCCGGGCAGCTACAACGACCAGGTGCTCATTGGCGTGCTCGGGCAGCTGCGCCGGTTCCTGGGCGGCCAGAAGGCGACGCTGTTGTGGGACGGGCTGCCGTCGCACCGTAGCCGCGTCATGCAAGCGTTCATCGCCAGCCAGCGTGGCTGGCTGGTGGTCGAGCGCCTGCCCGGCTATGCGCCGGAGCTCAATCCCGTCGAGGGCCTGTGGGCCAACCTGAAGGACCAAGAGTTCGCCAACTACGCCGCTGACACCCTCCAGGACCTTGCGCAGACGGCCCGTGATGGCGTCAGGCGCATCCGGCGACGGCCACGGTTGCTGTTTGCGTTCCTTGACCGCACCGGGCTTTCACTATGACCACATGTCGCCCTATTCGGAAAAGCTCTTTAGGTGGCCGATCGACTGCTCCACCAGCGCCCGCAGCCCCGCCTGGCAGCGGTTGAACGCCCGCTGCTGGTCGCTGAGCCGGTCCTTGGTGCGCCGGTCCCCGACCGGCGCGTGCCAGTGCTCCCGCGCCTTCGCCAGGCCTCGGAACCCGCGGTCGATGATGGTGGCGACGCCGGCGGCGTCCAGCACCCCGCCCACCCCTGACAGCGCCAGCAGCTCCTGCTCATGGCAGCTACCTGGCCAGCCGCCGTCGCACCACAGCAGGTCGCCATGGATGGTGGACACCGCCACGCCCTGGGCGGTGTGGATGTGGCGCTTGGCGTCGTACAGGACCTTCTGGTTGGCCCAGCCCCTGGGCCGCTGCACCCGGGTCGCCAGCCCGTCCACGCACACCGCCTCGCCGGACAAGGCCATCTCTTCGAGCTGGTCACCCAGGTCGGCCAGGGTGGTGATGAACGTTCCGTCGGGCTGGCAGCACCCGAGCGCGCCAAGCTCGCCGAGCAGGAGATCCATGCTGTCACCCACCTCGGTCTTGGAGATGCCGACCATGCGTCCGGCGCGCCGGTACGACAGCCCGTCGAGGATGACCGCGGCGACGGCGTCCACGCGGACCTCCAGGGCAAGCGGCGGGGTGCCGCCCTGTCCGGGTGGGCGGGGCGGGGTCAGGTGGGCGAGGCGGCCGGCCAGCCAAGTCAGCACCTCGATGGGCAGCGACGACCGCGGGCAGTATGACAAGGGACCAGACCTCCTGGCAGGCGTGAGACACCTTGCCTATGGTCTGGTCCCGCTAATGTCAGGACTTGTGGAGCACCGCGGCCACCCTCAATTCAGGCTCGGAGGCTGCCTGAACGCTCCGTGCTGACGAATGCGACGTTTGTGGCGCTCAGGGTCCTCCAAGGATGCTCACAGGATGCTCTAAGGTTGGCATGTGATACTCCGCCCAACGTGCCCGCGAGGATCCGGGAGGGCTCCTTGAGCGTGGTGTCACGGGCGGAGCCGCACGCCCGGGTGCTGGTGGTCGACGACGAGGCCTACATCACCGACCTGGTCGGGACGGCGCTGCGCTACGAGGGGTTCGACGTGGCGGTCGCCGCCAGCGGCCGGGAGGCGCTGAGCAGGGCCGGGGAGTTCCGGCCCGACCTGCTGGTGCTCGACGTGATGCTGCCGGACGTCGACGGGATCGAGGTGTGCTCCCGGCTGCGACGCGACGGCATCCAGGCGCCGGTGGTGTTCCTCACCGCCCGCGACGCCACCGAGGACAAGATCGCCGGGCTCACCGTCGGCGGTGACGACTACGTCACCAAGCCGTTCAGCCTCGAGGAGCTGATCGCCCGGGTGCGGGCGGTGCTGCGGCGCACCCGGCCGGGCGATCGCCCCGCCCGGCTCGCTTTCGCCGACCTCGAGATCGACGAGGACGCCCACCAGGCCAGCCGCGGCGGCGGGCCGCTGGAGCTGCGCCCGACCGAGTACAAGCTGCTGCGCTACCTGGTCCTGAACGCGGGCCGGGTGCTGTCCAAGACGCAGATCCTCGACCACGTCTGGAACTACGACTTCGGCGGCAACGACAATGTCGTCGAGACCTACGTCAGCTACCTGCGCCGCAAGGTCGACCGCCGGGGCCCGCCGCTCATCCACACCGTCAGGGGCGTCGGCTACGTGCTGCGCCTGCCGAGGAGCTGAGGGAAGGGAAGGACCCGTGTCGCTGCGCGCGCGGCTGGTCGCCACCCTGCTGCTGCTGGTGGTGCTCGGCCTGGCCGTCGCCGACGTCGGCACCTACGTGGCCCTGCGTTCGTTCTTGCTCAACCGGGTCGACCGCCAGGTCAAGACCGTCACCGACCTGGTCGAGGCGTACGCCGCCTCCCACGAGGCCACCCGCACGCACTTCTTCGACCCGGGCACCCCCACGATGTTCGGCCAGGACAGCGGCGACACGACCGTCTTCAGGGTCCTGGCGGCCGGCGGCGTGGCCCCACCGTTCCTCCAGCTCCGCTACCCGGACAACCGGGTCATGAAGACGCTCACGTGGGAGACGACCGCGCCGCGTCTGCCCGCCGTCCTGCCGGTCTCGACCTCGCCGGGCGCCGGCCCGGACGGGGCGGTGGCATTCACCGCACCCAGCGCGCAGCGTCGCCGCGACCGGCGCGGCGGCAGCGAGTGGCGCGTCCGTGCGGTGCGCCTGCCGGGCAGCGGCGGCTACCTGCTGGCGATGGCCACGCCGACCAAGGACGTGCAGGAGACGCTCGGGCACCTGCGCCAGATCGAGGCGGCGGTCGGCGTGCTGGTGCTGCTCGGGGTGGCGCTGCTGGCCAGACGGTCGGTGCGCCGCGGCCTGCGGCCGCTTGAGGAGATCGGCGAGACGGCCAGGGCGATCGGCGCCGGCGAGCTGGACCGCCGGGTCGAGCCGGCCGATGCGCGCACCGAGGTGGGGCGGCTCGGCCTGGCGCTGAACGCGATGCTGCACCAGCTCGACACCGCCTTCCAGCGGCGGCGGGCGTCCGAGGAGCGGCTGCGGCGCTTTGTCGCCGACGCCTCGCACGAGCTGCGCACGCCGCTCACCTCGATCCGCGGCTACGCCGAGCTGTTCCGCCGCGGCGCCGGCGCCAACCCCGACGACCTCGCCAAGGCGATGCGGCGGATCGAGGCGGAGGCCGCGCGGATGGGCGCGCTCGTCGACGAGCTGCTGCTGCTCACCCGGCTCGACCAGGGCCGGCCGCTGGAGCGCGGCCCGGTCGACCTGGCCGCGCTGGCCGCCGACGCGGTCGCCGACGCGCGCGCCGTGGAGCCCGAGCGGCCGTCACCCTGGAGCGCGGCGGGCCGGTGGTGGTGTGGGGCGACGCGGACCGGCTGCGGCAGGTGCTCGCCAACCTGGTCGCCAACGTGCTGCAGCACACGCCGCCGGCCACCCCGGTGCGGGTGCGGGCCTGCCTCGCCGACCGGGGGCGGACCGCGCTGCTGGAGGTCACCGACGCTGGTCCCGGCCTCACCGGCGAGCAGCGCGAGCGGGTCTTCGAGCGCTTCTGGCGCGCTGACCGGTCCCGGCCGCGCGCGGGTGAGGGCGGCCAGCGCCATGGCGGCGCCGGTCTCGGCCTGTCGATCGTGGCCGCCGTCGTCGCCGCCCACAGCGGCCGGGCGACCGTCGAGTCCGTCCCGGGACAGGGCGCCACCTTCCGCGTCGAGCTGCCGCTGGACGGGCCGCCCGACGGGCTCACAGAAACCTCCAAGGTTCCGCACAGGCTCCTGGAAGGTGCGGCTGGTGAAGTAAGGGCCGCTTTGCCAACCGACCACCAGGAGGAGCGTGGCTTGATGACCACCCTTTCGAGATTCGTCCTGCGGCACAAGCGGCTGGTGGGGCTGTTCTGGCTGGCGGTGCTGGTCGCCGGCCTTGCCGGCTCCAGCCGCGTGTCCAGCCGCCTGTCCACCCAGTTCGCCCTGCCCGGCCAGAAGAGCTACCAGGCCGCCCAGGCCATCCAGCGGCTGTATGGCAACGGCGGCGACGCCAAGCCGCTGGTGCCCGTCGTCATCCTGCCGGCCGGGACCACCGTCGACTCCCCCGGCGTCAAGCAGGCGCTCGCCCGCTCCTTCGCCACGGTCGCGCGGACCGCAAGGGCGCGGGCCGTCTCCTACGGCGACACCGGTGACCGCCGCTTCGTCTCGCCGGACGGGCGGGTCACCTTCGGGCTGGTGTTCGTGCCCGGCAGCTTCGGCCCGAACGCGCCCGACCTCGGCCCCAGCGTCGCGCAGGCGCTGCACCGCAGCCTGCCCGCCGGCGCGACCGTCCAGGTCACCGGCCTCGACGAGCTCGCCACCAGCGGCAGCGGCGGCGGCCAGGACACGAGCGTCCTCGCCGAGACGCTGCTCGGCGGGGTCGGCGCGCTGGCGGTGCTGGCGTTCGTGTTCGGCTCCCTGCTCGCCTTCATGCCGCTGCTGATCGCGGCGGTGTCGATCCTCACCGCCCTGCTGGTGATCCTCGGCCTGACAACCTTCACCGACGTCTCGTTCGTCGTGCAGTACCTGGTCGCCCTGATCGGCCTCGGCGTGGCCATCGACTACTCGCTGCTGATCGTGACCCGCTGGCGCGAGGAGCGCGCCCACGGCTACGAGGGCGACGAGGCGGTGACCCGCGCCATGGCGACCGCCGGCCGGGCGGTGTGGTTCAGCGGCCTGACCGTGGCGATCGGCCTGCTCGCGCTGGTGGTGCTGCCGATCCCGTTCCTGCGCAGCATCGGCTACGGCGGCATGCTGATCCCGCTGGTGAGCGTGCTCGTCGCCGTCACTCTGCTGCCCGTGCTGCTGGCCACCGTCGGCCGCCGCATCGACTGGCCAAGGCTGCGCAAGGAGGCCCACGCCGGCCACGGCTGGACCGCCTGGGCGCGCGGCGTCGTCCGTTTCCGCTGGGCCGCGGCGCTGGCCGCCGCGGCGGTGCTCGCCGCCCTTGGCGTGGCCGCCATGGGGATCCGCATCGGCGAGCCCAAGGCCGACTCGCTCGCCAAGTCCGGCAGCGCCCACCAGGGGCTCGCCAGCCTCGAGCGCGCCGGCGTCCCCACCGGGGTGCTCACCCCGATGGACGTGCTGGTGCCTGCGGGCACCGATCCCGCCCAGGTCGCCACGCGCCTGGCCGCGGTGCCCGGCGTGCGCGCCGCCTACGCCCCCACCGCGCCGGCGTGGCGCCGCGACGGCACCGCCATGGTGGCTGTCGAGCCGATCGCCGAGGCGAGCACCGCTGCCGGCAGGCAGACCGCGACCCGCGTGCGTGACGCCGCCGCGCGCCTGCCCGGCGTGCAGGTCGCCGGCGCCGGCCCGGGGCTGATCGACGGAACCAGCGCCATCTACGGCCGCTTCCCGCTGATGCTCAGCCTGATCGCGCTGGTCACCTTCGTGCTGCTGACCCGCGCCTTCCGATCGATCCTGCTGCCCCTCAAGGCCGTGCTGCTCAACCTGATCTCCCTGGGCGCGGCCTACGGCGTGCTGGTGCTGGTCTGGCAGCAGGGCCACGGCTCGCACGCGATCTGGGGGATCCCCGCCACCGGCTCGATCACCATCTGGATCCCGCTGATGGTGTTCGCGTTCCTGTACGGGCTGAGCATGGACTACGAGGTGTTCATCCTGGCCCGCATGCGCGAGGAGTACGACCGCACCGGCTCGACCACCACCGCGATCACCGTGGGGATCGGGCGCACCGGCCGGCTGGTCACCAGCGCCGCGCTGATCCTGTTCCTGGCGTTCGCCTCACTGGCCAGCGCGCCGGGCACCGAGCTCAAGATCCTCGCCAGCGGCCTGGGCGCCGGCATCCTGCTCGACGCCACCGTGGTCCGCGCGCTGCTGGTGCCGGCGCTGGTGAGCCTGTTCGGCCGCTGGAACTGGTGGCTGCCGCCCTGGGCCGCCCGCCTGCTGCGGGTGGAGCCGTCCCCCGCGCGGCGCGAGGAGGAGCGCCCGCCGGCGCTCGAGGACCAGGAGGTGGGTGCCGCAACACGCTGAGACAGGCTGCCCACACCGGTTCATTGGCTGGGCGCAGGGACTCGCTCCCTGCGCCCAGCCGCTGCGGTGAAGAGCATCACGGACACTCTCAGTGACAGGACTTACGCGGTCGCGCTGCGGTGCGCAGGAGAGGTCTTGAGGATGGATGGCGTGACGACGGAGTGTCTTTGCGGCTCACGGCGACGCTAGACTCGGGGCAGTGAACGCGCACAGTTCGAGTTGGGACATGCACCAGGCGGGCGCCTGCCCGGTCCGACCACCAGATGACCGGCTGCCAGCAGGCACGATCGTGACCGGCGAGGTGGTCTGCCATCACCCGTTCGGGTTGGGTATTTGCCTGCACGACCGCGACGAGTATGGGCATGTCGACGTTCCCTACGTCAGCAGCGACCCGGTTCACGGGCCTGAAGACTACCCACCGATCGGCACAGTCGTCCGCGCCCGAGTGGTCAGCTACAGCGGTGCCAATGCCCAACTGCGCTTGCACCTCAAGGGCGTCTAGCAGCCCAGCGGCGGCGACGCCACTGGGCCGGGTTCCTAGCTGCCGATCGCGTCGGGCGCAGCGGCTGAGCATCAGCAACGCCCGGTGGAGGCTGCGGCGGCCTGCCGATCGATGCGGCGCATCTCCTCCAAGCGCAGCTGCTCATCGCATTGCGCGGAGGTGAACAGGCGGGCGTTGAGGGGTGGGGGTGGTAGCTCGCTCTGACGGATGATGGCCAGTTGCCAGCGCTGCTTGACCGCGGCGATGGGCTCCGAAGGATCGACGCGGAGCTGTTGCAGCACCACGAATGCGACCAGGACCAAGGCGACGTGGCGGACCATCGCGGCGTCGGTCCAGCACTGGCAGGCGCCCAGCCCGGCGTACTGCTTGGTGTCACGGAAGATCGTCTCCACGTTCCACCTGCTTTGCTTGCGCGCCACCACGCGAGCGAGGTCGGCCGTCAGCTCGTTGGTGGCAAGGTACTCGTAGTTGCCGTGACGGTTCCTGGTCACGACCAACCGGAGCATGCCGTACTTGGGCGCGTAGACGGTGACCACAGCGGCGCGCAGGCCAAGCCGCGGCCGCCAGCCAAGCCGCAGCCGGGCGGCCAGCTCGGCGGCCTGCTGCCGGCGACCCCGCAAGACGACCGTGGTGCGCGGCGGCAGCGTCCCCACCCAGGTGACGCCGAGCCGGCCAGCCAGGCGGGTGAGCCAGCCGGCGGTGTAGTGGGTGTCGGCGACCAGGTAGGCGAACGGCAGGCGGGCGGCGACCAGCTCGGTCAGTATCCGCGCGGCCAGCTGCAGCTTGGTCTGGTAGCGGTGCGGCGCGCAGGTCCGCTTGGGCCGCCACAGGCGGAAGGCGACCGGGATTCTCCAGCGCCCATCCTGGCTGCACCACAAAACGACCACGATGTGCATGCCGTAGACCTTGCGTTTCTTGGCGAACGAGTAGGTCCACCCGGCCCACGGCAGCCGCTTGGCGAAGGCCTTCTCGACGACCACGTCGTCCAGGCGCAGGTAGCCGGGCTGGCGAGCATGGGTGGCCCAGGCGACCAGCAGTCGGAGCAGCGCCCTGGTCGACCAGGGCGTCGCGCGCAGCAGCCGGTTGAGCGCGTCGTGGCAGCGGCCGGGCAGGAGCGCGTCACGCGTGTCTGCGTGGGCCGTGCATCCAACAAGACCAGGCCGGTCACGTACAAGCAGATCAGCACCGTGGTAGTCGGGCTGCTGACGGTGGCGGCGCCGAGCTGGTCGAGGGCGCGGGCGACCTGGAGGTAGAGCGGGCGGGTGGTACGGTACAGGCGAGACGCCACCGGAGACACCTCCGTCGGGAACCCTGCAGGTCGGCAACCGCAATGTTCCCGTTGTGGCGTCTCTTCCGTTCACCCTCTCCGCCCGACCGGGCCTCTCACCGCGTAAGTCCTGTCACTGAGCCCTGGCAGGTCCGGCCACCAGCCGTACTGGAGGGGTTGGCCTGCGGTGCCGCTGCAGATCTTGCTCTGGATGAACCGATGCCAGCCTTGGGGGTCCTGGAGGACCTGCTGGAGCAGATCGCGCCGGGCGGTGACCGGCTGGGCGACGCCGAACAGGTGCGCGTATTGGCGATGCTCGGCGGGCCAGGGGTCGAGGCGGATCTGCTCCTCGAGGAGGTCCTCGACGTCGTGTTGGCGGCGCAGCGCGAGCTGGTGGAGCCGCTGCACCTCGGCGTCGGACAGCACGCGCTTGGTGGTGTCGCCGCGGCCGTAGTATTTGCCGTCCACCATGTGCGGTGCGCTCGGGCTGGGCGGCACGATTACCAGCAGGTAGCCCGTGCCGGGCTGGCCTGGCACGTCAATGGTCTGGGTGCGCACGTGCAGTGGCTCGTCGATCAGGCTGTGGGCGATCCGGTCGAGCCGCTCCGGGAGCCCCTCAAGATCGACTGGGGTGAGCTGCGGCGGCTTGGTCTTGTCGTTGTCGTCGACCCCGATGATCAGCACGCCGCTGTCGATCGCGAACTGGGCCATGTCGCGGGCGTGCTCCTTGTTGGCGCCCTTGCCGTGGTCCAACTCACGTTTGAAGTCGATGGTGTGGCGTTCGAACAGCAGCCCCTGGCTGAGCATCTCTCGCAGGCGATCTTCAGAGTTGGGCAGCCAATCGAACACGGCGTTCATCTCCATGGCCTGGTACGGCGCTGCAGCTGGTTGCCTGGCACGCGGGGGCCAGGGAACGGTAGGCCCGGTCGCTTGGAGCCGCAAGGGAGTATCACTCGCGCTGGGTAGGCAGGTCGACTCGCCGCTGTGTTCAAGGCTCGTTGAGAGACCCGACCGTTTGCCGGAGGGCATGTGAAGGGCACGGACCTGGCGGAGGGATCATCTGGTGACGGATCGGCGGTAGCGTCGCCGATACCCGCGATAATTCCACACTCCCCCGCCGGGCCGGCCCTACTCACGCCCTGGCCGTGCACGGAGATGGTCCGCGACAAAGGCAATTATTGCGGGCCTGTCCCAGACAGCTCGACCGCCTCATAGAGGGGGCCGCCGAGACCTACACGAGCCTCCTCCGACCGAGCTGATCTCGAGGTGCCGTGATCGCCCTGCTGTGGTCCATGTCGCGGCCACACGTCGGCGGTTACAGTCCCCCCAACGCTGCCAGTGCAGAGGGGGCCGGGATGGCACTCGCTCCTCGACTGGCCGCGCTCCGTCGCGCCCTTGGTACCCGCCGCGCAGCGGTCGCTGGGCTGGCCGCTCTCCTAGCCCTGCTCGGCATTCTGCTCGGCGCCCTGCGCCTCGGCTGGCACCAACCGGCGCACGCTGCCAGCCTGGCTGGGCAGGCCCTCGCCCATACTGCCCGGCTCGCGCTCGGCACCGGCTGGCCGCTGCTGGCCGCCGCCGCCGGTCTGGCCCTTGGCGTGTTCCTCAGCGATCGCCGCGGTCGGGCTGCGCTAGGTCGGCTCTGGGCCGCGCCGCCGATCACGGTGGTCCGCTGGATGTTTATTGCCGCCGGCCTGCTCGCCGTGCTGGTGGTGGTCATTGCCGTGCTGCCGCCGCGCTTTACCGCTTCCCGTCACTTCGACAAGGCCGCTGATGAGCTCAAGGCCCAAAACGACGTCCGCACCACGATGCTGCAGGCCCTGGCCGGCGGGGTGCTCGTGGTCGGCGCCTACTTCACCTACCGGCAGCTTCGCGTCACCCGCGAAGGCCAGATCACCGACCGCTACACCAAGGCTGTCGACCAGCTCGGCAGCGAGCACTTGGACGTGCGCGTGGGCGGCATCTACGCGCTGGAGCGCATCGCCCGCGACTCCCCGCCGGATCGGGCCACCATCGAGGAGGTCCTGACCGCCTTTGTGCGCGGCCATGCCCCCTGGCTGCCCCCCGCGCAAGAGGGCGGCACCCAACAGCCGCGCACTACGGCTGTGCAACTCTTCTTGCCAGACGGGCGGCCAGCGGCCACCAGGGATACGGCCGGCCCACCGGACCGGCGCGTGGCAGAGCGGCAGCGGCCGGCAGCCGACGTGCAGGCCGCGGTGACAGTGCTTGGCCGCCGCCAGCTTCCCCCCGGCGGCCTTCGGCGGCTCGACCTTACAGGGGTCGATCTCCAGCGCGCACAG
>WNGQ01018905.1_pt1 | contig 10842 bp, 8 predicted proteins | sample 5407661 | NCBI WGS metagenome assembly WNGQ01 (sample SAMN13153382, study PRJNA577476) | soil metagenome | isolation source: 60 cm soil or saprolite under Garry oak tree replicate 2 | place: USA:California | collected 2016-06-15
CGGACCTGGGCCTCTCCCGAACCGTAGCTGACAATATCCTCATTGCTCGGCATCTTACTAGGCCGTATGACTCTGCCAAATAGCGCGTACAGTATTGCGTCGAGGATTGAGGACTTGCCGCTCTCGTTTAGACCGGTGATGAGGATAATGCCGTCGGAGAGTTGGAGTGGCTTGCCGAGCTTCAGCTTCTTGAAATTCTGCGCCTGCAGACTAACCAGCTTCAGCTGACTCCTTCCTCCTGCAACTTTGCAACCGTGCTTTTCCAAGCTTCTTGGACGAGCGGCCTCTCCTCCTCCTTCGATAGGGTCAACAGATTCTGGAATGTCCGGTTGAGCTCTTCGAGAGGAGAGGTTCTCGGCAACGACTCCAAAGGCACCTGCGAGAGAACGTCCAGCCCATTCTCGTCGAAATCGACGTGGAAGAACCGATCCTGACAATAACCCAGTAGCGCCGAGCGCTTGTAGGTCGACAGCTGCTCCAGACTGACACGGCCGAGGACTCGAACCCGCAGAATCTTCTCCGCACCAATCCTCTTCTCCAGCACATCCTGTATCTGCCGGGTCAGGCTACCACCCTCACCGGTCACTCGCATGTCCACGGTTTCCATAAGCCGAGCCGGAGTCGGATGGAACTCTTGATGGACAATTCCAGTCTTGTCGAGTTCGAACCAGCAGAAGCCTTTCTCCTCTCCCTCCTCGTTGAAGCTGGTCCGCTCAGTACTGCCTGGGTAGATGACCGGGGTCCCGTTGATCGTGTTCTTCTGGTGTCGGTGGAGATGGCCAGATGCGAAGAGTTGGAAGCTTCGCGGAATCGAAGCCTTTCCGATATGTGTCTCTTGTCCGAAATATCCTTCGAAGCCTTCGATAGGATAGTGGGCGAGGAAGATGTTCACGTCTCCCTCATCGTCAATCTTCTGTCCCGTCAACGGGTCCTGGTCGGGACCTAGGCTGGGATTGAGGCTCATGCCGGTTACGTTGACAGAATCGTTTCCGAACTGGAAGATTTTCGGGGTCGGATGAGGGTCTTGGAAGAAGTAGACATGGCCGCTTCGAGCGTGAACTGACAATGGTGATACTCCTTGCTCTGTGCTTCTCGGAGTATCATGGTGGCCGCTGATCAGGACGGTCTTGATGTCTTTCTCGTGGAGCCGTTTGAACTGCTCAGCCACATAGGCCCGTGTCGGGTTGCCGGGAAGTATGCCGTCGTAAAAGTCTCCTCCGACTAGGAAGAGGTCTGGCCGGTTCTCGAGAGCGAAATTGACTAGAACATCAAAGGATTGCTGAAAGTCGCGCTTTCTATCGAATCTTCTCGGTCCATACTGGACGGCGGAGGGGTCGAGGTGGTTGTCGGCTGTGAGAAGGACATGGACTGTCATTGACCTCTATTTTCCCAGCTCGACAGAGCGGTTCTATCAGGCATCGATTGCAGGTTAGATATTAAGACTGGAGATAGTCGAACATGAACAAATGAAAGGTTTCTGGCTGTAACCTTTCCGTTCGGGTCTTGGTTGCGACATGACCATATCGGGTCCGTGCAGGGAAAGACTTTCAAGTGTCAAGAAATGACCGATTCGACCTCCAACAAAGGCACCTGGGGTGCTTTCGAGCCTGTCATGCCCGCGTTTGTACGACTCATCGCAGGAGTCATAGTACTAGTAATTGTCGAGGCCGTTGTCCTAGGGTTTCCGGGAATAGCTAACACCATCTCGGGAAGCACGATCTCTGTCGCGAACATTGTTGTGTTCGTGATAGGACTGATCGTCTGCTTCATCGTGCTAAAATTCGGCACACAGGTAGCGAATACAGCGTCTGACGCGTACAAGGCATACAAGACCTGGACACCACTGCTCGCATACTTCTTCCAGATCGTGGCCATAGGAATTCTCTACGCGGTGACCAGCCCTATTGCTCAGGCATATTTTGCTGCCGACCCGTGGGCGTTCCCACTGCTCTTCCTATTGATCGCATTGATTCCAACGTTGAAAGTAGTCGTCAACATCGTCCACGGACTCGAAACCGGCAGTGGCAGTAGTAGTACTAGTAGTAGGCACAGCAACCAGAACTAGCGCTATAGACCCCTATCCGAGACGAATAACCACACCAGCGCCCTCGCTTTTTTGGCGAAAGACCTATCCCGTCAGGTTTTGCTCTTTTGTGTCATGAGACAAAGATTTTTTTTGAGATTTTTTCGCTAGGCTCTCGCCAGCCGGAACCGTTCTGGGCGAGTCATGCCCGTCAGGGCATGGACTGCGCCGATCTGGGATGATCGAAACTGCTGGTTTAGCGAAAGAAAAAAGTATGAAAACAGCACACCCCTCCCAGAATCATGATCAGGGCTTGTTTTGAACGAGTTTTCCTACGAATCTCACGCCTAGAGCGAGAGAGATAATCTACTCTTTTGAGTAGAATCAGTTGTACACGTACAGCTCATATTCAACTTCCCCTATCCAGTATGATAGCCGTCCTTAATTTCATTGTTCATCGGGACGGCGAACAACAACGAATAGGGGTGAACAGCCAGAACCGGAACCTGAACCGAATCTAACCAACTCGTGGAGAATAGGTCGGCTATTCTCCAATAACGAGGTCCGATGCCTCCCCGACAGGACTGCCTGATGACCTCGGGGAGGCGCCCTTTTCTCTCTATTTCACGATACATCGCTAGCGGCTTCTAGGTCTTGGTTTTCTGGTAGCTCTTCCTAAGATAGGGCATGATTAGCCGCAGATCCCTGGAACTCTTCACCGCCCATACTGGCTTTCTGATCGGTTTTGAACCCATCTTGAAATCTATCCTCCTCCCCACCTTCTCAAGCTCCTTCTGGTCTTCGTCTGAAAGCTTGGAGATTACGATCCCGTCTGTTACGAGAAACGCGAGCATCTTCTTCCCGCGAAGATAGCAGAGACATCCCATCATTTCTCTACTTGAGACTCCGGGCCAGTTCAGAATCTCAGCCTCTAGTCTTTCCCGTACCTCCCTCATCTGATTCTCGTCAAAATATTTCATTCAATCATTCCCCCATTAGAGAACTAGAGCGTGATTCGCAGAGAAAGGTGTATGCCTCAATAGATGCTCGTACCGAAATCTTTCTCCGGTTTCACAATTCTTCTCTGTTATCTCATTGTTATTTGGAGTGCTCTAGAGCTTTGACCAGTTCTTCGCTGGTAGCTGCGCCCTCATGTCGCACTCCGTTGACGTAGAAGGTTGGGGTCCCGTTCACACCACTCCGGACTCCACCGTCAAAGTCCTCCTTGACGCGGTTTTGATACACGTGGCGATTCAGGTCTCGCTCCAACTCCGCAGTATCCAATCCTAGATTCTTCGCGTAGTTCATTGCTACGCTATGATCACCGAGCGTTGCCTGGTGTTCGTATAGGAAATCGTGCATCTCCCAGAACTTTCCCTGAGCACTCGCTGCCTCGGCGGTTTCCGCAGCGTTCAGCGCGAACTCATGCATACGCGTTAGCGGGAAGTTTCGGAAGACGAACCTTAGCTTTGACCGGAGCTCTTTCTGGACCTTCTTGATCTCCGGGTAGGCCGCACCGCAGTAGGGACACTGGTAGTCACCGTACTCGACGAGTGTGAGGGATGCGGTCATGGGTCCTTGGACATGATCCCTGTCCGGATCTACTGGCACAACAAGCTTGGGAGATTCTGTTTCTAATTCCTCCCGAGCAGTTTCCAGTCTGCTCTTGTGATGTGTAGGCTTCCTCGGGATAGTCTTTGTTGTCGCCAATGTTCTACTCGATCTTGCCGCTCGCGGCAGTTTCGGTCTTGTTTAGGCTTGCCAGGGCAGAGAGTATTCCTTCTGCTCCCGGGTTGACCCCGTCGGGCGAGAGATGGCTCCACCGAATGACTCCATTAGAGTCAATCACGAAGAGGGCTCGGGCAGATTCGCCCACCTTTTCTTTGAAAGCACCATACTTTTGCGAGACTGCTCCTTTAGGTTCGAAATCGGCTAGCACTGGGAAGTTGAGCTTGCGGTCCTTTGCAAAGGCCAAATGGGACCAGATATTGTCTACGGAGATCGCTAACAGTTCAGCGTTGTACTTCTTGAACTCAGGCATAACTTCTGCATAAAGCGATAATTGGTCAGTGCAGACTGGACTCCAATCGGCAGGATAGAATGCCAGGATTACCGGTTGCCCGCGGAAATCAGTCAACGAGACCTTCTGGTCAGGAGTGCTGTTCAGCGAAAACTTCGGAGCCATCTTGCCGGGTTGCAAGACCGAAGAATCCTTCCTCAAAATTTTCTTGGATTTCGTCGATTGCTTGCCCATAATCTGCCTATGTTTTCTCGCTCTTTTCCTCCTGTAGTCTTGTTTTAGCAAACTAGTTTTCAGCGCAACTCGACTCCTTCTAGTGAGAACGTAGTCAACCTACCGATTTGCAAGCCATCTCTTGCTTGGATATATGGCATCCGATCATTCACGCGGAGCTTAAGGTACAATGCTTCGCGGCTTGTCTCAGAAAAAAATGGGGAGGCCCAAACCAGTGCGACGTGACAGCGGGTTTTCCAGTCCTCCGCCAGTCTCGCGCGTCAAAAAGTCATGAAGAGCTTGGACTGAGGTCCCCGGATCTAGGCTATGTAGCTCGGAGGGTGGGCGGTCTGGAAGGATTTGACAACCCTCAACAACGTCTCCACGACGCCTGCCCGATTCTGACCGTCTTCTCGGAGCGATGAGGTCCAGATGCCCGGCTGGAGAGATGAATCGACGAGGCCAGAGATTGAACGGGGGTTCGCTGCACCTTGGCCCAGTCGGAATGCTCTCGCGGTCATAGCCTACGCCCGCCGATACGACTAGGCTTAACGCTCGTGTAACTAGGCTCTGTCCTGCCGCGATACTCGAATTTCGGACGTTTATATTGAACAGAGCCCTCTCGATATCTCGCCTGCGAGAGACAATCTATGTCCATGTACGATCTCGAGGAGGATGAGCTCGTAGCGGAGATAATGGGGAGAGGTGCCCGAAGGTTATTGGTACAGCTGCCCGACGGGCTCAAGAACGAGGGACCCCGCCTTGCCAGCCTCATCCGCGAGAAGACAGGCGCAGAAGTCTTCATTTCCGCAACCCCCGCTTGGGGCGCTTGTGATCTGTCCTTGGACGCGGCAGCACGGTTGAAGGCAGACCTTCTAGTTCATTACGGACACAACGAGTTTCTGAGAGACGGATCCAACGGAATACCAGTCGTCTACATTCCCGCAAAAAGCAGACACGAGACGATCCCAGTAATCGAGAAGGCGCTCCAATTACTGCAAGGGACAAGGATCGGGGTCGCCACAGTCGTCCAACATCTTCACACTCTGCCCGAGACAACAAAGCTCCTAGAGGCCAGGGGCTTCAAGGTCCAGCTTCCGGGACGCGGACCATGGGCTCACGACTCGGGGCAGGTCCTCGGCTGCGACTATTTTGGACTGAAGAGAATCGAATCTGAAGTAGACTCGTTCCTAGTCATTGGAAGCTACTTCCACGCCCTCGGAGCCTCGCTCTCAGTAGATAAACCGACAATCCTCGCAGACCCCTATGACCAGACCGCTCGCAACCTCGACCAGGACAGAGCACGGATCATTCGACAGAGATACGCGATGGTCGAGAAGGCACGCCAAGCCCACACCTTTGGAATAATAGTCTCGACCAAACCAGGCCAGTCTAATCCAACAATCGCAATGAACATCCAACGCCAGCTGGAAGAGAACGGAAAGAAAGCAGTGGTCCTATACGCTGACGAAGTCGTCCCAGACAAACTACTCGACTTTACGGACATCGATGCGTTCGTCGACACTGCATGTCCCAGACTCGCCCTCGACGATCCAGAGAGATTCTCAAAACCGATCGTCACGCGAGACGAGATAATGGTGGTCATCGGAGCATGGACATGGGAACAACTCCTAGAGCGCGGGCTGGTCCGCCTCTAAGAATTGGCAGACAAGACACGCCCCTCCAAACGCCAGCTCGAAATACAACTAGCAAAACTCAAGATCCTCGAAACACCTAAACTCAAACTCGAACAGTACCCGGTCTCATCCGAGACTGCGGCCGAACTGCTCTACATGGCCGGATTCGAACACAAGGATCTCGAAGACCGGGTTATCGACCTCGGGACAGGAACTGGCAGGCTAGCTATTGGCGCGGCTCTTATGGGCTCAGGACACGTCCTAGGAGTCGAAATGGACCCGAAAGCTCTGGCGCTGGCGCGAGCAAATGCTGAGACTGCTGGGGTCGATGTGGAGTGGGTCCAGTCCAATATTGATGGCATCGAAGGCAGCTACGATACGGTAATTATGAATCCGCCCTATGGAACCAGAACCATGCACGCGGATATCAGATTCCTAGAACGCGCCTTCAATCTAGCACCACTCACATACTCGATCCACAAGTCTTCCACGAGAGACTTTCTCACTCGATATGTTCAAAGGTCCAATCGGAGAATCGACATGATACGTAGCATGACAATGGAGATTCCCCACCTTTTCAGTTTCCACAGGCAAAAATCGAAGAGTGTGGAAGTGGATCTGTACCGAATCGGATAGGCTAGTTTGTCTCTTTCTTTTCAGGAATCGCCGGGGTAGAGGGATCGGTTGGGGTTGTCTGGACCGGCGGAGTAGGACCGGGCAATGTCACTTGTGGAGTCGTGGGAGCACCGGGTGAGACGTTGGGGATTGCTGGAGTTATGCTTGATATTCGTCTGGGTCCTGCGTGTAGTTTTCCAGTCAATTTGTTGAGCCTGCTGCGCCCCGTTGAACTTGTTGACTTCGATTTGCCCCGCACCAGGAAATATGTCGCCAGAAACGATGTAGCCGCTAGAATGACACCATCCCATAAGTTGATGCCGCCCAGAAGAGTTGAAGTTGTCTCGCTGAGATAGCTTTGGAGATAGACGTTGTTAGCGTAATCGAGATACAGGATGGTCAGGAGTCCGATTATAGTGAAGGTTTCAACAATAACCATCAATTTTGTCTTTAGTGGGATGGGAGGGATCAGTTTTTCTTCCGGTCGGATAGGAACTCGCCGGAGAAAGGCTGGAGCCCACCAGTTCAGACGCTTCATTATTCTCATGATAGACGGTACGAGATAGATTCGTGTAAGGGTCGCATCCAACAAGACGACGATGAAAATGGCAAGTCCAAGCTGTTGCAGCATTGGGATCTGGGACAGCATCATAGTACCATAGGCTCCTGCGGTCACTAGACCTGTGACGGTGATTATTCCGCCTGTGCGTTCGACCGCAGTTTCGATCGCCTCGTCATCTTTCGCGCCGCCGGCGACATATTCGCGGATCCTGGTGACTAGGAAAATGTCGTAGTCGAGTCCCAGCCCGACCATGATGACGAGGAGCATTATCGGAAGAATCCAGATGAGTTGCGTGTCAAAGTAGGTTTTGAAGAAATAGACGGTCGCTGCCATCGCCCAAGAGATGCTCAGCAGGATTGTGAAGATCAACCGGAGGGGCGTGAATACCGAGCCTAGGGCTAGCAGTAGGACCATGAAGACACCGATGAGCACCAGAGCTGTCAAGTTGATGTAATCGGAGGCGCTCGAGCTTGTCAGGTCAGAGACAGAAGCGGTAGCACCGCCAACATACATTGCGGAAGCTGCCAAGAGAGGCACTTGGCTCTTGAGAGTACTAACATTGTCGCGGATCCGAGCCACCGTCGCGATCGCCGCATCTGAGTAAGGCTCATTCGAGAGATCGGCCCAGACCATTGCTGACTTGCCGTCGCTGCCAAGGAACGGTTTCATGCTGAGAATCATAGCCTGTTGTTGAGGCAGGTTGAGCTGGCTGAAGCTTGAGAATGGGATGGGATCGCCTGAAGGATGGGTGAGTCCGTAGACCTTTGAGACTCCCGGAACGGCTAGGGTCGAATTCTCCGCGTACGATATTGCCTTGAGCGCGGTCACGTTGATCCAGTTGCCGGTGACCAGGACTACGGGAGTCTGGACGATAGTGTATGTTGGAGTAACTTTTCCAGCGCCGAAGCCCTGGCTCACAACATCGTAACCAGCCTTACTCTCTAGTGACGGAGGAATCTGTGAGATCAGATCATGACTGGTCTGGGATGATAGAACTGTGCTGGCAGCCGGCAGCGATACAGCCAAGGCCAGCAGAAGAACGAGTTTGGCGTGTTTCCCGGTAAACTTAGCCGCGCGCGCATAATAGCTGACCCCATTGTCCTTCTTCTTTCTCCACAAAGTGAGGCCTCGAGGCCAGAAGATACGGTCGCCGAAAAGCGAGAGGGCAGCCGGGACCAACGTTAGAGCGACGAGGAGGGCGACTGAGATGCCCAGCATGACCGCTATACCTATCGAGCGCAAGAGGCCAAAACTGGCGAAGGCGAGTGTGCCGAAGGCGATTATGACTGTTGCTCCGCTGGTGGCGATGCTCTCACCGGCCCATGTGACGGCTTTCTCGACAGAGTCTTTCTTTCCTCTCCCCAGCTTCCGTTCTTCGGCGTAGCGGCTTACGAGGAAGATGCAGTAGTCAGAGCCGGCACCGAGCATTGAGACTGGAAGCAGCGTCAGAACGAGATAGTGGACCTTGGTTACAAGTGAGCCGACGGCGAAGACTAGTCCGAAGGCGATCCCTATTGAGAGGCCTATCGCTATAACCGGGATGAGTGGTGCGACGATGGAGGCGAAGAAGAATCCGACGATGACGAGAATCAGTGTTATGGTGACAGGGTCAATACGTTCCACGTCCGTGACCGTCTGGGTCTGAATGTCATAGTTGAACGCGGGTTCGCCGGTGACATAGACGATGAGGCTCTGCCTGCTTACCATGTTAGCGAGACCGACATCTTGTCGGATCTCGGGCACACTGTTCATCGGGTCTGGTCCACCGCTCTTGAAGTCGATGATCATCAGCATGGTGTTGTTCTGTGCGGACACGAACTGAGAATAGACGCTGCTAGTGGGTTGGACGGGATAGGTGAGAATGTTATAGTTCTGAAGCACCTGTTGTGCTAGAAGGGCAAGGTCGCTGCTTGTGGCTGAAGCTCCTAGATCATAGATTTCGCCCATCACGGTCTTTTGGACCGTATCTGCCGACCCGGCTTGCGCGACAGTGTCTACAGTGAATGCCCTAATCGCATTCGGATCGTTCCAGCAGTTATTGTTCGAGCAGCTGCCGGAGCCGGAGCTGTAGATGTTGAAAAAGTTCGCTGATGAAACAAGTAGACTGAGAGTCGGAGGGTTCAATCCTAACGATTGAATGAAGGGAATCGTGATGTTATAGTAGGCCGGCTGTGTTGCAAGCAGTGGGTTCCCCTTTGTCACGTTTTGTGCCCTAGCGAAGGGAGGAGAACCGAAGACCAACTGGAATTGTGTGTAACTCGGCGCGGTGAAAGTCTGATTCCAGGATTGATAGAAGAGAGTGAGATAGCTCAGCGCGATAGTCTGGTTACCTGGCGGAGTTTGAGCGGATATTAGAGGCCAGCTAGCGTTGTAGGCTTGCTGATTGTAAGCGGCCAATTGTGTCTGGTTGATTGTCGGTGGTGCGGAGCTGATGAGTGAGATCCAGGTGTTGACGTAGGCAGATGGGATGCCGAACTCGATGTTTGTAGCGAGGGTGGTTGCGTTCTTTGTCTGGTATAACTGCAGATGGACTAGGTTGGTGTAGCCGAGGAGTTGCTGGTAGTAGATGTCGTAGATGCTTGTGATGTTGTTAATGTCTGAGAGTTTCCCATCGTTATGCAGTGTCCGGTTAAGGGCTAGGGTAAAGTCTCTAGCGTCGTTGCCTCGAACATCGTTCGCAGTGATTACAACAATGCCGCTTCTTCCTTGATCTATGCTGAACTCTCTGCTCACAAGGTCTTGGGCTATGCTCGACTCTGAGCCTTTGGGATTGAATGCTGTCTCATTATAGGCGATCACGCTCTGGACTTGTAGGATGGCCGGGATACTCAACACGAGGGCTGCGAGCCAGAACGCGAACACGGCCTTGTTATGGCGAATGATAGTGCGAGCTAGCCGGGTGAATAGCACAGCTTTTCCCTTGAACGGTTGAAACGATTGAAAACCGGAGTTGCGGCCATAAAGTCGTGCTGTAACCCGGAACGCTTCGAAGACTATTATCGACCGGATCTAGGCATGGCTATAAGCCGAAAAACGTGGAGGTCATGCTGGGAGATTTGGACTGAAGCCGATAACCCTCCTCCTCGCCCAGACAGGGCCGAAGCTGGCTAGAAAGGAAGAGAACCTGAAGACAATCGAGAAGCAAGCAGCCTCAGCAAGGAGGAAGAACATCGACCTTCTCATATTCCCCGAACTGCATCTCACCGGGTACACAATGCAGGATGAGGTGTACAATCTAGCAGAAGCGATTCCAGGACCCAGCGAGAAGAGAGTCGAGAAAATAGCCAGCGAACATGGTCTGCACATTGTTTTCGGGATGCCCGAGGAGAGCGAGGTCAAGGGCGTAATACACAACACAGCATTACTCGTCGGACCCAAAGGGCTCGTGGGCAAGTATCGAAAAATACACCTCCCGACCCATACGGTGTTCGAGGAGAGGCGCTATTATCGGCCCGGCCAGGCGGCTCCAGTCTTCGAGACGCGCTTTGGAAAGATCGGCTTGACGATTTGCTATGATCTCTATTTTCCCGAGCTGACGAGGCTGGAAGCGCTCGAAGGCGCTGAACTGATCGTCTGTATCTCAGCCAGTCCAGGTCTCAGGCGGCGGTTCTTCGAGGGCTTCTGTCTGAGTAGGGCTATGGAGAACGCTGTCTATCTAGCCTACGTCAACCGCGTCGGGATTGAGGATGGCAACCAGTTCTGGGGCGGCAGTAGAGTGGTAGCGCCGAACGGGTCCGTGCTCGTCCAGTGCAAATATGACGAGGAAGACTTT
>WNGQ01019464.1_pt1 | contig 10841 bp, 9 predicted proteins | sample 5407661 | NCBI WGS metagenome assembly WNGQ01 (sample SAMN13153382, study PRJNA577476) | soil metagenome | isolation source: 60 cm soil or saprolite under Garry oak tree replicate 2 | place: USA:California | collected 2016-06-15
CCGCCGGGTCGGCGCGCAGCGTCGGCGTTCGCGCACCACCAGGCCGGCCTCCTCCAGCTCGCGAAGCGGCGCCTCGAAGCCGGCCGGCGGCTCCAGGCCGGCCGTCGTGCGCAGCCCCAGCATCACCCGCTCCGCCGCCGCGCGGGCCGGCGGCAGCTCCTCCCGGCCGGCCTCCACCTCGGCGGCGGCGGCGGCGGCAGCGTACTCGCGGGGCCGCGCCACGTTCCACCACCGCCACGCGCGCTCGCCGTCGGTCGCGTAGGAGTGGGCGCCGGCCCCCGCGCCGTACACGGGCCGGCAGTCCCAGTAGGCCTGGTTGTGGCGCGACCGGCGGCCCGGTCGCGCCCAGCTGGAGACCTCGTAGCGGGCGTAGCCGGCACGGTCCAGCAGCCGGTCCGCCGCGTCCAGCTGCTCCCACTGGGCGTCCGCGTCCACCTCCGGCAGCAGCCCGCGGTCCCGCCGCCGCGTCAGCAGCGTGCCCTCCTCGAACGTCAGGCAGTAGCAGGAGAGGTGCTCCGGCGCCAGGGCGGCGGCGCGCCTCACGGTGTCCGTCCAGGAGGCCTCGTCCTGCGCCGGCACGCCGTAGATCAGGTCGAGGCTGACGTTGGCGAAGCCCGCCGCGCGCGCCTCGCGGAACGCACGCTCCGCCTGGGCGCCGTCCGTGCGCCGCTCCAGCACGGCGAGCGCCCGGCGGTCGAAGCCCTGGACGCCCAGGCTCAGGCGGTTCACCCCACCGTCCCGCCACGCCTCCAGCCGCTCGGGATCGGTCGACGCCGGGTTGGCCTCCAGCGTGACCTCGGCGTCCGCCTCCACGTCGAAGAGCTGGCGCACGCGCGCCAGCAGCCGCGCCGCCAGACCGGCCGGCAGCAGGCTCGGCGTCCCCCCGCCGAAGTAGACGGTGCGCAGCGACTCGAAGGGCAGGCGCCGGCGGGCCTGCTCCAGCTCGCGCTCCAGCGCCGCCTGGTACTCGGGCATCAGCCGGTCCATGCCGGCATAGGCGTTGAAGTCGCAGTAGCCGCACTTGTGCCGGCAGAAGGGGACGTGGACGTAGAGGTGACGGAACGGGAGCAGCGGCGGCCCGCTCAGCGCAGGCTCCGCAGGTCGAAGCGCGACTCGCGCGCCTTCTCCAGCGTCCGCTGCAGCTGGGCCGAGGCCGTCTTCTCGTCGGACACCAGCGCGACGATGCGCGTCGCCATCCGCTCCTCGAGCCTGCCGATCTGGCGGTCGACCGAGCCGGCGTTGGCGGCCTTGGCCCGGTAGCGCTCACGCTTTCGCGAGAGCCGCGCGTGCTCGGTGCGCAGCTCCGCCACCGCCTCGTCCACCCGGCAGTCCAGGCAGAGGCCTTCTGAGACCTCCGAGCTGAAGACCTGGCGGCCGCAGCGCCGGCAGGGCAGCAGGATGCCGGTCACGCCAGCGCCTCCACCCTGGCCGCGCTCAGCTCGGCCAGGCGGCCCGGCGCGATCGGGAACACGGCGTCGGGCCGGCCGGCGGCCGCCCAGACCACCTCGTAGCGCTCCAGGTCGCGGTCCATGTACACGGGCAGCGAGGTCGCGTGCCCGAACGGCGGCACGCCGCCGATCGCGTAGCCGGTCGCCTGGCGGGCGACGTCGGCGCCGGCCTTGGCCACCCGGCCGCCCGTCAGCGCCTCCAGCCGCCGGGTGTCGAGGCGGTTGGCGCCGCTCACGAGCGCGACCAGCGGCCGGCCGTCGGCGGTGAACACCAGCGACTTGACGATCTGCGCCACCTCGCAGCCGATGGCCCTGGCGGCGTCCTCGGCCGTCCGGGTGCCCGCCGGACAGGTGCGGACCGGGATCTCCAGGCCGCGCTCGCTCAGCCAGTCCTCGAAGCGTGCCACCGGCCTATCCGGGCCGCCGGGCCGGTTCCCGGCGGCCGGGCACCTGCACGCCGCCATCCTCGCCGGCCGCTATGCGACAGAAGAAGCGGTCCGCCATACGACCTCCTCCAGCTGGCCCGGCCGGCGCCCCTCCGCGGACGCCGTCACCTGGATGTAGTTCTCGCTGACGCCCCTGATCCGGCCCCCGGCCACGCGGTCCCACACGACCTGGAGCGGCCGGCCCTCGAAGTGTGCCTCGTAGGCCGCCTTCAGGTGGCCGCCGAGCTCGATCGTCCGCCGGGAGCGCTCCTGCGCCTCCGCCGCCGGCACCTGGTCCGCGTAGCGGGCCGCCGCCGTGCGCGGCCGGGGCGAGAAGCGGAAGACGTGCAGGCCGGTGAAGCCCGCTCGCTCGATCGTCTCCAGCGTCGCGGCGAAGTCGCCGGCCGTCTCGCCCGGGAACGCGACCATGATGTCGCCGGTCAGCGCGAGGTCGGGCCGCACCGCGCGGGCCAGCGCGACGGCTCGCTCGAACCCGGCCAGGTCGTAGCGCCGGCGCATGCGCGCCAGGACGCGGTCCGAGCCGGCCTGCAGCGGCAGGTGCAGGTGCGGGCAGAGCCGCGGGTGCTCCAGCAGGCGGGCCACCTCGGCGTCGACGTGCGAGGGGTCGATCGAGGAGAGCCTGATGCGCGCCGGCGCGGCCGCGTCCAGCAGCCGGCGCACCAGCGGAGCGAGGCCGCCGCGGTAGGAGCCGAGGTCGATGCCGGTCAGGACGATCTCCCGGTAGCCGGCTCGCGCGGCCGCCCGGGCGCGGCTCTCCAGGTAGGGCAGCACGCGCGAGAGCGAGCGGCCGCGCGTCTGCCAGACGATGCAGAAGGTGCAGCGGTTGTCGCAGCCGTCCTGCACCTTCAGCACGTAGCGGGAGCGGCGCACGCCGGGCGGCTCGACCGCGCCCTCGATGCCGACCGGCGCCCGCTTCCACCCGTTGGGGACGACCAGGTCGGCGCCCAGGCTGTCGCCGGGGTGGGCGTCGACGTAGCAGCCCATGAGGATCAGCGCGGCGCCCGGGTGCTCGCGGCGGGCGCGGGCCACGGTCTTGCGCGTGTCGCGGTCGGCCGCGGTCGTGACCGTGCACGAGTTGACGACCACGTAGTCGTGGGCGTCTGCCAGGAGAGCGGCGAGCTCGTCGGTCTCGGCCGCGTTGGTCCGGCAGCCGAGGTTGATGATGGTCATGGGCTGCGTCGGCTGTAGGGTACCAACCGACCGGCCGGCGGCCGGTGGGGCTGGCCGCCGGGCCGGACGATCGTGGCGCTGTCGATGGCGACGTGCGGGTCCTGCCGGGTGATCAGTCTCGATACGCGGCCGGCGGCGGGGTCGCCGGGCCGCCCATGCGGGCCAGCCAGCGGTTGTAGGCGGCCATCCATGTGCCGTCGGTCCGCATGCGCTCCAGCACGGCGTTGACGTACCTCACGAACTCGGGGTGGGCCTGGCTGATGCCCAGGCCGTACGGCTCGCTGGTGAGCCTCGGCCCCACGACCTTGACGGCCTGGTCCTGGGCAGCCAGCCCCAGCAGCAGCGACTCCTCGGACGTCACGCCGTCCACCTTGCCCATCTCCAGCAGCACCAGGCAGTCCGCCTGGTCCCGAACGCCCACCGGGATGGGATGGCTGGCCGCCCTGGAGAGCGTGGCGATGGACGGTGAGCCGAGGGCGGCGCACACCGGCTTGCCACCCAAGTCCTGAAGGCCCTGCGCGGTCGAGTTCCTGGCCACGAGAACCCGCTGGCCGGAGGCGTAGTACACGGTCGAGAAGTCGACCAGCTTGCGGTCCGCACAGGTGATCGCGAACAGGCGGGCGACCAGGTCCACGCTCCCGTCCAGCAGCACCGGAACACGTTCCGCCGCCGTGATCGGGCGCAGCTCGATCCGGTTCTCGTCACCGAAGAGGACACGTGCCACCTGCCTGGCGATGTCGATGTCGAAGCCCTCCAGCTGCCTGGTGCCGGGGTTGACGCTGCCGAACAGCAGGACGTCCTTCGGCACCCCCACGATCAACCTGCCCCGGTCGTGGATCGTCCGCATGTAGGACGACGCGGGGAAGGTGCCGGCGGCTGGCAGGGGGCCCTGCGGCCGGAGGCTGGCGGTGGGGTCGCCGCAGGTGCCGTCCGCGGCCACTCCCGAGGCCGTCGGCGCCGCGGACGGCGAGAGGGCCGTGGCCGGCGGCGGCGCCGCTGCGTTCCTGGCGCTGCCGTACGGCGCGGACGCAGTGCAGCCGAGCAGCAAGACGGCGAGAGCAAGGAGCCCGGGCGTCGGCCACGCCGCGCCCGCTGTCGCGGGCGTGCTCATACCCGGTACTCGGCGATCCGGGCCTGCAGGCCCCACACGACCAGGGCGGCGACGCCGATGGCCAGGACCGCGATGCCGGCGTCCAGCTCACCACCCGGCATGGCGCCCGCGATCCCGGCCTCGAACTCGGCCTGCTCGGTGTCGATGCGCGCCTGGAGCGCACGGTCCAGGTCGCGGAACGCCGTTCCGAGCTGGTTGGTGCCCACGACGAGCGGCACTGCCCCGTCGTAGTCGCCTGCCGCCACCCTGGTCCTGATCGCCGCGTCGAGCGCGCTGAACTCCTGGTAGCCGCGCATCACCCGCAGCGCGGCGGCTCGCTCGGCCGGCGAGTCCGCCTCGGTGATCTCGTCACCCACGAGACCCTTGAAGCCCACGTCGCCGCGCGTCCCGGCGTCTGCCATCTCGTCGGTCAGCTGCCGGTCCACCAGCCGGTTCGTGGCGGCCTTGAACGCGTCGTCGTAGGCGCCGGTGCTGCCTCGCGAGATGAGCGCCAGGCTCTGGTCGGCGTTGGCCTCGAAGGCCAGGGCCCGCATCACCCAGAGCGTGTGCAGCCGGGGGAACGCCGTAACCTCCGCCGTCCTGAGGCTGCGGTACGTGACGGCGGCCTGCCCGGCCATCCAGCCCGTCATCGCCAGCAGCAGGGCGGTCGCCGCCAGCAGCTGGTAGCTGCGCCGGCGGTGGAACCTCCGGCGCACGTACGCCTGCGTGAAGACGAGCACGCCCAGGAGGCCGAGGGCGACGGCGAAGAACGCCGCCAGCATGCCGGCCGAGAACCAGCGCGCCGCTTCGTCCCGGCCGGGGTCCGCCGGGTCGAAGGGGTCGAGCCCGTCCACCATGGCGAGGATGCCGTCCTGCGGTCGGTGCATCAGGTCCGAGGCCTGGCGCAGGTAGGAGCCGCCGACCGGGAAGCCGGCGCGCGCGTTGGCGCGCGCAGCCTCGATCAACCCTGTATACTGAGTAATCAGGGTCGTGATCTGCTGCAGCTGGGCGGTGGCCGGGCCATCGGGCCCGTTCAGCTCGGCCATGTGCTCCAGGTCGCGGCTGGCGCTGGCGATGTCCAGCTGGTATTCCTGGCGCTGCTCGGAGTTGCCCGCGCCGCCGAGCAGGAAGTCGTTCGCGGCCAGACGGTCCGCGTCGGAGAGCAGGGCGTGGGTGCGCTGCGCGTCGATGATCATCGGCACGGTGCGGTGTCCCACCGTGTCCACGTCGCTGCGCGCGGCGACCACGGCTGCGGCGCCCAGCAGCCAGAGCATCGTCGTGCCGACGATCACGACGACGGAGAGTGCGCGCAGACGGCCCGGCGTGGTCGAGGCGCGGTCGCGCAGGATCCGCAGCCGGCCGCCGAACGAGATCCGCCAGGTGGCTGCGTGGCTCACGGGCCACCTCCCTGCGCCGACGACCGGTCCCTGACGGTGATCCTGGAGAAGCAGCCCACCTCGATCACGTCGTTCGCCCGGACCAGGCGCACCTCCGTGCCGACCAGCACGACGCCGTTCAGCTTGGTGCCGTTGGTCGAGCCGAGGTCGCGAAGCCCCCACTGGCCGCCGAGGTCGATGATCTCGGCATGCCGGCGCGAGACGTACGGGTCCCCCGGGATGGGCACGTGCACGCCCGTCGCCTCCTCGCGGCCGATCACCATCGAGGTCTGGTCGACCATGAAGATGCGCTCGGGAACGTCCAACGGGGGCTGCGGGCAGCCGCCGTCGTTGCTGCGGTCGCCGTCGACGCTCACGACCACCACCAGCCCGACCTGCGGGGCGACGCGCCAGCCGTCGTTCGGCCCCAGCGGCGCCGGCGACGCCTGCATCTCCCAGGTCTCACCGGTCTCGAAGTCGTAGGCGCAGTTGGGGCAGTAGCGGTCGGGGCCCTCGCGGAGCGCCGAGCACACGGGGCAGGACTGCTCGTACGCGCTGGGCGCCGGCGCGGGCGCCGGGGCGGTGGCGGCCTGGCGAACGGCGGTCCAGGGACGTCCTGCGTGAGCCTGACGGTGCCGCGTTCGATGTCCTCGATGTCCACGACGCGCAGGAGCAGCCGGGTGGTCGACTCGTTGCCGGCGGCGGCGGCCAGCTGCGCGGCCCGCCCCAGCTTGCGCGTCGCCGTGGCGGCGTCGCCGACGCGGCGCGCCTCCAGGCCCTCCTCGATGCTGCTGGCCAGCTCCTGCTGACCCGTGTAGTGGGCGACCGCGCGGTCGATGCGCGTGGTCCGGTCCACGTCGTCCGTCCAGGAGGCGCGGATCGCCGTCCTGGCCATGCTCTGGCCGTCGACCACCACCGCGACGCGCCCGGCGCGAACCTCGTGCTGCTCGCCGACGTCCTGCGGGACCACCGTCAGGCAGGCGTGGTACTCCCGGTCCTCGCCGCCCCACGCGCCTGTCGGGTAGGCGCTGATGAGCGGTCGCGACGGGTCGATCGAGCCGACCGGCTGCCACTGGCCGTCCCCGCCGGTGGGCTGGAACCACGTCACCTTGTCCGTCAGGTCCAGCACCTCCGGCGAGACCTGCTTGAAGAACTTGATGCCCGCGCCGAGCGGCGTCAGGACCTGCAGGGAGACCGAGCCGACCTGCTTGCTCATCGTGCGGCGGACGATCGCCTCGAACTCGGCGTCCATGTTCGACGGGTGGGGGATGATGTCGGTGGTGCCCAGCAGCGCGTCCGAGATCGCGCGCAGCTCGCCCTGGTCCCAGTCCGTGCCGAAGCCGCGACAGTCGCACTGGAAGCGCCCGAGGCACCGCTCCAGCTCGGCGGTGAGCGCCGCCTTGGTCTCGCCCTCGTCCTGGCCGTCGGTCAGGAGCAGGGTGTGGTTGATGGCCCGAGGCCGCGCCTCGAACAGCTCTCGGGCGATGGCTAACCAGCGCGAGATGGCCGTGCCGCCGCCGGCCCCCAGCCGGTTGACGGCGGCGCGCGCCTCGGCCCTGGTGGCCGGCGACACGCGCGCCAGGCCGAGCACCGGGTCGCCGGCTCCGAGGACGGGCTGCGGGTAGATCAGGCGGGCGAAGGAGGTGCCCGCCACGATGCCGAACCAGGTGCCGTCGCGAAGCGAGTCGACCGCCTTGCTCGTGGCCACGCGCGCGGCCTCCATCTTGGTCCAGGGGTTGCCCATCGACCCGGAGCAGTCCAGCACGATCACCTCGGCGGCGTCAGCTGCATCGTCGCTGCCGTCCGAGCGCGCCGAGACCTGCACGACCGCGTGGACGGCGGACGTGCCGCGGTGCAGGTACGCGTTCTGGTGCACCGTGGCGCTGAACGTCGTCACGACCTGTTCACCTCCTTCCTAGTCCCCAGGCCGCACGATGCTCGCTCTCAGACGAACGCGACGGCAACGGTGATGTTGTCTGCGCCACCCGATGACCGAGCAAACTCGGTGAGCCCGCGTGCGACATCCGCCGCGGTGGCATCCGCGGGGAACTGCAACACGAGCTCACGTATGCGCCCTGGGCTTGGAGCGTAGTTCCAGAGCCCATCCGAGCACAAGAGGAGGCAGCCGCTGGTCGGCAGGACGAACGTGCAGACGGATGGCTCGAGCTCGCCGTCCTGGTCCCCCAACCAGCTCGTCAGCGCGTGGGCGCGTGGATCGGCCAGCGCCTCCTCTTCCACCATCACCCCCAACTCCACCTGCTCGGTCGCCCAGGTGTGGTCGCGGCTCAGCCGCCAGGCGTCGTCGGCGCTCACGAAGTAGGCGCGACTGTCGCCGACCCAGCCGATCGTGGCCGCGCCCTCGCGGACGAGCGCCGCGACCAGCGTGGTCGCGGGCGGCTCGTCCTGGCCGCCGCGCCGGCGCGGGACGGTGCACACGGCGCCGTGCGCCGCGACCACCGCCGCGCGCATCGCGGCCTCGATGTCCGGATGCCGGTCCTGCACCGCCGCCACCAGGTAGGCCAGCGCGGACTGGGCCGCCGCCCACGACGCTGCGGCCGGCTCGCCGGACGTGGACACGCCGTCGCAGACGACGAGGATCCGGGCGCCGTCGTCGTCCAGGGCCGCCAGCGCCATCGCGTCCTCGTTGCGGTGCCGCCGCAGGCCCGGGTCGCTGACGGCCGCGAGGCCCGGGAAGGCCGCCTCGCTCCGGTCCGGGTCGGACCGCGGCGTGGGCGCCGGCCGCCCCGCAGCGACCTCCTGACCCGACGGCACCGGCTGGCCGCACGCCTCGCAGAAGCGGTCCGCCGGCTGCACCAGCTCGCCGCAGGCCGGGTTGAGACAGCGAAGCTGGTTCGTGGCTATCGCCCCCACCGGGCACTTCCCTCTCGAGCGAACGGGGCGGCGCCGCCTTCCCGGCGGCGGCTGCTGGACACGGCGCTAGACGGCCGTCATGGGCCGCACACGGTTGGCCTCGTCGACGAGGCGGATCTTGTCGTCGCCCATCGCGAGACGGGCCAGCTCGCGGTAGGCCTCCTCGAGCCCGAACCGCAGGTCGGTCTCCCTGAGCGCCCGGCCCAGCATCGTGACCCGCGGATCCGGCAGCGCCCCCGACCGCAGGAGCCGCAGCCCGGCCTGCAGCAGCTCGACGGCGAGCTGCGCGGCCCGCGTGCCGTCCAGGTCCAGCCGCCGGATCGTCGCCGCGGCCCTGACCAGCTCCGGCACGCCCGGCGTCGCTGCCGGCCCGTTCCGCATCAGCGCCCGGGCCAGCGCCAGCTGCGCGGGCACGTGGAGGCTGGAGTTCTCCGGGATGCGCTCGTAGGCCTCCACCGCGCCGGCGCGGTCGCCCAGCGCGTCCCGCACCCGGCCGAGCCCGAAGCAGGCCGAGGAGGCCTGGCGGGCATCGGCCGCCTCGCCCCGCGCCAGCAGGCGGACGCCGCGGTACCAGGTCACGCGCCAGTCCCACGGGTCCTCGCGGTTGACGGCCTCCAGCTGCCGCTCCGCCTCCTCGTCGTCGCCCAGCCAGATCAGCGCCCTGGCCAGGCCCAGGCGCGCCTCGGCCGTCTCTGGGACCTGGCCCTCCAGGATGGCCCGCCGCAGCTGGGCCACCTGCTCGGCCGGCTCGCCGAGGGCCGTCACGTTGACGACGAGGCTGGCGGCGCGGTCCGCCGGGTTCACCTTCAGGGCCGGCAGGTGCCGCCAGTCGGGGGCGGTGCCGGGGGTGGGGCCGGGCTGGAGCGCCTGGAAGTCGCTGCCGAACAGGGTGCTGGGCGCCGGCCGGGGCACGCCCTCGTTCTTGGCGACCACCTCGCGCAGGACGCCCAGCAACTGCTCCGCCATCTCGTCGGCGTTCTGGAAGCGGTCGTCCGGGCTCTCGGCGGTGCCCTTGAGCAGGAAGCGGTGCAGCGACTCGTGGCGCTGGAGGACCGGGTACTCGGCGGGGTCCGGCAGGCTGTACCGGTACTTGGTCTGGTAGCCGCGGAAGTCCAGCGCGAGCACGGCCAGGCAGCGCGCGATGGTGTAGAGGTCGGAGGCGGTGGAGGGGCCGTGCCGGGCCACCTCCGGCGCCTGGTAGCCGTCCGTGCCGTAGATCGCGGCGCTCGCGTCGTCGATGCGGGTGACGGCGCCGAGGTCGATCAGCTTGAGGTCGTCGCCGTGCAGCATGACGTTGTCCGGCTTGAAGTCGTTGTAGACGAGCCCCAGCCGGTGCAGGTACGAGAAGGCGGGCAGGATGCCCAGGATGTAGGCGATCGCGTGCTCCACCGGCAGGGCTCCGTCGCCCCCCGTCGCCCGGCGCCGCTCGCGGAGCACCTCCTTGAGCGGCTTGCCGCCGACGTACTCCATGACGATGTAGCCGGCGCGGTCCTGCTGGACGAAGTTGTAGATGCGCACCACGCTGGGGTGCTCGACCCTGGCCAGGAACTGGCGCTCGGCGACGGCGGCCGCCATGGCGTCGACGTCACCCGAGTTGAGCAGGCCCTTCAGCACGACCCAGCGGTTCGACACCTGCTCGTCCTGGGCCAGGTAGATCCAACCCAGGCCGCCGTAGGCGAGGCAGCCGGCGATCCGGTACTGGCCGGCCACCAGGTCGCCCTGGCCCAGCGGGGGCAGGAAGGAGTACGGGTTCCGGCACTTGCTGCAGAAGCCGGTGACACGACCCGGCTTGCCGTCGCGGGTCCGGCCGACCTCGCCGCCGCACTTGGCGCAGAAGCGCTTGTCCTCTGCGACCTCCGGGTCGGTCATGACCACGGCGGCCGGGTCCTGCGTCGGCATCGGCGGCACGCTGACCAGCCCGGCGCCGATGCGGCTGCGGTTGCTGGGCCGCCGGCTGGTGGACCGGCTGCGCCGCGACGCCCCGGTCGTCGGGTGGACGCCCGTCGACGTCGTGCCGTCGGTGCCGGACGTGCCGTAGCGCGTGCCGTAGGTGTCGGAGGTCCCGGCGGTTCCCGCCGTCCCCGCGGTCGCCGCCGTGCCGTCGGTGGCGGCCGTGCTCGTGGTGCCCGTGCCGTTCGTGGCCGTCGTCGTCGTCGCGGTGAAGGGGCGGGCGGCCATGGTCGCCACCGTCGCGCCTCGGGGCGTCGCGATCTTGCCGCAGACCGTGCAGTAGCCCTCCTCGATTATTCCCGCGCAGCCAGGCGTCACCTGACACGTACCGCCGTCCATCACGACCCTCCCTGGGCGTCAATGCGCGCGATGCCGCGCGAGATCCACCGAGGAGCTCTCCAGTCCCCGACATGGCGCTTGATTATCCCCCGGCGAACGCCAAAGCGTTTGCAACGGTCTTTTCGTGCCTAATCGTCGAGGCTGAGCACCG
>WNGQ01008032.1_pt1 | contig 10840 bp, 7 predicted proteins | sample 5407661 | NCBI WGS metagenome assembly WNGQ01 (sample SAMN13153382, study PRJNA577476) | soil metagenome | isolation source: 60 cm soil or saprolite under Garry oak tree replicate 2 | place: USA:California | collected 2016-06-15
AACGCATGCGCGGCGAGGCCAAAGTTGACGGCCAGCTCGCCGCCGATGCCGACATCATGAGCATCGTCGCGGACCGGGGCGGTGCCATCTAAAAAGGGCCATCAAGTGTGGCGGTGCAAGATCATTTTCCATTTGTCATTTGACACTTATCATTGGTGGATTCAAGTTAGAAGTGCAACCGAATTGTTGAGCAGCATAGTGGGATTTCGAGTTCACCATTTCGTGCGAAGGCATTTAGTTTTCTTTTCCCCTTCTCTTTGTGAAGGGGACTAAGGGGAAGGGTCTAGCGGACGTCAGGCCCTCTCCCCAGCCCTCTCCCAACGGGAGAGGGAGACGAGAACTACGTACAAATCGACGACATCTTTAAGCAAAAGGCGTTGCACTTCCAACTTGAATCCACCTCAAATGATAAATGGAAAATGAAAGAAACTTGATCCGATCGTACGCCCATGCAATCAGCGACCGACATAGATAAGCCAGCCACTATTCATCCTTCCGCAGTCGTCAGCCCGCGCGCGCGCATCGGACACGACTGCTACATTGGTCCTTACTCAATTGTCGGTGACGAAGTTGAGTTGGGCGACGGCGTTCGACTGGAAGCGCATTGCGTGATAGACGGGCGCACGACCATTGGTGAAGCCACGCACGTCTTTCCGTTTGTCTCAATCGGACTCGCCTCCCAGGATCTGAAATACACAGGTGAGCCTTCGCAGACGCGCATTGGCAAGCGAAATCGCATTCGCGAGTTCGTTACCATTCATCGTGGGACGAAAGGCGGCGGCATGCTGACGCAAACTGGCGATGATTGTTTGATCATGGCCCAGGCGCACATCGCCCATGATTGTGTGATCGGCGACGGCGTGATCATGGCCAACGGAGCCACGCTTGCCGGCCATGTTCGAGTAGAAGAACAAGCGAACATCGGCGCCTATTCCGGCGTGCACCAGTATTGCCGCATCGGGCGCGAAGCCTACGTCGGCGGCTATTCGGTGGTGGTCAAAGATGCGTTGCCTTACGCCTTGACCGTCGGCAATCATGCGCGCTGTTACGGGTTGAACGTCACGGGAATGAAGCGTCGCGACTATTCGCGCGCGGTGATCGATGCTCTGCACCATGCGTTTCACCTGCTGCTGTCCGCGAAGTTGAACACGTCGCAGGCCATCGAGCGAATCAGGGAAGAACTAACCGGCTTTAATGAAGTCGACGAGCTTGTCCGCTTCATCGAGACGTCCAAGCGAGGCGTGATCAAATAGAAGGGTATTGGGGAGAGGGTGTTGGGTGTAGGTTTCGGAGATTGACGAGCTATTTGTTGAGGTTGAAAACTGTTAACGAGACGGTTTCGAGAACAACGCTAAGTGACTTTGGTTCGTAATGAACGCATCAAGCCGCCAAGCATCTTACCTACGGTTCCTGATTCAGATAGGGTCCCTTCGGCTTCTATCTCACTTGTGTAAGATAGTCGCTGGGCGAGAATTATCTGAGTTTCAAGTTCCTTCAAAGAACCTTGTGCTACCGACAGAAACTGCAAGTACTCCTTTCGACTACCACGACCATAACCTTCGGCGATGTTTGACGGGACTGAAACCGCCGCGCGCCGAAGCTGCGATGTCAAACCATATATTTCGCTTTTCGGGAACCTTTCGCTTACCCGGTATATCCGAACTGCTAATTCGAGTGCTTTCTGCCAAACGAGCAAGTCTCTGTAACTTTGAAGCATGTTCGACTCTCCTTTTAAAGGATGGCCAATCTCTACACCCCACACCCAACTCCCTACTTCCTGCATCGTACACCCTACACCCAACCCCCTACACCCTATGAAGTATGGTCTTATTGCCGGCAACGGACGATTTCCGTTTCTTGTGATCGAAGGTGCGAAGCGCGCCGGCGTCGCGCTTTCCGTGGCCGCGATTCGTGAAGAGACCGATCCCGGGATTGAGCGGGTCGCCGATAATGTTGTCTGGGTGGGCATCGGCCAACTCGGCAAGATGATCCGGTTTTTCAAGAGCGAACGCGTCGAGCGCGCGATCATGGCGGGCCAGGTCAGGCACGTGCAGATCTTCAGCCGCGCCATTCCCGATGCGCGCATGCTGAAGATGCTACTCAAGCTGCCCAGACGCAACACCGAGTCGCTGATCGGCGGAGTTGCCGCCGAACTCGCCAGCGAAGGCATCGAGCTGATTGACTCAACTTTCTTTCTTCAGGACTATCTTCCCAAAGCAGGACCACTGACGCGCCGCGAACCTGACGAGCGCGAGCGCCAGGACATTGAATACGGTCTCGAGATAGCGCGCGAGATTGCCCAGCTCAATCTGGGGCAGACACTAGTGATTCGCGCCAGGGCCTGCGTCGCGATTGAAGCGATGGAGGGCACGGACGAGACGATCCGCCGCGCCGGTGAACTCGCAAAGGGGAGGCTGACTGTCGTTAAAATCGCCAAGCCCGATCAAGACATGCGCTTCGACGTCCCCGTAGTTGGGACGCCAACCATCGAAGCCATGCTCGTCGCCGGCGCCACCTGCCTCTGTGTCACAGCCGGCAAGACCCTGATGTTCGATCGCGACGAGATGATCCAACTCGCGAACGAAAACAAGGTCGCGATCGTCGCCGTCTAATGCTGGGAGCGCGGACATCCGCTGGGAGCGCAGACATCCTGTCTGCATCTTCGTTTGAGATTGAGTGCTTGCTGGACGCGCACAGAGGAGCGCTCAGAACCCTGGAGTCGTTAGTTCCGCCGATTGCCCCGCTTTCGGATCGAAGGGTGTTGCCAGAAACTTCTTGGCGGCCGCCTGCGCGTGATCGTAGTCGATTCCCGATTGCACTGCCTTCTTGTATTCACTGACAGCCTGTTCGCGCATGCCTTTCGCATCGTAAGCGTTGCCGCGTTTGATATGCGCCCAGACCTCAATCCACGAGGGCTTCAAATTGCCGTCAATCGCCGCCTGGAAGTTATCCAACGCCTGTTGCCAGTTGCGCTGTTCAAAATAGAGCACGCCCAGGTTGTAGTAGATCCACGAATTTGAGCGGTCCAGTTTCAGCGCCGCCTCGAGCTGCTGTTGCGCCTCGGCGTAATTGCCTTCTTTCAGTTGCTCGATGCCGCGCCGCGCGACGATGGTCACGCGCAAGTCGTCCGACATACGCAGAATCTTGTTGTTCGGATCGACGACGACTTCCAGCGGCGCTCCGTTCGATTCAAAGTCGAAGTCTTCGCTCTTGCTTTCCAGTCTGATCGTGGTGGTTTGATTGTCACCTTCAGCGCGCAACATCAACTCGACGGGCATGTGAAGAGATTCGAAGTTTTGCCTGACGGTGCCGCGGGTGCGAAACTTGCCCGCGCGTGTGCGAATGATCTGGTAGTCAACCATGAACTCGGGAACGCCGGTTCCTTCGATCCACTGCGCGAAGAAGTAGCGCATGTTCTCGCCGGCAACCTGCGCTGTCAGACGCTCGAAGTCATCGATCGAAGCATTCTTGCCGCGAAACTTTTCCAGGTAGGCGCGCAGGAGCGCATTGAATTTGTCTTTGCCCAGCGTTTCGCGCAGCATGCGAAACACCATGGCGCCTTTGAAGAAGACGATCGACTGATAGGCGGCGGACTGGTCATCGAGCGCGTTCGGCGCCCGCGCGATTGACGCCGTCTGCTCGAAAGTCAGCGCGCGCTCCTGCTCTTCGCGCTGGGCGGCATCCAGAGTGCCCGCCGTCAGAGTGTTCTCGCGAAATGCGAACGCACTCCACTCCGCCAGCCCCTGCGAAAGCCAGGCATCATCAAAAGATTTCAAGCCGACGGTCTGGCCCCACCACTGATAGGCGACTTCGCGTTGCAGCTTCTCTTCGGGCAACGGCCGCGACGTGTCGAAAAACTTTGAAGACAGAAACACGATGCCGTTGCCCGAATAAGAATCAAGCGTTTCGTCATCGGTCTGGGCCACGACCAGCCGCGAGCCGCAAGCCGCCGGGCCATACTGCTGCGCGTAAAACTCCAGAACGCGTCCCATCGGTTCGGCGAAAGCGGCGACGCGATTCTCGCTGCCGGGCTTGGTGTTGAACTGAATTTCGTATCCGCCGAAGCGCAGACTCTTGGTGATGTACTGACCAGCCGCAAAATTTCCGGGCAACACCGGTTGGTGGTTGACGAAACGATATCGGCTGGTCCCGTCCTTGACTGACTGCTGCGGTACGACGGGTTCATCGCTGGTGCCGGCGACCTGCATTCCTATCGGTACGATGATGGTAATGTCGGTGGTAGCGCGATCCGCGGCGTACTCGTGAAACGGGAACCAACGCGACGCGTACATCAGGTACGAGCCTTCGGGTCCCACGTAAGCGAGTCGCTTGGTCGGCAGCGGCCCGCCTTCAGGCGACTGCAGCGCGCCACTCCAGCGAAAGCGCAGGACTACGGCCTGGCCCGCGGGCACAACCGCGCCCAGATCGACGCGCACACTTGGTCCCAGCGATCCCACGCCGACTGCATCCTGCACAAAGTTTGTCAACGCCACGCCGTCGCGTTCGATGCTTTCAATGTGCAGCGAGCCATTCAATTCGAAGACTACCGAACGCGTCGGCTCGAGCGGTGTGAAGGCCACGTCGGCGCCGGCCCGCAGCAGATGCTGATCCGGAATCAACTGCGCTTCGATGTGATAATTGGTGACGTCAAAACGGCTGGCCGGCGATGTTGGCCCGGGCTGCTGCGCGGCGGCCGCAAGCGCAATAACCAACAGCACGGCAATCAACCCGAGCAGGCGGGGAAAGTTGGACCTGATCTTCATATTTTTAGCGAACGATTCGATTGACAAAGCGATTATACAAGCCGCTGGTCTTCCAGGCGAATTGCCTCAAGTCAGAGGTAGTGTCTTCGTCCGATTTCCTCTCTGCGTTAACTCCGCGTTCTCGGCGTCTCAGCGGTGACTCCTGGCCGCGAAAGCCTCACCGCAGAAGCGCCGAGGCCGCAAAGACGACGCAGAGAAAACAATCTCATTAGTTCCGTTAATGACGGTGGCAACAACTCCCAACAACCGCTGTCTGCCGGCGAGGACCTGCTGCGGATTTTGGATGGTCATAACCCATTGCCGGTTGGCTGGACGGATGTCCGACAAACTTTAGTTTGTCGTGGCTGGCCGAAGAGGCAATGGAGGAAGTCGCGACAAAGTAAAAGTTTGCCGGACATTTGGACGACCTTTTTCATAGGAGCTTGACAGCGTTAGGAGTCAGGGCATAAAGTCCGTTCACGCTTTGAAAAACTTCGTCGGTGGGAAAGCGCCAAGAACCGCGCCGCCGCCACACTTTCAGGATTCCGAAGATATCCCTTTTCGCCAGGTGTTGAGGCGGCGTTTCCTGCTCAGTCAAGCCGTGATCTGAGAGGCTCTTCGCGCGGGCCAGTGGGTTAGCATTGGGACGGAGTTCTCCGAACGCGCAACCAATTCAGGCATAGAAAAAAGGAGTTAGCTTTATGAGACGTAGCTGGAAGTTTTTGCCCCCTGTATTTATCTGCGCGCTTATCGTTCTGAGCGTTTCGGCCCAGACCGCGCGCAAGGTCCACGTTGACTTTAAAGAGACGACGCTGAAGAACGGTCTGCGAGTCATCACAGTCGAAGATCATGACGCGCCGGTCATTGCCGTCTCAGTCAATTACAGTGTCGGCTCGCGCGACGAACGGCGTGGCCGCACCGGATTTGCTCACCTATTTGAGCACATGATGTTCAAGGGATCTGAGAACGTCGGCACCGGCGAGCATTTCTTTTTGATCTTCAATAACGGCGGCACGATGAATGGAACCACCAGTGAGGATCGAACCGTCTATTTCGAGGCGCTGCCGTCAAACCAACTCGATCTTGGACTGTTCCTGGAAGCTGATCGCATGCGCAGTTTAGCGAGCAATATCACCAAAGAGAATCTCGATAACCAGCGCAACGCGGTGCAGGAAGAGCGACGGTTGGGCCTTGACAACCAACCTTATGGGTTGAGCGGCGAGAAACAACAAGAGTTGCTGTATGACAACTTCGCCTACAAGCATTCGGTCATCGGTTCGATGGAGGATCTGAATGCCGCGACGGTTGACGATGTGGTGCAGTTTTTCAAGACGTACTACGCGCCCAACAATGCGGTGCTGGTGGTCGTGGGCGACTTCAACACCAAAGATGCCCTGGCGCGTATCGCCAAAAACTTCGAGGCCATCCCGCGCCAGCCCAATCCTCCCGCCGTGGACATGACTGAGCCCGAGCAAACGGCCGAACGCCGCCTTACACTTGATGATGGTCTGGCTCGTTTGGCCCGCGTCGATCTTGCGTTCAAGGCTATTCCCGGAAACACAGCGGACTTTTACGCGCTCCAGGTGCTCAGCGCGGCGCTGCAAACCGGCCAGAGTTCGCGCCTTTACCAAAAGCTCGTGAAGGAAAAGGAGCTGGTTACGAATGTCGGTGGTTTTGTAGACGAGAAGCGCGGTCCTGGCGCTCTCTATACGTTTGCCACTCTGAGGCCCGGTATGAAACCCGCTGATGCCGAAGCCGCGATCTATGAAGAGATCGAGCGCTTGAAGAAAGAGCCGATCGCCGACTGGGAATTGCAGAAAGCGAAGAACGCGACCCGGCGCAATTTCTTTGGCGGCCTCGAGAGTTCGCTTTCGCGTGCCATTACACTCTCGCAATACGCGGTGTTCTACAACGATCCGAACTTGATCAATACGCGCGTCGATAAAGTCGCGGCCGTAACCAAAGAAGACGTGCAGCGCGTCGCCAACAAATACCTGCGCGATACCAACCGCACCGTAGTCGTCACCATGCCCAAGGCCAAAGCCCGCCCGGCCACCGGCACCATGGGGCAGTAAGGAAGAGGAGACAAAACGATGAAGACAATAACAATGAACCGCATCAAGATTTTCGTGCTGACACTCATTCTAGCTCTCGTCTCTGCGACGGCTCTGGCCCAGGGTGGCATGCAACCACAGTCTGGTCCAGCGGGCCAGGGTGTGAAAGGCGCGGTCATAAAAGGCCGCGCGCCGGTAAGTAAGGAGCTGCTCAAGGTCAAACTGCCGAAGGCCGAAGAGACGACGCTGCCAAACGGTTTGCGAGTAATCCTCCTGCGCAGCACCAAGGTGCCCACGTTCACAATGCAGATGGTCATTCTAAGTGGCGGCCTGTCTGATGCTGCGGACTATCGTGGCCTCGCGTCTTTCACTGCGGCGCTGCTCCGCGAAGGAACGGCAAAGCGAACCAGTAAAGATATCGCTGAGCAGACCGACACCCTGGGCGCTCTTCTGGGCACCAATTCGGGTTTGTCCTCGCTGACCAGTACGGTGACCGCCTCGGGTTTGGTGGAAACCATGGATCAGACGCTGGACATTTTCGCGGACGTGACTCGCAATCCGGCTTTTCCCAAAGACGAAGTCGAGAAATACAAAGCGCGTATTTTAGCCCAGCAACAGGCTCTGCGATCGAACCCGCAGTTCCTGGCGCAGGAGCAGCTCAACCGCGCGATTTACGGAGATCATCCAGCGGCGCTGGTCGTGCCGCCACTCGTCTCGATCAAGCGAATGTCTACGGAAGACCTCGCGAAGTTCCACGCAACTTACTATCACCCGAACAACGCAATCCTTGCCGTCGTCGGCGACGTCACCATGAAGGAATTACTGCCAAAGATTCAGGGCGCATTCGGCGACTGGAAGAAGGCCGATATTCCCTCCATGAGTATCCCCGCGGTGCCGGCGCAGTCGAGCGCCCGCATCTACTTGATTGACCGACCCGGCTCGGTGCAGACAGTCCTGCAACTGGCCAGTCTGGCCATTGAGCGCACTGATCCGGATTACTTCGCCGTTTTGCTGGCCAACAGGATTCTCGGCGGCGGCCCCGCAGCCCGTCTGTTTCTGAATCTGCGCGAAGACAAGGGTTACACCTACGGCGCTTACAGCAGTTTCGCCAGTTCGAAGTATCGCGGCACGTGGGTGTCGAGTTCGGAAGTTAGAACTGACGTGACCGACGGCGCGATGCACGAGTTCATGTATGAACTCAAGCGCCTGCGTGACGAAAAGGTGCCCACGGAAGAAATCGATAACGCAAAGCGCGCGATCATCGGTGGCTTCGCGCTCTCGCTCGAGCAACCGCAAGCGCTTTTGCAGAACATCATCACGCAGAAGCTCTACAATCTGCCGGCTGACTATTGGGACACCTATCCGCAGATGATCTCGGCGCTGACCGCCGATGATATTCAGCGCGTCGCAAAGAAATACATCGACCTGGAACATCTGCAGATCGTTGCAGTCGGTGACGCCTCAAAGACGCGCGACGTGCTGGCGAAATACGGGACTGTCCAGGTCTATGACGCCGATGGCAAGCCGTTGCCTTCCGCCGGCAGCAACTAATCGCGGTCGCGCCTTAGTGAGTCCTCAATGTTCTTCGTGACTCCGTGGTGGGGAATGCTTCTTCACCACGGAGACGCGGAGAACAGATCACGGTTACACCATTCCAACAAAGATCATTATCGCGATCATCAATTGCTGAGCCGTTGACAGCTCGTCAGGCGGCTTGACTCTTCTTGGCCGAGTGCCTCCAGGTAACGGGCTCGGCGATGGGGACGGCGCAGGCTCCGTCCGAGCAGGCGCGGTTGGCGCCGGAGATACGTCAGGTGTCGGAGTCGGTGTTGGCTGTGGAGTTGATTCCGGCGATGGCGTAGGCTGAGCCGTCGGGGTTGGCGACGACTCCGGGCTCGGCGTTGGCGCAGCGCTGGCCTCCGGTGTTTGGTTCGCTGTCGGCGCCGGCGCCGGTGTTGGCCCAGGGGTTGGTGACGCCGCGGGCGAGGGCGCGCTTGTTTTTTCGGCGCTCAACTCAGTCGCCGGATTCGCGTTCCGCGTGCCCGTTGATTGCGGATTCGCATTGCCGATTACCGGAGCTGGTCCGATGCGCTCATCCAGCCCGCCGAGCGACCCATTGATTTTCTTGTACAGTTGCTCGATTGCCGCGCGTCGAACTGGATCGTTATCTCCGGCGTTATAGCCCTTGATGTAATAGCTCAGCGCTTCTTCATTATTGCCGCTCTGCTGCAGAGCAGCGCCAAGATGCCAGAGGGCGACTCGCCATGAGGGCGTGTGTTCGGGAAGCACGCTAACCGCGCGTCGCAAATGTTCTGTGGCCTCAGACGCCTTGTCTTGATTGAACAAAGCCCAGCCCGAAAGATCTTCGATTCGTCCGCGCAGGATGTTTGCCAGCACATTGCGGGGAGCTTCAGGAATATCGGGTGTTCCTCCCATCGCGATTGCGCGCGCGCGAAGGTCGCGCAACTCATCTGCCTGCACGGCGACCGTCACGCCGGGAGTATTGATTGCCGCATCGACTCCGTCTCGAGCGCCGTCGGCAAGTTCCTGCGCCGACTGAAACCCGATCCCGCGTTGCAGCAAACGGCTCGCCGCATAAAGCTGGCGATAGGCGCGCATATCGTCTTTGACTGAGGCGAATTCCTGCGCCGCCGCGACGGCGTTTGACTCGTCCACTTTGGCGCTTTCGCCCCTCGGGTTTATGGCCTGAGTAAAAGCGAGCAGGGCTTTCAAGACGCGCGCGTTGTCTTCGGAGTCAGCAGGAGCCGGTTGAAAGACACTCGCGCGGCGTTCGGGCGCAAGCAATTCGATGAAACTCGCTGCTTTTGCCGGTACCCGGCTGGCTAGCTGAGTTTCGATGAGGCCGTCTTTCACGGTGAACGAATGCACCAACACTTCCGCGGCCTCTGCGTAAAGCCCCAGAGACGCCAACGTGCTGGCCAGTTCGTAGTCGAGCGTCGGAAACCTTCCGTACTGGCGCGCGAAGCGAAGCGAGCGCTCGGCGTAAAGCGGTTTCTTCTCAGCCACCAGCGCGCGGGCCAGTGTGATCTGAGCCCATGTGTAATGCGGCTGGACGTCGACGGCCCGCCGGGCTAACTCGAGCCCAACCTCACTGTTGCCGTGCGCCACGAGCCAATAGGCTGTGCCCGTCAGCAACGCCAGATTGCGCTCGTCGTCTTTGAGCGCGGCTTCGAGTTCCTGCTTAGCGTCATCCATCTTGCCCAACTCGAAAAGGGTGATCACCAGTCCCGCGCGCGCGCCTTTATCGGTTGGCTCGGCGGTCAGTTGCTCACGATAGAGAGCGAGCGAGCGCCTCTTCAAACTTTCCGGCGGCGCGATTCAAGTCTGCCAGGCTACGGCGTGTGCCTCGTGATTTCGAATCGAGCTCAAGCGCACGCTTGTATTCCGCAGCCGCGTCGTCAAGCTGCAGCGAAATGTGGCGCGCCAACCCGAGAGCGTTATGCGCTTCGGCCATGTCGGGCGCGAGCCTGACGGCTGCTTGCGCGATTCGCCCGGCTTCATCGCCTCGCTCGATTCCCAGATAGAAGGCGGCGAGCGCCAGCAAGCGTTTCGGATCGCTCGCGACCTTTGCTTCGATCAGGCGGGCCGCCTTGAATGCCTCAGCCCGCTCTCCGAGCAGATAAAGGTTCGAAGGTATCTGGGAAATCACCCCGGAAAAGAGCTTATCAGACATGTCCGGCGAACTTTCGCTGATCGCCAACTGCAATTGGTCGATGCCTGAAGCATTGTCTCCTGCTTTGAGTTTCTGATCGCCAAGGGTGGCGCGAGCGCTGATGAGCAACTCGGTCGCGCGGACCTTCGATTTCGAATCGGGATGAGTCGCCAGAAAGTCTTTCAGCTTCTCGATACGAGCGTCAACGGGAAGCGTCAGCGTAAGCTCCACTTCTTCAGCTTCAGCCGCGTCGCCGGCAGGCGTATTAACCTTGTTGGAATCCGCGGACGAACTCTTCGTGGCGTTTTTCGCCGCACCCCCGGTTTTCTTCGGCGCCTTCGTCGAAGCCACCGCGTCCGCGGCCGGCTTTT
>WNGQ01012669.1_pt1 | contig 10840 bp, 13 predicted proteins | sample 5407661 | NCBI WGS metagenome assembly WNGQ01 (sample SAMN13153382, study PRJNA577476) | soil metagenome | isolation source: 60 cm soil or saprolite under Garry oak tree replicate 2 | place: USA:California | collected 2016-06-15
GAAACACAGCATCTCTTCAGAGCTAGCACAGAGAATGGCGGATGAAGCGGTGGCGAAAGCCAGAGAACTTGGCGTTACCGAGAACGTAGCGATTCTCGACGACGGCGGCAATCTCAAGGCCTTTAGGCGGATGGATGGGGCTCCGATCCTTTGCATTGAGATGGCGCAGAATAAGGCATATACAGCTCTGTTCGGCGTCTCCACGCAGGACTTTTTCAACTTTATCCAGGGCGACCCGTCACTTTTGGCCGGCATCCCCACGCTCGCGCGTGTGGCGGCGTGGGGTGGAGGGTTTCCAATCAAGGTGAACGGAGAAGTTGTCGGGGCGATCGGGCTGAGCGGGGCGCCGACGGTGCAGTACGACGTCGATTGCGCGACGGCAGCCCTGGCGCTCGTACCCGATGCGGTGCCGGCTGATTAATTTGCAGGCCGAATCGGCGGATACATCGCGCAAACGTTGGAATTGCAGCATCCTGCCGTTCTCAGAGTCCTCATTCTTGGGAGTATTGGACCGCGCAGCCGAACCAAGGATCAGCAAAACCATGAAAACCATCGTGTTTACATTGATCGTTATTGGGAGCGCTCTCGCAACGTCGTCAGAGGGCGCGGAGGTTGAGCTGCCGCTGGCGCCAAGCGATCCAGCCCCCAGGCAAACGGCAACATTCGCCACCCAGCCAACCGGGATCTGGCAGGGGGAAGTTGGCGAAGGTTTTCGGCCCGGGGTCCAGACACTCAGCCTGGAGGCGGGCGGGGCCGGAGGCGTCGCGGCATTCGGAGGCCGGCAAGCTCACGATTTCGCTCTGACCAGCGTCTCGTACGGTTTCATGTGGGGCAAAGTGGCCGGGGAGGGCCATTGGTATCGCGGCAATTGGGAAGTCCGCGGCGAACTATTCGGCGGGTTGCAGGTCTCGCCATCACACGATTGGCTGGTTGGACTGACGCCCCATCTGCGCTATAACTTTGCCACCGGGACTCGCTGGATTCCGTTCGCCGATTTAGGGGCCGGCGTTTCCGCCACCGGCATAGGGCCGCCAGACGCGAGCGGCACTTTCGAGTTTAACCTTCAGGCGAATATAGGCACCCACTGGTTCATGCGGGATAACCTCGCTCTCACCTTCGAGGTCGGATACATGCACCTTTCCTGCGCTGGTATCCACAACCCAAATCTGGGAATCAACGCGGTCAAAGGGCTGCTCGGTGTCACTTGGTTCTTTTGAACACGCGAAATGAGAACATCAAAACATAACTCCACCGAACAGTATCAAAGCGCGCCAACCCTGCAGACGCCCAAGCCGCCCCCCACCCCGGAACAAATCCGCCAACGCGCCCGTGCCATTTATGCCGCGCGCGGCGGCATGGACGGAATGGCTTTGAACGATTGGCTCAAGGCGGAACAAGAACTCAAACGAGAACTCGAAAGTGAGCATTGAGACACACATAAGCAATTCGGACGCGTTGATTTTTTACGACAGCGTTCGCTCCGGTAAACGCGCGAAGGAACTCTGCGATCGCCTCGGACAACACTGCGAACTGAACCTCAGCGTCTGGAGTTTGTCCGCGCTGCGACTCCCGGCCCTGGCGCGGGCGGCGGCCCATGAAGCTGAGCGCGCCATTTTGCTCATCGTCGCGGTCAATGGCGACGAAACGTTGCCGCGGCACGTCAAGACCTGTCTCCACAGGTGCGCCCGCGCAATTCACGCCGCCGATGGGGCGCTGGTGGCGCAGTTCCACAGCATTCTCAAAATGAACGAGGAACTCTGTCCGGCCTACGGTTGCTTGAAACAAATCGCGCATCATGCCGGCGTCCGTTTCTTTTCGGAAGTGGTCGAACTGCCTGAGGACGAACTTGACTGCTTTAGCGGCCGAATCGCTGCGCGCGTCGGAACTTCTGGCACGCGGCCAGTTTCGGGGGCAAAGTCTGACCCCCAGCCCAAAAACAATTCTCAAGCAATTCCTTAACTACTCCTTAATCAAACCAAAAAAATCAACTTCCAATGAAAAACAAAGTTATTCTCGTCACCGGCGCTCTCACAGGCATTGGGCGCGCCACTGCTTTAGCCTTTGCGCGCGAGGGCGCTCACCTGGTTGTCTGCGGGCGACGCGATGACGTTGGCAATGCCTTGGCCACCGAATTGCGTGCGCTCGGCGTGGAGGCTGAGTACATCCGCGCCGACGTGCGCCACGAAGACGATGTGCGCAGTCTGGTTGATAGGACCGTCAAGCGGTTTGGCCGCCTGGACGTGGCCGTCAATACTGCTGGTACCGAAGGCAAGCCCGGCCCGGTAACTGAGCAGTCCGCTGAGAGCTATGCGGCCACCTTTGACACCAACGTGCTGGGCACGCTGCTGAGCCTGAAGCATGAGCTGCGCGTGATGTTACCTCGGCGGCAGGGCAGCATCGTCAACGTGTCGTCCACCTTCGGCCGGGCAGGTGCCATTTGGCTGAAACGACGAAAGCCAATCCTGGAATGAAATCAGTCGAATTGGATGTCGAGGATCCGACGAGCATCGAGGCGGTCACAAAAAGACTGATCGCGGACTACCCGGCATTGAACGTGCTCATCAACAATGCCGGTGTCATGCACCTCGACAATGCGGCCGGAGCAGTCGATGAAGCAATGCTGGTGTCCACCATCACCACAAATCTTATGGGGCCGATTCGCATGACCGGCGCGCTCATTGACCATTTGAAAAAACAGAATCGCGCCGCAGTGATAAACGTATCGTCGGTTCTGGGGTTTGTTCCACTTGCGATGGTGGGGTTTGTTCCACTTGCGATGGCAGCAGTGTACTCTTCCACAAAGGCGGCGATTCATTCCTACACGCTGTCACTGAGGTACCAACTCAAGGGTAGTTCGGTGGAGGTTCTGGAAATTGCACCACCGTGGGTGCAGACGGACCTTTTAAACAGCAACAACGAGCCCCGTGCCATGCCCCTCGCGGAATTCATCTCAGAAACGATCAAAGTTATCGAGACAGGCGCACTGGAGGTATTGGTGCAGCGAGCAAAACCGCTACGGAACAACGTAGGACCGAACGAGGGCGCATTGGTGACGCAATTCAACGACATGATGTCACAACCAAATTCATGAAAACGAGTCAATCAATACAATCAAAAAACAAAGCGCTGGTTCTCGAAGCATTCGACATACTCTTTAATAAGCGCGACTATGCGAAGGCCGAACAGTATTGGTCGCCCGACTACATTCAACAAAGTGCGCATATTGCGCCTGGGCGCGAAGGGTTGTTTAACCTCATCAAAGGCATCCCGCCCACGTTGAAGTATGAACCGGGTGTAAGTGCGGCCGAAGGCGACTTCGTGATCGTCCACGGACGATTTTCGGGCCTCGGAGTTCCGGTGAACTGGATTGCGGCGGACATCGTGCGCCTCAAGGACGGGGTTCTGATCGAGCACTGGGATGTCATTCAAGACGAGGCCACAAAAGAGCAATCCAAGAGCGGAAATCCCATGTTCGGAAACACGTTTCCCGAGATTCACGTCAAATGACTCACTCAAACAATGGAATTATTATGACTGATCATGCAGCCAGAAAACTGTTTGCACCTATCCAGATAGGGCCGCTCGCACTCTCCCATGGGGTGGTGATGGGGCCACTGACGCGTTCTCGGTCTGAACAACCCGGCGACATCCCCGGGAATCTGATGGTCGAATACTACAAACAACGCGCTTCGGAAGGGGGGCTCATCATCTCCGAGGCAACAACGATTTCGATAGCAGGCCGTGGATGGTTTGGAGCGCCTGGGCTGTATTCCGACGAGCAAATCGCTGGCTGGAAGAAAATCACGGGTGCGGTCCACGCGAAGGGTGGCTACATGTTCTCACAGCTCTGGCACGTGGGTCGTTCGTCGAACGTCGCTATGACCAATGGCGCGCCGCCCGTAGCGCCTTCCGTCGTTCCGTCCTATTGGCTTGATTCTACGCCCAATGTTTCTACTCCTAACGGCTGGGTCAAACCTTCGCCGCACCGAGCGCTGGACATTGTAGAGATCCCGGGTGTGGTCGAAGACTATCGTAAAGCCGCCGAGCGCGCGAAGGCGGCGGGCTTTGACGGAGTCGAACTTCATGCCGCCAATGGCTATTTGCCCGATCAATTCCTCCAAGATGGCAGCAACAAACGCACCGATGCCTACGGCGGTTCTGTCGTAAACCGCTGCCGTTTCCTGCTTGAAATCGTGGAGGCAATGGTATCGGTGTGGGGCGGGAATCACGTCGCGGTGCGAATTGGGCCGGGCGGAAGGTGGAACTCAATGTCGGACAGCAATCCAAGCGCGCTCTTCGGTTACGTTGCAGAGCAGTTGAACCGGTTCGGGCTCGCGTATCTCCACATCATTGAACCACGCATCAAAGGCAACGTGGCAATCGAGGATGGTCTGCCACCGGTAGCGGCCGCTCAACTACGCAAAATATTCAAGGGAAAGATCATCGCAGCCGGTGGCTTTGACCCTGATGGTGCCGAAGCAATCGTCGAAAATGGAGATGCTGACCTGGTGGCATTCGGACGTCATTTCCTTGCAAACCCTGACTTGCCAAAGCGAATCAAACTTGGGCTGCCCCTCAACGCGTACGATCGCGCCACTTTCTACACATTCGATCCCCATGGTTACACCGACTATCCATTTTATGAAGATCAGGAACCGGTCGGACAGTTTCAGCCGAAAGCGAATAAAACCGCACTCCATTGATTGAAATCAAAAAAGAAAGGAATCATATGTTCAAGATCAGTGGCAAGAGACCGGCAACCCTCGGATCGAAGAACGGCAAGCTAGCCCCGGTCGCCAAGAAGCCCAACAATGTCGGCAGCCAGGCCGACGTCAACGACCGGGCGCATTACGTCGCCCCACTCAAGTTCAGCGGAGATGCGGGGGTGGCTTTCCAGAAACTGCTCAAGCTAGTGCAGTCGCAGCCGCGAACCAGCGTGGTCACGCAGGACGGCCAATACCTGCACGCCGAGTTCGGCTCACCCCTGATGGGCTTCGTGGACGATGTCGAGTTCGTGCTGGCGCCAGAGCAGAGTCTGATTCACGTGCGCTCGGCGGCTCGGCTCGGCTATTCCGATCTCGGAATGAATCGCAAACGCGCCGAATCACTGCGCGCGCTTTTCGAGGGCAGATCGTGAGAGCGGGCAAGCTTCCGCTGCCGGTCCCGCATGAAGTTCATATCAAGGTAAAATGCCAGGGAGAGCACCCAATGTTCAAAAGTACGCACCTATGATTCCGCCTGGTAAAATTATGAAGCCCTTTGCCGGCCCAGAATGTTCCGGTTGGCCGCGAACGATTTACCTGCTGATTCACCACCACTACTCTTATGACAGACGTATCCAATAAGACGGCGCTTCCTGGGGGTTTTCCCTAAATTCACGCCAAATAACTAACTCACTACAAAGACACAAATGGGATTCTTTATGGCAGAAATCGTATCATTCCTTAGACGTTCCACCTTCGTGCTGATCGTGGGGCTCGTATTTTCCAATGCTTTAATATTCTCAAAAGCATCGTTTGCCCAAACCGTGACGCCAAGGTCCACGGTGACTCTTTCGAAAAATTCCAAACTTGTTCAGAGCCAGGCGGGATTCTACCGAATGACTATAGGTGACATTAGTGTCACTGCACTTTCGGATGGGACCGTCGGATTACAGATTCTGGATGGATTGCTTCTGAACGCCAAGTCGGGCGAGGTCGAAAAGCTGTTGGCTTACAATTATCAAAAATCGCCCATTGATGCTTCCATCAACGCATTCCTTATTCAACTCAGTGGCAGGTTGATCCTGATTGATGCGGGATCAGCAGAGCTTGTCGGGCCGACGGCGAATAAACTTCCCGATTCTCTCAGAGCGGTTGGTGTGCAACCCGAGCAAATCACGGACATCTTTCTCACTCACATCCATCCCGATCACTCAGGCGGTCTAATGGAGGGGAACAAGAAAGTGTTTCCAAACTCCATCGTCCACGTTGACAAAAGGGAGGTGGATTACTGGTTTGATAAGGCGATTGCTGAAAAGGCCGTCGAACCAGTAAAAACATTCTTCTCTCAGGCCGTCGTTAAAGTAAAGCCTTACCGGGATTCAGGCCAGCTCAAAACATTTGAGGGAGAAACACAGTTTTTCCCTGGCTTTCGATCCCAGCCCACTTACGGACACACTCCTGGTCATTCGCTCTATATTCTCGAAAACGGTGGAGAAAAGTTGGTGTTTTGCGGCGACCTCGTGCATGTCGATGCCGTGCAGTTTGATGATCCCTCCGTCTGCATCAAGTTTGACTCAGATCCCGTGAAGGCCGCCGAACAGCGTAAGAAAACCTTCGCGGATGCTGCCAAAACCCCGTACCTGCTGGCTTTCGCCCATGTGTCATTTCCGGGAGTCGGGCACGTGAGAAACGAAGGAGATCACTACCGGTGGATTCCAGTGGAATACATGAACGATGCGTTGAAGCAGGAGCCACAACAAAGCCAAGGTGAAAAGAATATGCAAACGAACGAAAAACAAGAGGCAGTTAGTCTACTCAAGAGTCTTGAGACCGGTAATCCAAAACCGTTGGATTACATAAACCCAAATAAGTATATCCAGCATAATCTGAACGTAGCGACCGGCTTGCAGGGCTTAAAGGAGCTTTTTAGCCGGCTCCCGCCGAATACTAGGGTGAACACAGTTCGCGCTTTTCAGGATGGTCCGTCTGTGTTTGTCCACAACGAATACGATTTCTTCGGGCCAAAAGTTGGGTTCGATATTTTTCGATTCGAGGACGGAAAGATAGTTGAACACTGGGACAATCTGCAGGAGATGCCAAAGCAGTCCAATGCAAGTGGCCACACAATGCTCGACGGGGACACGAAAGTGATGGATCTGGAAAAAACCGAGGCCAACAAGAAGCTCGTTGAAAGTTTCGTTAAGCACGTTTTTGTTGATGTCCGGCTTGAAAAGTTCGCCAGTTATTTCGACGGAGATGAATACATTCAACACAACCCTCACCGGGGCGATGGGGCTTTCGCATTGGGCGACAGACTCGCCGCGATGGCCAAGCAGGGAAACCCTCTCAGGTTCGACAAATTACATATGGTGCTGGGCGAAGGGAATTTTGTGCTGACGGTCAGCGAGGGACAATTCGCTGGAAAGCATACTTCGTTTTACGATCTTTGGCGGGTTGAAAACGGAAAGATTGCCGAGCACTGGGACACCGTGGAAGCGATCCCGGAAAAAGGGGAGTGGAAAAACAGCAATGGCAAATTCTGATATGGCCAACCGCCGCGGCTACACCGACCATCCATTTTATGACCAGCAACATGACGGCTTGCTGTCTGATCCATTTTGTCCTCAATTTCGCTAATTCGAAAGAATATGAAGACAGTATTGACTGAACAACCGGCCGCGCAAAGCGGCGTTTTCAAAATCGGCGGCGATACGCTCGTCCACCGCCTTGGGTTCGGCGCGATGCGTCTGACAGGCAAGGGGATCTGGGGTGAACCCGAACACCCGGCCGAGTGTATTGCCGTGCTGCGGCGCGCTGTCGAGTTGGGCATCAACTTAATTGACACCGCCGACTCATATGGTCCCTTCGTATCGGAGCGGCTCATTGCGCAGGCGTTGCATCCCTATCCGAAGGGCGTCGTAATCGCCACCAAGGCTGGCCTGCAACGGGCCGGGCCGGATCAATGGGAGCCGGACGGGCGGCCCGAATACTTGCGCGAACGCTGCGAAGGAAGTCTTCGCCGCCTCAAACTCGATCGCATTGGACTTTTCCAACTTCATCGCATTGACCCCAAGGTTTCGCTCGAGGACCAAATCGGCGTATTGGTGGCGATGCAAAATGAAGGCAAGATCCGCCACATTGGCCTTTCGGAGGTAAGCGTTGAGCAAATCCTCGCCGTGCAGCGCCTGAGGCCCATCGCCACCGTGCAAAATTTGTACAATCTGGTCGAACGACGTTCCGAGGACGTGCTCAACTATTGTGCGCGAGAAAGTATTGGCTTTATCCCATGGTTTCCGCTCGCGACTGGAACTTTGGCCAATGCTGGTAGTCCGTTGGCATCCGCCGCTAAACGGCTTGGCGCCTTACCCGGCCAGCTTGCTCTGGCGTGGCTGCTCAAGAAATCACCGGTCATGCTGCCGATTCCTGGAACATCGTCGGTGGAACACCTCGAAAGTAATGCCCAGTCAGCCCTGCTTCAGCTTGACGATCATCTGATGGCACAGCTCAATCGTCTCATAACCTAATGCGTTCGAGGTGACATCATCTTACCATCCCATAAACGTCGCCGTGTTGGACGACTACCAGGGCGTGGCATTGAGCATTGTCGATTGGTCGAAAGTAAGTGATCGAGCCAACATTACCGTCTTCCAGGACCACCTTGCGGACCAGGACGCTGTCGCCGAACGCCTGACACCCTTAGACGTTGTCTGCATCATGCGAGAACGAACCCCGATGCCAGCGTCATTGCTGAAGCGCCTGCCAGGATTGAAGTTGATTGCCTCCACTGGCCCCAGAAATGCCTCAATAGACCTGGCGGCCGCCGCAGAACGTGGCATCACCGTCGCGCACACCAGCTATACCTCGACGCCGACTATCGAACTAACGTGGGCGCTCATTCTTGCGAGTGCCCGCCATATTTCGTCTGAAGCCGCATCGGTGCGTAACGGCGGTTGGCAGCGTTCCCTCGGCGACGATTTGGCTGAGAAAACCCTCGGCATCATCGGTTTGGGGAATATCGGGTCCGGGGTCTCGAAAGTTGGGCTCGCGTTTGGCATGAACGTCATCGCCTGGAGCCAGAACTTGACAGCAAGCGTCGCGGCAGCGGCTGGGGCACGCCTGGTGTCGAAGGATGAACTATTGCGAACGGCTGACGTGGTTTCGATCCACATGGTATTGAGCCGCCGCACGATCGGATTGATCGGCGCAACTGAATTTGCGTTGATGAAACCTTCGGCACGCCTGGTCAATACATCGCGCGGCCCCCTTGTGGTCGAGGCGGCCCTCTCAGACGCGCTGGCCAGCCATCGGATTTCGGGCGCTGCCATAGGCGTATATGACGTGGAACCGTTGCCAGAAGACCACCCTTACCGACGTGCCAACAATCTGCTGGCCACGCCTCATATCGGCTATGTTTCGCGCGGTCTCTATGAACGCTTCTATCGTGACACGGTCACCAACATCACCGCCTGGCTCGACGAAAAACAGTTATCTCCACATCATTGAACCGCGCATCAAAGGCAACGTGCTCGGCATAATGGATATTTCGCCGGGTGCTAGTCACGGTTTGGGTTGCGCTGAGAGGGAGGCAGGCGGTGGCTTGGGCTTGGAATGCTCGCTGTAACTGATCAACGCTGCGCCGATCACAATGAACACCACTCCCGCCCAGCGAACGGAGGAAACCTTTTCACCTAGAAAAAGCAATGCTGCCAGGGTCGTCATTACAAAACTCAGCGCCGTGAGCGGCCAGAGGAAGCTGATGTCGCTTCTGGACATCAGCATCAGGAGGCAGAGGAAAAAAAGCGCCTCGAAGAACACCCCCGCTTCCACCGCCGGATTGGTGACACCGGCTTTGACCACTCGCACAATCTCGACGACGCTGATTTTTCTGACCTCGCCGATTTGGGAGATTCCTTTCTTGAGCAGGACGACACCTGCGGCTTCGAAGCCCAATCCGATGAGGAGAATCAACAGCAGCTTGGCCATGTTACAAGTCCTGATAGCGAATCGGTTTGATGCCGAGTGTTTCGATCTGCTCCCGCACGCGAGGGCTGATGAGAGCGTCAAATTCATTCCTAGATTCATCGAGCGACGGATGTGAGTAAAGCTCAGAATCACCGGCAGGCAACCGTGGCAGCAGCCGGGCGATATAGTCTTCGTCCACTCGCGCGTGCTGCAAGAGCCCAAAGACCACACGAGTGTGCCGAATGCCGCGTGCCAGCAGGGCAGGCCGGGCGCGCGCGGCAAGCAGGTGATAAATGGCAGCGTGGAGCGCGCGATAGCCCCAGCGGCCCGAAGCCAGGCGTAGGTTCAGCCAAAAAGGATCGAAAGTCAGGCGCAGGCGCTCGATGCCGAGCTGGGCTGCATCTTCCATCAACAGGCCAAACACCGTCGGATGCAGATGCAAGTGCAGGTGCCCATTGACGTGGTCCAGCGGCAGGCCGGAATGCCGGAACTTCTCAAACTGCGCGCGGATTTCGGCCCGCAGTTGTTCGCGGAGTTTCCGCTCGAAAAAATACCGGCAGCCGACGCGCGCCGGGCGGTTGCTGAATTCGCCTCGAGCGTTGACCAAGCCGGGAATTGCTTTCGGCGGCAGGGCAGAATGGCCGCAGAGCAGGGTCAGGTGCAGCCCCACGCCCAAAGCCGGATGCTGGCGGGCCAGGGCGACGGCCTCTTCGAAGGCCGGCTCGTTAACCATCAGGCTGGCGCAGGTCAAGATGCCGTGGCGGTGGGCGTGGATGACGGCTTGGTTGATGGAGGAGTGGGCGTGGATGACGGCTTGGTTGATGGAGGACGAGCGGCCGAAGTCGTCGGCGTTGATGATGAGGCGCCGCTGGCAGGGGGGCGTGGGAGCGTGGAGCGTGGAGGGTGGAGCGTTGGTTGGACGCTCCGACGCTCTGACGCTCCACGCTCTCATACCGGCGTGGGAGCGTGGAACGTGGAGGGTGGAGCGTTGGTTGGGCGCTCCGACGGTCTGACGCTCCACGCTCTCACGGAATTGCGCCTACGTCCCATAGTTTGGCGACATGGCGCCGGCGGCGAAGCGGCACCAGGTGCGGAGAATGAGAAGAATTTTTTGGCCTTTGTTTAAGCGCGTCGGCTTGGCGCCGAGGACGTGGAATCGGCGCCGCTCCAATTTG
>WNGQ01013010.1_pt1 | contig 10840 bp, 7 predicted proteins | sample 5407661 | NCBI WGS metagenome assembly WNGQ01 (sample SAMN13153382, study PRJNA577476) | soil metagenome | isolation source: 60 cm soil or saprolite under Garry oak tree replicate 2 | place: USA:California | collected 2016-06-15
AAGCTGGTGATCCACGCGCTGAATATGATGACGGGATTCAGTATCCTACCCTTGCAGATCGCAAGTCTCGTCGGGTTTGCGATTACCATCTTCGGGCTTTTTGCTCTCATGTTTGTGTTTGGAAGATATTTGACGCAGGGCAGTGCAGTGCCGGGATTCCCTTTCCTTGCTTCGCTTATCGCCATTTTCTCTGGAGCCCAGTTATTTGGTTTGGGGATTATTGGGGAATACTTAGCTCGCATGCATTTCCGCATGATGGACCGGCCCGCATACACCGTGCGATCAACAGCGCAAATCGATTAGCATGAACGCCAATCATATCTGCGAGTATCTGGAATGGGATTCGGAGTTTTTCGGGCGACGAATTGCGCGCGCCAACGTTTCTTGCCTTACCAACGAAGTAGTCGCCGAGATCGATGTCTGGTGTCGTCTCCATGACGTCGAGTGTCTTTACTTTCTAGGAAGTTCTGCCGATCGACAAACAGTAAAATTGGCCCAGGAAAACTCCTTTCGATTCGTTGATGTCAGGGTCACGCTCGACCTTCAGCTGGGGAAACCCTGCGAGGGCGGTGACAATCGGTCTGGCTCTCGGCTACGAAATGCGGTCGAGAGCGATATTCCAGCACTTCGAGCGCTTGCCCGCAGCGGCCATCGGGATTCGCGGTTCTATTACGACGGAAATTTTCCTTGTCGCAAGTGCGACGAGTTATACGAGACCTGGATCGAGAAGAGCTGCCGAGGATGGGCCAACAACGTACTAGTTGCTGGTGAAGACGGAGTTGTAGACGGTTACCTCACCTGCCATCTTCCGAATTCTGGGAGCGGACAAATTGGTCTGGTAGGAGTCAGCGAGAAGGCTCAAGGAAAGGGCATTGGCAAGGATCTCATATCTCTTGCGATACGCTGGTTTGCCCAGCAAGGTATTGAGAATCTCAGCGTCGTGACGCAGGGCCGCAACGTTCGCGCTCAGCGCTTGTACCAGAGGTGTGGATTCGCGACGCGCTCCGTAGAGCTCTGGTTTCACCGGTGGTTTTCTGAAGCACGGAAAAGCGCATGACCACAGTACGTATCCCCTTCAATCGAGCAGGCCTCGTCGGGAACGAATTTAGATACATTTTTCAAGCCCTTGAACTCGGCCACATCTCGGGGGACGGCCGCTTCACAAGAAAATGTCATGAGTTGCTCGAGAAGGAACTTGGTGTCGGAAAAGCTCTTCTGACAACTTCATGCACGCATGCGTTGGAGATGGCTGCGCTGCTACTCGATATTCAGGTAGGCGACGAAGTCATCGTTCCTTCGTTCACGTTTGTATCGACCGCAAATGCATTTGTTCTTCGCGGCGCGCGTCCTGTGTTCTGTGACATTCGGTCCGATACTCTGAATCTGGATGAGAGCAGAATCGATCAGCTCATTACGCCACGCACGAAAGCTATCGTTGCGGTGCATTACGCTGGCGTTGGCTGCGAGATGGAGAGTATCGTGACGCTCGCAAAACGGCGCGGGATTGCCGTTGTCGAGGATAATGCGCACGGCCTTTTCGGAAAGTTCAAAGATAGGTATCTCGGAACGTTCGGCTGCCTTGCGACGCAAAGTTTTCACGAAACTAAGAACTTCACGTGTGGCGAGGGTGGCGCACTCCTGATTAATGATTCGCGCTATTCCGAGCGCGCCGAAGTGCTTCGAGAAAAAGGTACCAACCGGAATCGTTTCTTTCGCGGCCAAGTCGATAAATATACGTGGGTTGATTTGGGGTCAAGCTACCTTCCTTCCGACGTACTCGCCGCATTTCTATTTGCACAATTTGAGCATCGAGACCAGATTCAATCCCGGCGCCGCTACATTTGGGAACATTATCGCGAACAACTTGGAGGGTGGGCTAGTCAGAACAATGTCCGCCTGCCGTTCGTACCGGAATACTGCGAGCAGCCCTGGCACATGTTCTACATGTTGATGCCGTCGCTCGAAGCTCGTCAGGCGCTCATTGCGCATTTAAAAGAGCGGGAAATCCTCAGTGTGTTCCACTACCTGCCTCTGCATCTATCCGGGATGGGCCAGCGATGGGGCGGAAAAGAAGGCGATTGCCCTGTCACTGAGCGCGTTAGCGATTGCGTGATTCGGTTGCCGTTCTACAACGAGTTGAACGAGGCCGATCAGGCGCGTGTCGTGGCTGCACTCACTGAGTTCGTTTGTGTGTAACTTAATGCAAACTCCCACACAGGAAAGTGCTCGTCAGTCCTACGATCCCGAATTTTTCTCTCGACTGGCGAGTATTGAGAGCAAGCATTTCTGGTTTCGAACACGGAATCGAGTGATTGCGACGCTCGCAGAACAGATAACGAATAATTGGGCCTACGGTTATCGAGTGCTGGAAGTAGGATGTGGAACGGGCAATGTTCTGCGCACATTGGAGCAGACGTGTTCTCGCGGGGTGGTTGTGGGGATGGACTTATTTGCTGAGGGCCTGGCATTTGCCCGCACGCGAACTTCATGTCCTCTAGTCCAGGGAGACCTCGAGCAACCAGGATTTGGCGTACAATTCGACTTAATCGGTGCTTTCGACGTCGTCGAGCATCTTTCAGATGATCTCCAAGTTTTTCGTTCACTCCATTCGATGCTGAAGCCAGGTGGAGTACTGCTGCTTACTGTGCCCGCACATCAATCACTTTGGAGCTACTTTGACGAAGTTTCGCATCATTGCAGGCGTTATGAGCCCACTGACTTGCGTCGGAAGTTGAATCAGACGGGATACGAGATCGAGTTCCTTTCCGAGTTCATGGCGAGCATTTATCCTCTACTTTGGCTAGTCCGACGCGTTAGGTCCTTACATCGCGGAACTCGAAACTCGGACTCGGCTGATTCGGACTTTGCGCTCTCGTTGGAAGAACTGCGGATCGTACCCGTCGTGAACGAGGTGCTCACATTTGTGCTGATGCAAGAAGCGAAACTAATAAAATCGCGGTTTGTGCTGCCGTTTGGATCATCCCTAATAGTTGCTGCCAGGCGAATGCAGTGAAATGTTAGCGGAACTGCTGCATCGGATAGCTGCACCTCCATCCCGCGTATGAGGGAGTGCTGTTCGCACTATTGTCTTTTTTTTTCAAGTAGGCGTTTTGGCTGTTCTTCTTTCTGAATATGGCGCTGCTGGCCTAATTCATTTTTCGCTCGGCGAAAGAGTTTCCGGGGAGACGTCAGCAGCGCCTTTGGGATGAGCAGCCGTCAAACGCTTGCCATTTGAACTGATGGTAATCGTTCTCGTAAGCTGCCACGGCCAGATTCACGACTCGATGCTGCTGCTGTTGCCGTTGCCGTTGCTAGAGTGCAGGATTCCTCGAATGCCAGCGCCGGGCACGCCAGCAAAAGACTCCACGCCAACAAGCGTTTCCCGGCGCCGCTCGACGTGCTTCGAGTGCCCTATGCGGTGCTAAGTTTGATGTACTTGGCGTTCTTAGGGGCGATGCCGGGAAGCTTGTACGACAAGGAGCAGAATGCCCGTATCGAGTGTGAAGGCGCCGAGTTGGCGGATGGAACGGCGCGAGGCCACGCCCACTTGCCACCTGGGTGAGCCAAATGGCACGAAATGTGCCTCTAAACGTAAGCTAGCAACCGGCCCGCAGGGAAAGTGTATCCCTCCGTGCACAACTGGACGCACATGACCGACTTCCTGACGGAAATGAACCAGGGACCCTTAGTGGTGCCCCACCGTATTGAGCGGACGGGTATTCGTCGTGGTTTATTGGAAGATCTGGCGCTAAAGATTCTTTATCTCAATGGTGAGATGACTCTGATCGAGTTAAGTGACCATCTTTGCTTGAGCTTAGGGGTGGTGGAAGAGATTTTCCAATTTTTTCGCAAAGAGCGCCTTTGCGAAGTAAAGGGCATGACCGGCGGTACTCACCGAATTGCGGCCAGTGTCGAGGGTCGCCAAAGGGCAGCAGATCTTCTGTCACTAAACCAGTACACGGGCGCGGCGCCAGTCTCTCTGGCGGACTATATCTCGAGAACGAAGCACCAAAGCGTGCAAGCGACGGGTGTCCGTCCGGAGCAGCTGGAGCAAGCTTTTGAGCAGTTGGTGCTTGGGGATGACATGCTGCTGCGCGTCGGGACCGCTGTGGTTTCGGGCACTTCGATGTTTCTTTACGGCCCCCCTGGAACTGGCAAGACGAGCATCGCGAGCCGCATTTCAGCAATCTACAGCGACTACGTATGGGTGCCGCACGCGGTCGAAGTGGACAACCAGATCATTACCGTCTTCGATCCTGGTGTTCACCGGCGGAGGCTCGAATCAGAAATCGAGGATTCGGACCGGCGCTGGGTGCTATGCCATCGTCCTTGCGTCGTTACAGGCGGCGAACTGACGGCTGAAATGCTGGAACTGCAGTTCAACCCCGTTTCGCGGTACTACTCCGCGCCGCTGCAGATGAAAGCGAACAACGGCATTTTTGTCATCGACGATTTTGGCCGGCAGCGCATGCGGCCCCAGGAACTGTTGAACCGCTGGATGACCGCGCTGGATCAGAGAATTGAATTTTTGTCATTGCCCGGCGGCCGCAAATTCGAAATTCCGTTTGACACGTTGGTCATCTTCTCGACGAACATTGAGCCCAGACAACTTGGCGATGACGCGTTTCTTCGCCGTATTCCAAATAAGATCAAGGTGGATTTCGCCACGCCGGAACAGTTCATCAAGATTTTCCGCAAAGAGTCAGAAGAAGTGCGCGGCTTGCCGGTGGATGACGACGTTTTGAATTTTCTTGTGGATTATCTAAGCAACGAAATCAAAGTTCCGCTTTCACAGTGTTACGCTCGCGACCTCCTGGACCAGATTTTCTGGGCGTCGCGCTATTTGAATGCCAAGCCGGAATTTAACAAGGATCTGGCGAAGTGGGCTTGCAGCAATTACTTCTTTTCAGAAACAGGCAGCAACAACAATTCGCGCTGACATTCTACGAAATCTAAGTACCTCCGGGAATCAGCGTCCCGGAGACCTTGAGCTCGTCTACGACAACCCGAGGTCTGCCCAGGGAAGATTTGCACGAGCTTCAATCCTCTTTTCCTCACGCAAAATTTGAAATTCTCAGAAATGGCGCTCCGCCAAGTGGAAGTGAACTGGACGCTAACAACAAATCGTACGAAATAGCTCAAGTGATAGAAGCACCGTGCCAACAACGACGCTTTAGCATTTGTCGCATTATCGGATCGCCGCACCTATTTTAGGCAGTCACTGGGGACCGGTGGGCGGATGATTCGGCGAACAAACTTGAAACACCTGCAAGACCGTAGAAGACGGCGGCAATCAATAGCAGAGCTTTGAGTCCAAAAATGAACGACAAATTCTGCGCCAGCCCTCCGGCAACTGCTCCGAGGATATTTGCTCCAAGACACTCGGATGCTCCCCTCGCGCGCCGGAAACTCTCCGTGAAAATGATTCCCGCAAAGAACAGCGGCAGCGAATACGCAGTGCCTAGTAAAACACCCACCATCCTGCTCGAAAATGGCAGGTGGGCCCATGGGGCCAGATAAATTCCGATCAGGCACAAAACTAAAACACCGTAATACGGCGCCAGATGGTTCACTTCGATGCTCGTCACAAAGTAATTGGCAGCGACTAAAACCAGTAGTATGAAAGTGAGAGCAATGCAATTCACAATCCAAGTCGAACCAAAAAATAATGCCAGCCGGCTCACGAGTTGCGTCTCCAATAGCAGAAAGCCCGCTCCCAGTAGGAAAAAGTGCCAAGTCGAAGTTCTCCGGAGTAGAAACTTTCTCCGCACCAGCAACGTCGCTAGGGTAAGCAAGATCAACGACACTGCGAGATAAAGTCTGGGTATGGTCTTCCCTCTTTGATAAATGTATGGCCAATCATCCGTTGTGAGCGGCGCCGCTGAGACCGGATTGAGCGGAAACCGGGGCAGATGTTCGGTCAGGAATGTGGCCAACTCTCGACCTTCGGCCTTTTTCCAAAGGGCGTCACTTTTTGACGCCAAATAGATCGTTGCCGGAAATAACGCGTAGACTTGCGGATTGTAGTAAACGAGAGGAGCTCGCCCGAATACCTTATTCAATTCGCCATAAAAGCGCTGTCCCAGCCACTCAAACTGTGGTCTCACCTCGAACTTCAGTACCAGAATTCCGTCTGGTTTCAGCAGCCGCCTAGCCTCTTCTAGCGCCTCCTGGGTATAGACGTAGTTGTCGATTCGCATGCTGTTGAGATTGGAATACTGGGTGTGAGAATCCAGCAGGCCAAACAAAATCAGGTCGTATCGATGATTCGTCCGGTGCATGAAGTCTCTGGCGTCGTCAATCGTTGCGTGGACATTCGGTGAGTCGTAGGGCTTCTCCGGATGCAGAGTACGGCCAAGGTTGTAGATAGCCGGATCGATTTCCACCGCGTCGATGCTCCCAGCTCGGTGCCGCAAAGCCCCTGCGACATCGTTTCCCGCGCCGCTACCCACGATGAGAACCTGATCCAGATGGTCCAAAAACCGATAGGGCGTTTCATAGGAACTTTCCACTCGGTAACGACTTGCTAGTTCTGGGTTCTTGGCTGATTCCTTTACCGAGAGATTGGCGATCGTCATGTAGCCAGTATTGTTGACATGAATCTCGTAATTCTCGTTTCCTTCGGAAAAGACCTCAAGTTTTTGGTAGGGAGACCAAACTGTCTTGCCCGCGGGCAGTCGCTCAAGAACTAGGACCGTCAAACATACCGCCATCATGATCACGCCTACGAATCCGGCTTTCTTCCAGGCGGGCTGCATCAGCAGGGCAACGGCAAACGCAAGCGCGAACCAGCAAACGGGAGCCAGTCCCAGGAATGACATTCCCGCAAAAACCCAGATTCCTGCCAGGCTACCGAGCAGGTTCACGCTATACGCAGCGATCGTATTTGGGGCGCTTTCCAGGTAACGTCCGACCCAACTCCCCAGCGGAATCATCGTCGCGATCAGCAGCAACAGAATTCCCGTTACAAACATGGCCGAAACTGTAAAACCGACCCAGGACACTTGGTCTGCCACGTCATGCCAAATGGACACATCCGGGCTCAACGAAAGTGCTGCGCCCATGAGCTCGAGTATTCCCGCCCAACCCCGCCAAGGTATCTCAATCAATATTACAATCGCACAAAGGGCTACGTAATCGAAGAGCTGTACTGGCCGCTTCGTCGCACGAAAACACCCATAGCCAAATCCAAGGAAACAAGCAATAAGTGTCAAGTTTTGGAAATACGCGAATAACCGGAACTCCGTCCCGACCCATCGGATCAGCATGATTTCCACATACAATGCAGCGAAGCTAGTGAGGAACAGCCGCAGATATTGGCCGTGCTCGGCCGTGTCGGAGAGACGTAGGCTCTCACGAAGCTCCTTCAATCCGGGCATTCGCGCAGCTCCTTCCATCGAGGTGAGAATCTTGCTGCCGATGAATCACAAGAGAATTTTTGCAGTCTCTAGATTGAAGGAGATTGGCGTAATGATAATTGAAGAATCTGAGCTTGTGCTGAATAGCGCATCCTGAAACCTCTAGGGACGCTTAATCCAAATTCATTTGAGATTTCCGGCAGCACACGGCCGTGGCATTCGGCCATCGCATCCGCGAAGAGTTCGTTTCTTTACAGTTTATTAGCGCTGTTGCTTATCTGTGGGCACTTCGAGATAACCGACGATCTGATCGCGCAAAACTTTGGTCGCGACGAGTTCGAGCGGCGCGCCGTTCTCACGCGGTCCTTCAGCTCAATGCAACGGTCTTCGAAGTAGACGCACACGGAGTAGCGCTGGGACTTTGCGTCCACCGATTTCAGCTGCAAAGTGACAGGCCCGACCGGCATGCGGTTATTGCCTCGCAGAAGTTCGAAGGAGAGAGCCTGTCGCCGGGTTTGCGAAAGCAACTGATTGACAGCTTCGCGCGTTTCCGAAAGCTCATTTTGCTGCTGGCCCACGACGCCGACGACGTCCGCGAGCCGGTCCGTTGTAGCTTGCCAGGCTTCGTGGTTCGCTGTGAGTTCAGTTTGAATAGCGGCAGTATTTGCACTTGCAGCTGACTGCGCGGGCTGTATGGGTGCCGCGGTCATGGCCGGCTTTGGCTGAGGAGGAAGCGCGCTCCCGGCGGCAATTCGATAAACGGGCTTCGCAGGCGCCGGATTTTTTGCAACGGCGACTGGCTGCGGAGGAGGCACGGCAACTTCTGCCTTTACCGGCCTGCGGTGTTTTTCGAGTTCTTCAACGCGTTTCTGAGACTCGGCAAGCTGTTGCTGAAGTTGCTCGACCTGAGCGTTCGCGGACGCGATCGCATTACTTTGCGAGGCTTGCGTGAAAACTTTGTATCCGACAAGTCCCGCGAGTCCGAGGGCCAGGACGAGCAGTATCACGCCCATCGCCTTCGGCGGCTGAGCGCGTTGAGCTTCGGCTGCTGGAGTAAATATCTGCCGGTCGAATTCAATCCCTGCCATGATGCCTCCGAGATCCTATTTCCTCAGACTAAAGACAAAAAACCCCCAACAAAATTCTAACGATTAGTCGTAACGCGGCCTGGATAAAGTTGCTCGAGTTTTACCGCGAGTTCTCGCGTTTCGCGCGGCAAGAGATCCACTGAGCGCTTCCCAGTCTGACCCCGCGCGCCGCGCATTTCAATCTGGTATTTGCCAGGCGCCAAAACCAGGAGCATCGGCGTCTTGCCGACGATCTTACCGTCTACCCAGATCTGAGCCTCCACCGGAGTGGCGCGCAAGAGAAGTTTGCTCGCGTCCTTGCCGGCGTGAGCTTCGAGCGTCTTACGGTTTGTATCTTCGGGAGCTGGACCGGATGACGCAATGAGGTGCGGAGACGAAGTGCCAGCACCAACCACTGGCAGCTTTGGCATCGTCACGGGTTTCACCGAATTTGTGGCAGCGGCGGACACCGAAGTTGCCCCCGCGGTTTCAGCGATTGCCTGAGCACAAGCAGGGTTCGCGAACGCCGAACCGAGCGTCAAGAAAGCGAGGGTCGAAATGAGTACCGCGAGTTTGCTTGAGGTCTGAATTTTGCGTGCCAACATTGAAGAGTGTCCCTCGGGATAGACGAATCCCTGTCTTAGTAGTGAATGAAGTGGAGCAGGAGAGCTACCAAACTCTGCAGTGGGGGCCGATTCTATTAGTCTCGTGTTTTGTGCGTGTTGCAGGGGGAATGGGTTTTGTCGCAATGCTGCAAGTGTATTCCATTGGTATCTAAAAGCTCACAAAGTTCTTGCAGTCCTGTACTCATTCGGAGACTTTAGGAGTGGAATTTCGACGGAAATTCGCCGATCCACCCTGTTTTCATCACTCGATTTTGGAACGGTTCGTGCACTCTGAAACCCGAGCTAGGGTGTATCTTTACCCGCATACTCACGCAAACAGGTTTCGGCGAGTTTTAACCGGTGGGAATATAGTCCTGTGATCTTTGAGCGCAAGATAACAATGGACGGGGTCTTCGAGGCAAAGAATCTGCTTGATCCTGTTACATCCGCGGGAGCACGCGTTCAGTCGCGAAATCCGCCGGCACGCCAACCCGAATTCCTCGTCCGGCGGGATTTCTTTCGCACTTCATGGTGGACCCGACTGGGAACCATCCTGTCGCGCTATCCGTCGCATCTGACGTTGATTTCGAACAAATTCTTCCGTGACATTCCTGTTCTTCCAAACCGATTCGCTGGGAGGCAGATCGGTGTTTCGATCGTGCTGCACGCGGGTGCGTTTCTGCTCTTGCCCCTTTTGCTGCGTTATCTGCCTGCTCAGGTGACGCAAGCGGCGTCCGTTTTACCAAACGACCAGCGGGTGATTTACTACCGCCTGGCGAATCCGGAGCGCCGACTGAAAGCGCCGACGATCCAGCCGCCGGGCGCCGGTTCCACGCCGGGAAGCGGCACGGCCCCAGAACTTCCGCCAGTTCGTGGCGCGTCCGCTTCGCAAGCAGCGCTGTATGCGGTATCGCATCCGCGAATTCCGGACAACAATCACCAGACAATCTTGCAACCGCTTCAGCCGGATTTGAAAATGAAAGCCGATTTGAAGTTGCCAAACTTACTTTTGAGCAAGCCTCAGGCCCCGAAAGCGCCATTGCAGTTCAATCCAAAGTCGGTGAAACCGTTAGAACATGCGAGCCGTGAAGTCGCAACAGTCGCGCCAACGCTTACACAGGCGAATGTGCAGCAGCCTCTGACCGACGCGCTGATCTCGACGAACGAACATCCAAGGCTGGCTGTGCCGGTGGGCGCGGCACCCGCACCGAACATGCCGTCGAGAGAAAACGGTACGAGCGCGTATGTAGGAGCACCGGAGTTTGAAATGAGTGGAACGCCAGGACAAGGTTTGTTAATTCTTGGAACGAATCCCGGCACCTCAGCAGACATGGTTGCGCTTCCGCCGGGGAATCGCTATGCAGAGTTCTCGATTGCACCAGGTGGAAATGGAGCTGGTGCACCTGGCGGACAACCGGGTGGTTCTCCTAGCGGAGGCACGGGCGGCGGAGTTGGCGGCGGCAACGAAAGTACTGGCGCAGGCGCAGGGAAATCGGGCGGCGGCGGAGGCGATTCTGGCTCACCCGGCATTGTGAGCATACGCGGCGGGGGCGGAGCAGGCGAAAGCTTGGGCAGCGCCGAACCGGAGCACGTTGCGAGCTTGGTTTTTTCAATGCCCAAGATCAGCGGCCCACGTCACGACGCGCTGCTTGTCGCGGCTGGACCCATGGGCGGAGGTGGACTCAACGTCTACGGAGCCCTGCATTGCGGAAAGATCTATACCGTCTTCCTGCCTGCGTCCGGCAAAGGCTGGACACTTCAATACTGCGAGACTGCAACGTCCGCAACTCGCCCAGCGCCAAAGGCTTAC
>WNGQ01007034.1_pt1 | contig 10839 bp, 19 predicted proteins | sample 5407661 | NCBI WGS metagenome assembly WNGQ01 (sample SAMN13153382, study PRJNA577476) | soil metagenome | isolation source: 60 cm soil or saprolite under Garry oak tree replicate 2 | place: USA:California | collected 2016-06-15
ACCCAGGCCGCGGAAGCCTATCGCGAGCAGACGGTCGCCGAGGCCACCGGCCAGGCCTCGCGGTTCCTGAAGATCTACGACCAGTACAAGATTGCTCCGGAGGTGACGCGCCAGCGCATGTATCTCGAGACCATGGAGCGGCTGTTCGGCGGCACCGACAAGATCATCGTGGATACCTCGAAGAACGCCGGGGGAAGCGGCATGGTGCCGTATCTTCCCTTGAACGAGCTGCGCCCGCAGGCCCAGACGCCGCAAACGGGAAGCAGCAAATAGAGCCCAGTCTCACCAGCAGTGTTGTCATGGTGCCGTCGCGGGATGGGTTCGATTCGAGAATGGCAAGGATTGGAAGAAACGTTCCCGGCGTCTGACGTGGTGGCCGTGACGGAGCCGGCGCCCACGCCGCCCGGCAACAACCGCGACCGAGAGTAGCGCCGGCGCCATGGTGATGAGCCCCCACTGCGCCCGGCGGGCATAGATCTTCCGCCGGGCGAGTGATATCACCGCACCTGTTTCAGTGGTGGGCCGAAACGCTCTTGACGCATTCGGACAGCAGATCACCGGATGCCGACCGGCTGACATCGCCCAGACTGAGGATGCCGACCATCCGATTGCTCTTGTTGATCACCGGCAACCTGCGGACCTTCAGCCCCTCCATGTGTCGCACCGCCTTGGCGAGGTCATCGTCCTCCCGGCAGCAATGGATGCCTGGCGTCATCACATCGCGCGCCGTCGCGCCGCCGGCATTGAAGCTGTCCTCCGCCAACCCTTTGCAGACGATGTCGCGGTCGGTCACCATTCCGATCAGCCGGTCGTTCTCTCCGATTGGAATGGCGCCTATATCATGCTCGCGCATCAATTTCGCGAGTTCGGTGACAGGGGTGTCCGGACTGACCCAGTCGACGCCCTTGTGCATCGCGTCTTTGACTTTCATGGCAGGACCTCCGTTGCTGGAGTTTGCGTGCACCCCGGCCCCGCCTGCTCCTTCGAGTATACAACAGATAGAGTCCTGTGGCACGTCGCCCTCAAGGCCGCCGTGGCCAGGGCTGGTCCGGTTCGGTCATATGGGCAATCCCCCCAAAACGCTCGGCCTCACTTACTTCGGCTTTCGCTGCTCGCTCATGCCAACAATGAGGCGTCCAGGCTCTGTGCGGACGGTTCTACGCAGTCCGCTAATGGGATGTTCCGGCCGTCCAAGCGGCACCTGACGTGATTGTTGCCGTCAGAGTAGCCGCCGCCGTGCCGGCCAAGCGGGCGACAACCTCAATTCCGATCGTCATGGCACCGGTAGGAGATCCGGTCCAGAGCGGGCTCGTTCCGAGCCTTGTGCCCTCCGCCTCCGGCGTCATGTCAAGATAGGGGGTTCGGATCCTTCACCCTGAGCTTGCGGTACTGCGGCGGCCGCGCTGTTGGTCCGTCTGTTCTCGGAGGCCCATTTTGCCAGGTTCTCGGCGACGATCTTCGTAGACTTGGTCGCCGCCTGGCTCATTTGCGCGCATTCGGTGATCGCCCGCTCGACCCGCTGGCGCTCGTACACCAGATGATCGCGCATGTCGTGCAGCTGAGTGATGAGCTTCTCGATCTCCAGGACCGCGGGGCCAGGAATACTCTGTGCGACCGAATTGATATCATTTGCGTCCCCGTTGCCGGACTTTCGGTGCTCGTGCTGCGATGCCTGCTCTTCTCGAATGTCGTGTCTCCCTCTGAACATGGTAACCATGGCGTCCCCTTCGGTGCGAGTAACACATCGAGGTACACGGACCCGATTCGGGCGGCTTAGGGGCGCTTTCCTGTCAGAGCCATGCGGGCGGTATTATGAGGCCTGCAGAGAGGTGTTATTCCCAGCTATCCCCAGCCGTAAAGGAGTGGCCCAACCATACCGTGTCTCGGTCCTAAGAATACAATCGTGCCGCCTCGGGTCTCGCCGACCTGCGTGCTAGGTCCAGGGGCAGTGTCGGATTTCACGCTCTACCACAGATGCAATGCCGGCCAGGCCCCAGATCAGGCAACTTTTTTCCTAAAGGCCGCGCTGAGGAGCAGTTAGGGGGATCGCGCCTTAGGGGTATGGATGCGTTGCCCTCCCGCAGCCGATTGAGGCGAGCGGGCCAGTCCCCGGGGGACACGGATGGCGGACCCGACAGACGAGCCCTCCGTTCTGGGTCGGCGGTTGTAGCAGCCACCCCAACGGGATTACCTCTGATTATCAGAGGTAACGCGACCCCCGCGATGGTATCGAGGCGAGGTCTCCCGGGCGAACGCTTCCCGCAACCCTCAATTTTCCTCTCAGGAACATGTGCTGGGAAATAGACTACAAGTTTTTCGCTGAACAGAAGAAAGCGCAGGAGACGCGGATCACGCAGCAGAGACGCGCCGACCTCGTTGACCAGCTCCTGAACGACGCCAATCAACAAGGCAAAGAGACCAAGGTCGAAGGAACGCCGGCTAAAGAGGTTGCTCCTGCGAAATAGCCCGCTTGCGGAAATCTCATCTGGCTGAAGTTTATGTCCAGCTAGCCGCCGGGCGTGGCATCATTCGCCACACGGCCGGAACCCTCCGAGCAAGCGGCTATCGGCGCTACTCGAGTGAACGCCTCCCTACCAGAGTGGCAACCCACCGCGTTCGGGCGTTGAGGCCGCGCATTTGGCCGCTCGTGTCACCACGACCGAGCAAAGGAGAAATCTCTTGATCCGAAACTCCAGACGCGGCCCTCGGTCGGCTCCTCGTGACAAAGCGCGCAGGCGCCTCAACTTTAGTCAATTTTGGCTTGCTCTCGAACCCTCGCCGCTATCCTTGCCGTATGGAGATGATCGACCGCCCACCTCGTAGCCAATACCGCGCGAACCGCCCCCTTACTCCGGCGTTGGCGGGTTTTTTGCGCCGGCGCCCCAGAGGCCGCGGAAGCCTTCGAGCCTTGCATGGAAACGCCTCCTGAAGCGCACGAGCGACCGCCAGTGCCCCAAATGCTGCCCCCGGATCTTCACCTCAAGTATGACCGCTTCCTCGCTTGCGTGTTGATGTTGAATGTCAATTTGCAAATCAGGCATGGCCTGTGGCAATTGCGCGTAGAATGTGCGCACCTCTTTTGGCCCTACGTAATGGGCGTCCTATGACTGATCATCGTACCGAGCTGTTTCCCAAATGTGCCTATGCTACCCATCGAGGCCATGCTGATTTTCCAGACGGACATGTTCATGGACGACGATCGGAAAATGGCGGTGTCGGCAACTGCATGTGCCGCAAAACTCCGCACCGGGACTGTTTTAAGGTAGGGCTTGCGGTCTATGGGCCGGGATCGTCGTCATCGGCTCCGGCCACGTACCCCAGCGGCAAGCGCGATGAGAGGTTTGGCTCGTTCCTCCCTTGGACCCCTTCGGCCGGCGCTTCTAGCTATGCCAACTTCAACTTAACGATCTCGGAAAATATCGACTCTGAGACATTCCCAATCTTGGTGCGCCAAAATTCGGTCGTATGACACGCCGTCGCTCGGCGGCTGCGGTCAGCTTAAAGAGAGTGGAAGGGCACGACAGGAGATCCGGAATACGCCTGAGAACGGCCTAAGTTCGCTCTCGCCATCAAACTCGGAACAGAAGCGGAGATGAAGGGGACGGGCGTGAGCCTGAAAATTGGCAAATCGAAACGCACGTCTTGCCCCAATCGACTCACCTAATCACCGCACGACCGACACACCACAATGCTAGCCCGGTCGGGTGATTATGGACGGTTTGTGTCAATCCAGCCGGGAGAAGGGGAGATGCCGATGACTTCCACGCTGAGCCGCACACGATCCGACGTCTCCACACGTTTGTGGGGCGCCGAGCCGTCGATGGACGAGCCTCCTTTTCGGGCCGCAAATGATCAGTTCCCGAGCAAGCGGCCGTCACTCCAGAAGGGAGCCTCGCGCGTCCTCGCCCGTTTCCTGATTACGTTTTGCATCGGTGTCGCTGCCACATTGGTTTGGCAATCCTACGGCGGCGCGGCTCGAGAGATGATCGCGAGCTCGTCCCCGCAACTTAGTTGGTTGGCACCGCAAGGCGCACCCTTTGCGCAGACTCGGCCCGAAAAGATGGTCGCGCCCGCGCTCGCCGCCCCTTCTTCTGATCAGCAGCAGCTCAACGCGATCACCTTGATGCAGCAGAGCATCGACCAGCTCGCCGCCGGCCAGCAGCAGATGACGCGCGAGATCACCAAATTGCGGGCAGCCGAGCAGGAGATCCTAGACAAAATCTCAGTGCCTCCGCCGCGGCCGGCCGCTGCCCCGGCGCACAAACCCCTGCCGCCGACGCCACCGTCGCAGGCGCAGCCGGTGCGCTGATGCCGGCAACGGGAACGCTCACGGAAGCACGATAAACAGCGCGACTAGAACAAAAACCCCCATTGCGCCAGCAAGCGCGTCCTTGAGCCAAGTCGCCGATACTTCCTCTACAAGAACCCCGGTCTGGGCTGACATCTCGGCTCTCCCTTGCGAAGTGCCTTAACCTTAGAGCTAAACGACAGCCCGGCTTGTGACCAAGCTCACACCCAATAAAAGCGCACCGGAAAGGCGTAGTCAGCGGCGACTAGAGGCCGTATTCCTGCCCAAGTACGCCCGTCGGTTTCTCAATGCCGCTCAGGACCTCGGCCCGGAGTCGCGCGATAAACACCCGATCCTGGCGCTCGATCCGCTTGCGGTGTTCGGTGCTCCACCGACTTTCAAGGCCGGCGGTCCATCGACCGACGGCTAGGCACTGTTGCGGTGACATACACCGCTGATCGCCGAGGAGGCATGTCGGGTTGTGCCGCTGCGACCGTGCCGAACTCCCGGCCCCTGGGCACCACCAGAGCACGCAACAGCCGGGTCAGTAGCAGAGAGGTCCGGGGTCTCTTTTCTGTCGCGAGGTCTCGGCGAATCTGATTCACTTGACACGATTTCGCCGACTCCCTGGTCGAAGAACGCAGCCGACGAGCCATTGCAGAACCGCGACGTGCAAAAGTTCTGACATGAATATCCTCGTTGTGGAAGACGAAGCTCTCATCGCCCTCCTCATCCAGGAAGTCGTCGAAGACGCTGGCCACACCTGCGTAGGACCGGTCGCCAGCGTAGGCGAAGCCTGTGCGCTCATCGATTCGTGCCATGTCGATGCGGCGCTGCTCGACATCTGGCTCAAGGATGACGAGTTCGTCTATCCCGCGGCTCGGAAGCTGGCGAGTCGTGGCGTCCCGTTCGCATTCGTGTCTGCCAGGGCCACGGACGGAATCGATCCGGCATTCGCGGACCGCCCGTTGATCCCCAAGCCCATGGACGAGAGGCGAGTGAAGGGGTGGTTCGCAGAGGTCGCGTTAAGACGCTAGGGGGCAGCCGCAGGACGGTCAATTGGCGATCTCCAGGACATCGTCCGCAGCCCAAAACCAAAAGTTGCCACCCTCCGCGCGAGCCCATCGATACCAGCACTGCAGCGGGGAAATGCTTCCTGGGCATGCCTGGAGTGTTTGCCGAGTTCGAGACCACTCTGCGGCGCGAGAGACAATTGGAGGGTATTGCGAAGGCGAAGGCTGCAGGGATCTACAAGGGCCGCAAGCCGACGGTCAGCGCTGATGCGATTAAGGCGCTTCGTGCGAACGGAAAGGGGCCCCACGGCGATCGCAAAGGCCCTGGGCATCTCGAGGATGAGTGTATATCGAGCTCTGGAGAGTCCCGGACTTATGCATGGCCCTGGCACTGGGACAGAGGCCATAGAGCGCATCGGGCCGCCGTGGAGTCACTTAACTGGCAGAACTATGGTGCACCGGAAGCCCCCCTTACCATAGGTGGGCTTGAACTGCCCGCCCAATTCTTTGGTAATGCTTTGCTCTATCAGACGCGATCCAAAACCGCGGTGGAACGGAAATTTTCTTGATGGCCCTCCTCTCTCTTGCCAGTCGATGCGAAGAGAGCCGCCACCCTGATCGCGTGTTAGTTCCCAGTCGATAGAAATCCTGCCTGCAGATACGGATAGAGCGCCGTACTTTGCTGCGTTGGTGACAAGCTCGTGAAAAACCATTCCGAGGCTGATCGTTTGCCTCGGGGTTAAGACTACGGGCCGACCGGTCACGGTTACCAAAGCACGTCCGCGCGCCGTATAAGGATCTAGCTCGACTGCCACCAAGTCACGGAGCGACGCTTGTTCCCAAGCTTCGCGCGTGAGAAGATTATGGGTCGCGGATAGAGCCATCAAGCGAGCTAGGAAACTACCGTAAAATGCCTTTGGTGATGAACTGCGCTTGATCGTCAATGCGGCCAGGGACTGAACGGCTGCAAGCGTATTCTTCACGCGATGATTAAGCTCTTCGATCAGTAAGTTTTTCTGCGCCTCGGCGCGCATTCGGCTGGTCAAGTCCACGACCACTGATAACAGGCCCTCGTGGCGCTCGGAAAGAGCTGTTACATTCACTTCGGCCCATACCGCCGTTCCATCGGGCCTCACATAACGCTTTCGGAAGGTATATGGCTCGCCGGTCTCCACGGCTCTGGCAAACAACCGAGCATTCTCAGAGACGTCATCGGGATGGGTGATCTTTTCAAAATGCAGTCCAACGAGCTCCTGAAGTGACCGACCAGTCAGTTCGCAGAAGTATGAGTTGACGTACACATAACGGCCATCTAATCCGGTCTGCAGGATGCCCGCCGGTACCCTATCCAGAATGAAAGAGAGATAATTTTCCCGCTCACTGGAAGCTACTTGTCCGCGTCTTCTGCGCGGACTTTCAAGTTCGATACCGAACAGCTTCACCGAATCAGCTCGGCTGTCCGGCTTTCACCAGGTGGCGATTGATGTAAGGGAGCCATTCAAGAACGAACGTTTTTCCGTCAATCTCAACACAACGAACGGAAACTTCATTACCCGGAATACTCGACAGAGCCGCGTTGACCGCTTCAACCAAATATCGCCTCATTGTCGCTGATTGGAAATGCGTTCCGGAAAACAGCCCAATGGTGTCGTGGAGTATTTCGAATGTTTCGGCAAGGTTGAAAGCTGCACAGTCCGCGTACTTTTCAGCCTGCCTTGCAAACATTATAGCAGTTTCCGCAATGTCGCTCATGTTGACTACGTTCTGCAGAGACGGGACACGGATCCCGATTGCGTTCTTAGCAATTCTCCAGCCCCGCGAATCGGGATCGCGCACATTAAGCTTCACGGGTAATTTTGTATTCTTTGCGGATGCAACGGGGTCAATTGCTGATTTTTGAAGGCTGTTGCTATTTCATCACATTTCCGAGCGGTTCCCGTGACTGTTGCAATCGGTCAAATGATCGCCATGCCGCATCTGCTATATGCCGCGCCAAAACTGCCTTGAAGCGGAAGGCTCGGCCCCGGCAATCCCCAGCCCCCATACCGTGGCCACTCTCTTCCTGCGCTTAAGGAGAGTGCAGCATTGTGACCGAGATGCTTGCGGCCCAATCATAACGCGCTGTCTGCTGTGACGCCCGGTTCCAGCAGACCCTTCCCGGGGACGTGATTGACCTCAAGCCTAATGCCGCCGGGGTCCTCGAACAGCACCGAGTAATAGCCCGGCGCCCAGGGCCCGCCCGCCGGCGGATGCACGATATTCGCGCCCATCTGCAGCAGGAGCGCATAAACCGCATCGACATCGGCGCGCTCGCGCGCACGGAAACAGACGTGATGCAGACCAACGCGCTTTTGGACGAATTTTTCACCCCGGTGCTCCTCGGCCGCTCGCGAGATGGCTACTCCAGTGCGTCCGCCCACGCAGTAGAAGAAGCCGTCGCGGCGCATCACTGGCGTTAACCCCAGGCCAACAAGCAGCCGCTCATAGAACGGCAGCGCGCTCTCGAAATCGCTCACCGTGAGCTGTACGTGGGCGATGCCATTGATCTGCATGGGTTGTTGTACCTAGTGGTCACCGGCCCCCAAAACTATTGGGCAGTGCTCGCGAAGACTCCGACCGCGGGGAGGGCCTGCTGTTGGGCGCGCCCAAGCAAAGGCCAGCGCGAGGTTAATCCACAAGCAATGCTTATCGTAAAAAAATGCCAAAATCCTGGCCTCAAAAAGTCTATATGCCGTCAGTAAAATGATGGTGCCTCAAGGGAACGGTCCCGGGCCGTCGCGAACGGGGGATTCGGGGACACGACCGGGACCGTGCCTTTCGGTGAAGAAAGGCAAGTGGGCTCCTACCTCACCGGGTTCTATGGGGCAAGTACCAGCATCTCAGCCGGCGACCCACTACACCCTAGGTGCTCAGAAAGCTTGCAGCCGCTCGTGGTATTCCGGGTGGTTATTGCTTTAGGGGAACCGAGCATGTGTGGGAACTCGCCCAACAATGCGTCGAGCTAGCTCAGCCTGTCGTAGCGAACGAGCCTACGCCACGCGATCACTCGCACTAGCCTCAATCGACTTCCCGATCTGGCCAGCGCGTCGCCCCAACTTGCGAGCCAGGAAATTTCCCAGGCCCGCTCATGCCCGTAGTACAGCATCGATTTGGTGAGCAACTCGAAACCGACGATCCCAACCGCCGCGGTCGCCTTCCCCGTTACCAAGAAGCTGAGCACGAACGTATCGGCCGCGCCTAGGACCCGCCACGTGATCGCCTTTGCGACGGACTTAATATGGGAAGCCATGTGATCTCCACTACGGGAGGGGGCACAAACGGCCGTACGGCCTTCCGTCGAAGCCGGGCGTTAAATTACCGAGTTGCCGATCCTGGCCAGCAGGTCGCCTTAGTGCGGCGGACCAATAGCTACAGCCCAGGTCATAATCGTGGCCACAAGCAGAACCAGCGACAGCAATGCTGCGGCTTCCTGCAAAAAGATCAAAAGACCGTTCTTTTCCATGACCCGTTTCCCCGTGAATTGAGCCCTCCACTAATGATTAACAAATCCTCACCGATTTGCATCAGATACAATGCGTTAACCCTAACACGCCGGATTTCCCGCGCGGGTATTGATCAACGGTGCCCCGGAATGCCGTCCGCGCGATGACTCGCATTTTCATTTTGGCCTATACTCTTCCATCACCTGCCCCGGTTGCCGAATGCGCGTCTTCGGGCCCAGTGCGGCCGATTTCAGGTAGCTGATTTAGACAATGTAGCCAAATTTGGCGGGCCCGCACGGCGACAAGCTGAGCAGGCCCTCGTTGAGGAGTTCCAAAAAAGCGAGCAGCAGGATTGGCGGACTTGGCCGAGAGGGGCAGGAATCGCGGTTGCGACAGGCGGACGAACAGGACGACGCGACGTGTCGCCTTCAACACGTCTACCCCTACAGCGATTGCCGAGCACAGCTTTTGACCATACGGCAGGACTGCGCACAGGGTGGGAACTTCTTCGAAAGCGCGTGCGATTGAGGCTCACATCCCGCTGCTGTGCAGGCCGAATTACCTCCGATAATATTCCATTATCAGAGCCAAAATTCCGTCCGCCATTGGACCCGCTCTGTCGCCTGGAGGCGGGTCCTCTGCGCCGAGCTATCATGGATGCTTAACCAGGACTGGGACTAGGACCAGCCCTACGCTGCGACCAGTCCGGCTGCAAATTGGCGTGCCGGCCGCCGCACTTGGTGCATTTGAGCCGCGGCTTTACAGTCAGCAACATGATCGTCTCGCCGGCGCCGTGTGCCGCAAGCTCGTCGAACGTGAGCACGGCTTGGTGATAACAGCAGCGAGTCAAGCACCACGCCGTGATGCGATCCATCCCGTGGCCCCGGTAGTGGGCGAGATCGGGGAGTGAGGCGGGGTCGAAGCCGGTCGGGAAGCTAGATGAAGGAATCTCACCTCCGTCGTAAAGTTATTGCAATGATCCGACCATACCTTCATCAGGGGTGCGGAGAGTGATTTTTAGATCGCCTCTCACTATCGCGGTCCTGGCGCTGGGCAGCATGTCTTTGACGCACCTGGCCCAAGCCCCGAAACCAGACGTGGACGCATTCATTCAACGATGGGACGCCGACCACGACCATACGATCAGCCGAGACGAGCTGAGAAACGCGACCGGTGATCGCCTCGAATGAGGCCAACGGGCCGCAGCTTAGCTTCGACTATGCTGTTCGCTGCACTGGCGCTCCAGGGAACCGTAGCCCGAAGCGCTCAACAAAGCCTCGGAATGCTGTCTGGATCCATCTCAAGTCCGTAGTGCCCGCATAGCTCGGCGAACCTTTGCTGCTCGATCTTCATTATGCCGCCGAGGTCAACCAGCTCACCGAAGAACTTCTCAAAACCTGCAGGCGAGACAATCTCGAGGATGCGCGCTGGTTCTTCCCCCGCGTTCCAAAATGTGTGCCATCGGTTGCGGGGCTTGAATATCAGGTCTCCTGGTTTGCCGAAGACCACGGCCTCCCCAGGAAGTGCGCCAACGCTCCCTTCCAGAACGAAGCTATACTCGTCCTCACGGGTATGCTTGTGGAGCGGTGCGGCGAGCACTTTTGCCGACATCGGGTGTTCCACGAGGGAGAACCGTTCATCGGCCTCACCTCCGTCGATCATGAATCTCACCCCGATGGTGCCCAGGAATCCAGCATTGCCGTCGCGTGGGCCAACGATTTTCGGCGCGGTGGCGTCCATCGAACTCTCGGACGCGTCGATTATGCCCCGACCGCCTGGTGATGCGATCTGCGCTGCCACCGCAGCGCAGATCGTAATGGTTGTCAACAGCGCAGGATATTCTAATCCCCCTGACTGCGTTACTGTCTCAATCCGAGTTAAGAAAACGGGGTAATTCCTGAGTCAAAGTCCGGAATGGGTCAAACCCGGCTGTCGGAGCGCCGTCGCGACACGTCCGCTTGGTTGCCATGAGCGGCCTTCCTTTAGGCTCGCCATAGGTTGCAATTGCTGACGTTTCGGCGCGGCCCATGCGGCGGGGCGGTTGACACAGGTCGGG
>WNGQ01007035.1_pt1 | contig 10839 bp, 8 predicted proteins | sample 5407661 | NCBI WGS metagenome assembly WNGQ01 (sample SAMN13153382, study PRJNA577476) | soil metagenome | isolation source: 60 cm soil or saprolite under Garry oak tree replicate 2 | place: USA:California | collected 2016-06-15
TACCTATACCTCAGGATAACCTAACCTGTGTACACAAAACTCTGTAACATCCCGAGGAAGAGCGCTAAATCATTTTTCGCCTTGTCTGGAACTGAGGTCATAAAGAACGTGTAGTGATGCTGGCCAAAATCAGCCACCGCGATACGATTCACCTCTTCGCAAGCAGGCGAAGTCCGGTCGTAGAGGGCTGTCTTAGTCCCACTGATAGTGATGGGAGTTGCTTCTGGCTTCCAATTAGGGTCGTGCGCTGGATCACTTGCTGTGCCAGCGAGGAGAACTGAGATTTGAAAATGCTCCGGGTCAGCTGTTGCGATACCAAATGGAGTTGTACTGCCGGGTGGGAAAACCTGGGCGATGTAATCGTTCCCGCCATCGTTGAACGAGCCTGCCCGCCAGCCAGGAGGGACGGAGAACTGAAACGAAAAGGTCGTATCCTTGTAGATCTTCCATCCACTGGTGGATGCCGGTTTTGCACTGATGGTCGGGCATGCAGTTGAGATTGGAGTGGCTCGTGCAGTAGCGGTCAAGTTGGCCGCACCCGGTCCCTTAGGCGAACTATCCAGTTTGGGAGTGGGAGTATTGGACAAGGTGGTGCCGCTCACGGCGGAGTCGCATCCCACCAGCATGGGGATGAGCATAAGTAAGAATAATGCTGGCCAGAAAAGATTGGTATAACGCCGTTTTAAGCTTATCATGTACTTCTCCCTAAATTCTCAAGTTGGTGTTGTATGAACGCTGTGCGGCTTCGCCGCACAGCGTTCATACAACACCAACCTCATTTTGATGAGGCTCAGGGTTGCCCTTTGGCAATCGGCAGGTCTTTCTGCCCATGGACATTCAGGTCAGCCCCAACGAAGTAATCTTGTCCATTAGACCCTACTATGTGCCACAGAGGATTCAGCGCCGATTCTCCACCACTTGTCCACTTGTGTACGGGCGAAGTCAGGCCTGGGAAACTGGGATCAATCGGAAAGAAGATCAACTCTGCTTGTGTTCCTGTTTTCATACCCAGCCTTCGCTGGTCCTCTAATTTTGTTACTGCCACTGGTGATGGAGTGTAGGGAAATGCCATTCTTGCATGCGGATCCAGTGACGTAATCACCCCATACGATGAGAAGCGCATGCGTTGATGCGCACGATCATAGACGAAATCAAAGATGCCGCATCTCATCCCTGAAGCATCGCGAACGGTCACGACCCAATGATCATCATCGTAGTAGCTGCTGCCGGTATGGGCGCCATAAGCATGGACCAGGGCAGGGACATCGAGCCCCACATACCCAAATTGACCTTGCATAGAAGCAAAGTTCCTGCTATTAGCAATTGCTGCTCCTATGACAGTTGGCGAAGCGGATGTTACCGGGAACCAGCCCGGGTCTACAGCAGCGCATGGAGCCTGCCCGGCATTGCCACATGGCCCCTTTGGATGGTTCAATGAACCATAACCGACAGAACCTGAAGATGGCCCACCACCAGAAGCACTGACCACATTACCGCCATGCCCAATGAAGACCATGAGAGCAAGGCCGAGGACAACGGCCACAGCCAGCCCAAGTCCACAGCTGATAGCGAAAGCACTGGCCCTGCCCCATTTAGGACTCTGGAAGCCAACTTGCTCAGGCGTGTATGACTTGTGTGGTTTGTACGGTCCACGCGGTCTGGCTATTTCTCTTTTATAGTTGCCGCCAGATCTTTTGCCCCTGGCTGTTTTTCTTGCGTGCGACATGAGTCTTTCCTCCTTTTAGTATCCATGTCTAAAGCGGCACATCAGTTATGTGGAGCCAGGTGGCCATTCTGATCAATGGCGTAGTCATACGATGTTGTAGCATTGCTGATATAGTCTTGCTCAATAGTGATGTAGTAGGTATTCCAGTGAGGTGTGTAACCTCCTGGGAAAGGTGGCACATAATAATGGTTGGGAGTGTCAGGCTCAGGATCAGAACCATTAGAAGTGTTGTAGGGTTGTCCCCACAGTATGCGATTCGTTATCCAATCAGTCATTGACCAGACCTGGTTCTGATACTGGTTGTAAGGGTGAGTTCCATCCACCGAGGTGTTCGCGTGATTCAGCCATGGATCCCAGGTATCGATGGAACCGATGGTTGCGCCGGGAGAAGAAGGATCGCTGGTAGCCCATACGCCGTCAACAACAAAGGAGTGATAAGCCCCATCAATTGTCACGCTGATCGGGTCATTGTGAGATACGGTGTTTCTTCCAAAGTCGGTGCCGAAATCGTAGGTCGCAGTCGTACTACTGGTCCTATAAATCCAGTTGTGAAACCAGTATGGCTGAGAACTGGTGCTCACAGGTGTGTCATACCATGCACCATAGGCAATGGCATGCGGATCGGTTCCGAAATCACGACTGATATTTGTCTTGACATATCCACCTCCAGGCCCCCAGGGACTGGTAATAGAATTGAGCCTGTTGTGGATGGCCTCCTGCGAGTTGTCCCATTGTGGAGCCCCACCATTGTAATAGAGCCAATCGTAGACCTGAATGGCACGTATATTGGCAATGCCGCACCAGTTCCCTTGATGTTGATACCAATCGTTAGTAGCTCTATACATCCAGGAATGGTTCGACCCGAAAAAATAGTAGCAAGGGGAGCAGTTAGGTGATCCCGACTGCACTTGTTGTCCACTATTAGCAGGATCATGAGACGCTGCCTGGGCCTGTAATCCTCCACCCAGATTTAGCAACTGAATTAACATCAGCGCAAGGATGACTCCTACAAAAGTAGAAAAGAGACGACGCTGTATGGTTTGCATGTTCCCCCAAACCTTTCTCTCAAAGGTGATATGTATGAATAAATCATGTAGAACTACAAGGCACGAAGTACAAGACCTGGAGATACAAAGGACAAACTACAAAGTGCAAACACGGAGTTTGTGAATTATCCTGGCAACCGCGAGAGTTGCTATACCTATCCCCCAGGAAAGATTCCGCCGATTAGGACCTTCAACAAAATACCTTGGATATCATGAACGATGACGAAAAGCCTGTAGGGGCCGGTTCACCGCGCCCACCGCCTCATTGCATTAGCCACAAGCGAGACGTCTTCCTTGCGTTAGCCACAAGGAGTGCGTAGCCGAACGTGGCGTAACGCATTTACAACCTGCAGAGACGTGGCGTAATGCATTTCAAGTCCCGATTTATCGGCCCAAGGGTGACCCACAACATATCCCGGTTAATTTTTTAGGCATGGTTCAAATGAATGTGACAGTTTACTTCGCTTGCATAAGCGCGATCACGCTCTGCAAGCCAGAGCACATTTAATTTGGACTGTTCAAACTGTCACATCTGACTGAGCGTGTGCTGAACCTTGCCTTAAAACTCATTATCGGCCCAAATAGGCATCAAGCTTAGTTCCTCCCACTTGTCATCCTTCCCTTCCTCCCGCCCTGTCATCCTGAGCGCAGCGAAGGATCTTCGTGCCCCTTATCTTCGTCCACCGCCACCACCTGAGTGGAACGAAAGTATGCCAGGGCTGTCCTTCCTGTCGCGCTCAGGCTCACTCGGGCCCATGCACGGCTTAGCTTGATGCGTATTACCCCCAATTTATCGGCCTAACGAACGCCAACCACTCTCATCCCTCATCGATTTCGGGCTTCTCTTCATCTGCCGGCTCAATCTCAACCTCCGGCATCGGCTCATACTTCGACTCATCAAAAGGTGGCAGAACCGGCTCCGGCGCACCCAGCGCAGCCAGATGCGCCTTCGCCTTTTGCAAGCCCCAGTGATAGGCAAAAGGCGGCCCATCGCACCACGCCCGCCGATACGCCTCCGTCGCCGCCTTAACTGCCGCCGCGTGATCGCCCGCGTCACGCTCGATCTGCGCCAGGACATTGCATGCATCGGCATGATCAAGCCGGAACGGGCCGCGCTCCGCCGCCTCCCAGACGTCATCTAGCAACTCCCGCGCAGCCTTGAGATCACTCTGCCGCCGCCGCAGCTCTGCCAGCCCGACCAGTGCCGGGAGCTCTTCCTCCACAAGATTCGCCATCCGTGCGCGAGTCAAGGCATGGTGCAGGCGTTCGTCTGCCATCGATGGATTGCCCAGGCCCAGGGCTGCTTCACCTTGAAGCCGCACTGCACGAATCATTCCCTGCTCAAAGTGCCATTGTTGAGCATAAGACACCGCGCGATTGGCCAACGTTTGAGCATTAGCATACTGCTCAAACCACAGGGCATGCATCGCTTGGTAATCGTAAGCTTCATATTCACTATGCAACCTCGCTAATTCAAGGGAGCAAAACAATGCCTTCACGCTGTCCAGGTCCAATCCGCGCACTGCTAGGACTGTCCCCAGATACTTCAGATTCATTACCTCCGGATAATACAGGTCACTCAAGTGCCGTGTGATGAGCAGTCCACGACGTGCAGACCTCTCCGACTCACGCAATGCCCCAGAGAGACGCAGTAAGTCTGAAATGCTGTTCAGGCCGATACTTACATTTTCCTGGTCGCCCTCTTTTTCTTCGATGTCAATAGCGCGACGAAGCAGTGTTGACGCCCGCTCCGGCTGATCTCTGCTACTGAGGGAAAATAAGTTAAGCACATTGGTTTGCTTCCCTAGAGTACTTAGACGTGGTAAGTGATCGAGTCCATCAGGGAAGAGCATTTCCAGTAGTTCAGCTTGCTGGCGACTCGTACTCAAGCGGTACAACATAGCCCCGGAGAGATGATCTCTATACAACTCTTGAGCATCATCGTAGCGCCCAAGACCAATCAACGTGTTGTACAACTCGATGGCTGCCGTCAAGTCTTCCAGGCTGTTGACCTCGTACCAATGGTCGTTGTCGATCATTGGCAAGGACGCAAAATGCATATTGAGGATCTGGTAAATTCCCTGTCTGGCTTGATTGCCCAGCCCGCTCCAGGTTACCCCACGCACGATGGGGTGCAAGTCGTAGCGATTGGCACGGCGATCCCATCCCAGCAAGCCACGATCTTCCAGATCATTTAGAATGACCACGAACGCATTTTCATTAGGAAAAGGCTTGCTATCACCGACCAGCAGGGCAACAAGTGTGTCGTAGGTGGCAGGCATGCGAAAGGCTGCGATCGTATCTAGTACCTTCCGTGCAGTTTCGTCCAGTCCACGCAAAGCAAATTCGAGCACGTGTGATTTCACCTGCACCATTGGCAGGCTGAAGGGGTTGAAATCCCGGTGGGCCTGCCGCCAGCGGTCGAAGTCACCAGGCGCATGGCGATCATGGGCGACCTCGCCTACCAACGCCTGGATGAGCAGAGGATGGTTGTCAAAGGTGTGGAACACGGGCAAGAGCGTCTCACGCGAGCCGCTGACGCCGAAGGCGCGCCATAGGTTGAGCGAGTCGTCGTCGGTGAGGCCGCGCAGAAAGATTGCTCCACATCCGAAGCGTTGGCCTCCGGCATTCGTTTGCAAGTCTGCCGGATAGAGGCGCGTACTGACCAGGATGCGGGCAGACCGCACACCAGCCAGTTTGCGCAAAAAAGAGCCTGCGCGCAAATCGGCGGTTTTGCGCAGGCGGTGCTGCCCGGTAAAGGATTGGGCAGCGCTCTCCGGCAGACCTCGTGCTCCGGCGACGATGTTGGCGGTGCGCTGGTCGAGGTCGTCGTCGGCCAGGCGGGCGGCATCCATGCTGGCGTAGGCAATGAGAATGCGCTCCAGGCCATCGAGCACCAGGAGATAGGGCTCACGGTCGAGGACGACGAGCAACTGGTCCTCGCGCTTCGGCAGTGGAATCTTCTGAATGTCCTCTCTGGCTCTTCGGGTTACGTAGGCCAGGGCACGGGTGACGAAATTCTCGAAGCTGGCGTCGCTTTCATAGAAGCTCCACCACATGCGGCCTGCGAGCGGCTGCATCTCGTGGGGGGCGATGTCGTTGAACCATTTCCAGGTGAGGGCACTTTTGCCCAGACCACCAATGGCAACGATGTTGAGGATGCGAGCAAGGTAGACGTCCGATTTGGGGTTAGCCACCCAGTCGGTCAAAAGGTTCAATTCGGCCTGCCGCCCGATCAGGGTATGGGTCTGCAAGAGCGTATAGGGGTGGGCAATGTAGGCTTCGGGCGGGATGGGGATGTCGCTGACATAGTGGAAGGCGGTGAGGTCAGGCTCGCGATATAGAGACAGGCTGTTGATGACGTGTGCACGCAGGTCGGCTGGTGAGGTAAAGAAATTGACGACCCGTTCGGCACCCAGTCGCCCTTTGAGGGTTTCCAGTTTGACTGCACCCTCCCCTTTTTCGACGTCTGCCGCTTTGATGGGATGGTCATCGTGCATAAGAAAGATCAAACGTGGGATGCCCCGTTCGACGGCGCGGTTGTATTCCATTTCAGTGATGGAGATATCATGACCCGCCGGGACGTAGCCGTAGCGGTGAGCAAAGATGCCGAGGTAGATGTCAGCTTCGTCGACCATCTTTAGTGAGGTGGCAATAGCCTCAGAGTCGCTGGCCGGAAGGTGTTCCATCATCGATGGGAACATGCCCTGGCGCAAACAGGCATTGAGCACTTCCTGGCGATGCTCGGGCAGATCGCGGGCAGTGCTGCTGATCATGACCGTTTTTCTACCTGTTGTAGCTGGCTGTTGTGAAGGCTGGGCCATGGGCGCTCTCTATTGCCTCAATTAAGATATGGGACATACATAAAGGATGGTTTGAGAAGATTATAACTTGATGAGTCTTTTTTCACAAGAGTTTTTCCCTCGGCGAGATGCGAAATGGCGTCTGGAGACAGTCATCCCAACTGACCAGTGGTAATGAATGTTCAATGGTATAATGAAGTCAATCGACACATAAGAGGACAGATTGCAGAGGCAAGACGGAGTGCTGAGTCATGAATGAACACCATCTTCATTATTCTATGCTCATTGAGTGGTCAGAAGAAGACCAGGTGTATCTGGTGACCTTGCCAGAATGGGCCGATCGTGTCATCATGCCAGCAACACACGGGAGTACCTACGGTGAGGCAGTCCAGCATGGACAAGAGGTACTCGAAATGCTCGTGAACAGTGCTATACGAGACAGAGAACCACTTCCCCCACCAAAAACGCACGTGGCAGCATAGATTATCCCTTCCCCACTTGCATGTTCAGGCCACAGGAATGACAGGCGAAATGTAGCATCCTGTCTGGGGACAGGTATAGCTAGGCTTGCCCCTATAGGACTCTGCTGGCGAGTGAAAGATAGAGTACAATGCTGGATCATGCCTGCTGCAAGGCGACCGCAAGGGATATACTTGTCCACCAGCCAGGGTTCCCCTACTATACTACGCAACCGCTTGGCAAGCCAAATCGTCCATAGTAGGGGCGATGGCTTGTCCTCACCCTGCTCAGGCTGTTGCCTCGTTCGCTGGAGTATTATCCCTCTAACCACCATACATGATGCGGTAAATCACGCCGGCTTTGTCATCGCTAACATAAAGTGCACCATCCGGGCCAACCGCCAGGCCAACCGGGCGGCCTACGGCGTTGTTGTTGTCGAGGAGCCAGCCCGTGGCGAAGTCCTGGACGGGACCGGTAATCTGGCCCCGGGCATTGAGCGGGATGAAGACGACTTTGTAGCCGGTGGGAATGCTGCGGTTCCAGGAGCCGTGGAAGGCAACAAAGAGGCCATGATAGCGACGGGGGAACTGGCTGGCGGTATAAAAGGCCAATCCAAGTGGGGCCGAGTGAGCTTGCATTATGATGAGCGGCTGTACTACTCCGTTGCAGTCGCCGGGATGGCCAAGTTCGGGATCGATGAGATCTCCGGCCTGACAGAAAGGCCAGCCGTAGTTGCCTCCGTCGTGGAGCGCGTAAATTGTTTCGGGCGGTGTATTATCTCCCAGGAGATCGCGCCCGTTGTTGGTGACCCAGACCTGGTTGTTCCAGGGGTTGATAGCCATACCGACGGCGTTGCGCAGTCCACGAGCATAGAGTCGTCCGCCGCTGCCATCCAGGTGATAGATCCAGACGGCGGCACGATGGGGATCCGACTCGACACAATTGTTACATGTTGAGCCAATGGAGACATAGAGGTTGCCATCCGGACCAACCAGGACTGTTCGTGTGCCGTGATTGCCACCCATGGGCAAATGCGGCACAACGATCTGCTTACTCGTCACCTGCTGGCCCGGTCCCAGCGTAAAGCGAGTGATCTCTGACTGTTCTCCAACGTAGAGCGAGCCCTGGTAAAAGACCACGCTGGTAGGGTCGTCGAGGCCACTCGCGATCACCCTTTTGTTGGTGGCCTGGCCTGTGGAGTTGGGATCGGAAAGTGCGATGATGCTGCCCGAGCCCCGGTTGGCTACGAATAGGGTGCCACCGGGACCGAAGGTGATGAAGCGAGGGGACGAGAGACCAGCATAGAAGACACTGGCATGAAAGCCTGCAGGGAGATGCACATTGGCAACGGCCTGGTTGCCGCCTACGAAATGCGTACCTGTCAGCAAGGATTGAACCAGGTAACGCTGGCTGTAGAGCAAGCCTGCCACCAGTGCGACAATGGCAAGCAAAACGAACAGGGTTGTTCGTCCAGGCTTTGCTAGCCGGCGCGGTTGTTTTAATTTATCATGCGGCTGCCTGTCAATCATCATAGATCACACCGTTACCGAGCTGCGCAGCAGGTAGAGTACGGCTTCGGTGAAGTCTATCCATTTCTTGAGAGGCATGCCTTTGCCCTTGGTGAGGCCTGGTACTTCTTCATGGAGTGGGGAGGCGTGAATGAGGCCTGCATGTGTAGGGAGTTGATGCGTGGCGATGTGGTGGAGGGTGATATACATGACGTAGTTGCAGAGGTATTCACCCGCGCAGTCGGAGGGAGCGACGTTGAAGTTGATGTTGGAGAGCAGTTCTACGATCTCGCTCACGGGCAGGGTTGATGAATAAGTTTCGGGACCATCCGGCACTATTGGCTCACCACATGGCCTGTAACCGTCGTTGTCTCCACCTGCAGGGGCGCAACAACGATTGACGGCGATACGCTCGACCCTCACACCGACGGAGTCACTTTGACCAAGGTTGAGGACAACATCTGGACGCAGTTCATCGATGGCTGCAATCAATGGCACGGCTGCGCGTTTAAAGGATACAGGCAGGACGAGACCTGTAATTTCAGCGTCGACAATGGTAGCTCCATCGAGGTGGCGCGCGGTTTCACCACTGGGATTACGCCGCCATGGACCAAATGGCTCGAAGCCGGTCACCAGTACTTTCATCAAAACCTCCCATTGCAAAACAGTTTATCTAATAGATTGTACCGTATTTTGGGCGGTTTGGATAATAGATTGTCCTCGCAGGGCATGGCGCGGAAGCCGTATATAGTAGTGATGACCCTTGCGGTCATCATGCCCCCCGCAAAAATCCTACACGCATCTGTCCTTGCCCTGCTCAGGCTATTGGTTTACAAACATGTACTCGTTGCAGCCATGAGCATTGCAGGTTTTCAGTTTTATGAGCTGGAGGCCTTTTTTGCGATAAAACTCAAAGACATCGCCGGGGGTGGCTACTTCGAATGGGTACCCACCTACCCAGTCAACGACATCGCGCCAGGCTGACATGCCACGCCGGGTTTTGTAGTTTAACCAGGTAGAGAATGGTCTGCCATGCAAGAAATCTCGACAGGCAATTGGACCCCAGAGGCGTACAAAAGCAGGCCATAATATCAGGAACTTCAGACCTTGGGGTAAGAGGTTATAGGTGCGCTTTATAATTTTCCAGTTCCGGCTGGCAACGCCCTGGTCGTTGTAAAGTGCAATAAACAGGTATCCCCCTGGCGCTACCTTAGAGCAGGCATTTTCTAAGGCTTGCCACATTGCGCCTGTGTGGTGGAGTACGCCCCAAGAGTAGACGATATCGAATATTCCTAAAGATGACAGGTATTCAGGGTCTAAGATGGAAGCTTCTTCTATTGTCCACGAGGTATCATCGGAGAAGTAGCGCTTCTTGAGTTCGCTTGTACAGGCTACGGCCTGGGGATCGAAATCGAAGGAGTGAACGCTGGCGCCTAGGCTGCGCGCGGCGAGGCTGAAAAGGCCGCTGCCGGAGCCGATATCTAAAAAGCTTTTGCCTTGCAGGTGATCGACTTCAAGCATTTCTTTCAGTGATTGCTCAGCCACGCTGATGCGCTCTTCATCAATGGAAGTGAGAAATTGGCTCCAGTTTTTGCCAAACTCGAAGCGTTTCCCGCGGTCAATTTCCTGTGTGCAGTCAACCTTTAATTGGGTTACCATATAAAGCTCCCTTAGAAGTATGTTAAATAAGTAATTTTAGAGCCTCCTGGTGGGTCGCTATGGCTTTCTCCTTGACAGGTAATGCTCTTTTACCACGTCCTTCAATACCATTGTAGCCGTAATCCACGACAACATCTGCCATTTCGGCTTCCTGGAACCACTTCAGCAGGGTATTGATTGTCTGGGGTGAGTCATAGCAGGGGGCTAGCATATCAAAAATATCCAGGTAAGCCCACTCTTTCAAGATATTCCCTCGCAATCCCACAACACTATAATCAGGTATGAGCAAGCGCCAGTTCAGGATGGGCCCTATACGCGGTATTCTACTAAGCAAGAGACTGATTGGCCAGACGAAATCTACCCACCTTCGCGTTAGCTGGTAGAGTTGTACTGGCTGCATATTTCTTGTCAATTTGCGCGCGTAATATTTCGTTGCCAGGCAGGTTCTGAAGAACGTTTTTTTGTAAACATCGACCACAAGCTCACCACCCGGCTTCAACATGGGTGGCAAGGCAAGAAAGGCCTGTCGCACATCGGGAGTATGCTGCAAGACGCCGAAACAGAATACTTTATCAAAGTACCCGCTGCGGAAAGGCATGGCATAGATATCCGCTTGCACAATGAGAACATTCTCGCGC
>WNGQ01009135.1_pt1 | contig 10837 bp, 4 predicted proteins | sample 5407661 | NCBI WGS metagenome assembly WNGQ01 (sample SAMN13153382, study PRJNA577476) | soil metagenome | isolation source: 60 cm soil or saprolite under Garry oak tree replicate 2 | place: USA:California | collected 2016-06-15
ACTGCCCCACCCTTGTTCGAGCTGCGCTCCCCGGCCGAGACCGGGATCACGTTCGCCAACACGCTACGAGAGGACGACTCCGTCTACAACGTCCTCGATTTCGACTATCTGTACAACGGCGGCGGGGTGGCGATCGCCGACGTGAACAACGACGGGCTCGAGGACATCTATTTCGCCGGCAACATGGTCTCGAGCCGTCTGTACCTGAACCGGGGGCATTTTCGCCTCGAGGACGTCACCGAGGCAGCGGGCGTCGGGACCCACGTGTGGGTCAGCGGCGTCACCGTGGTGGACATCAATCAGGACGGGTTGCCGGATCTCTATCTCTCCGTGGGCGGCCCCGACCCGGCGCGGCGTGGCAACCTCCTGTTCGTCAACCAGGGCCCGGACAAGAACGGCACGCCCAGGTTCGTGGAAGAGGCACGGCGGTTCGGCATCGCCGATTCCGGCTACAACACCCACGCCGCGTTCCTCGACTACGACCGGGATGGGGACCTGGATCTATACCTTCTCAAGAACGCGCTCGAGTCCCATAACCGAAACAGGATCCGTCCCAAGATCGCCGAGGGGCAAGCGACGAGCACCGATCGGCTGTACCGCAACAACGGCGACGGCACGTTCAGCAACGTGTCGCGCCAGGTCGGTATCCTGGCCGAGGGCTACGGCCTCGGCGTGGCGGTGGCCGACCTGAACCGCGATGGCTGGCCCGACGTGTACGTGGCCAACGACTTCCTCTCGAACGACCTGGTGTGGGTCAACCACCGGGACGGGACGTTTACCAACCGGGCAGCGCAGTACCTGAAGCATCAGAGCTTCTCCGCGATGGGCGTGGACGTCGCGGACGTCAATAACGACGGGCTCGTCGACATCATGGTCGTCGACATGCTGCCGCCCGACAACCTGCGCCGCAAGCTGATGTTCGCCGGGCAGACCTTCGAGCAGTTCGATATGACCCGGCGGCTCGGCTATGAGCCCGAGTACGTGCGCAATACGCTGCAGCTCAACAACGGCCCCGGGCCGGAGGGCCATCCCTCGTTCAGCGAGATCGGCCAGCTCGCCGGAGTGGACGCGACGGACTGGAGCTGGGCCCCGCTGCTCGCGGATTACGACAATGACGGGTGGAAGGATCTTTTCGTCACCAACGGCTATCCCCGCGACGTCACCAACCTCGACTATCTCGCCTTCGTGCAGCAGGTGAGCCCCGGCTACCTGTCGGAGTCCGGCGGCCAGGGTCTCGAGCGGGAGCGCAAGCGGCGGTTGCTCGCGTGGCTGCGCCAACGGCCTCGGGGCAAGCCCTCGAACTACGTCTTCAGGAACAACGGAGACCTGACGTTCCGCGATCGCACGAGGGCGTGGGGGGTGGACGTCCCGAGTTACTCCACGGGGGCGGCGTACGCCGACCTCGACAACGACGGCGACCTGGACCTCGTGGTCAACAATCTCGACGGCCCGGCCTTCGTCTTCGAGAATACGGCCGAGCGGCTGCCGAATCACAATTCCCTCCGGTTCGCGTTCCGAGGTCCTCGGGGAAACCGGGAAGGTTACGGCGCGCAGGTCACCCTTTACACGGGCCCGACGCGCCAGTACCTGGAGTTCAATCCCAGCCGCGGGTACCTCTCCACCGTCGAGCCGTTCCTGCACTTCGGCCTGGGAGCGCTGCGCACCGTCGACTCGGCCGCGGTTCACTGGCCGGATGGCACCTGTCACCTGTTGCGTCACGTGGCGGCTAACGAGGTGCTCACCGTCGATCACCGGGACGCGAAGCCGTGCCCCGCGGCGCCGCCAGGGGCGGGGGCCCCGGACACGCGTCTCTTCCAGGCCGTGACGGCGAGCCATGGGCTCGCGTTCAGGCACGAGGCACGCGTCGTCCCCGATTTCACGGTCACGCCCCTGCTGCCGCATACGTTCTCCCAGGGCGGCCCCGGCCTCGCCGTGGGCGACGTGGACGGTGACGGGCGAGAGGATGTCTACGTTGGGACCGATCGGGGCCACGAGAAGGCCATCTACCTGCAGGTCTCGCCCGGCCGCTTCGAGAGGCGCGTCCTCCCCGGCGGAAACGAATGGCAGGACATGGGCGCGCTTCTCTTCGATGCCGACGGGGACGGCGACAACGACCTGCTGGTGGTGAGCGGCGGCAGCTTCATCACCGCGGACCCGACCACCTTCCGGGCCCGGCTGTACCTGAACGACGGGCACGGCCGCTTCGCGCTCGCGCCCGACGCGCTGCCCGGGGTCACCACCAGCGGCTCGGGGGTCGTGGCGGCGGACTACGACGGCGATGGCAAGCTGGACCTGTTCATCGGCGGGCGCGTTATCCCGGTCAAGTATCCCCTGCCGCCGCGCAGCTACCTGCTCCACAATGACGGGGCGCGCTTCACGGATGTGACGGACAGCGTGGCTCCGGGCTTGAGCCACGTGGGCCTGGTATCGAGCGCACTCTGGACCGACTTCGACCAGGACGGAAAGGTCGACCTGATCGTCGTCGGGGAGTGGATGCCCCTCACCTTCTTCAAAAACATCGGCGGCCGCTTGGTCGATGTCACGCGCTCCACCGGGCTGGGCGACACACACGGCTGGTGGAACAGCATCGTCGCCGGGGATTTCAACCACGACGGGCGCCCCGATTACATCGTCGGCAACCTGGGGCTGAATACGAGGTACCGGGCCACGCAGCGGGAGCCGGTGCGGGTGTACGCCGCCGACTTCGACCAGAACGGCAGCGTGGATCCGGTGCTTTCCTACCATCTCCAGGGGAAGGATTATCCGGTCGCGTCCCGCGACCTGATCACCGGCCAGATGCCCGGCATGATGAAACGGTTCCCGCGCTACACGGACTACGCGGAGGCCACGCTCGAACGGACGCTCTCGCGGGTCGAGCGGGAGCGGGCCTACACGGGCACGGCGGTGACGTTCGCCAGCGCGTTTGTGGAGAACTTGGGGAACGGGAAGTTCGTCCTCCGGTCGCTGCCCCTACAGGCCCAGATCGCTCCCATCTACGGCATGCTGGCAGGAGACTATGACGGCGACGGCAACCTAGACGTGCTATTGGTAGGGAACTCGCACGCGGTGGACACGCAGATCGGCTGGGACGATGCCTCGGTCGGCGCCGTGCTCCTAGGGGACGGCACGGGGCAGTTCCGCTACATGAGCGGGGCCGCGAGCGGGTTCTACGTTGACGGCGACGCGAAGGCCGTCGCGGAGCTGGTGCTGGACGATACCCATTCGCTGGTGCTCGTCACCCAGAACGACGACAGCCTAAAGGTATTCGCGCCATCGCGCCGCGGCCGGACGCGCACCGTTCGGGTCGGCGCGCTCGACGCCTACGCCGTGCTAACGCTGGCCGATCGCACGACCCGAAGAGAGGAGCTCTATTACGGCTCGGGGTACCTATCGCAGTCGTCCCGCTTTCTCAAGGTGCCGGAAGAGGTCACGCGAGTGACGGTGTACGATTCCCGGGGGCGCAGCGGAGACCTGGTCCTGAAGCCGAGGGTCGCGCAACGTCGGGGCCCCTCTACCGTCCTCCACCGCCTTCTACCGTCCTCTACCGTCCCAGCTCAGTAGCCGGTGTTTTGCTTGAGGTTCGGGTTGACGTCGAGCTCGCGCTGTGGCACCGGCTTGAGCAGGTTACGCGGCTGCCAGTTGGTATTGGACTCGGGGAACCCGAACACCACGGCGGTCGGTAGGGTGATCAGCCCGGCGCGATGCCAGCGGACCAGGTCGTCGTAGCGGTACGCATCTTCCAGGGCCAGCTCGACGCGCCGCTCGTGCGTCAGGTAGGTCACGAACCAGGTGTTCGTCGGGCCCGACGTCGGCACATCGGGGAGGACGCCCGTCGTGTCGGTGCTGTTGTTGACGATCCGGTACGTCTGCCGGGCGCGGGCGCGCACCTGGTTCACGAGCGCCGCCGCCCCGGGCACGTCGTTATTCCCGAGCAGCTTCGCCTCCGCCAGGAGGAGCAGCACGTCGGCCAGGCGAATCAGCCGCAGGTTGTTGGTGGACAGATTGTTGGGGAACCGGTTCGGGTCGAACGGCCGGTCGTACTTGGCCGGCGTGTGACCGGTCCGCGACCACAGCACCGGCTGCGGCGGAGTGGTATCGGTCCGTATCTGGTAGAGGACGCCACCGTAGTCCTCGCCGGTCGAGTACATGGTCGCGGCCGAGCGCGGATCGCCCGCTTCGAACTCGCTCGCGAGCGAGACGGTGATCTCGATCTGCCCGTAGCCTTCGCCCCACGCTTTCGGCGCGCACCCGCCGCCGGTCCCGTAGTAGCAGGACGGGCTCACGTAGATCGGCCACGCGTGACCGGCGGCGCCGCCGAGGTCGGTGACGCCCCACGCGTTGATGTTGTCGCCAGCGGTGGCCTGGACCTCGAATAGCGACTCCGAGTTGTTCTCCGTCTGCTCGCGGAAATTGTCGCGGTAATCGGACACGAGGCTGAACGGACCGGCGGCCGCGGCGGTCAAGTGCGTAATCGCTTCCTGATACTTGGCCGGTTGATTGAACCATTGGGCGCGGTACAGGTCCACCTTCCCATGCAGGGCCAGGGCCGTGTAGCGCGTGGCCCGGCCTTTCTCGACGCCATAATCCGTGGGGAGGGTCGTCGCTGCGAAATCGAGATCGCTTTCGATCAGGTCCCAGACCTCCCCCGGCTGCGAATTGCCGACTTGCGTGGCCGCGGTGCTCGTCGGCACCGATGTAACGATCGGGACGTCGCCCCAGTTACGCGCGAGCAGGAAATACCACCAGGCGCGCATGAACTTCGCTTCCGCCTCGTAGCGTGGCTTCTTGGTTGGGTCGGCGAACTTGGTAGCCTTGGGGAGTTGGTCCAGGACCACGTTGGCGCGCATCACGCCCTTGTACGCCGTCGCCCAGACCCAGGCGAAGTCGACATTGGTCGCCGACCAGTTGAACACGTCGTTCTCCCGATTCGGATCGCGGTACTGCACGTTGTCATCAGGCAGGAGGAAGCCGTCCCACCACCCCATGCCGTTCTGATCGTACGTGAGGTTGAGCATCGTCGAGTAGGGCGCGAGCGTGGCCGCATCGAAGTCCTTCTCGGTCTGGTAGAACGTCTGGTCCGTCAGCGTGCCCAGTGGCTCGGTGTCGAGGATATGGCAGCCGAGGTCGAGTGCGACCCCCAGCGAAGCGGCGATCACCAACGCAGTCCGTTTCATGTTCGCCTCAGTCCTAGAACGAGGTGGTCACGCCGACCTGGAACGTGCGGGGCTGGGGCGTGCTCCCTCGGTCCGTCCCCGCCTGCTGCTGGATCCCGTTCAGCGATCGGGAGTAGTCGATGCTGGTCGTAAACTCGGGATCGAGCCCGTGGTACGGCGTCAGGGTGAACAGGTTGGTCGCCGACACCCACACGCGGGTGGTCTTCAGGCCCCACAGGCCCGGGGGAAGGGTGTAGCCGATCTGCGCGTTGCGCAGGCGCAAGTAGTGTGCGTCCTCGATCCAGCGGCCCGACAGGCGGTTATTCTGATTCGGATCACCCACGATCGCCCGGGGCACCGTGTTGCTGGGATTCTGGGGAGTCCAGTGGTCCAACACCACCACCGAGCGATTCGCTCCGCCGCCGCTCACCGACGCCAGTGAGATGGCCGCCGAGTCGAACTTCTGTACGCCGCCGACGCCGGCGAAGAACAGCGACAGATCGAAGTGCCGGAAGGAGCCGTCGAGCGTCAGGCCGTAATAGAAGTCCGGGATCGCCTTCCCTAGGTAGGTGCGGTCGGCGGCGGTGATCTCGCCGTCTCCGTTGACGTCTTGGAAACAGACGTCGCCGGCCTGCGGCCGGTTGGTGCCGATGGTCCGGTCCGGTGGGGCAGCGGCCGCTGCAGCAGCCGTCTGGTAGATCCCGCACGTCTTGTAGCCGTAGAAATAGTCGATCGGATATCCGACGGAGGTGCGATAGATGCTGTTCTGAAAGTACTCCTGAACACCTGGCGCCAGAGAGACCATAGTGTTGTGCACCGTGGTCAGGTTCCCGCCGAGCCTGACGTCGACCCCGCCAGGAGCGGTGAAGGTGTATCCAGCCTCGAGCTCGACCCCCGTATTGCGGACGAGCCCGCTGTTGACCGGCGCGGTGGCGGCGAAGTTGCCATATACCTCACCCGTCGAGAAGCCCGACGTCCACGGCAGCGGCACGTTCACGAGGAAGTTCTTCGTGTTGCGCCGGTAATAGGTGGCCGAGAAAAAGAGCCGGTTCTGGAACAACCCGGACTCGACGCCGAAGTCCACGGTCTCGTTGGTCTCCCAGACGAGGTTGGGGTTGACGAACCCTCGGGGCGCGGGCGCCTTGACCACGCTCTGTCCGTTGAGACCGTAGTCGGGCGTGGTGATGACCTGAAACAATTGCGGGTATTCCGCGCCGGGCACGGCCGAGTTCCCGAGCTGACCCCAGCTTCCGCGCAGCTTGAGCTCCGAGAGCCACGGGACCTTGAAGAACGGCTCCTGGCTGATCCGCCATCCGGCGGACACCGCGGGGAACGTGCCCCAGCGGTGCTGGGGCGCGAACGTCGAGGCGCCGTCGCGCCGCAGCGACACCGTGGCGAGATATTTGTCGGCGTAGTTGTAGCTCAAGCGGCCCAGGAAACCGAGAAATGCCTGCTCACCCGCCCAGCCGCCGGGCGGGTTGAGCAGGCTGTTCCCCGTCGTCGGCACCGTGGTGAACGCGGGATCGAACGTTATCAGATTCGTCGTCCCGACCGACGTGCCGTCCCACTGGGACTGCTGCATTTCAGTCCCGCCGATCAGGCTGAACCCGTGCGCCCCGACGGTCCTGGTGTAGGTCAGTGTGTTCGTCCACACCAGCGACGTAGCGTCGGACCGGGTCTCGGTGTCGTAATCGCTCCGGTCGAGGCCGATTTCCGCCACCGTGTAGCTCGGACTGAAGCCGGTGTTCCGCGTGACGCCGTAGTCCACGCTGGCCTGGGAGCGCAGGGTCAGGCCCGGGACCGGGGTGACTTCGGCGAACAGGCCGCCCAGCACGTGCACGTCGCGGTCGCGCTGCTCGACCAGCTGGTTCAGCGCGGGCTCGTTGCCGAACGTGAGGCCGGCGTTGGTGGCAAACTCGGCGTTCCCGGTGTAGCCGTACCGGTTGCCCGGCACCGACCCGTTGTCATCGCGGTAGCGGAAGAAGGGTGGCAGCGACAGAGCGTTGACCAGCAGCTGGCCGTTGTATCCGTCGTTCTGTCCCCGCAGCGTCGAGGCGTTCGAGATCGAGAAGTTCTCGCCGAAGCGCACCCGATCGTTCACCCGAAAATCGCCGTTCACCCGAAAACTGAGGCGTCGGAAGTCCCACTTGGCAACGATCGGATCCTGGCGGTAGTAGCCGGCGGAGACGTAGTAGTTCGTCCGATCGCTCGCCCCCGAGACCGACAATGACTGATCCATGAGCGGGGCATTCGGGACCGCGACCACGTCGTGCCAGTCGGTGTTGCGGGTGACCAGTTGCGGCTTCTGCGTCTGCAGCCAGTCGCTGAACTTGCGATACGACGTGTTGCCCGGCGTGTAGCCGAACTGGGCGTTGTAATTGTCGAAGGACTCCTGCCCGAGATCGAACCATTGCGCCGAGTTCAACATCTGGTAGCGCTTCGGGAAGTTTTGCACGCCCGCGGACATCCGATACTCGACCGTCGGCTTGGCCGCCCGGCCGCGACGGGTCTGAATCAAGACCACACCGTTGGCGGCCTGCATGCCGTACACGGCTGCGGCCGACGCATCCTTGAGCACCGAGATGCTCTCGATGTCGTTCGGGTCGATGGTCCGCAAGGGACTGCTCGTCGGGTCGTCGGCCCGGCCGACGGGGAGCCCGTCCACGACGAACAGCGGCTGCGTGTTGCCCACGGTGCCCACGCCCCGGATGCGGACGGCGACCGGGGCGCCGGGATTACCGGATTCCTGCTGTACCTGAATTCCGGAGACCCGACCCTCAATCGCCACCTCCGGGCTCGCGACGGGGATCTGGCGGATCTCGTCACTGGAAATCGTGCCGACGGACTCGGTGAGCGTCGCCCGCGACTTCTCGCCGTAGCCCACCACTACGAGGTGTTCCAGCTCGATGGCCGCCGGCGACAGCACCGCGTCGACGACCGCCTGGCTTTCGAACGGCACCTCCCGGCTCGCGAAGCCGATCCGGGAAAAGACCAGCACGCCCGACGGGGCGGCTGCGGCCAACGTGTAGCGCCCGGACGCGTCGGTGCGCACGCTGACCGAACTGGCCCGTACTCGGACGTACGCGCCGGCGATCGGCTCGCCGCTGCCGGCCGCCGTCACGCGACCGGAGATCTGTTGCTGCGCCCGCGCGGCTGTCGCGCACAGCAGCAGCAGCGTCAGGGCAGGGAGCCACTTCCCACTCACGGGCACGTTGGATTTGGACATAGGGCTAGCGTCGCAGGCTGGGACGGCGCGAACTTATTCCAAACATTTTGATAATGCAAGCCCTTCGTTTAGGCGGGCTTTTGCCCTTGATGCTGCTGGCCTCGCAGGGGACCCAGCCGCGACCCTCGGAGGCGATCCGTGTCAATCAAATAGGCTTTTATCCCGGGGCTCCCAAAGCCGCTTTCATCGTGGGCGACGCGGGGGACACGTTTTACATCCTGACGGCCGACCTCAAGGACACGGCCTTCACGGGCCGGCTCCGCCCGGCCCGAGCGACCTCCTCGTCCTCGGACACCACGCGGGCAGCGGACTTCTCCGCCTTACGGACCCCTGGACGTTACGTGGTCCTTGTTCCCGGACTCGGCGTTTCGTACCCGTTCGAGATCCGGCCCCGCGTGCACGAGGAATTGGTGCGCGCGGCATTGAAGGCCTTCTACTTCCAGCGGGCGTCACTGGCGCTCGAGCCCCGCTACGCCGGCAAGTGGAGCCGTGCCGCGGGCCACCCCGACACGCGGGTCTTGGTGCATCCTTCCGCCGCGAGCGACGGACGTCCGGCCGGCACGGTGATCTCCTCGCCCGGCGGGTGGTACGACGCCGGGGACTACAACAAATACATCGTGAACTCGGGGATCACCGTCGCCACGCTGCTCTCGCTCTACGAGGACTTCCCGCAGTACGTGCGCGCCCTCCATGTGGACATCCCTGAGTCCGGTGACGCCGTGCCCGATCTGGTGCACGAAGCGCTGTGGAACCTGCGCTGGATGCTCACCATGCAGGATCGCGCCGACGGGGGCGTGTACCACAAGCTGACCGAGCCGCGATTCGAGGGCTTCGTGAGCCCCGCGGAGGCCAGGTCACCCCGCTACGTGGTGCAGAAGAGCACGGCGGCGACGCTCGATTTCGCCGCGGTTATGGCACAGGGAGCCCGCGTCCTGAGACCGTTCGAGCACGCGCTGCCGGGGCTCCCCGATTCCGCCCTCACGGCGGCCGTCCGCGCCTGGAGCTGGGCGCGACGAATTCATCTGGGCCGCGACGGAGCTTGGCGTGACGACGCGTCAGGACAGTTTCTTCGCGGCCGTCCCCCTCTTTCCCGACAGCGCCGCGCCGCTGCCCAGCTGGCGTCAGGTCCGCACGCTCGCGTACTACACACTGGCGCGGTTTCGCGCTCAGCTCCCGGGCGCAGTGGCGGGCGACCGAACCCGCCTGGAGCGCACGCTGATTCGGGCTGCGGATGACTTGGTGCAGCGGGCGAGCGGGACCGCCTACGGCACCGTCATGGGCGGTGCGACGGCGGACTTCGTCTGGGGAAGCAACTCCGTGGCCGCGAATCAGGGGATCGCCCTGGTCGTGGCCTACCGGCTCACCGGTGATGGCTCCTACCTGCGGCATGCCTCGGGCAATCTGGACTACCTGCTCGGCCGCAACGCCACCGGATACTCCTTCGTCACTGGCTTCGGTGCCCGGACGCCGTGGCACCCGCACCACCGCCCCTCGGCGACGGATGCCATCGACGCTCCGGTTGCGGGGCTGCTGGTGGGTGGGCCCAATCCCGGCCGCCAGGACGGCTGCGCCTACCCGGACACCGCGCCCGACAAGGCCTACGTGGACGACGTCTGCGCCTATGCCTCGAACGAGGTCGCGATCAACTGGAACGCGCCGCTGGTCTATCTCGCCGCGGCGCTCGAAGCGCTGCAATACGAGGCCGGATTCAGCCGGGGGCCGCGCTGATCGTTCCCCGGCATGATTTCATCAAGTCGATTTACAAATGGCGGTCGCGACGTTACACATCTACGCCGGCCGATACGAGCGCCGCCATGTTAACGGGCACCAATCTCGTCTACACCAAGCAGTACAACCTCCGCATCGTGCACGAAGTGGTGCGGCGGTTTGGGCCCCTGTCGCGCGCGGACATCGCCCAGCGGACCGAGCTCACGGTGCAGACCATCTCGAATCTGGTCAAAGAACTGGTGGTGCTCGGCCTCGTCTTTGAGACCGATCGTCGGCGCCAGAAGCGCGGCGCGCCATCCAGCGTGATCGGGGTCAACCCGGAAGGCGCCTTCACCCTCGGCCTCGACCTCGACCGCGACCACCTGACCGGCGTGCTCGTCGACTTGGCTGGAAGGGCGCGACAGCGCAAGCACGTCGACCTCGATTTCCCGACGCCCATACAGGCGCTCGATCTCATGGTCGAGACCGCCGAGCTCCTGATGGCGGCGGAGGGACTGACGCCGGAAGAGGTGTCCGGCGTGGGTGTGGGCGTCCCGGGTCCCATGCATCGCGCCGAGGGCGGGCAGGGGTACGTGGTGAACCCCAAGTCGTTTCCCGGCTGGCACGATGTTCCGCTGGCCGCGTGGCTGCACGAGCGCGTCGCCATCCCGGTCCTGCTCGAGAACAACGCCACGGCGGCCGCCATCGGCGAGCGCTTATACGGCGCGGGGCAGGAGTTCCGGACTTTTTT
>WNGQ01020965.1_pt1 | contig 10835 bp, 11 predicted proteins | sample 5407661 | NCBI WGS metagenome assembly WNGQ01 (sample SAMN13153382, study PRJNA577476) | soil metagenome | isolation source: 60 cm soil or saprolite under Garry oak tree replicate 2 | place: USA:California | collected 2016-06-15
CGGGCTATTGAAATCGCCAAGCGCGTCGGCATACCGCTTAAGATCGCGGCCAAAGTCGATCGCGCCGATAGACGATATTTCAAACGAGTTGTTGAACCGCTGCTAAATGACTCCCACGTAGAGTGGCTTGGCGAAATCAGCGATCAACAGAAGAACGGCTTTCTGGGAAATGCCTACGCATTGCTGTCTCCGATTGATTGGCCAGAGCCTTTCGGGCTGGTCATGATTGAAGCGATGGCCTGTGGTACACCGGTCATCGCTTACGACCGAGGATCTGTTCTTGAGGTGATGGATGACGGAGTAACAGGTTTCATAGTTAGAGAGCTGGACGAGGCGGCGGAAGCAGTTCGCCGGGTTCGCAATCTCAGTCGCGCGCGTTGCAGAGAAGTTTTTGATAAGCGATTCACGGCGACTCGAATGGCAAATGATTACATCCATGTGTACCAGCGGATGTTAGGTCGAGATGCAACTTATGCATATGCGTAAGTCAGCCCACGCTTGGAAAAATTTTCAAAATGAAACACGCGCAATTCCATGTTTCACCACGTTATTTTCTAGAGCCGGCATCCAGTACGCACTGGACCGCCACAATTCAAAACCAAACGTAGGAATAGAAAGGGATGGTATGAAGCTGGATACGTTAAAAACACTGTACACGAATGAGTTGCGGGACCTTTACAATGCAGAGGGCCAACTGCTCAAAGCACTGCCAAAGATGGCGAAAGCTGCTTCGTCAGATGAGCTAAAGGACGCGTTCGAGAAACATCTGGAACAGACAAAATCTCATGTCGAACGCCTCGAAGAAGTTTTCGAAGACATTGGAGAAAAGCCGAAGGGAAAAACCTGCCGCGCCATGAAAGGGCTTATCGAGGAGGGATCCGAAATCCTTCAAGAAGATGGCGAAGAGTCCGTAATTGATGCGGGCATCATTGTAGCTGCGCAGAAAGTCGAACATTACGAGATTGCCGGTTATGGTAGTGTCCGCACATTTGCGCAACTACTTGGCAAGGACAGGTCAGCGGAGCTTCTGCAGACCACTCTCGAGGAAGAATCGGAAGCGAACGAGCTTCTGAACAAATTAGCCGAGGACATTGTGAATCCAGAGGCGCTCATGGAGCCGGAACTTGTCGGCGCGTCTTCACGTCGCTAGCGGGCTTGGGAAACACGTGCTCCATGGTCGTGGGACTACTGTTGACAAGAATTCGTCGAGGCGCTGTGTGATCCGCAGCGCTCCGACGCATTCAAGCAAAATCAATTTCCGGCGCTTTGTGCGTTGAAGTTGCAGCTAACGTTGGCTGACGAATGCGATGCTATGCCGCGAGCTTATCCAGGACAGTTTGCAATTCGTGAAGATCTATTGGCTTCACGAGATGAAAATCGAACCCGGCGTCTTTGGAGCGGCGAACATCTTCTTCAGTGCCGAAGCCGGTAAGCGCGACTGACTTGATCGGTTGCTTTCGCCTGGCTCGTGAAATTATCTCGTAACCGCTCCCGTCCGGAAGACCGATGTCGCACAACAGCACATCAAGTTCTCCCGACGCGATGATTCCCAGTGCGCTACGTACATTATCCGCAGCCAAAACTTTATGACCAAAATGTGTGAGCAGCCGCGACAACATACGTCGCGTATCCCGGTGATCTTCGACGAGCAGGATCCGCAATGGCTTTGGCCGGGGTTTGGGACCGCGAGAAGCGAGATCAGTTTTTGCCACTCCTTCGGGCACCGCATCGAGCGTTACCTTAAACGTCGCGCCGAAGCTACGGCCACGGCTTTCCGCTTCGATTGTGCCATTGTGAAGGCCGACGAGATGTTTGGAAATTGCCAAACCGAGGCCAAGCCCGCCAAACTGCCGGGTCACAGAAGCATCCGCCTGCTCAAACGGTATAAACAGCGTCGCCAGCCGGTCGGGTTCAATTCCGATGCCGTTGTCCGTAATTTCGAAATGAAAACGGCTGCGGTCATCGTTGAAGGTGCGGATGGCGACCTCACCGCCAGGTGACGTAAATTTCGCGGCGTTGTTGATCAAGTTCCAAAATACTTGCTGAAGCCGAATGCAATCCGCCGAGATATGATGTCGTTTCGCGTTGAATTTGGTCGAGACCTTTAATTTCTTCGCCGCGATGGCTGAGCTTGCGGTTTCAAGTGCGTTGCGGATAACGGTATGTGCGTCACAAGTTTCCACATCGAGGCGAAGTTTGCCGCGTGTAATCCGAGTCAGATCGAGCAGATCGTCAATCAACCGTGCCTGCAATTTCACGTTGCGTTTGATGAGTTGCACATCCTCTACGAACTCCTGCGGAAGTTTTTCGGCGTTATCTTCCAGATACGTTGCTGCCGCCAGGGCGGGCGTCAGCGGCGTGCGCAGTTCATGGCTGAGCGCCGCGAGGAAGTCGTCCTTGGCTTTGCTCGCTTTTTGCGCGGCAATTTTCTCCGCTTCAAATTCCCGGCTGCGGATTTGATCAGTAACGTCGCGTGTGACTTTGGAATAGCCTCGAATATTGCCCTTAGTGTCGCACAGCGCGGTTATTATAACTTCGGCCTCAAAAGTTGATCCATCTTTGCGGATGCGCAGACCCTGATCACGAATGTGGCCGCGACGCGCTGCTTCACGCAGGTTGCGTTGCGGCTTACCGCCGGCAACATCCTCCGCGGTATAGAAGCAGGCAAAGTTCTTCCCGACAATTTCTTGCGCCGTGTAGCCCTTGATTTTCTGTGCCCCTGGGTTCCACGTCACCACGTTGCCGTTCGGGTCGAGCATGTAGATTGCGTATTCTTCCACGCTATCCACCAGAATGTGGAATTGCTCGGCTGTCTGATGCAGTGCTGAGGCAGTGAATCCGTTGTCACCCATGGGCTGCGAAGGCGATCTCGAATGGGATTCGGAGAGCCGCTCTTGTTTGGTTCCCTCTACTGCACTCAATTTTGCTGGTGGAAGGTGAGGGTCAGCGTCTCTTCTTGCGCGAGCGTCTGACAGACGTGCGTCTTCGCGCCCCTTTTACCGCCGGCGTGCTCGAAATTGCTAAGGCTCGAGCAAGATCTGCTTCATCGGTGAGATCGAGGCGTAACGGCGTAATCGACACCCAATTGTGCTCGACTGCCCAGCGGTCAGTCCCTTTCCCTGCGCCTTCCAACGGGGTAACGGTGAACCAGAAAATCGAGCGACCCATCGGATCTTTGTCAGGAACGACTTTGCCATCGTAGTGTCGTACAGATTGGCGCGTCCAACGAATGCCTTTGGGTTTCTCCGGCAGATTCACATTGACCAAAACCAACGTCCTGTTTGGCATCAGCAAATCGAGAACTTTGGCCACGTGAGGCTCGAGTGCTGAAAAATCCGGCTCGTGATTATCGCTCACGTTTGTGCTGAAAGCGATGCCGCGCGAGCCGAGCAGTGCGGCCTGTTTCGCTGCTGCCAGGGTGCCGGAGTGCCAGCATGAGTTGCCCAGGTTCAGGCCGAGGTTGATCCCAGAAAGTACAAGATCGACGTGTCCCCAGCGATGCATGCCAAGTGCGACGCAATCGGCCGGTGTACCGTTCACACTATACGCGTCGAACTCGCCGCGATTTACACGTTTAAACCGCAGAGGCCGCGACGACGTAATGGCATGACTCATTGAGGATTGCTCGACATCGGGCGCGACAACGCGCACGTCACCAAAACGCGCTGCTGCTTTCGCCAGCGGCATAATGCCCGGGCTGTAAATACCGTCATCGTTGGAGATCAGGATTCGCATCTTCACATTAATGAAAACGCGTATCAGACTGCTTTTGGCCGATTGTGGTAAAGCGCGTTCCGATAGGCTTTACGGCGAATATTAAAATGATCTATCGATTTTTGGTTACTGCATCTAGCCACCGCAAAATAGCCCGCATGGCGGTAGCCTGGTTGGATTTCTCTCTAAGGAGGTGAAACGATGCTAGGTTGGGCCGTTATCTTTCTGATAATCGCGATTATCGCAGCGCTGTTTGGATTTACTGGCATTGCTGCGGGCGCTGCTGCAATTGCGAAGTTCCTGTTCGGCCTCTTCCTGGTGCTATGCCTGATCTTTTTCATACTGGCGATATCAGCAGGGAGAAGAGTCCTGTAATTTCCTGAGCGAATCTTATACAGCGGGCTTCGCTCGATTGGGTGCTGACTCGTGGGTTGTTACTGGCTAGGCATGCGAGTGAGGTCGCGCCGGTCTTTCTGTTCCAATGGTTTCGATCGTGTTTACGTGCATCCTCGCAACACAAAAATCAGAGCCAAAATTGGTAAAGAGAAAGACGCCCAAAGTAAAATCCGAACTGCGATTTCGCGCTTTGTTCGGCGGCGGACTAACTTAGTAGCCGGAGCGCTCTCATTGCCTGGGAGCATCTTAGATCGCCCTTTCGCGACTTTTATAGACTTTCAATCTCCCTTCGAACGTCTTCTTTGGTTTTGCCGGGTTTCTGACCGCCTTCAATCGTAGATTCGTCATAACACAAAGGTTTCGTTTATCGGATAAAGATTAGTTTTCACATTTACTGGCGAGGTCCGTGAGCGTCCTCCCAAGCAGCTGTACGCGAGACGCGCCCTTCCTGTTCCACCGTAGGCAGAACAGAAAAGAGCGCGATGGAGACAAGCGAGAGATTAACTATCTTGCTTTTAATCCTCGTCGAGAATTACCCGATCAACCATCACATTGTCGCCGGTTCCGACATAGTGAACTCGGACGGGGACACCCACTTTAACTCTCGTGCGTACCACATCCTCATCGAGGACTGTGCCGCTCCGCGTCACGTAAGTGACGGTTTTGCCGAAATGGTAAGTCCGTGGTCCGCTGCTTTCCTTGAGCACGATTGTCCTGCCTGGAGTGTATTCGGTGATCGTGCCGTTGCCTTCTGTGGTAGTCGTCGTTGTGGTTGTCTCTGACACCTGCCCCCATGCGAAGGGAGCCACAACTGCCAAGGCTATACTGAGTAATATTTTTTTCATTGTTGTTTTCCTTTTGTTCTTTTCAGCAGGGCGAATGCTCCTGCTAACGAGCTTTGCTCGGACGCTGGGTATGCGCCCTGCCTGTATACGGTGTAATCGGGCGCGGGCACCCTTCCGGTTGCCAAAAGCAGGGATGTTTATGGCCTTCGCGGTGCGCGACCACGTACCTCTCGGGCCCGGCTTTTCAATTCACCAATCGGCATGAAGTTCACGATCCGGTCGGCAGGAAGCTTTGCCTTGAGAGCAGCAGCCAAACCCAACTCAATAAATTCAAGCTGCCACGGATGATGAGCGTCAGTACCAAGTGAAATACGGGTTCCTTGCTCTCGCGCAATTTTGAGTAGGTCAATATTTAAGTCTTGTCGGTCAGGGTAGCAATCGACTTCCATCGCTTTGTTGAGGCTGGTAGCTTCTGCAAAGACGCGCGGCCAGTCTGCGCTCAAGCCGATCCGAAAATTGTAAATGCGGCCGCGCGGGTGACCCAGGATTTGAATGTGCGGGTTGCGCAATGCTGCAAGATAACGATGCCGCCGGCAATTTTTAAGCCTTTCGAGTGATCGGTGATCGCAATGTATTCATATGACCTACCCGTCGCTGCGTCGGCCATTTCGGCAATCGTGCCCGATCCATCACTCCAGCGGGTATGCATTTGCAAATCGCCCTGCAGGTTTTTTGCCTACGCCGGTTTTCGCGCCAGCAACTGCCTCGCCTTTGCGAGGGAAATAAAATCCCGGCGAATAGTGGGAGCTCTGTGAGTTGGGCGCGGAGGTTTATCGATCCAATGCCGAATTTGTCTCTCTATAAATGGGCTAATTGCGCGCAGTTCGGTCAGCGATCGGTTCTGCGCTATAAAATTAGCCACCTCTTCCGGCCATAGAAAAGCGCTGCGCGCAGCTCGTCGAAACGCGCGTGAGAGAATGCCACTATTTTGGCCTGAACTTCAGGCGCTTCACAACCATCCACTTACGTGTGCCTCGGCTGCACTCATTTCTTTGCCGCATACGATTTTATAATGATGGCTGAGACGGCGGAAGAAATTTCACGTAGACCGGAAATTCGCAAAGAGCTTCAGCGGACTGCGGGCGAAAAACGGCCCGAGAAGGTCAAGGCACGTGGCAGAGACAAATTCTGGTTCCTTATACACGCACTTATTCTTGCCGGTTGCGCTGTGGCGTACTGGTTTTTCACCTTCAAGCTGATTCCGCTGCCGGAATCAACGCTTCGTTTTCTTGGACGAATTCTACGCGGCACAGCGCTCATCGTGATCGTTCTCACAATCGCACGAATGATTTCCGTTTACGCCTTGGGTCGCATTGAAGACTCTTCTACTCGTTTTACGCTGCAGCGTGTTCTACGTCTGATCGTCGGTCTTGCTGTCAGCGTGATCGCTCTGGCGATAATTTTCGTCAATTGGTATCCCGCGCTTGCCGCGCTCGGCATTGGCTCAATCATCATCGGCCTGGCCGTACAAACGCCGATGAAAAGCTTCATTGCCTGGATTTACATCCTAATTCGCCAGCCTTTTCGAGTAGGGGATCGCATACAGATCGGTGACGCTACGGGCGACGTAATCGACGTCGGGTATCTCGATACGACTCTGTGGGAATTCGGCGGCAAATACATTTCCGGCGATCATCCGAGCGGTCGATTGATCAAATTTCCCAATGAGAAAGTGCTCGACGAAATCGTTTATAATTATTCGTGGCCGCTTTTTCCCTATATTTGGAACGAGATTAAGTTCTACGTCGCTTTCAACGCCGATCTCGAGTTCATCTCCAGCACGATGCAGAAGATTACTGAGGAAGAGCTAGGCAAGGAAATGATAGAGCGCGTGCAAACATTTCGTGACTTGCTCGCCCGTACGCCCGTTGATGAATTGGAAGTTCGCGAGCGACCGCGCGTGATTTTTCGCATCAGCGAGAATACCTGGCTTGAAGCGATCGTCCGCTATCTCGTTCCACCGCGTGAAGCTGGTCGCGTGAAAACTCGACTGATCAAAAAACTCCTCGCGGCGCTTAATACCGCTCCCGATAAGGTCATGTTCCCGGCGGGAGCAAATCGTTGAGCCGCTTCATCCAGCGGTAAACACGCTGCGAATCGTCGAGAGAAATCATTGAACTGTTACGATGAAGCCGGAGTTGACGATGACCCGCTCGAAGCAAGAGAGTTCGTGGGCGCCCGCGCAGATGTCGATCCCGGAATTTCTGCTTTAGGCGAAGCCGTTAGCTTCCCTAGGACGCTCCCAGCGTCCCCCACAGAAGCTGCCTTTGCAGCTGCTGCTTTTGCGGCTGCTTCGGCTGCAGCCTTCTTCTTCGCTTCAGCCGCTGCCGCTGCGTCCGCGAGATTTTTATCCACTGCTGCAGCTTCGATCGGGTGAATCTTGTGATAATACTCGTTCGATTTTGAAAGTTCATCTTTGCGCAACAGCAGCGCATCGAATCGCTCGCGCTTACTCAGTTCGAAATCCTTGTCCATCTTGATCGCCTCGAATGGACACACTTCCACGCAAATCTGACAGCTCATGCAAACCGAGATGTCGATGTCGAACACCTTCGGATAAAACTGCGGTTTGCCCATGTAATCGGGCTTCTTGTCGTCGCTCTTGACGATGTAGATGCACTGTGGCGGACATTCCTTCTCGCAAATCTTGCACGCCACGCAGCGCAGCCCCGCGTGCTGATCTTCGCCATCGTAAAGGAGAAACGGGAAATTGCGATAATTCTCAGGAAGCGGATCGCGTTCTTCAGGATATTGCACCGTGATCAGCCGCTCTTTGTCGAAATAACTTCCGACAAAGTTTCGCGCGGTAACCGCCATGCCCTTGAGTATGCCTGTGCCGATCATCGATCTACTTCTCCCATGACAATATCGACGCTGCCAAGAATTACCATGACGTCGGCGACGGTGTGGCCCAGGCAAAGGTCTTCGAGCACAGTAAGATTGATGAAACTTGGTGGACGGACACGATAGCGGTATGGGTTTGGGCCGCCATCGCTAATCAGATAAAATCCGAGCTCCCCCTTCGGACCTTCAATTCGGCCGTACGCTTCACCAGCCGGGGGGCGAAACGCGCGGATCTTCACCTTTGGATTCACGATCGGTCCCGGCTGAATTTGCGCGAAGGCTTGTTGCAGGATGGATAAGCTCTCGCGCATTTCGAGCACGCGAAGCATCAGGCGATCGTAACTGTCGCCATGCTCGCCTAAGGGGATTCGGAATTTGAAGCGCGGATAAAATCCGTAGCCGTCGACCTTACGAATGTCGTAATTCACACCGCAAGCGCGCAACATTGGACCGGTGATGCCAGCGTTGATGGCAAGCTCGGGAGATAAAACACCGACGTTTTGTGTGCGACCGATCACGACTTCGTTGCCCACCACGAGTTGTTCAAGCTCGGCGATGAATCGCGGGAACCGATCGACAATCTTCTTTGCCTGTTCCATCCAGCCCGGCGGTGTGTCGCACCGGCAACCGCCGAAGCGCATGTAATCGCACATCATTCGCGAGCCGGAGAGCGATTCGAACAGATCGAGAATCTTTTCACGCTCACGGAATGCGTACATGAGTGGTGTGCCCCACGCACCCATATCGTTGAGCAAAAATCCAAGCAAAGACGCGTGATTTTGAAGCCGCGTTAGCTCAGCAAGAATAACGCGCAGATACTGGGCGCGCTCGGGAACGTCGATGCCCGCCAGTTTTTCGACGCTAAGCGCGTAGGCCCAGTTGTTGGTCATCGAGCAAAAATAATCGAGCCGATCGGTGTAAGGCATCGATCCAAGGTAGCTGGTGTTCTCGCCTATTTTTTCGTGATTGCGATGCAAGTAACCAAAGACCGGCTTGAGCTTTCGCACGATCTCACCTTCAAGCGCGACGTTCATCCGAAACACACCGTGAGTTGACGGGTGCTGCGGCCCCATCGATACCTCGAGCAACTCACCTTCGATTCGCGAACCCATTGTCACGGGTGGTCGCTCCATTGCTTCTAGTGTTTCAACCGTCGGGCTCATTCTCTCCGCCTTAATGCTTTAGCGTCTCCTCCTGGCCTGTGATCTTCTCCGCGCCATCTAATTGCGGGCGGGGCGGATAATGCTGTTTCGCTTTTTCTGCCACGTCATCGTGCGGCGTTGGTTCCCATTCATAATCGTCCGGCTCGCAATAATCTTTGCGCATCGGGTGATCTTGGAACTCGTCCCACATCAGAATCCGCCGCAAATCGGGATGTCCATCGAATCGAATGCCGTACAAATCGAAGATTTCCCGTTCCTGAAATTCCGCGCTACGCCAGACCGGTGTGAGCGACGGCAACCGCACGCCATCTCCGCGGTCCGCGGTGCGCAGACGAATGATCACTGGCCCGTGCTTATGCGTCATCGAGTAAAGATGATAAACCGCTTCGAGATAGCCTGGGGTTTTTTCCTCGGTGGTTTGATCGAGTTCTTTCTCCTGGCCATCGACCACCGTTTTTACTTTCACTGTTTTCTTCACCACACGATCGAGCCAATCGATGCCGGTAACATTTGAGCAGAAATCCAAGCGCAGCGCTGGGTCCACACGCAGAAATCTTGCGATGTCGCTTGCATGTTCGTTGTCAATCAAGAGCGACGGCTGATTTGCCGGGCCGGGATTCGGCATAAGTTCAATCTTCGCTTCCGGAATCGCGGCCTCGATCCGCGCTTTGATTTGCTCCAGCGACTCCACGTTAAACCTGCTCGAGTTTCGGCGGCTGAAAAACGTCTGGGTTCGCCGGCGGCTCGAGGTCGTGCGCGCCAAATGCTGGCACCGGAAATTCACTCGGCTCTTCCGGATTCAAATGCGCGGCCTTGTCTGCGCCAGTCAATTTCTGACTGTCGATCTTGCGTTGCAGTTCCATGAACGCATGTAGCAGCGCTTCCGGCCGCGGCGGGCAGCCGGGAATGTAAACGTCGACAGGAATGTAGCGGTCGATTCCTTTGAGAACATTGTAACCTTGTTTAAACGGCCCTCCGGAGATCGCGCATGCGCCCATGGCGATCACGTATTTCGGATCCGCCATCTGGTTGTATAGCCGTACAATTTGCGGCGCCATTTTCTTTGTCACCGTCCCCGCAACGATCATGAGGTCGGCCTGGCGCGGTGACGGCCGAAAAACTTCACCTCCAAACCGCGCGATGTCATAGCGCGACGCTGCCGTGGCGATCATTTCAATGGCGCAACAAGCCAGCCCGAATTGCAGCGGCCAGATGGAGTTCTTGCGCCCCCAGTTGTAAAGGTCCTGCATTGAAGTCACCCAGACTCCTTGCCGTTGCAACTCTCTGCGCAATCCCTCGTCAATCCCTTCGTTCATGATCGTGAAACCGCTAAAAAGTTAAATCACTAATCGGCTTCCCTTGTTCCGTCCTTTTTCCGTATCGAACAGTGTAACGCTTTTAACTTTTTTTACCAACTGACTAGTCGCCCCAACTCAAGCATCCTTTGCTCCACGCCCAAACCAGACCCTCAATCAGCAGAAACAAGAAAATCAAAATGGCGATGAACGCCCCGACCGGCAACCCGGTAAAGGCGACGGCAAACGGCACGAGAAATACTACCTCGACATCAAAGATCAGAAAAATGATGGCGTAGAGATAATACTGCGATCGGAATTGAATTTGCGCATCGCCAATTGACTCGACCCCGCACTCGTAAATCGCGTTTTTTTCCGCACCCGGTTTCGGCGGCTGGAAAAACCGACGCCACACCCACGCTAGCGCGAGCGGGATCAGTGGAAAGACCAGCGCAACGCCAATGAAAATCACGATGAATAGATAAGGATTCGGACTCATCCGGTTTTGATCAAATTCGCTCGGAAAGCGCAGCTGCCAAGCGTAGATTCTCTTAGTGGAAAAGACGGCAAACGGGCGA
>WNGQ01007038.1_pt1 | contig 10834 bp, 14 predicted proteins | sample 5407661 | NCBI WGS metagenome assembly WNGQ01 (sample SAMN13153382, study PRJNA577476) | soil metagenome | isolation source: 60 cm soil or saprolite under Garry oak tree replicate 2 | place: USA:California | collected 2016-06-15
TTTGCGGTAAAATCTTTTTTTGGCCGATTCAACCGTGATCACCCTCGCGCTCTCCAAAGGCCGGATCTTCGATGAAACGCTGCCGCTGCTCGCCGCGGCGGGCGTCGAAACGCTCGACAATCCCGACACCTCGCGCAAACTCATTCTGCGCACGAGCCGCAGCGACCTGCGGCTGCTTATCGTGCGTGCAGCCGATGTTCCGACTTACGTCCAGTACGGGGCGTCGGAGCTCGGCGTCGCAGGCAAGGACGTGCTGCTCGAGCACGGTGGCGAGGGGCTGTACCAGCCGCTCGACCTCCGCATCGCATCGTGCCGCATGATGGTCGCGGTTCCCGAAGGCTTCGATTATGCGGGCGCCGTGCGCCAGGGCGCGCGTCTTCGCGTGGCGACCAAGTACATGCAGACCGCGCGCGAGCACTTCGCAGCCAAGGGCGTGCACGTCGATCTGATCAGGCTCAACGGCTCGATGGAACTCGCGCCGCTCGTGGGTCTCGCCGACGCGATCGTCGATCTGGTTTCCAGCGGCGATACGTTGCGCGCCAATCGCTTGCGCGCAGTCGAGGAGATCCGGCCGATCAGTGCCCGCCTCATAGTCAACCAGGCGGCGCTCAAGCTCAAGCGCGACGCGATCCAGCCGCTCCTCGACCAGTTCGCGAAGGCCGCGGGCACGCATGCCTGAGATCGCCCGGCTTTCGACGGCGGAAAGTGATTTCGACGCGCGCCTCAAGGCGCTGACCTCGTTCGACGCCACGTTCGACGAGGAAGTCGAGGGCAAGGTCGCGGAAATTTGCAAAAATGTGCGCGACCGTGGCGACGCCGCAGTCCTCGAATACACCGAACGTTTCGACTACGTGAAAGCGGCGCGGGTCACCGAGCTCGAGTTGCCTCGCGCCGCGCTCGAAAAAGCCCGCGCGGGACTAGTACGCGCGCAGCGCGAAGCGCTGGAACAGGCCGCGGCGCGCATTCGCAAGTACCACGAGCGACAGCTCGCGAAGTCGTGGCAATTCACCGAAGCTGACGGCACGACGCTCGGCCAGCGCGTGACGCCGCTCGACCGTGTCGGCTTGTACGTACCCGGTGGCAAGGCAGCCTATCCCTCGTCGGTCTTGATGAACGCCATCCCGGCCAAGATCGCCGGCGTGCGCGAGCTCATCATGTGCGTGCCGACACCGCGCGGCGAGCGCAACCCGCTCGTTCTCGCGGCGGCGGCGATCGCCGGCGCCGACCGCGTGTTCGCGATTGGGGGCGCTCAAGCGATTGCCGCGCTAGCCTACGGGACCCGGACGATTGCGCAGGTGGACAAGATCGTCGGTCCGGGCAACGCTTACGTGACCGCGGCCAAGCGCCGCGTGTTCGGTACCGTGGGCATCGACATGATTTCGGGCCCGACCGAGATCCTGGTGATCTGCGACGGCGCGACCGCGCCCGACTGGATCGCGATGGACCTTTTTTCGCAGGCTGAGCATCACGAGACTTCTCAGGCAATCCTTATTTCACCGAACGAAGCATTCCTCGAACGAGTGGGTGAAAGCATCGGGCGGTTGCTTGCGGATCTGCCGCGTGCGGAAATCATCGAGAAGTCGCTGAACCGGCGCGGCGCGCTGATCAAAGTGAAGAACCTCGACGAAGCGTGCGAACTTGCCAACCGGATCGCTCCGGAACACCTGGAGCTCTCGGTCGCCGAGCCGAAGAAGTGGTTGAAGAGCATCCGTCACGCCGGCGCGATTTTCCTTGGGCGCTACTCCTCCGAGGCGCTCGGCGACTACTGCGCCGGCCCGAATCACGTGCTGCCGACCTCACGCACCGCGCGGTTTTCATCGCCGCTTGGCGTGTACGATTTCCAGAAGCGCTCGAGCATCATCTCGGTCTCGCGCAAGGGCGCGCAAAAACTCGGCAGGCTCGCCATGACGCTCGCGAACGGCGAAGGATTCCAGGCGCACGCGCGTTCGGCCGAGCTCAGATTGGGAAAAACGCTCAAGGGCAAGATGTGAGCGCCGGGCCGGAAAAGATCATCCGCGACGATATTCGGGCGCTGACCGCCTATCACGTCCAATCGGCGCAAGGAATGGTGAAGCTCGACTCGATGGAGAACCCGTATCGGTTGCCGGAGACGCTACGGCGCGAAATCGGCGAGCTGGTGGCAAACGCCGAGATCAATCGCTATCCCGATCCGACCGCCCCCGCTTTGATGAAGCGCCTGCGCGACGTGATGGGGATTGGGCCGGAGTACGGCGTCCTCCTCGGCAACGGCTCGGACGAAATCATTCACATCATCACCCAATGCGTCGCACGCCCCGGAGCCGTGGTGCTTGCGCCTCGGCCCAGTTTCTTCATGTTCAGCCAGTATGCGCAGTTCGCCGGATTGCCCTATATCGGCGTGCTCCTCAAGCCCGACTTCACTCTCGACACCGTCCCTTTTTTGCGCGCCTTGGCCGAGCACCGGCCTGCGGTGGTCTTCATCGACTACCCCAACAATCCCTCGGGAAGGCTGTTTTCGGAGGAGGCCATTGCGCAGATCGTCGCTGCCGCCCCGGGGCTGGTGGTGATCGACGAGGCCTACAACCCCTTCGCGCGCAAGACCTTTATGACGCGGCTGGCGGAATTTCCGAACCTGGTCGTCATGCGCACTCTGTCGAAGCTCGGGCTCGCCGGCATCCGCCTCGGGTACGCCGTCGGGAGGCCGGAGTGGATCCGCGAATTCGACAAAGTACGCCCCCCCTACAACGTCAACACGCTGACCCACCTGGTCGCCGAGCACGTTCTCGCGCACTATGACGTGCTCGACGCACAAGCGCGCAGCATCAACGCGGAGCGCGAGCGGCTCGACGGCGAACTGCGCAAGCTGTCCGGCATAACGGTTTTTCCAAGCGACGCGAATTTCATCCTGGTTCGCGTCCCGGACGCCGCCACTGTATTCGAAGGCATGCGGCGCCGCGGCGTGCTGATCAAGAACCTGCATACCGGCGTGCCACTGCTCGATCACTGCGTACGGCTCACCATCGGCACGCCGGAAGAAAATCGGCGATGTCTCGCCGCGTTCGCGGAAGCGCTCGCCGGGCGCTGATTTCGTGTAGTCTATCGAGCTGAAGCTCACCGCAATGCCCCCGCGCTCCGCCACCGCCGACCGCAAGACCACCGAGACGCAGATCGCCCTTTCGGTCGATGTCGACGGCAGCGGACGGGCGACCCTTGCGACGGGCATTCCATTTTTCGATCACATGCTCGAGCAGGTTGCGCGCCATGCGATGCTCGATCTCGATATTCGGGCAAAGGGCGACCTGCACGTGGACGCTCATCATACGGTCGAAGACGTCGGGATCACCCTTGGCCAGGCGGTGGCGCGCGCCGTCGGCGACAAGAAAGGCATTCGGCGTTACGGGCATGCCTACGTACCGCTCGACGAGGCGCTGTCGCGCGTCGTGATCGATTTCTCCGGCCGGCCAGGCCTCGAGTACCATGTCCAGTTCAAGCGCGCGCTGATCGGCGAGTTCGACGTGGATCTGGTGCACGAATTCTTCCAGGGTTTTGCCAACCACGCGCAGGTGACGCTGCATATCGACAACCTGCGCGGCGACAACGCGCATCATCAGTGCGAAACGATGTTCAAGGCGTTCGCGCGGGCTCTGCGCATGGCGTTGGAGGCGGATCCGCGCGCCGAAGGCACCGTCCCCTCCACGAAGGGCATGCTCTAGGCTCTTTTCCGACTGACCCTGCAATGCGCGTCGCGGTTGTCGATTACGGCATGGGCAATCTCCACTCGGTTTCCAAAGCGGTGGAACACGTCGCGCCGCACGCGAATGTCGAGGTGACCTCCGATCCCGCGCACGTGGCGGGAGCCGACCGCGTCGTATTTCCGGGCCAGGGCGCGATGCCCGATTGCATGCGCGAGATGGACGCGCGCGGACTGCGTCCGGCGGTTATCGACGCCGCCCGCAGCCGGCCCTTTCTCGGAATCTGCATCGGGCTTCAGATGCTCTTCGAACGCAGCGACGAAGGCGGTGTGGCCGGACTCGCGCTCTTCCCGGGGACCGTGCGTTGTTTTCCCGCCGAGGCGATGGTCGACCCTGAAGGAAACAAGCTCAAGGTTCCTCACATCGGCTGGAACCGCGTGAAACAGGCCGCATCGCACGCCCTGTGGTCGGGCATCGAGGACGGCGCCCGGTTCTATTTCGTCCACAGCTATTTTCCGCAGACGAGGGAGGCGGCGCTGATACGGGGCACCACCGACTACGGCCTCTCCTTTACCTGCGCGGTGGCACGGGATAATGTTTTTGCGGTACAGTTCCACCCGGAAAAAAGCGATATTGCGGGCCTGCGGTTACTCGCCAACTTCCTCAACTGGAATCCCTGAATCCTTCCATCGGCCGTCCCGGTTGTCCGGGGCTTTGCGCTGTTTCCCGACTCAATGCTGATCATTCCGGCGCTTGACATCAAGGACGGACACTGCGTCCGCCTGAAACAGGGAAAGATGCGGGACGCCACGGTGTTCTCGGAAGATCCCGTCGGCATGGCCCAGCATTGGAAGGCTGAAGGCGCGCGCCGGCTGCACCTCGTCGATCTGAACGGCGCGGCGGCCGGCAAGCCCAAGAACGAGAGCGTCATCCGCGCGATCCTGCAGACGCTCGGGGATTACCCGCGCGTGCAACTGGGCGGGGGCATCCGAGACCTGGACACGATCGAGCACTATCTCGACCTCGGGGTCGGATATATCATCATCGGGACGGCGGCGGTGAAAAATCCCGGTTTCCTGCAGGACGCGTGCACGGCTTTTTCCGGGCACATCATCGTTGCGCTCGATGCCAAGGACGGCAAAGTCGCCGTCGAGGGCTGGTCCAAGATGACCGGCCACGACGTGGTGGATCTCGCGAAGAAATTCCAGGACTATGGCGTCGAGGCGATCATCTACACCGATATCGGCCGCGACGGCATGCTGACGGGAGTGAACGTCGACGCGACGCTGAAACTCGCGAGGGAGTTGCGCGTTCCGGTGATCGCGAGCGGCGGCCTCACGAGCGTCGAGGATATCAGGGCGCTATGCAAAATCGAATCCGAAGGCATCGACGGCGTCATCACCGGTCGCGCGATCTATCAGGGCACACTCGATTTCAAGAAGGCCCAGGCCGAAGCGGACAAACTGGGGAAAGGCAAGGGGAAGACGCAGGACTGAGGATCGAGGGAAAACCCTCCCTCGGCTTGCGGTGATCTTTCCAGATCCTCGATTCTGTACCATGCTCGCCAAGCGCATCATCCCCTGTCTCGACGTCGACCGCGGGCGCGTCGTCAAAGGCATCAACTTCGTCGGCCTGCGCGACGCAGGCGACCCGGTCGAGATCGCGCGGCGCTACAACGAGCAGGGCGCCGACGAGCTGACGTTCCTCGACATCACCGCGAGCTCCGACGAGCGCGATTTGATCCTTCACGTCGTCGAAGAGGTCGCCGCGCAGGTGTTCATTCCCCTCACCGTGGGTGGCGGAGTGCGCAAGGTGGAGGACGTGAGGCGCTTGCTCAACGCGGGGGCCGACAAGGTTTCCATCAACACCGCCGCGGTCCAGAACCCGCGGCTGGTCGCGGATGCCGCCGGTCGCTACGGCGCCCAGTGCATCGTGGTCGCCATCGACGCCAAACAGACGAAGCCTGCCGCGAGTCCCGGGACTCGCTGGGAGGTGTTTACCCATGGGGGACGCCGGCCGGCCGGATTGGACGCCGTCGAATGGGCGCGTAAAATGCAAACGCTGGGCGCGGGCGAAATCCTGCTGACGAGCATGGACCGCGATGGTACCCGCGAAGGATTCGATCTGGCACTTACGCGCGCCGTCGCCGAGGCCGTGGGCGTCCCTGTGATCGCGAGCGGTGGCGCCGGCAATCTCGATCATCTCGCCGAGGGCGTGCTGGACGGCCGCGCGGACGCGGTTCTCGCTGCGAGCATTTTTCATTTCGGAGAATTCACCGTGCGCGAGGCGAAGGAGCACATGGCAAAGCGCGGAATCGAAGTCAGGCTTTGAATCGGCGGACGCGATGGCAGAGGACTGGCTCGACAGAGTAAAGTGGGACGAGCACGGCCTTGTCCCCGCGATCGCCCAGGAGATGTCCACGAACAAGGTCCTGACGCTCGCCTGGATGAACCGCGAGTCGCTCGCCAAGACTGCGGCGACGGGCGAGGCGCACTACTGGTCGCGTTCCCGAAAGCGGTTGTGGAAAAAAGGCGAGCAGTCGGGAAACGTGCAGACGGTGCGCGAGATCCGGCTCGACTGCGACGAGGACGTGGTGCTGCTCAGGGTGGAACAGGGCGGCGGGATCGCCTGCCACACCGGAAGACACAGCTGTTTTTTTCAGAAGCTCGACAACGGGCGCTGGGTGACGGTGGAGCCGGTCATCAGGGACCCGAGGGAAATTTACGGACGATGAGCGACATACTCGAACGGCTGGCGGACGTGGTCGAGTCGCGCAAGGGCGGCGACCCGGGAAAATCCTACGTGTCGCGGCTGTTCGCGCGCGGACCCGACGCGATCCTGAAAAAAGTCGGCGAGGAAGCGACCGAGGCGGTGATGGCCGCCAAGGACGGCGACCGGCTGCGTATCGTCGGCGAGACTGCCGACCTGTGGTTTCATTGCCTGATCATGCTCGCGCAGTACGGCTTGCGGCCCGCCGACGTGCTCGCCGAGCTGCGTCGCCGCGAGGGCATTTCCGGGATCGACGAAAAGGCCGCGCGCGCTGACAGGCGGCGGGCAAAGATCGAGCGGAAATAGGGATGGACGCGGAAAACTGCGTCTTCTGCAAGATCGTCCGGGGAGAAATCCCCAGCCGGAAAATGTACGAGGATGCCGAGATCTTCGCCTTCCATGACATCCATCCGCTCGCCCCGGTGCATTTCATGATCATCCCGAAGAAACACATTGATTCGCTCGCGGATTGCGAGCTGGGCCACCAGGCGATACTGGGCAAGATTCTCGCCATGGCGCCGCGCTTGGCGCGCGAGCAGGGTTCGACCGACGGTTTTCGCGTCATCATCAACACCGGACGTGTGGGCCGGCAGGAGGTGTATCATTTGCACGTCCATGTCATCGGCGGCCCGGAAGCCTTAGGCCCGATGCTGAAACGCAATTGAAAGGGTAAGCCATGGGTACCTGGAGCATTTGGCACTGGCTCGTCGTGCTGCTGATCGTTTTGCTCGTTTTCGGCACGAAAAAACTCCGTAATATCGGCGCCGACCTGGGCGGTGCCGTACGCGGATTCAAGGACGGCATGAAGGAGTCCTCGGCCGACAAGCATTCCGAGAGCGGACCTTCGCCGCAATCCCAGCTGGGCGGCCGCACTATCGAGGGCGAGGTCAAGGACAAGGCCAAGACCTGAAGGGGTCTTCGGCCTGATCCGGATGCCGGGAGCGGTCCCGGCTTCTTTTTTAAACGATTCGTCCACTCCCCGTGTTTGACGTCGGATTCTCCGAACTGATGGTGATCGCCGTCGTGGCGCTCATCGTCATCGGGCCGGAGCGGCTGCCTCGCGTGGCGCGCACCATGGGCCACTTGTTCGGCCGCCTGCAGCGCTACGTCAACGACGTCAAGGCCGACATCAACCGCGAGATCGAGCTGGACGAACTGCGCAAATTCAAGAGCACTTTCGAAGACGCCGCGCGCGGCTTCGAAGGCACGGTCAATACGACGGTCGACTCGGTTCAAAACGAGGTGTCGAAAACCGAGGCGGAGCTCGATGCTTTGACGAGAATCGAGGACGGCTCCGCAGCGCCGTCGGGCACGCCACAGTCAGCACCCGCGGATGCGGCCTCGCAGCCCGCTGAAGACGGCCGCGAGCCGCAAGGCGGCGCGCCCCCGCCTCCGGAAAAAACCGCCGTCTGACCCGGCTGCGAATGAGCACGCCGGACACCTTCATCTCCCATCTGGTCGAGCTGCGCGACCGGCTCTTGCGTGCGATTCTTGCGGTGATCGTCGTGTTCCTGTGCCTGTTTCCCTGGGCGAGGGAGCTTTACGCGCTCCTCGCCATGCCCCTGATTGCGGCGCTCCCCGTCGGCGGTCAGATGATCGCCACCGACGTGGTCGGCGTGTTTCTCGTTCCGGTCAAGGTGGCGTTTCTCGTGGCGTTCGTGATCGCGCTCCCTTATGTCCTCTACCAGGTGTGGGCGTTCGTCGCGCCGGGTTTGTATGTGAACGAGAAGCGCCTGGTGCTGCCTCTGGTCGTCGCGAGCTCGTTTTTGTTTCTGCTGGGAATGTCTTTTGCGTATTTCCTGGTATTCCCGGTCGTTTTCAAGTTCATGGCGTCCATCGCACCGGAAGGCGTCGCGTGGATGACCGACATCGATAAATACCTTTCTTTCGTGCTGACCACCTTCATGGCGTTCGGGGTGACCTTCGAGGTTCCGGTGGTGGTCATCGTCCTAGTGCGGGTGGGCGTGGTCTCGATAGACAAGCTGAAGGAAATCCGCCCGTACGTGATCGTCGGGGCATTCGTGGTCGGGGCGATATTCACGCCGCCCGACGTCATCTCCCAGGTGATGCTCGCCGTGCCATTGTGGCTGCTGTATGAGCTTGGCATCGTGTGCGCGCGCATCGTCGGCCGGTCTCCGGCCACCTCCGAAGCCCCCGAGGGCGGCGACTTGGGCAAGGACCTCAAGCGCACGGAAGCCGGACAAAAGTAGGCGAGGGCTGCCACCGGCTTTAAATACAAAGGCGCCCCGTCGATCACGAGTTTGCCGCCAGAACCTTTCCAGTCGCTATCTTCATACTTTTCAGCTCTATCGAAATGGCAGGATCTTGCGGACGCGCCTCGCAACGATTGACTTGCCAGTCACTGGATGTGGACCAATCTGAAAATCTGCCTTTAACCGCAAGTCTTGCAGGACTTCATCTGGCTCAAAAAGAATAATCTGTGCACTCATGCCGGTTATGAACTGGAGACAAGATTTCATAAGCGTCAGATCAAGCATTCCAAGCATCGAGTCGACGACGAATGGTAAATCCAAAGAGAGGAGCTTCCGAACTGCGGAATTAACTGAAAGATATAAGACGACATACCTGTACTAGCAAATACTGGTATATAGGACTGTTTGCCGCTTTTCGGACCTGGAACCCCTTGGGGCTAACGGCGTCGCGGGATCGGCCGCTTTCCGACAGCGACCTGGACATCCACGTCCTTGTTGTTGCGGCGCAGCCGTATCGAGGCAGGCTTCCCCGGGACGAGTGCCGCCACCAGGTTCAGCATCGTGTTCGGATCCGTGACCGGCTTGCCCTCGATCGCAACCAGGACGTCGCCGGGCTTCAGCCCCGCTCGTTCAGCGGGCCCGCCCCGCAACACGCCCTCGATCAGCACCCCAGTGGTGGCACCCAGGCGGAAGGACTCGCCCATTTCCGGAGTGATCTCCCGCGCCTCGACACCGATCCATCCGCGCGTGACGCTGCCGGTCTGGATGATTTGTTCCATGACCTGCTTGGCGCTCGACGCGGGTATAGCAAAACCGATGCCGAGCGATCCGCGCGAGCGCTCCGAGTAGATCGCGGCATTTATCCCGACGAGATTGCCCGCGGTGTCGATGAGCGCCCCGCCCGAATTGCCAGGATTGATTGCCGCGTCGGTCTGGATGAAGTTCTCGAAGGTATTGATGCCGAGATGGCTGCGCCCGAGCGCGGACACGATTCCCATGGTCACGGTCTGGCCGAACCCATAGGGATTGCCGATCGCGAGCACTACGTCACCGACCCGTAGCGCGTCGGTGTCGCCGAAGACGATGGCCGGCAGGGGAACGCCCTCGACTTGCAGTACGGCAATATCGATTTCAGGGTCCGAACCGACGGCCTTGGCCTTGAGTTTCCTGCCGTCGGCGAGCGCCACCTCAATCTCGTCGGCCGCTTCGATGACGTGGTGGTTGGTGAGGATGTATCCCTTGGGGCTAACGATTACACCCGAGCCCAGACTCGTCGCGCGCTGTGATTCTTCCTCGAACCGATCGCCAAAAAATTGCCGGAACAGGGGATCGTCGAGGAATGGGTGGCGTGGCGTCTTGATTTCCTTACTGGTGAAGATGCTCACCACAGCAGGCACGGCCTTGCGGACAGCATCGTTGTAGGAGGCCGCCCGCGCACCCGACCCGGATGTGCCGGTGGCCTGGCGCAGTTCGACTACTTGGGGTCCGGAACCGGCACGACCGAGCCACTCCGGCTTCAGGGTCGTCACGACGAAAAGCACACCGACCGCAACGGTAGCCGTTTGGGCAAAGATGAGCCAGAGATTGCGCATGGATTGAGCGGGCGGGCTTCGGCGGCGATCTTGGACACTCGTCCGCGACGGTTCACCTGCGCGGTATGCGAGGCGCCACCCGGACTCCCTTGTACCGCGATTATTGCGCAAAACGCTTGTGCGCGCCGCCTTTGCCGCGCCAAGCGGCGGCCAGAGCGTCCTGCGCGCATTCGCCTCGCCCGGGAATCGGTGGGGGATCGTGAATTCGATATTCGAATCAACAAGTTGGGCCAAAAAATTTGGTCCAGCGCGATGCTTTCTGTATAATTTCGCTCTCTCCGATAATGCCTTTCCCAGTCAGGATTTCTCCATGAGCGATCAATCCGGGGTCAGCCGCAGCCGTCGCAGCTTGGTCATCGCGAGTGCCTGTGCGGGCGGTGCAGCCGCAGTCGCCACGGCAGTCCCCTTCGCCGCTTCGATGTTGCCCTCGGAGCGTGCCGTAGCGCTCGGCGCGCCCGTCGAGGCCGACATCGGCCAGCTCAATCCCGGGGAAAAAATGACCGTCGAATGGCGCGGACAACCGGTCTGGATCCTTCATCGCACCAAGGAAATGCTCGAAGAAATCGAGCAGACCGACGGCAAGGTCGCC
>WNGQ01007624.1_pt1 | contig 10832 bp, 8 predicted proteins | sample 5407661 | NCBI WGS metagenome assembly WNGQ01 (sample SAMN13153382, study PRJNA577476) | soil metagenome | isolation source: 60 cm soil or saprolite under Garry oak tree replicate 2 | place: USA:California | collected 2016-06-15
CTGGGCGGGACGGCCGTTGGGTAGAAAGGACTGCGAGCGCCATGAGAGTGCTGGTCGTCGAGGACTTCGAGGTCCTGGCCGCCGCGATCGGAAGCGGGCTGCGCCGGGAGGGCATGGCCGTCGACGTGGTCCTGGACGGCGCCGAGGCGCTGGCGCACCTGGCACTCACCCGTTACGACGTCGTGGTGCTTGACCGGGACCTGCCCGGCGTGCACGGCGACGAGGTGTGCCGGCAGATCGTGGCCGGCGGCGCGCGGAGCCGGGTGCTGATGCTGACCGCGGCCAGCACGGTCCGGGAGCGGGTGGACGGCCTCGGCCTGGGCGCCGACGACTACCTGCCCAAGCCGTTCGACTTCGCCGAACTGGTGGCCCGGGTCCGGGCCCTGGGCCGGCGCTCGGCGCCCGCGCTGCCGCCGACGCTGGAAGACGGGGACCTGACCCTCGACCCGGGCCACCGGGTGGCGTTCCGCGCCGGGCGGCGCCTGGACCTGTCCCCGAAGGAGTTCGCGGTCCTGGAGTGCCTGCTCGCCTCCGGCGGCCGGGTGGTCTCCGCGGAGGAACTGCTGGAACGGGCCTGGGACGAGGCGGCCGACCCGTTCACCACCGCGGTGAAGACCACGATCCGGCGGCTGCGGGCCAAGCTCGGCGACCCGCCGGTCATCCACACCGTGCGTGAGGGCGGCTACCGGATCGGAGAGGCGTGATGTTCCTGCACCACGAGGTGGCCGCGCTACTCCGGTTGCGGCCGACCCTGCGCACGCAGCTCACCCTGCTCTACGCCGGGCTCCTCGCCGCTCTGGGCGGCGCGCTGATCTTCCTCCTGGTCCCGTTGCGGGGGAGCGGGTCGGTCGGGATCGGCCCCGGTGCGGCCGCCCAGACCGCCGCCCTGAATTCCCATATCCGCGACGTGGAGATCATCGGCGCCATTGCCCTCGCGGTCATGGTGCTGCTGGCACTCGCCGGGGGCTGGCTGATCGCCGGGAGGCTACTGCGGCCGCTGCGCACGATCACCGCGACCGCCCGGGACATCTCGGCCAGCAACCTCAACCGGCGGCTGGGCCTGGACGGCCGCGACGACGAGTTCGCCGAACTCGGCGAGACCCTGGACGACCTGTTCGGGCGGCTGGAGGCGTCGTTCGAGTCACAGCGGCACTTCGTCGCCAACGCCTCGCACGAGCTGCGCACCCCGCTCACCGCGGAGCGGGCCCTGCTGCAGGTCGCGCTCGCCGACCCGGACGCGACCGCGCAGGCACTGCGGTCGGCCTGTGAGCAGGTGCTGGCCCTGGGCGATCAGCAGGAACGCCTGATCGATGCGCTGCTCACCCTGGCCACCAGCGAGGGCGGCATCGAGCAGTGGGAGCCGTTCGACCTGGCCGCGGTCGCCTGGCACGTGGTCACGGTCCGCCGCGAGGAAGCCGGGCGCCGGGGCATTCACGTCGAGACCAGGCTCGCCGAAGCCCCGACGGCGGGGGATCCGCGGCTGGCGGAAAGCCTGGTGGCGAACCTGCTGGACAACGCGATCCGGCACAACACCAGCGGCGGCCGGGCCGAGATCTCCACGGCGGCCGCTGGCGGCCAGGCGACCATCAGGGTCCGCAACACCGGGGTGGTGATTCCGCCCGAACGGCTCGGCCGCCTGTTCCAGCCGTTCGGCCGCGCCGACGGCGAGCGCATCCGGCACACCGGCGGGCATGGGCTCGGCCTGGCCATCGTGCAGGCGATCGCCCGCGCGCACGGCGCCACACTCACCCCGCAGGCCCAGCCCGAAGGCGGCCTGGACGTCGAGGTGACCTTCCCCGGCAAGCCGGCCCTGGCGCCGTGAATGTGAATCTGGTGCCCTAGCAGGGCCTCGTTTCACAGCCACGCCCTAGCGGGTGTGGCGGGCGCGCCGGTGAGCCAGGGATAGCACCGCCCGGCGGCCCGGCCCGGCAATGGTGAGCCAGGTGCCGAAGGCGGCCAGGCCGGCCGCGATGGTGATCCCCAGCACGATCAGCCTGCCCGGGCCGGTACCGAGCACCCCGGTGTCGGCGGCCAGCGCGCTGCCGATCTCGCCGCTCGTGCCCGGCGGCCCGGGCCGCGCCCGGCCCGCGCCCGGGGCGGCGGGAGCCGGCGTGACCACGGGGAACAGGTGCGCGATGCTGCCCGGGCTCGGCGTGGAGAGGCCGGGAACGGTCCCGCGTGGCAGCGCTGGCGGGCGGGCGAGCGGCCCGCTCACAGCAGCCCCGGCGGAGGTGTTGCCGCTCTGCCCCGGCGGCGCGGGACCACTGGGCGAGGGCGAGGCCGACCGCGACGGGCTGGGCGACGGGCTCGGGCACGATGACGTGCCCGGCGAGGGTGACGGGCTGGGGGAGGGCGACGCGCTCGGGCAAGGTGACTTGCTCGGCGACGGCGACGGGCTGGGGGATGGCGACTTGCTCGGGGACGGCGACGGGGATGGTGACTTGGACGGGGACGGTGACGGGCTTGGCGAGGGTGACTTGCTGGGCGACGGCGATGGGGAGGGTGACGGCGACCCGCTCGGTGATGGCGACGGTGCCGCGCTGGACGTGGCAGGCGAGGGTGACGGCGATCCGGTGGCCGCCGCGCCGGTGCCGGGCAGGACCGCCAGCAGGATCCCGGCAGCGATCGCACCACCGCCCACCATGGCGCGTGCCCCGGCCCGTGGCCGGGCGGGTACCAGCCCCTGGTGCGGCTGGCCGGCGTTGCTGCGCGTGCGTGCTGCGGGGGTCATCACGGCTGCTTGGACGCGGTCCCGGCCGCGACGGTTCCCCAGGAAACCGGGCATGGTGCCAGGATTTACGGCCTGCTGGGGCGGTCTTTGCCCCTGGCCGGCCCGGCTGCGGCCTTACCGCTGGGTGTCCTGGCGGTAGGCGAGGGGCGTCCTGCCGAAATGCTGTTTGAACGCGCGGGTGAAGTGGCTCTGGTCGAAGAACCCCGCCTCCAGCGCGATCTGCGCGATGCCGTCGGCGGAGTCCCGCAGCCGCCCGGCGGCCCAGGTGAGCCGCAGCCCGCGTGCGTACGTCCCCACCGGGGTGCCATAGCTGGCCCGGAAGACCCGGGCCAGGTGCACCGGGTGCACGCCGACCGCCGCGGCGATGTCGGTGAGCCGCAGGTTCTCCCGGAACCGGTCGTGCAGCAGCGCCCTGGCCTCACCGAGCCAGCGGGGCGGCCGGCCTTCCGTGCCAGGGGCGCCCGCCGTGCGCAGCCGGGCAGCCAGGGCGAGCAGTTCCAGCACCAGCCCCTCCACGGCCAGCGGGGTCACGCTGTCGGGCATCCGCAGTTCACCCGCCGCCCGCCGGGCCACCGACGCCACGCCTAGATCGCGCATGTGGTTGACCTCTTCCCATCGGTCTTACTCCCTGTTTGCTTTCTCATCGGGCCGCGCCGCCGGTTAACCGTTCCGGTGCCGCGGCCCGAGCCCCTGATTTGCGTTTCGCGGGCCGGATTGGCCGCGCAAGCACATTTGTAAGCCGGGCACCCCGCCGCGCACCTCGAGCCGAACGAAAGGCCGGGGGTGCTCACATCCCCGCACAAGGCGGCGAGTTCCCCGGCGCGCCTGGTCATGGCACTGGCAGGACGGGCATGCCCGCCGGAGCGGTAACCCGCCGCCGCGGCGAGGTACGCCTCCGCCGCGAGCAGGCAGGCGCCGAGCGCTTCCAGGGCATGCCCGGCGGATTCGAGGCCCGGCGGGCTCGCCGTGGCCATGGCGGCGGCATGGGCGGCCAGCGCTGGCACCAGGTCGCCGTCGGTGATCCCGGCGAGCACGGCCAGCCGCGGCGCCACCTGGCCCGGCTGCCCGAGCCGGGCCAGGTCGTGCAGCACCCGGGCTTCGGCGATGCGCAGCTTGGCGGCCGCCGCCCGGTCCGCGGCCGCGGCCGCGGCCGTCGCAGGCCTGGGAGAGTTCCCCGGTGGCGACGCTGAGCCAGGCCCGGCCCCGTTCGATCAGGTCCGGCTCGTAGGCCAGCATCGAGCCCGCGGGCAGTTCCTCCCGCTCGGCGGCCGCCGCCGCGGCCCGTTCGGTGTGCCCGCTCATCGCCTCGGCCATCGCCAGCCCCGCCAGGCACCAGCGCAGCGCCGCCTGGTCGTGGATCTCCCGGTTGACCGACGCGGCGTCGAGGAACGCCTTCGACGCCCGGGCGAGCTGGCCCTGCTCGACCCGCACCAGCCCGGCCAGGAACAGGTGCGTCGCCATCCTTCCTTGTCACCGGCGGCCAGGCAGGCCTGGTAGCCGGTGGTGGCGTCCGCCTCGGCCCTGGCCAGATGGCCGCCCGCGGCGTGGCCGAACACCGCGCCGATGAGCTGCGCCTCCGGCAGCTGGGGGAGGCCGCTGGCCCGGCGGTGGCTGGCCAGGCCGCGGTAGGCGACCGGCACGGACTCCTCGCTGCGGCCGAGCATCGCCAGGGCGATCGAGGACACGTAGGCGCCGCGGCTGATCATCACGTCGTCGTCGGTGGCGAGCAGCGGCTCGGCGGCGGCCAGGGCGCCCTCCAGGTCCGGCTCGAAGACCTTGATCGTCGCGAGGCGGCCGAGCAGCCGGAGGCGGGGAACCGGGTCGGTGATGACCGCCAGTGCCTCGTCCAGGACCGCCGTGGCCTTGCCGGGATCGGCCAGCAGGTTGTGGAAGTTGTGCGCCCGGGCGTTGGCGATGGTGGCCAGTTCGGCGTCGGTGCGGCAGCGCGGCACCATGGCGGCGAGCACGGCCTCGGCCTCGGCGTGCTGGCCGGACCGGAACCTGGCCTCGCCGAGCACCAGGCCCGCGTCGACGCCGCCGCCCTGGTCCAGCGCGGCCTGGGCGAGCCGGGCGGACAGGTCCATGTCGAACATGTCGCTGGCCCGCCGCGCCGCCCGGCTCAGCAGCACCGGCTCCCCGGTCCCGCCGGAATCGAGCTGCCAGCGGCCCAGCCGCAGCAGGTCCTCCCGCCGCCGGGCGCCGGTCGCCTCGATGGCGCTGGCCAGGACCGCCGAGATCCGGCGCAGCCGGGAACGGGGCAGGCTCTGCCGCAGCGCCTCGCCGTACACCGGATGGGCCAGCCGGGCCACGGTGCGCCGCCCGTCCTGGTGCACCTGCACGAGCCCCTGGGCCTCGGCGTCCTCCAGGCCGGCCTGGTTGGTGATCTTTTCCAGGACCGGGACGCCGAGCGGCTCGCCCGCCGCGAGCAGTTCGATCACCGCGACGGTCTCGGGCGCCAGCCCGGACAGCCTGGACGCGACCAGTTCCACCAGCCGGCCGGGGGCGGTGAGCGGCCGCCGTAGCGTCCAAATACCGCCGATCTCGGTCAGGGCACCCGAGTCCACCGCACCAATCAGCAGCTCACGCAGGTACAGGGCGTTGCCCTGGCTCACCTCCCAGAGCCGCCGGACGCTGCTGATGGCGACGGGGCCGCCCAGCGTGGCGGACAGCACCGCCTCGGTCTCCGCTTCGCCCCAGGTGCTGAGGTCGATCCGCTCCGCCAGGCCGTCCTTCCACAGCGCGGTCACCGGTTCCGGGGCCTGGCCCGGGGTCCGCAGGCTGGCCAGCACGCTGCAGGCCCCCTTCTGGACCAGCTGGTGGACCAGCGCCGCCGAGCCCTCGTCGAGGAACTGGGCGTCGTCCACGACCAGCAGCAGCTTGCGGTCCGGCCCGGCCCGTTCCAGGATCGCGTCGCTGGCCCGGCGCAGCAGCCCCAGCAGGTCACCGGGTGAATAGCCGTCCTCGGGCAGGAATGGCGCGAAAGGGCCGAACGGAATGGCGGACGCGGCACGGGACGCGACCGCCTGGGCGGTGGCGAAGCCCAGCCCGCGGCCGACCTGGCCGCCTCCGAGGCGAGCCGGGTCTTGCCCACGCCTGCGACCCCGGCCAGCACGAACGCGACGGGCTCGGGGCGCTTCAGCCGCGCGAGGATCCAGTCCATCTCCGTGTCCCGGGACATGAGGGGGATCTCGCCGGTCAGCGTCTTTTTCACGGCTGTCAGTTTCGCATTCCGGGACATCCTCTGCCATAGCGTCAGGGGGCTGGCCTCGGGGTTCAGGCCGCGACGGCGGCGACGAGCGCCGCCCACCAGGTGCCGCCGGGCCGGCGTAGTTCGTGCCCTCGCTCCAGATCACGTAGCTGGTGCCGTGGCCGTCCACGGTGATGCCGAAGTAGTCCCCGTAAGGGGACCGGAAGCCCGCACGGGACTTGTACTGGGGGATGGCGGTGCCGCAGGGGGCAGTGTCGGACCCGGCGAGTAGCGTGCCAAGGCATGACCGAGGCACACGACGTAATCGCGGCCTACTGGGCCGCGGCGGAGGCCCGGGACTGGGACGCGTTCGGCGCGCTGGTCGCCGACGATGTGCTCTACCGCGGCCCGCAGACCAGGGAACAGGTGCGTGGCCGGGAGGCCTACCTCCGGTTCAACAGGGAGGGCTTCGACTACGACTGGCACATCACGGTCCAGCGGGTCGTCGGTGCGGGCCGGCACGCCGCGAGCTGGATCGAGTTCAGCGGGCCGGAGGGCACCCAGTCCGGCCTGTGCTTCTTCGAGCTCGGCGACGACGGCCTGATCACCCGGATCACCGACTTCTGGCCGGACCCGTACGAGCTGCCCGACAGCCGCGCTCATCTGGTCGAACGCTACTGACCGCCGGGAGGGGACTCCCGGGCGCGCGGCGGGCGGCCCGCTTGCCGCGCGCGAGGCGTCGCCGTCGCGGCGCCGGGTCTTCGCCGGATGGGCCATCTGCCTGGCGCTGGCGCTGCTGCTGGCGTTCGGCATCCGAACGTTCGTGTTCCAGGTCTTCTCGATCCCCAGCACCTCCATGGTGCCTGCGCTTGATGCCCGTGACCGGATCCTGGTGCAGAAGGCGTTCTTCAACTGGCACCAGTTGCGCGAGGGCGACATCGTCGTATTCACCCACCCGCCGCGCGACCACTGTGGCGGGCCGGCCGGGACCGACCTCGTCAAGCGCGTCATCGCGCTGCCGGGCCAGACCATCTACGCGGCAGGCGGCATCCTCTACGTCGACGGCAGGCGGCTCCGCGAGCCGTACCTGCCGCCACATGACCCGCTCGGGCCTCCGATACCTGGTGCCACCGGGCAAGACCCATTTCACGTCCCGCGCGGGGAGTTCTATGTGATGGGTGACAACCGGGCGATCTCCTGCGACAGCCGCTTCTGGGCCCGATCAAAGGCTCAAGCATCATCGGCAGGGTCGCCATGCTCCTGTGGCGCAACGGCCACCCCGACCTCCACTTCTTCTGACCGGGCACCGGGGCGCTCAGGCGCCCACAGGCCGGCGGGTGCCTTTAGTCCGGGGTTGTCGATCCGCTGGATCGTCGTGTCCTCAAGCACAGGGCGCGTCTAGCTGGTCACACGGACGTGGGCGGTGCCGGTGTAGCGGACGCGGCCGAAGTACATCACCTTGGCCAGCGCCCACCATTCGGCGCCCGGCCGCGCCCCCGCCGGCAACGCCACGGTGTAGCCGAGCCGGATGGTCTCACCCGGGCCCGCGGTGAACCCCTGGGTCCACGGCCGGGCCGCGTGCCAGGTGCCGAACGGGGACATGAGCTGGGACTCGCCACGGATCACGCTGGCCGTCCGGTTGGCCAGCCGCACGGCCAGCCTCGCGCACTGGCCAGGGGCGATCTCCAGAATGGCGGGCTCCATGGCCACCTCGACCTCGGCCTCCCGCGCCAGGAGGTCGGCCACCAGCAGGGCGTCCCGTTCTTCGCGGGGCATGCTGCGCGACGGGCCGGACGGCTCGCCGACGGTGACCAGCAGCGCGTCCTCCAGCACCTGGCCGAGGTCACCGGGGATCCGCGCGGACACGAAATACCGCCCCGGCCCGGCTCCTGGCCGGGCCGCCACCGACAGCTCCCAGCGCGCGCAGCCGCCCGCGCCGAGGGCGTACCGCAGCGGGCCGGGCGGGGCACCGTCCGGCCCGGTCACGGCCAGGCCGGGCGGGACATCCAGGGTCACCTCGCCGGTCCCGCCGCCGGGACCGCAGGCGACCGACAGGCACAGCGCGCCCGGCCCGGCCGGGGCAGCGCCGGGCCGCGGGTCGTCCAGCGTGACCCGGGCCGGGGACAGGTGCACGGTGACCGGCAGGTTGCCGGCGGGCGCGGGCCCCTTGCCGTGCAACCAGTACCGGGAGAACACCGGCTGGGCCGGCTCCGCGCCGTCCGCCGCTGCCCCGGTCTCGTCGGCCGCCCCGGTCTCGTGGGCTGCCCCGGTCTCGCGGGCCGCCCCGGTCTCGTGGGCTGCCCCGGTCTCGCGGGCGGCTCCGGTCTCGCGGGCCAGCCCGGTTTCGCCGGCCAGCCCGGTTTCGCCAGCCAGCCCGGTCTCGCCCTTGGCCACGGTTTCCCTGGGGCCGCCGGTTCCGGGGACGGCCGTCGTCCGGGCCGTCACGGTGACCAGGCCGGCCGGGGGCACCGGGACCAGCGCGCGGCCCGCCGCGACCGCGATCCCGGTGCCGGCGCCGGCCTCGGTGAGCCCGGTCACCGCGGCGGCGGCGATCCCGGGCAGCAGTCTGACCTCGGCTGAGGCCCCCGCGGGCAGGTCACCGGCGTCGCGGAGCCGGATGGTCACGCCCGCGTCCCGGTCCGGCCGGCCGGGGCGGCCGCTGGCCAGCGGGTTGCCGCGGGGCTTCAGCGCGGACAGCAGCGCCGCCGGGCGGGCCCGGCCCGGGGTGCCGACCTCGCCCAGGCTGGCCGACGCGGGCAGCGCGCCGTCGTGCACGCCCGTTTCACAGGCGAGCAGGTCGCGGTTGTACTCCTGGCCCGCCACCACGAAACCGGCGTCCCGCCAGTCACCGGCCCCGGCGGCCAGGGCATACCGGAACTCGTGGCTCCAGTGCTGCCAGGCGAAGCTGCTGCCGTCCGGCGGCGTGCGCCGGGCCCCGTCGATCCACACCCCGGCGGGCCAGGCGCTTGATGCCCGCATCAGCGCGATGTGCAGCGTGCCGTCCGGGGTGACCAGGCCGCTGGGCGTGCCCCGGTTCAGCAGCGCCACGCTGTGCGTGCCGAGCAGCCGGTCGTGCGGCTCCGGGCCGCGGTCATCCGGCGCCCCGTTACCCGGCGGGGCGGCGGCCAGGTCGGCGCCGATCACCCCGTCGGCCAGGTCGCCGGTGAGTTCCGCGACCGCGGCCGTCAGGTCCGCGCCGGACACGATCAGCACCGGCAGGTCGCGGTCCCCCCGGACGTCCGCGCTCGCGGTGAACGCCTCGGCGCGGGGGCGCGCGGCCGGAACCCAGACCCGCGCCCCGCCGGGGGCGGATAGCCGGGCAGCGGCCGCCGCCCCGGCCGGCCCCAGCCCCGCGAGCAGCCGGGCCGTCCACGGGTTCACGTCCGGGCCGCCGACCGCGATCCGCACGTCGGGCAGGTTGGAGTCCAGGTCGAGCGCGCCGTAGCGGGGCCCGCCGGCGCGCGAGCAGGTGGCCGTGACCCCGGCGGCGGCCAGCGCGGCGACCAGCGCCCGCACGCAGCCCCGCCAGTCCTCCGCCCGGCCCGCACCGGGGGGTGTCCCCGGCATGAACCCGCCATGAATGTGGGATTCGTGCCCTTCTAGGGGCCTCGTTGTCACATCCACGCCCCGGTCGGCGCCAGCGGCAGCCTCGCCCGCGTCGCCAAGGCCGCTCCCGGCGCTGTCCGGCACGATCACCTCGGCCACGCCGATCGCCCAGGTGTGGCCCCCGGCCGCAACCCGCGCGGCGCCGCCCAGGCCGAACCACTCGCAAGCCGGGTTGTCCAGGGTGAACGCGTCCTGGCCCACGTCCATGTCGGCCACCCCGAGCGGGCGGCCCACCACCGCGGTCGCGCACTGGTAGACCGGGAGCCCGCCGGGCACCTGGGCCGGGAACCGGACCCGCAGCAGCCGGTCCTGCCCGATCGGCCCGTCCACGTGCGTGCGGAACTCCACCCGGTCCAGGCCGTCCCACAGGATCGTCTCCTGGGTGACCCGCAGGTCCCCGAGGCAGAACCGGGCGACCAGCCGGGAGCCGACCGGGCAGCGCTGCGCCGTGACCTCCGCCGGGGCACCGCCGGACCCGGTCCCCGGCCCCTTCGGGCACAGCAGCCACGGCCCCTCACCCCAGCGGGGGTGCGCCGGATACTCCTCGGCGAGGACCAGCTCGTTGCCCAGGCCCCGGAGCAGGTCCGTGCCGGTCCGCCGGTCGGTGACCCGGCTCAGCCCGCCGCCCCTGGCCGGGTCCGCCGCCACCTCGAACGCCTCGTTCCCGATCACCGTGCCAGGCATCACGGCCCAGCCCGCAGCTCCGGCCCAGCCCGCGGCCCCAGCCTGGCCCGCGGCCCCAGCCTGGCCCGCGGCCCCGGCACGGCCCGCGCCCCCGGCCCCGCCCGCGCCCCCGGCACGGCCGGCCCCGGAGCCAGCCCCGGTCCCGGGACCGGCCCCGGCCCCGGACACGAGCGCCGGGACCTCCGCCAGGAACGTGATCCTTACGCTGGCCAGGCTCTGGCCGGGGTGCCGCCGGACCCCCTCGGCCAGGAACGGCACGCTGGCCCCGGTCTCGTCGGACAGGGCCAGCCACGCCGGGCCAGGCTCGGGGAACTCCACGGTGAGCGCCGCCAGCCCGGCCCGGGGCCAGGACAAGGTGTTGAACACGACCACCGCGCGCCGCGAGGGATCCGGGCCAGCCGGGTCTGCCGCGTATTTCCGCTGAGTGTTCACCAGGCCGGCCAGGAAGCCCGCCGCCGCCGTGCGCACCGCATCGCCGCGCTCGAACGCCTCCCGCCACCCGCCGAGCAGGTCCAGGTACACCTCGTCGGACTCGGTGCCGGTGATCGCGTCGTGGTGCGCGCCGAACACCAGTTGCCGCCACGCCTTGTCCAGCGACTCCGCCGGGTACCCGGCGCCGGTCAG
>WNGQ01013401.1_pt1 | contig 10832 bp, 8 predicted proteins | sample 5407661 | NCBI WGS metagenome assembly WNGQ01 (sample SAMN13153382, study PRJNA577476) | soil metagenome | isolation source: 60 cm soil or saprolite under Garry oak tree replicate 2 | place: USA:California | collected 2016-06-15
AATTCGTGATTGAGCAGAAGCCACACGCGGCCGTCGGTCGCCTGCGCGAGCACCGAGAGGCCGTAGAGATCGGCAACACGCCGGCCCGCCCAATTGATTGCGACGACGATGCCCAATGTCGCGAGGAGAGCGACGAGGAGAATCGATTTCTGGCGGTCGGTCAGTTTTGAAATCGGCACTCGAATTCCCACGGACAATCCAGTTTCGGCCACATGTCATCTGACGTCCACAGTGAGGGTTAGGCGATAAAAACCACGGCGATGACGCAGCATACGATAAGACATCCGGAAACAACGAGCGCTATGAATCATTCGGGCTGGATCTTCACGGCCCCGAGGACTTTGCGCCACTTGGGTATCTCGCGCCGGATCAGGTCGGCGAATTCCTCGGGCGTGCTCGGCGTCACGTCGACGGTGTTGAAGCGCTCGCGCAGCTCCGCCTGTGCCAGCACCTTGCCGATATCGCCGGAGAGCCGGGCGACGATCGCCGCGGGCGTCCTTGCGGGGGCGAGTATGCCGAACCAGAGGGTCGATTCGTACCCGGGGAGCCCCGCTTCCTGCACGGTAGGCAGCTCGGGGGCGACCGCGGTACGGCGCGCGCTCGTGACCGCGAGCACGCGCACCTTTCCGGCGCGCGCCTCGGAGAGCCCGGCGGATCCGAACATCAGGTCCACGTGCCCCGCCATGACGTCCATCATCGCGGGTCCGGCGCTCTTGTACGGGACGTGCTGCATGTCCACGCCCGCCAGCGACTTGAACAATTCGCCCGCCAGATGGGCCGTAGTGCCGTTGCCCCCCGAGGCGAAGCTGAGCTTGCCCGGGCGGGATTTCGCCAGCGCGATCAGCTCGGCGACCGAGCTCGCGGGCAGCGAAGGACGCACGGCGAGATAGAGCGGCGTGGTGAAGCACAGCGCGACCGGAGCGAAGTCCGCGACCGGGTCGTAGGGAAGGTCCTTGTACGCGCTCACGCCGATGAAGCTGCTCACGCTGGTGAAGACCAGCGTGTAGCCGTCGGGCGGCGCCTTGGCCACGGCCTGCATCGCGATGATCGTCGTCGCGCCCGGCCGGTTCTCGACGATCACCGGTTGTCCGAGTTGCGGCGAGAGGCCGGCCGCAACCGCCCGGGGCAGCAGGTCGCCAGGCCCGCCCGGCACGAAGGGAGAAACGATCTTCACTACCCTGGCCGGGTAACCTTGAGCATGGGCGAGCGTCACTGCCGCGATTGCGGCGGCGATGGTGATGATGGTGCGCTCGACGAACATGATGGTTCTCCCCATGCACGTTGCGCGGTGCCCATGGGTCACTACTGCCCCGCCCATACTACTCTACGACTTACACCTCTACCCGATTGCGTCCCGCGGCCTTTGCCTTGTAGAGAGCGCTGTCGGCGCGCTTCAGCGTCTGCTCGATTTCGTCCCCGGGTTGGTGCTGCGCCAAACCGATCGACACCGAGATCCTGAGGTCGGGGTTTGTATCGCTGAAGCTGAGTTGCTCGGTCTCGCGTCGCAGGCGCTCGGCTACGATCCGGGCTCCCTCCAGGTTGGTATCCGTGAGAATCAGCAGGAATTCTTCCCCGCCGTAGCGTCCGAAATAGTCCGACGCCCGCATGCGTTGCACGACGCTGCGGGAAAAACCGCACAGCACGTCATCGCCCGCCTGATGGCCGAATGTGTCGTTTATCTGCTTGAAGACATCTATGTCCACGATGGAGATGCAGAACTTCGCTCCGGTCCGCGCGCAGCGGTTCTTTTCGTGTCGGAGCATTTCCATGAGATGGCGGCGGTTGTGTACACCCGTAAGCTCATCATGCGTGGCCAATTCCTGGATGGCGTGGAGCGCCTTCTCCAGGTCGGATTTGCTCAGCGCCAGCTGTTTGCGCATTCGGCTCATGTGCCCGCCCATGAAAGCGAACCAGACAAGAACTGCTGCAAGGACCGCCCCGTGCAGCAGGTTGAGTCGCAGATCGATTGTTGCTGGCCGAAAGTGAAGGAGCAACAAGGTCATCGTCCCATAGCAAATGACGGCAAAACCTGCGACTCCCAGCAGGTCCCGGGTTCCGAGGCGGAACAGTCCGGACAGAAATATGAACGGAAACATCAGAATGATCGCGCCGCGTCCCGCGGGGGTGGCGTGATACATGGCCCAGATGAGGACAGCAATCGCGCTCTCCATCATCTCGGTGGTCAGGCTGGGATCGCGAAACTTGAGGTTGACCCCGGAGCGGAATAGCGCGTAGAAGAGGCCGAAGAAAAACAGCATCCCGCCCGTGACACGCATGAGTCCGGCTTCCTCCAGGTATCCCTCCCGGCAGAGCAGAAACAGCAGCGCCCACACGAGCACCGAGGTGCCCACCGCGATCAGGTACTGCCTGATCCGACGCGCTTGCTTGGGATCGTCCTTGGGAAACAGCACGTTCGCCGCAGCCAGGCCGGGTTCGCGACGCTTACCAGTATCTATTATCAAGATCTTGAACCACGGCCTTTCTATTTCAAACTTGCGGGAGAAATCGAAAGGGGCCAGGCAGATTCCTGGCCCCTTTGGCGGGCTGAAGCCTACGCGCCTTCAGTTCCGGGCGAGGTAGGTCCGTGCGCTGCCGATCTCGCTCCGGGCGCTCGCCGACCCCGCCATGTCGACCAGCCGGTTGAAGTACTGCTTCGCCTTCGCCTTGTCTCCCGACTGCGACGCGGCCAGGCCCGCCCCGTACAGGCCGCGGTAGCGGCTCGGCTCGCGCGCTTGCGACGCCTCGTATTCTTTCAGCGCGTCCGCCGGGCGCTTCAGCTCCATCAGCATGTCGCCGAGCAGCTCGCGCGCCGGCAGCAGGCGCCCCGGCGTGACGATGTTCTTCTCGGTCTTGTCCTCCATGTCGGCGGCCTGCCGCATGAGGACGAGGGCCTCGTCCGCATTCTTCTGCGCGAGCGCGACCCAGGCGAGCGACGCGATGCGCATCACCTCGACTTCGCCCGCCCAGTAGTCGTTCTTCGCCGCCTTCAGCTCGTCGCGCAGCGACGCGATCCGCCCGGCGTCTTTCTGCGCCGGCGCCGCGTCGCCGCTCCTCGCCGCGCCGAGCGCGCGCGCGAAATGCGTCATCGCCTCGGTGAACGGAAACTTGCTCGGGCTGGGCGCGAGCTTCGCCGCGTCGCCCCAAGCGCCGCGCTCGAGCGCGAGGCGCGCCGGCATCGCGGCGAGCGCGTAGGGCGCGGTCGCCCGGGCCGGATTGATTCCCGTCAGCGTGAGGGCCTCGTCGAAGACCTCGCGCGCATCGCCGTCGCGGCCGAGCTGCAGATAGGCGTAGGTCATGTAGTCCAGCGCGCCGCCGAATCGGCCCAGGCGCCGACGCGGGTGAAGATGTGCGAGGGCATGTGCAGGGCGTGCGGCGCGTCGGGCGCGATCTTCGCGTAGAGGCGCGCCGCCGGCATGCCCTGCTGCGCGATCGGCGGCGCGTCGTAGCTGTGGATGAGGTAGTGCGCGACGCCGGGATGGTCGGGATACTTCTTGAACTCCTTCTCGAGGATGCCCGCCGCCTTGAGCCAGGCGGCGTAGGTCTGGTCGGACTGCAGCTGCGTGCACGCGAGGTAGAGCGCGTAGAAGATCTGCGCCTCGTCGTCGTCCGGGTATTTCGCGGCGAGCGCCTCGTAGGCCTTGGCGCGCGCGAGCTGGCGCGCGCGCTCGGTGCGGTTGGCGAAGTCCTCGTAGTAGGCGGCTACCGCCTCGAGGTAGTCGCGCTCGCGCTCGGTCTTCGCGCCCATCTGCCGGCCTTTGTCGATCGCGCCTCGAGCCAGCTCCGCGCTCTTGGGCGATGCGCCGATTCCCTGGAGCGGGTTCGACATCAGGATCGAGGCGTAGCCCCAGGCGGCGATCGCGCAGGAGTTGTCCTCCGCGGCCACCTCCTCGAACGCCTTTTGCGTCGCCGAGTAGTAGAACGAGTGCAGCATGGCGATGCCGCGCTGGAGTTTCTCCTGCACCGCGGGGCTGCACGAGTTCTTGAATTCCACCTTGCCGAGCTGCTCGGGGGTTTTGTCCCCGGTTTGGGCACAGCCGGCCGCGGCGAGCGCGAGGGAAACTGCTGCTGCACGAAGGACTGGTTTCATCATGGGTGTTCTCCTCTAGCGATGATCCTGCTCGAAACCTGCGCTCAGTAGCACTGGCCCCCGTCATCGGGGCGCCATGAATTGGAAAACGTGCTCAAGGACTGGAGAAAGACGACCAGCTCGGTCTGCTCTTCCCGGGTGAGGTTCAGGGGCCTCGCGGGTCTTGCGTCCTTCGCGTGCAGGCGGACCGGATCGAGGTCGGCGTAGTGGCGCACCACCTCGGCGATGGTCTCGACGGCGCCGTCGCGGCCATAGGGCGCGGTGAGTATCAGGTTGCGCAGGGACGGCACCTTGAACTCGCCCGAATTCACCTTCTCGAGAGGCGCCTCGCGCGTGCGCGCTGCGCTCGCGCCCGTCTTGTCGTCGTTGTAGGGGCCGAGCAGGTTGAAGCGGCTTTCCAGCAGCTTGCGGATTCCGGCCTGGCGACCGGGATCCTGTTGCCCGCGCGGAGCGAACCGCGACAGGCCGGTGGCGAAGAACTCGCCGCCGGTGAAGTTCGGTCCCGAATGGCAGGCGGTGCAGCCGCCTTTTCCGATGAAGATCTTGAGCCCGCGCTGCGCGGGTTCCGAATAGGTTTCCAGAGGAGGCCGTTCCGCCCCCGCGAGCGCGTCGCGAAACCGGTCGAAGGGCGTGCGTCCGCTCACCAGAGTTTCCTGAAAGGCGGCCAGGGCCTTGCCGGCGTCGACCAGCACCGCTTCGTCGTCGGTCGGTGACGGCGGCGTGCCGAACGCCTTGCGGTAGCGGCAGGACAGCTGCTCGTCGTTTCGCACCAGCTGCGCCACGTGGCGCGGCGTCGCGGCGAGCTCGCGCTCGTCCAGGATCGGGCGCAGGCTCTGGGACCACAGGCTGTCGGAGGCCCCGTCCCATCCGTACCAGCGGCTCGCGGCCAGATTCATCACCGTCGGCGTGTTGCGATCGACCTCGCTCATGCCGACGCCGCGCCGCAGGTTGTCGGACCAGTTGCGCTCCGGTACGTGGCAGCTCGCGCACGCCACCGTTCCCTTCCCGGAGAGGCGCTGATCGAAGAAAAGGCGCGTCCCGAACTCGATCGCGTCCGCTTGCCCCGAAACCCGGTTGCTGGGATCGGGTTGCGCGAGCGCCGGCCACGGCCCGTGGGAGAGGATGATCTTGATCTCGGCGGCGGTGAAGACGGGCTTTGCGGCGAGGTCCTGCTCAGCCGCGCTGGTCCCTGCCAGCAATGCGCAGGCCGCGCCAACCGCGGCGCGTGCGACGTGGATTGCGATTCGTCTCATGCCTGCGCTCCCCTTGCAGGTCTTGATGCGCCATCATGTCCGAAAACAGCCCGATCCGGCAAGCCGGGCGACGCCACCGCCACGACTGGCGCCGTGGCATGATGCCCGCAGGTGCCGTCTACGACCGGACCCACACCACGGAGGAGCCATGAAGAATTTTCTGTTCGCATTCGCCGCGGCCGCATTTCTTCCCGTGGCGCTGATGGCTCAAGAGAAAATCAATCCCACCGACCCGCAGCCGACCTGCGCGATGTGCCCGGGCACGCTCATCCCGCTCGCCGAGCTCGAGGCCTATGCGAAGAAGGCGATCGCCGAGAAGCTGGTCGATCAGCAGGTGCGGGACATCGATATCGGCAAGGCCCACGTCGGCATCGGCATGGTCTACCGCGGCAAGCTCGACAAGCCCGCGCCGGACTCGGTCGCCGAACACGACCAGGTCAGCGAGGTCTACCACGTCATCTCGGGCTCCGCGACGCTCGTCCTCGGTCCGGACATCGTCAACCGCCAGCGGCGCCCCGCGACGCTGCGCACCGTCGTCGAGTTCAACGGGCCGGGGAACAACGGTTCGGACATCCGCAACGGCACCGCGCACCAGATCAAGGCGGGAGACGTCGTCGTCATACCGGCGGGAACGGGCCACTGGTTCACCAGGATCGACGATCACATCCGCTACCTGATGGTGCGCATCGATCCGGACAAGGTCACGCCCCTCAAGGGCGAGGCGCAGTCCAGGGATTACCTGTCGAAACCCGCGCCGAAGTGAGCTGCTAGGTCCACCAGTATTTCGCCAGCGTAGCAACGACTGCCGCCACGGCGGACAGAGCGGCCACCATCGTCCATCGTGCAGCAGTCTGCGCGCCGGCAGCTGCCGCTCTTGCCGCGCCGGCGGCGTCCTCCGCGGCCTTCAGAGCCCGCTCGGCGCGTTCGCGATCCTGGGACTCCCCTTCGCGCCGGCGGCGGTAATGCTGTTCCAGCAGCCATTCCCAGGCGAATGCCTTGCCGGTTCCGAAATGTCCGGACTCGAGCTTGGCGGTCACTACGAGCTCACCGAGCTTCTCGCACTCACGGCGGACGTCTTCGCGGCTATCGGTGATCAAAGCGGAAGTCCTGCGGCCATCGGCGAATCATAAACTACGCGGCTGCCGTATCAGGGCAACCGCCGGCCCTCAAGCGCCCGGGCTCTTTCGCACGGAGAGCGGCCGCCATCGTCCCGCGCGCGGCTACTCGGCCTTGATCCCGGCGGCTTTGGCGATCATGCGAAACCTGGCGATTTCGCTCCTGATGTGGGAGGCGAACCGCCCGGGCGAACCGGGCGCCACCTCCAGCCCCTGGGAGGCGAGCGTGGCCTTCACATCCGCTCTGCCCAGGACCTTGACGGTTTCGGCGTTCAGTCTAGCGATGATGGCGCTCGGGGTTCCCGCGGGCGCGAGCAATCCGAACCACGACGTGATTTCGAAACCCGGCAGCCCCGCTTCGGCCATCGTCGGCACCTCGGGCAGCAGGCTCGCGCGCCTGGTCGCGGTCACGGCGAGCGCCCTGACCTTCCCCCCTCTTATCTGCGATCCGATGTCCGCGACATTGGAAAACATCATCGACACCTCGCCGCCGAGAAGGCCCGCGATTCCCGGCCCCGAGCCCTTGTAGGGGATATGAAGGATATCGATGCGGGCGATCGACTTGAGCAGCTCTCCGCAGAAGTGGTGCGTGCTGCCGGTGCCCGCCGAAGCGTAGTTCATCTTTCCCGGTCTCGACTTCGCGAGAGCGATAAACTCCTTGACCGTGCTGACCGGCAACCTCGGATCGACCACCAGCACGTAAGGCACCGATGCGACGAACGAGATCGGCGCGAAATCCTTGATCGCATCGTAGGGCAGCTCCGCGTACACAGCGGGATTCGAGCCGTGCGTGGAATTGTTCGCCATGAACAACGTATAGCCGTCCGGCGCCGACCGCGCGGCAACCTCCGTGCCGAGCACCCCGCCCGCGCCCGGCCGTGCATCGATCACGATCGGCTGTCCCAGACTCAGCGAGAGCTGATTGGCGACCACGCGGCTGATCACGTCCGTCGCGCTGCCGGGTGCCTGCGCGATCACGATGCGTATCGGCTTGGTGGGCCAGGCCTGCGCGAGCGCCGGGTTCGGCGGGCCCGCCGCCGCCAGGACGAGTCCCGAAATCAAAATTCCAGTGAGTCGCTTCATGACGCCTCCGGCGTGCGCTGGCTCCGAATCATAAACCAGGCGGAGGCGACGGGGTCTACCGGCCGTACCTATTCGTCGTAGAACTCGCTCCCCGAGCGCTCGCCCATGAGCCCCAGCACCGCGACGATCAAGGCGTGTTGGGCGAGAGTCGTGGATGCGGCAAGGCTCCGCGCGCGGCCGCTCATCCTCGCCTGCAAATCGGAATAAACCTCCATCTGCGCGCGCATTTCCGCCGGGAGCTTCGCGAGCGATTGGTCCTGCTCGCCCGCGCTACGCTTCAACGGATAGACCCGGTCGAACTTCGGGTTGAGCTCGGGATCGCTTGCCGCCCGGTCGAGCACGCGCCACAGCGTAGTGAGGTCGACCACTTCGTTGAGCTCGTAGTGCACGTGGCGTTGGCGCGGATCGAGCTCGAACAACTTCAAGCGCGCCTGGTCGCGCTCCGCCGGCTCGATATAGGTTTTTTCGCCCAGCTCGTTCAGATGCCTCCACGCGTTGAGGTAGTCGGCGTCGAGCTTCACCGCGCGCTGGAAAAGACCCAGAGCGTCGCGGTAGCGGCCCTGCTCCCTGCGCAAATAGCCGAGCATGTAGTGCGCCTGGGGCTTCGACGGCACGCGCTTCACCAGATCGGTGAACACCTGTTCGGCGACGGTCTGCGCGTTGCCGTCTGCGAACACGCTTTCGCAGCCCAGGCAGTGGCTCTCGACGCGGCCGAAGCTGTCGGGCATCAGCTCGTAAGCGCGGCGGTAGTGCTTGAGCGCCTCTTCGTGCAAGCCCACCTTTCCCAACTGGACCGCCAGACGTGACTGGATGCAATAGGCGTCGGAAAACTGATCGAGGGCGGCCCGGTACCCCGCGAACGCGCGCTGGTACAGGCCGAGCCTGTGCAGCTCGTCGGCCTCCTCCGACATGCGGATCGCCTTCACCGCGCGCCGGTAGACCTCGGCGGATTTGGCGTCGCTCCTCGCCTCGAGAATGTCGGCGAGCACCGCATACGCGCGCATGCGGTCGTTCTTGCCTTCTTCACCGTCGGAGGGATCGATAGCGATGGCGCGTCGCGCGGCATTCTCAGCCTCGACGTTCCGTCCGGCCGCGCGCAGCACGACGGCCTTCCAGATCAAGGGACGCTCCTCGAACTGGTCGACCGCGTAGAGCCGGTCGAGCTCCATCGCGGCTTGCGCGGAATGCAGCTCGACGAATAGTCGGTAGGCGGGATCGTATCCGGGCATCTGATCGACCAGCGCACGCACCGCGGTCCTCGCCGCGGCCGCATTGCCGCTCGCGTTCAGCGCCCGCGCCGCCATCAGGCCGAGCGGCACGCCGAGCGAATCCTTCTCGGCGATGATTCCGAGCACATCGCGCGCGCCCCAGGTACCGACGTCGTCGAGCAAGCGCAGCACGTCCGACGATCGGCCCGCGGCGTCGTAGATGCCCGCGAGCTCTATCAGCGCGGCGCGCTTTGCGGGCTCGCCCATGAACGCGGCGAACTCGGCTCCCCCGAACTGCGCGCTTTCGCGCCCGATTTCGGCCAGGGAGTACTCTTGCGCTTCGGCGGCCCTGCCCTGGCGGCGCAGCTCCGCCAGCAGTTCGGTGAAGGCCTCGGTCGGCGAGCGATCGTAGCGATCGTCGGATTTCCGCGGCAAGGCGAGCGCCCGTCCCGCAAAAGCAAACCCGGCCTCCGAAATCTCGGGCTTCCTGAGCACCCTTCCGAGCGCCGCGAGCCGGATCGCCGCTGCGGCGCGGTCCGCCAGCTTTTCTTCCGCGGCGGTGGGAGGAGCCGAGAGCAGCTCGCGAAAGCCCGCGAGCGCCGCGTCGATCTTGTCGGCGCCCAGCAGGGCGTCGAGGCGCCTGCGCTGCAGCTCGACGCGCAGGTAGCGAGGCAGGGTCGGCCGCTTGAGAATCGCGTCTATCAGCACGATGGCGTCGTTGGAGCGCCCGACGTAGCCGGCCTGCTCCAGGTAGGCTCCCCAGGCCTGCAGTTCCGGTCTGCGTTCGAGCAATTTCGCGAGAAATTCGTACAGCGCCTGGTTTTTTCCGCCGCGCACGAGCGCGGCCATCGCTTCCTTCGGAACGTTCAGCCCGCCGCGGCTCCCCGCGGCGCGGACCATGGCGCGCTCGGCGTCTTCGTGGCGGCCCGCGATCACCATGTCGAGAAAGTAATAGGCATCGGCCTGCTGGCGCGTGTAGTCGAAGTCCCCGCCCTCCCCCTCGTCGGCGCGGCCCTTGGTCTCTGCCGCCGCAGGATCGAAGCGCTTCTGCATCGCCTCGTACAGCGATGCGGTGCCGACGCCGTCGATGAGCCCCCATTGGGGTTTGCGCAGAGTGGCGAGCTGGCTCAGCGCCAGCTTCCGGGCCAGCGCGCGCGTCGCCTCGCCCTCGGCGACGTGCAGGGAAACCGGCCTGCGCAAGGCTTGGCGCAGCAGCGCTTCGGCCTTTACCGAGCCGACCAGTCCCACCAGATCGGGCACCTCGACCGGGACGCCGTAACGCTGCAGGACTTGACCGCCGACGCTGGCCGAGAAGCTCTGCGCGATCTGCTCGCGCGAGCCGTACAGCTTGTAGACGATGGCGCGAGCGCGGTCGAGGGCGAAGCCCTTGCGCTCGCGCTGATCGGGGCTGCTGGCGTCGACGGCCCGCTCGAAGCCGGAAAGAGAGTGGAAGACGGCGGTCTTGTCGCCACTCAGGAACTCGGTGATGAGCTGCAGGCCCCTTGAAGCCGGATCGTCCGGCTTCTGTTTCGCGCGCGCGACCGCCTGTTGCCGCAGAGCCGGCCAGGCGGATGGCTGAGGCAGGGCGGCGAGCACCGAACTCAATCCCACCGGACGGCGCGTTTCCGCGTCCGTCGCGGAGTAGTCGGACCGGACGCGCGCCGGATCGAGCGCACGGGCCCGATCCCAAAGCGCCAGCCACTCCGTCGCCGCGCGCTCGGGCGACAACCCCGCGGATTTCCCTCGGAACGCCACGATGTCGGCCAGGAGCTTGGCCGGTTCGGAGGACCCCGCTTTCGCGGGCGTTGCGTTCTTGCCGATGCGCTCGAGCACGGTGTCGACCGGCTGCAGATCTGCCGGTCTGGCCGGGCCCGAGCCGAGCGCGGCAAGGGCCGTCGCCAAAGCGAAGCATCTTGTTCGAGGTGACATGGCTTTCCTCCGAGTTGTTCCGCGACGTTACGGTCGCGTGACAAGGTGGCGATCCAGGCAACGCGGAAAGTATCTTTGCAGGAGGCGGGCGTGTCAACGAAATATGCTCCTTCGTCGTCGCACTCACGAACCCCACCTGAAGTGCCATCCTCCGCGC
>WNGQ01022716.1_pt1 | contig 10830 bp, 18 predicted proteins | sample 5407661 | NCBI WGS metagenome assembly WNGQ01 (sample SAMN13153382, study PRJNA577476) | soil metagenome | isolation source: 60 cm soil or saprolite under Garry oak tree replicate 2 | place: USA:California | collected 2016-06-15
CTTTGTCGGCACGCTTGCTGCCCTTATCCGGCAGGATGGGAACCGTATCCACGGAAGACATGGTATTCCTCCATTTCGATAACTGTTTTCGGGGAGGATATCGTTTAGCCTCCGATACAGATTAGAGGAAGTGTTGCAGGAGATGGCTGTGCGCGCAAGTGGAAGCCGGTTGAAAACTCAGCCCCGCGCGTGCGTGTTTTGGCTTCGACTGCTCCGGGGGACCCAGGGAGTACAATCCGGGGCATGCGGCACATGACTACATCACCGGACAAAGGGCCAGTGGTGCTGGTCTATGGCTGTAGCGAGTGCAACTGGATATATCGCGCTCTGACCCCGGAAGAAGCGTCCTAGATGTCTTGGTACGCCCAAATCGACTTCGAGAAGCACGACTGCTCAGCCAATCAATTAACCCCGCCTCACAAAAAGCCAGCCTAGACGGTACGCGCGTGCGGATGCGCTGCGTTGCCTTCCTGATGAAATCCTCAGCGGCCTGCAAACGGTCGGTTCGGCCTACGAAACGTCAAGCCGCTTTCGGCAGGCAATATGAATCGCAAACCCGGTTCGCGATTTCCCAGGCGCTTGCCCGCTCACCGAGGCTGGGGATGATCACCAGCGCTAGATCGCGCACTATTTGTTCCGCGTAATCGAGTTTTTCCTGTAGATAAGCACCGTTACCAGTATTTCCTTCTCTCATCGCAAGCATTGGGGGAGGGCTCCTAAAAATTTTCTTCCGTCGAACGAAATAGATTCTGCTGCTTTTAGTTCGGCTGCACAATACGCCTGATACTTGATTACGCTTAGACATGTCGGTTACTGCACCAATGGCCAATACCAGGTCTCATTACCCTCGTGGAAATGGTCCGTCAGTGGCTGAAAGCCTTTTCACTCGGGCGTTTCGGGGGAACGGGTCCGCATCATGCGGCCTTCTGGCGCTTCCGCTCAACGACCGCTGGCTGGGCTTTGCGCTTCCGCTTCGGGTGTGCCTTCCTCCAGGAACGCAGTGAGCGCTCCTGATTCAGCTTCAGATGCAATTCGCAGTAGGTATATCCCTCAAACGCCAGTGCCGGGCACTGTGAGCAGATGATTGGGCCCGGTACCAGAATGGGCTCGGGACGTGGGAAGAGCGACATCTGCGTGTGCTTCGGATTCGCACGGGGATGGCAGCGCGCGAGTACCTCTCTAATCCGCTCTTGGCTGACTTTGGTGTAAAGCTCGGTAGTCGAAATATCGGCGTGCGAAAGGATCGTCTGGATGGTTCTGAGGTCCGCGCCGTGATTGACGTCCGCATCATCCTGCCCACTGACACCCGCGTGTCGATTTGCGAGAGCCGGGGGCATGGCCCAGCAGACTCAGTTCGCCCTGACCATCGCGATAATCACGGAATCAGGAACTCCCGAGGCTTTCAGCTTTTTGAGCGCTTCCCGCGAAGTCAGCAGGGCGGAGTATCATCTGTGGCATGGTGAAACCATTCATCCAGCCGATCAGGCATCGCCGTGGAAATCCCAACTGGGGAAGGCCGCTTCCGCCCATTCCAGCCGTTCCTACTGATCTCGAAGTACAAGTTCGACACTGGGGACTCACGAAGAAAACATGTACCAGTTCACTGGCGTTACGGAATTGGTGCGAGCGGAATAAGAACCGGTGCTATATACCGGAATGGCTGCTTGAGGAGTGGGGTGGAGCCCTACGTCAGTGGCGCGGCGTGATCTACCGATCAAACCAGCACCTATTGGCGAGTTGCGGAGTGCACCACGCAGCCCTAGAATGTTGCGCGCCAAATCGGCTTGGAAATGGAGGGGATATGAAAGCAAAAACGATTGTATTGACTCTGGCGTTGTGCTTTGTCGCAGCGGCAGTGTGCTTCGCCGACGACGCCTTTACGGGCACCTGGAAGCTGAACGAGGCCAAATCGAAGATGGCCCCTAACGCGCCGAAGAACAACACAGTTGTCTATGAGGCTGCGGGTGACAACGTGAAAATCACTGTGGATGACATCGGCAACGACGGCAAGCCGACGCACGATGAGTGGACGGGCAAGTTCGACGGCAAAGATTACGCGGTCACGGGCAATCCGAATTCAGACATGCGGTCGTACACGAAGATCGACGATCATACGCTGGGGTTCAACGTTAAGAAAGGCGGCAAGGTCACCACCAGCGGTCGCGTTGTCGTATCTGCTGACGGCAAGAGCCGCACCGTCACCACCAGCGGAACCGATGCGCAGGGCAAGAAGTTCAAAAGCACTGCGGTGTACGACAAGCAGTGAATTATTCCTGGTTTCGGAAAAACCAGCAGATCAGAATGCCCCCTTCCGCTCTTTTTCTATGGCGTTTGAATCGCCAGCGGACGGCGCAGAGCAAATGGCAAGGGAAGACTGCTCCCCCGGTGCACGAACTGGCGAAGGTTGGCTGCGTCCACCACTGTGCAGCGTGAGACCATCAGCGGGAAACATCCCAACGAGCGAATTTTCGCCTACGATCATCGAAACCTGGGATGCAAACCCCCGTTTCTATCTCTCCCCTGAAATTCGACTGCCCTGTTTGTGGTAGCACGTGGCAGGAAGAGATTTTCTTCACAGCCGGAACTATTGTGTTTAAGAAGCCGCCGTGTCCAAAGTGCGGCAAGAACGGAAAGTCAGATCGTTCAATAGCGGCATGATTTCACGAGTGGTGCAAGCGCGTAAAAACGATGATGCCGGGAATCACTCGTTCTGAGCCTCCCGATGTTCTATTGGGGACTGACGCGGAGATAATAATTGCTCCCGAGCAGTAGACTTTCTCAATGTCAGTTCACTGCGAAGTCGTTGAAGTGAGGAATTCTGCTGATGCAGTCGGCCTTGCCTGCCTGAGAACCGCCAGCAAGCAGTGTTCGGACTGCGGGGCTGAGTTGTGTGAGTCTCACGCGGAGAACTGCGGTATGTGCCGCGCCGTGTTCTGCCCGCCTTGTTTGTCGTTGCATCAGGAGCAGCACCCGAAAGCTGCCTCAGCGGATCGCGAACAACATCGGGAGCGAAAGAGCGCCTAGCAGGAGTTCCCTCTAGAAGGAAAAATAACAACCAGGGGCGACACAACGCCAGTGCAGCGGCTTGGTTGACAATCCCAAAGGAAACGAGATACGTCTTGCTCATCACCTCCGCTTGAATCAGCAAACCTCTGGTGTTAATGTGACGGCAAGTCTGGGAGGAGGATAGGGCGATGGAACGACCGACCCGAGCGCCTGCTCAGATCTCAAGGGCCGCGAAGTAGGCATCAGATCCGCCGAACCCCACGACATCCTCGCTCCCGCCTGCGGGGAGAAGCCTGAAATCCCAAAACAGAACTTGGGGGCCATCACCGCTTTCCAAAGGCTCAATGGTCGCTCGTTTCCAAGAATTGGAGGATGAAACTTATGTGTTGGTTCTCGGCTGAGCATGTAAACAAGATAGAAGATGCCAAGGCTGGACAGCGCCTTGGAATCAAGAAAATGCACTGGGACCGGAACTGGGCAGTTGGGGAAACCGAGCTTGAAGCCTCGCGCCCTTGTCCGGTTTGCCTGATCGACCAGACCAGGGTCCTGTTTCGGTTCTCAGAAAGTCAGCAAGCGTCGCTTCACTTCGGCTCCGACACCGAGGCGGTTTTTAGAATGTTAAGACATCCAAAGCGGGACATATTTGAGTTCGCAGACGGCAAACAAATTACATTGGACGATCTGCCTGCTGGGCTGATCTTTGACGTGCTCGCCGTCCCGGGCTCGGAACAGCTCTCGGGCGTCCTGAACATGGAACCGGGTGTGCACGACGAGGAAAAGACGGAGAAAGAACCCCTCCTTGCTTGATTGCTGGCACATTTCTAGATGCCGTGATCTCTGCTGTGAGGATGATGCAGAGGGATGATGCAGAGGATTGATAACGGATAAAAAGCCCCGTCGCTCGGGGAGTTTCAAGCTTGGAGAAAGGGACGGGGCTTTTCCTTCGCGTTAGGTGAGGCGGATTGTAAGCCCTGCCTGCCCTGTGCAAAAACTCGTCCCTGTTGTGCAAATCCGCAGTGGGGAACAGCGGCCCGCAATCAACGGCCTGGTGAACTCTGACGGGCGGCTGCTGGCATGGTACGCTTGCCCCGGACCACCCGCTCGGTCTGCCGGGAATTGCTATGAGATCGCTCACCTGGGTGTCGGATCAACACCTGACCGGCTAGGCCTGCTCCGAGTGCGGCTGGACGTTTCCTCTTCCTCCGCTTCTTAGCGATGCTGAGGCAAAGAAGGCTTACGACAGACTCGCCTCGGCCAAGTTCCAAAAGCATGACTGTGCTACGCACCGCCAGAGTGCGGCGTCTCTTGATCCCAGCAGCTTTACAGCACGCGCTCGAAGCTTGATTATGCGCGGCTTCAAGCCCAAAGATGCCGCCGAGATCACTATGCAGGAGATTATCTTCGAGTTTCGCGATGATCCCGACATCGCCAGGAGGGTGCAGATTGAAGCGAAAGACTTCCTCCAGCGAGTGAAAGAAGGTTTGATCTGAGGCTGTCCCCGATGGCGCTTACTCCGCTTTAGATCGTCCACCTTGCCATCGTCTCCAAGGCAAAAGCAATCGCGGAGCGTTCTTTCGCGGTGAGAGGTTCGGGTTCTCGATACCGGCGGGCGATTGCGTGAATGGCAGCTTGCGCCCGTTCACTGATTTGAGAACGGTTAGGGTCGAGGAGGAGTTCCATGAACAATTCCTGCCATGGGAAGGGCACCTTGCTAGGAGGCAAATTCTAGGAATCAGGCCAAGTTATAAGATGCCTGTGATCGGGGGGCGTGCTTGGATCGGCCCGCAGGGGGACGCCGCTATTTCTGAGCCGCTCTCCATTTGCGCCAACGAACCTTAGTTGCCTTTCTGATATTTGCTAACCCTGCTGCTGACATGCGGCGGCGCTTGGGAGCTATTGAGACAACCTTCTGCTGGCCTTTCACCTTAGCCCACCTCGCTCTTTGCGCGGCTCCGATCTTCGCTCGTGCAGCGGCGCTCATCGTCCGGCGTCCTCGTGTTGCCCCTGTGCTGTTCAATCCGCTCAGTGCTCTAATCGCGGTATCCAATGCGTTCACGTGCTGGGCTGCCTTGTCGCGTTCAGCCTTCAACAGCAAGATTATGTCCATATGTTCCTCTCCGGGCGAGGATTGTACAGTAGATCACCGATTCAGGCCGCCCTCCTCTGAATCAATGTAACAAGCGTTCGCAAAGCATCGTCAATCTCATCGCGCTCCTCCGCGCTGAGAGTGCGGCCTTTTTGTATCAGGTATTGACGAATCGCCTGATGTGCGGCTTCTACACGCTCAGGAAGTTTTTTGAGATCAAATTCGACCAGGAAGTTTTTTGAGATCAAATTCGACCATAGCAGCGTCGTACAAATCCTGCCATGTGGGATTGGACATAGTGGCCTCCCTTGCCGGGGTGCAAGGAAGCGAGGGGAATTCCAAGGATACTGCGCCTCGGCGGTAGCCACTCTAGCACAAGTAGCAATCCTTGCCTTTCATAAAGTATTTTCCTGACTCCGGTGTTTTCCTGGCGCTTAATCACATTGAGCTCAGCCGATGCAGGGCAAGTAAATCCACTTAGCCGTCGGGCTTCTCCTAGCGCTGCTGAAGAAAGCAGTAGCCCGATATAGCAACGCCAACGAGCGGAGTGCCCGATTTTGCAAACGCACTTCTTGCTACCTTACCTCGGCAGAGCACTCTCCTGTACGGCTGACCCGTGATTTCCTGTGGCATCTCCAAAATCATTTCTAGGCTTGTACCCTCAGGGATAGATGGGTGACATTCCAGAAGCAGGCCCGATGCGCTGATGTTTAGGAGGATCGCCAAGTGATATTGAGAGTGATTGACTTGGCGATAGAAGATCGGTTTGCGCACCGTGAAGCGTTGGGTACGTGGAGTCCGTGCAGAAGGCTGGGGCGCAAGTGTTCGAGATTGTCCAGATGCCGTGATTTTCTCAGCCCGAGCCAGCGTCTCCCAGTCATACACATACTGATCACCACAGCGAATAATGGCCGCCATCTGAACGACGTTGCGGTCAAGAAAACTGATGGGAGCAGGGTTGGTTGAATATCGAACTAAACAGGCTTGGCATAAGCCGCAACCAACATTTTAGGCGGTCGGCCGAGACTCGCTTTAGATCTCAAAGGTAACCCGTGGTAATCACATCAAGAGGCCCGGATCCATAGCAATCGTCCCCAGCCCTCCTGAGTTTCCCAAAGAACGCGGCGTCGCCTGCTGCATCCAACTGCAAAGCGAAAAACAGCACATGGTTCAAGATTTTGAATCGAAAATATTCACAGAAGGACGGCAGACAGGAAATGTTTGAACGTGAGCGGCATCAGGAACCTGTTGCAGGATGGCATGCGTGTGCATTAGCCTGTGCGGAATTGGAATCGTAAACTCCTATGCCAAAAAACTGCGAAGTTGTTGAAATGCGAAATTCAGCAGATGTGGTCGGCTATTCCTGTTCAAGAACGGCTAATGCAGAATGCTCTGATTGTGGAACTGAGTTGTGCGAATCGCAGACGGAAACATGCGGCATCTGTCACAGCGTATTCTGTCCTTCCTGCTTATCCTTCCATTCGGTGCAGCACTCCAAAGCTGCGTCAGCAGATCACGGGCAAGTTCGGGAACGAAACAGAGCTTAAAACTGCCGTATTGTGGCTTCGTGAATTTAGGGCTTTTTCCAGTCCGTGAGGGTCATAAGCTCATCCAGAATTTCCTGCAATCGTTGGAGCCGCCGTTCGTGGTCGGCGGCTGCCCCTCCATCTCTCCTGTGCATATGCGTGCGGTTCGCTTCACTAATCTCGGCTATTTCTTCCCGAAGTTTCTTGATGCGCTCTGACACTAACCTCGGCATAAACACAGCCTGATGAATCCGGGTTCTTCGTGTCCGTGAAGAATCTTGCAAATAGGCACTTTTCCCACCCCGCGTCACGGCGAGCCTGTTGCGGGCTGGCATTCTTGCGTGCCGACAAAGAGTGGGCAAAAGGACTTCGCGGGCTTCTTGCCTCCAGGACCGAACTCGACTACATCGTAGACATGAACCCGTTCGGGCAGTTGTTTTTCAACGCCATGAACTCGCCGTGCGTGACTGCCGCAGTGAACACACAGGCTGAGGCCGAGGGTAACTGCCTGTGCGTCATGTCCGAAACTCCCAGTACCTTCGGGGAGCTGAACACCCAGCAGCGCCGCGAAAGGGTTATCCAGACCGCTAGAAATGTTCTGGAGAAGCTCACAAAGAAGAAGAATGCGAAAGTGCTCTTTGCATCCGGCGCGAGGGTTTCCCGGCAGGCCCTGCGCGACACCGCAGATGACCGTTGGGATCTTAGTGGTGGGGCAGGAAGGGAAGAGTTTTTAGAGAATTGGTTCACCGCCGCCGAGCTACTAGAAATGCGGCAGGGGTAACGCCGGGCGGTTGCCTCGATGTCTTCTTGATGGATGCGAAGAAAGCGAAGATGCTCCGCACGCCAGATCCTGCGCCACGACCCCGGACAACAAATTCTCGTTTTGACCATTACCCTCGGACGTGAGTGAAGCAGACGGGAAAGCCCGTGATCCGCAGCGGACTGCTGCACTTCGAAATCCACCAGATATAGACGGCCCGCTACGTGGCATTGGCTAAGGAAGACTCACTTACGTCTGTGGCTCATTCGACCTACAATGTGTCCAGTGAAGACAGAGAAACCGAATTGGAAGAAAATTGCTCGTCGGGCCGCCCAGGAGCGAGATCCCGACAAGCTTCTTGCCATAATTGAAGAACTCAATGCCGCTCTAGAAGCGCGCGCGAATGAGCGGCGGGCCAGGCTCTCCGCCCCACCCGGGCACAGGATTGGGAAGCGCCTCTTGTTCGTGGACGACGAACCCAACATCCGTCTTACCTTGCCGCCGGTTCTAGAGCAACACGGGTTCCAGGTGCAGGTTGCGGCTACCTTGTCCGAAGCACTCGCCGCCATCCGCAGCCACACATTCGATGTTGTGCTCTCTGATCTAAACATTAATGCGGAGGGCGATGGATTCACCGTGATATATACAGCGCATGAGGCGAACCCAGCTTGCGTAACGATTCTGCTAACCGGGTATCCTGCCTTTGAAACGGCCCTCCAGGCCATCCACACGGAGGTAGACGACTACTTTGTGAAGCCCGTGGATATTCCGTCGCTCCTCAGCACCATCGAACGGAAGCTGCTCGCGCGTGCGTCGTTGGAGTCGCTTCGGGAATCTCACGATCTCTGAGTTGTATCCGCAAGGGTTATGGGATTGCTAAACCTCCGCGCGATCCCGGAAAAATGTACATTTGTCCATACAACTTTTGGACTTTGCCTGGCACTGGCAGCGGGCAGGCGTCGAAGGGTGGACGCTAGACAAAAAGAGTGAGTTGTCGACGTGGTGCGAAAGGGGAGCCTACTGCGTGCCGGCTGGAATGCCACCGAACGCTTGCCCCATTCGTCTCGTTGAGCGGCGGCATCGTGCAGATTTGCAATCCTTACTGTCCTGTTCAATATGAAGTTGCAGTAGGACTAAGGCCTGCAAGGCTTGCTGTCCACAGATCATGGCGTTCCTGCGTATGCGAGTCATGGTCGAGATTGAAGTCGCCGCGGTAACCGGGCTACCTTGACCGAAGATTTTTTGGTTGTGGCAGATAACAAGAGCGATCTCCAAGAAACTCCTCCAACACCTCTGCCGCCAAGCTGAAGCCGCTCAAGCTCGCCTCCCTTGAGACCACCGATTTCGAGACGCTGAACGCCTATGAAGGAAGCTGGATGTCGCGCTACTGTCGGCTACGAATCTGGCGACCCGCAGATCCTGAAAAACATCAAGAAAGGCGCCAGTATTGAGCGAATCCTTCTTGCCCAATCGCCAGAGAACAGCCCACAATTACAGTTACCGATAGGAGAAACGCCGTGAAAAACCTCTTTGTGGGAAACCTGGGTCCTGAGGTGACGCACGAGGAGCTTCGGCGGCTGTTCGAAGCCTACGGACAGGTGGTGCAGGTTCATATGATTGTGGATCGTGACACTGGGCTGCCGCGCGGGTTTGCATTCGTGGAAATGACAAACGACGCTGAGGCGGAGAAAGCAATCAAAGCTCTGAATGGCAGCATGCTGAGAGATCGTACCCTGGATGTGAATTACGCTCGACCCAGACCAGAACGCCCAGCAGCTTAGGTGTGCGCGAACCGCGAGTCCACGGACTTCGTGACCGTGGGCGAATGTCTCTGACCCTGAGCCGGAATCCAGGGCCTTCCCGGCCAAATTGTGGACAATCATTTTCTTTGTCCATAGATCGGCGGCAGGCTTGTGTGGTGCCGTAATCCAGGACGAAGCCAAGCCGGAGCGTAGCTCCGTCCGACATGAGGCCGGAATGCCATGGCACGAATCTGCAGCCGTCGCAACTTGGGGAGCACAACCGCGAAAGCTGTCGAGCGATCACCCGTCAGAAATGGTCTCGATGTGTTCGTTCAAGCTCGGCGCGGAATTTACATTCCCTCTGTGCCGGTAGCGGGCTTTTTTACTTCTGGGGAGAAGCGTTCTTTCACTTTGTCGCCGAAGTCTTGAACTTTCCCGGCTATCGAACTACGGGTTTCTTCTCCCTTTGATGGTGCGAGCAATATTCCCACCCCTATTCCAAGACCGATTCCAGCGGCAAAGCTAATCGCGTTGCGCACTGTCTGGTCCTCCTGCCTTCGAATGGCGCGGCCGGCTCGCTCGGAGTCCTCAAGAAAATCGAGGCCGATCTTAAGTAGAGACTTGAGAAATTTGTTCACAATACCTCCAACTTGAAACCTAGTTTATCTCCAATTGGTGTGGCGTCGGCAAGTGAAATCCGGGGGCTGCGATGCGCACTGAGGTCGGCTTCGTTAGCCTAGGTACTGAAGCCCATCAGCGGGAAGAGACTTTGGTGCTATGACGGTTACTGCCCAACCGCTCCAGCTTCTCCATGAGACCTACGCTTTCTACCTGCGGACTGAAGTCCTCCACGTTATTGCTGGGCATCACCCCACGAGACTCCAACTTCCAGGTCGCCTGTGGACGGCTATGACATGGGCAAATGCAACCGGGCACGCTGCAATCGGGATGTCGCTGGTTGGTTGGCGACGTATCTGCGCAAAAGGCAGAAAGCAACGGCGGCCACACACCTCGCGGATATCCTGGACAGGCGCTCCCAGTTGGGCCTGGTGAATTGTCTGGCATGTGCCGGGTGACGGACATATGAATTCATTCATCGGACCTGTCTGTTCAAGAACGCTCACATTCTGGCGATTGCAAAACAACCCGAACAAGTCGCAGCGCATTGCACTCAGGATCAAAAAATCGCCCCGCACCGCAGGGGAGGGACCACCCGTGTTGCGCCAAAGCACGAGGGGGTGCGGAGCCTAGCCGTTAACGTTCGGTGTATTAATTATATCGCCAACAGACCAGGGGAAGTCAAGATTGCCTCAGCTCAGCTCCTTAACGACTTGAGCGCAAGCCAGCCCAGATAGAGGAAATCGCAAACCACTCCCGCGAAAACCCGTGAGCCCGATTAAATCCGGCAGCTTTGCTAAGGGAACAAGACCTGTGGGAAACTATCCGCGTGTCAGAAAAACGAACAAAAACCGATAAAGCGCAGCGGCAGGCAGACCAATTGGAAAAGAAGGCATCTCGCCGTCCTGCGCAGACTCGCAAAAAGAAACCGACCCGCGAGGACTTCAGCCAACCCGCTTTGGGTCGTAGCGGTTCTTGATTTCCTTTGACGTGCTTGAATTGCTCACGAGGTCGCGCACTTTGAACTTAAACTGTGCGGCTGTCAATTCAGGCAAGAATGAAAAGCCCCCGGATGGAGGTGAGGGGCAACCG
>WNGQ01007043.1_pt1 | contig 10829 bp, 5 predicted proteins | sample 5407661 | NCBI WGS metagenome assembly WNGQ01 (sample SAMN13153382, study PRJNA577476) | soil metagenome | isolation source: 60 cm soil or saprolite under Garry oak tree replicate 2 | place: USA:California | collected 2016-06-15
CCGTGAATGCTGCTCCAGTGGCCCCAGCGATTACCACGCAGCCCGCGAACCAGACGGTGACGGCGGGGCAGACGGCGACGTTCACGGTAACAGCAACAGGTACGGCGCCGCTGAGCTACCAGTGGCAGAAGAACGGGGCGAACATTTCCGGCGCCACGTCTTCAAGCTACACCACGCCAGCGACCACGACGGCGGACAGCGGTTCCACTTTCCGAGTCGTCGTGACCAACACTGCAGGGACGGCGACGAGCAACGCAGCGACGCTGACGGTGAATGCTCCAGCCATTCAAGTAAGCCCGATCAACTTCGGGAACGTGGTGGTTGGCACCAATGTGTCCCAGGCCCTGATCATTTCCAATACGGGCACAGCAACATTGACCATTACGCAACTGACGGTAACTGGCGCAACCTTCAGCGCTAGCGGTTACACGCTGCCGCTGAGCGTCAACGCCGGGCAGCAAACAACGATCACCGTGGCTTTCCTGCCGACTGCGGTAGGGACGGTGCCGGGAAGCGTTTCCATCGTGAGCAATGCCCCGACATCACCTACTTCGGTGGGCCTCAGCGGCTCCGGCATAGCAGCAACCTTCACGCTCGGCATCAGCCCGACAAGTCTGAGTTTCGGGAATGTGAACGTGGGCAGCAGCAGTTCGCAGAACGTCATGGTGACGAACACTGGAAACTCAAACGTGACTATTTCCGGTTTCACCACAACGGGCGCAGGGTTCAGCGCGAGCGGCGTGGGTGCCAATACCGTTCTAACGCCAAGCCAATCGTCTACCCTCAGCGTCTCGTTTGCCCCCGCAGCAGCGGGCAGTGTGGTGGGTAGCGTCTCGGTGCTAAGCAATGCCACAAACTCCCCGAGCATTGCGACTCTCAGCGGCTCTGGTGTGGCGTCAACCAGCCTTTTGCCTACGTGCGGAAAGCTAAACGACACCAACGTCTACTTGCCGCCCAACTACGATACTTTCACTCCTCCGGCAAAAGGCCAAAGCTATACGGATCCAGTCTTTGGCTGCAAGACCACGCGCGTCACCGATGCTGTTGCGACGGGCTGGGTAAGCGCAAATCATTTCTATAGCTTGGAGACTCCGTTCAACGCCGATGACACGTATCTTTTCGTGCTGAACGGCTTTAGTGGCGGCTCACCTACGATTGTAGATTTGAGCGGAAACACGGTTGTTCCCACCTCGAACATGCCTGGTTTTAATTCTGCAGTTGGATTGGTTTGGGACCTCACGAATCCAAAGGTTTTCTATTACACCAATGGGCAGCAATTGATTAAGGGGACCATTGGCGGAACGCCCCCGAACGCCACGGTGGCTTCGACCCCCCTGGCGACTTTTTCGCAATACTCGAGCGTGGTTATCCCCGACGATATTGATCTCTCCAGCGACGGCCTCCATTTGTGGCTGGCAGACTGCTATCAGAATTGTACGGGTTCCATTTTTCTCGTGACCCTGAATGCGGGCAACGGCGCTGCAACGAGTGCCTCGCAAAGTACAGTCTTATCTGGCATCACGCATCATGGAATGACGATTGTCCCCAACAACGGTGTTTTCATTGATGGATTACTGTACAACTCCAATGGAAGCCTTTGGAACGGAACCGGGACGCCGGCAGGGGGTACTAGCGCCCACGTCGACTTTGGCTTGGATAGTTTAGGTAACGTGGTGGGAGCGTCGATCTGGGGCCAAGGAACGACGAGCAACGGCTGCGCCAGCAACTACGGTTGGAGTTTGCTCGACCTCACGACCAACGCGCTGCCGCTCTGCCTTAACGACGGCATCCAAAACGTAGGAAACTCCAGCCACGTTAGCATGCGGGACACGCAGTCGAAACACTGGATCGCCCATTCCGTGGACGACAGCGGAAGCTGCCCAAGTTCTTCCTATTGGTGCTACAACAATCCGACAAACATGTCTGGGTGGGGACTCTACACCGGGGAAATCATCATCTGGGACGGACTGGGCAACAGCGTGCGCCTGGCGCATCATCGCAGCCGCACGGACGAGACCTATTGGGCACAAACCAGGGCGGCGATAAGCCGGGATGGAAGATACATCGCGTTCGACAGCAACTTCAACCAGACTGGGAACGGGGCCAATTATACGGACGTTTATGTGATCGGTCCCCTGTATTAGCCTGATCGGACAGGTAGACGGGCATCGCGAGGCCATAGAGTGGGAGTTGAGGGCGAAAGCGAAGCAATTTGCCGAAGTGCTATCGCCAGTAATTGGCCGTATTCACCAGCAAGATGGGGCTTCTCAGCCCCGCGTTGCGTGACAGACATACACTTCGGGATATGTGCTCCCAGAGAGCCCATCAAGCCTCTTTAGAATCACGGGGCGTGCGATTCCTGTTTGAGACAGGTGGGGCGGGAGCTCTGGCTTAATCAGTGGAGAGCGGAACGGGAGGATTGCTTTGCGGCGGGCACGCGGGACCGCACGCTGTCAGGCCAGGTAATATTTTTATTCAGCTCGTAATTGAAACAAACGCCCAACGCAACGGCAATGAATTGACAAAACAGCCGAGGCAGAGAAGCAAGTACGTGGGTGCCATTTTGCAAGATGGCCAGCTGCGTCAGACTCCATGTCAAGACTGCGTAGGCGGCAGTAGTAACACCCAGTCCGACGGCCGACATACCCAGGTAGGAAAGATAGCCCTTCAATACACGCGAACCTCGATGGGTGCGGTCAGCAAAGGACCAGATGTTGTTGAGCGCGTAATTGTGAATATTAGCGAAGACGCTCGCGAGCCCGGAAGCCTCCCAGTCAGGGCAGCGAGTCGAGTGGAGCAACAGTGCCAATGTACCCAGGTTGATGATTACGCCGATGCTTCCTACAGCAGTAAATTTCAAAAACCTGTCTGACGCGAGGCGGCTCGCCTTTGACAGCCGCCACAACTGCGTCAAGTACTGAAAAACGATTTTGCCAGAGAGTTTTGATTCACCAAATTTTCTGGAACCGAACGTATAGGGAACTTCCTTGACGGCGGATGGTTGAAGCTTGGCGAGGACTTCCAAGAGAATCTTGAATCCCTTGCCATTCAGTTCCGTCCGGATGCGTGCAAAATCCTTGCGCCACATCAGAAAATACCCCGACATTGGATCTTTCAGTCTAATCCCCAAGAAAAGTTGCGCCATCTTGGTGGCGGTCCAAGATCCGAAGCGGCGTTGCCATTTCCAACCAGTGGTACCACCGCCATGAGTGTAACGACTGCCCACCACTGCATCCGAACCCCCGCAAAGCTCCGCAAGCATCTTCGGGAGGATCCGAGGATCATGTTGCAAATCGGCATCGATGCAAGCCACCGCCTCACCTTGAGCTGAAGAGAATCCCTCGATCACCGCAGATCCTAATCCCGGATCGCACATGCGGCGCAGGACGCGTACTCGCGGATTGGTCAAAGATATTCGCTCAGCGACGGACCAAGTCAGGTCGGGAGAGTTATCGTCTACGATTAAAATCTCGTAATCGATGTGGCTTAATGCTTGCCCAAGCTGTTCAACGAGTCGAGGAATATTCTCGGCCTCATTGAAAGTCGGCGATATGACGCTCAGCTTCATAATCACACTCCATCAGAGAAATAGGTTTGTTATAGAAAGCGTTCTCAAAGGGGAGAAATTCGGCCTGATCTTCCTTTGCTAAAACGGTGGGTTACTTCAGCAGAATCTAAGGCTCAGAAACCGGCCTCTAGTCAGCCGGCTAACTCCCGCCGACCTTGATTTGCAACGGCATTAATTCTTGCGCGATCTGGCCGCCCATGTCGCGGGACATCGAAAGATCATCACTTGGCTGTTCTCGGCTGCCAGTTGGAGCCATTGCGGCCGCTGGCCTGCGATCAGGGCCCGGAGAAAAGGTGACTCCTGCTGCACTGGCTCGATCATGGGGTCTATGCGTGGATAGAGAATTAGAAAACCGGCGTCGTATTGCTGCATGAGAGTCCGCAGTTCCTCTTCGCCCCAACGTTGGTCGCTGAAGTTGGAACCCACAAGGCTGACTACCTTGCGCTTTAGAGCATAGGCCGTGGCTTGGCCATTGGTCGCGACTACGGTGGCGCCGAGCGGCACGTTCGCATCGAACCAGGAGCGTAGGGTTCCACCCGTTCCAGACGGCAGAGCGAAGCTCGCTGCCACGATCCGGTCCGGTGAGATCGAGCGATGAGCCATGGTGTTTTCCAAGTTGATGCCCCAATACGACCCGACGATAATGGCAGCGCACGCCGTCCATGCTAGTGGCGTCGAGCGAGCCCTAGTCGAAGCTTGGACTCTGGTCAAAACGACGCCGGACAGAAGGAGATAAACCGGCAGCAAGGGATAGAACATCCGACTCCCAAAAGAAATCACACTGAACATGCCCAGGTAAAGCATCCCTGCGTTATAAACTGCCACATAAACCAGCAGAAGCCCGGCGTGCGGGAATGCGCTGCCAAGGGCTGTATGGATGCCCGAACTGCTGCGCACTCGCGCTACGTTTACGAATAGGAGTACTGATAAAAGTATGAGGCCGACGCACAGCGTCACCTGCAAGGCACCCAACCGCGTCGGGACGCCTTCCCCGAAAAACAGATGGTATGTCGAGACGCCGAACTGTTTCAGAACAGCCGCCAGTGGGTGGGCCACCGCTTTTGTGTTTCCGCCTTTCCAAGAGCCCGTCAGAATCACATTTCGGAGCAGCAAAGAACTGATTAGAGCAGCCGGCAACACCAGGCAGGCGGCGGCAGTCACAGCCCGATGATCGCGTCGGCGAAATGCTTGCCAAGCCAGATATGCTCCAACCGCTATGAACAGAAATAAGCCGGCGTAGCGCACCCAGCACGCGCAGCCCACGAGCAGGTTGCCCGCGACAGCAGCGGGTGTACCTGCAATTGCTCGTTCGTGCAGCAGCAGGCACACTAGTACGGCGAGCGCGAGCGCCGTGAATAACGATTCTGTTGCCACCGCGGTCGCGTAGAGGCCCGCTGCAAAGCTTCCGAGCAGCAGAACAAGCGCGATTCGTGTGGCCATGAGGCTCAGTTCGAGCATGGCTGCCGCGCAAGCGATCAGCGGAACGAGCAAGATCAACGAAGCCGCGGACAGGAGGAGTCCGGCTGTCTCACTGGCTAAGCCCGTTCGGGAGATCGCCGCGATTACCAACGAATAGCCGGGAGGAAACGTCGTTAGGGGTGCGGGAGCACGTCCGTGGGCGCGCTCGGTATCGAAGTGCACGATCGAGGTGGTGAGCCCGTGCCCCTGATCGATATTTTCCGCCTCGCTCAGATATTGATAGCTGTCGTCGCTCAGTCCAGGCCCTCCGGCGTGGTACAAGATTCCTGCCAGCACGGCGATGTAAAGCAGGCACCAAAGCGCAATTTCCGTGAAGCTTAGGGAGCTGTAGGACGGCCCGGCTGCAGATGGCGCATTTTGTAGGAGCCGCCGAGCAGGCATAGCTTCGCGTGGACCTGAGCCGGTTGCCTTGCCGGGATCCCTTATGCAGCTAGAAGCTGAATTTCCGATTTCGAGTGTAATTCTGCGAGAAATCATACATTCACATCAGCATCGGCGCAGTTAGGCCATCGCGTTACGCTCGCCCTACGATTTCATTCATTGGTCGCTCTTTTCCCAAGTCGGACCCGATCGCCTCGAGAGACCAAAGCTGTAAAGAGCAGCGTGATTGGAGGTACTCCTAAGCGGCTCGTGCCAATGTCACTGAATCTGGATGATGTAAGCGTCGGTGTACCCATTACCACCAGCAGAATTCGTGCTGCCCATGTCGCTATCAAACATTACGTACTTCCCGCTACGGCTGATAGAAGCGTGGGGTTGCCTCCAAAACTGATTCAGGTAGGCCGGGTGAGAGCGATGGTGCGCGAGCCGATAAACACTGGCCGGATTGTTGTTGGCATCGACTCTGGCGACCACGACTTCGCCTGCCCATTGCGGCCAAACAGTCCGCCAATCAGATTCGGGTGGAATGTTGTAGATATTCGGGTAATTCGGATCATGGAATGAGGACCATACCGCCCAGGGCTGCTTGGGCCCACCTTGATAATTGGTGTGACCGTCCCTCCAATTTTTGTCGAACCAGCAGTTAAATGACGCGGTTGTTGTCCAGTTTTTCTCGACGTCCGATCCGCCGTGATTGGCGCAGGGATCGGCCGTATCAGCATCGCGGTCGACCAGGGCCACATCATTGCCGGCCAAGTCCAAGCCGAAGTCGGTGTGCGTCTCGTTGATTTGGAACTGGTAGGCATTCGTGCCATCCCAAATAACATCGTGGTTGTAGTTCGTGCTGGTGAGACCCACCTTGATGCTGTTTTTCCCGGTGATCTGGAAGGCGTGCATGTTGGTAACAGAGCTTGGATGCCATACGGCCGTTCCGCTGCCCGAGGGCTGATAGTCAACGGAGTTGGTTGAGAGCTTCCAGACAAAGTAGTAATCGAAAACGGAGGATCCTGGTTTCATGCCTGCCAACGCGACGTGATCCCCATCGAATGAGATGGGACTGCCTCCTGTCTCTGTGTTTTCGATGGAGGTGTACCCGTCGAGCGCAAAGTCGTGCCAGATCCGACTGCTCACTGTGCAGTTATGCGCGGAGGCACAACGCGTGGTGTAGTTGATGGTGGCCTGAAGGAGCCGGGTGCCCGAAGTGTTCCAATATACGTAGGGATTGCTTGCATCCCACTGCACGTTCTTGTCGCCTACCATGTTAGCTGGTGGAACTACGATGCTGCCATTCATGTCGGCCATGTACCAGCCCGGCCCATTCTCCACAAAGAGGGATACCAAGGTGTCGTTGGCATTGAAAGGGGAGAGAAGCGAGTAACCGTGATGCACTCCGGTGTTCGCACCAAAATCGTTGACAGCGTCAGACACTCGCCTTACCGTGCAGCCGAAGTCGGGATCGACGTAGGTCCCACCTTTTGGCGGAGGCGTGAAACTGGTGTAGTCGCTCGGCGGATGAACTTGCCCGTCATTGGGGCGCCCGCACACGAGAGCGCCAATTCCCGCGAGAGAGGGTGGCGCGCTGACGGTTGTCCCTGTGCAGCCGAGCTGGCGGATGACCAGCATGAAGAAGGACACTAGGACCGCCAGGCAGAGAGCTACACGCGTCGAGGTTGGTGAGTTCAATAATCTGATCAACAGAGATACCCTCCCGAATAGCCCCGGTACTCACTTAGGGAAGCCGCTGGCACCAGAACGGTTTCTACTTATAGCTGAGATCAATGACATCGCGGAAGCAGTCAGCGGATTCCGGATGCGTTGGACCAGAGAGTGCAGGCAATCACACCCCATTCGCGCTCAACATCGCCGATTAAGGCTGTGCAGTAGTGGCGCTTAAGCCCATGGCGGGCAATGCCTCACCATCGGCGCAACTATCAGCTCCAGAAGGAATGTGCGTGAACTTCTTGCGTTTCAAGCGCAAGAATGGGCTCTCCAACCATCGAAAGGAAACCATGGCCAGCGAGAACGTGATCGCCAGTGAACAGAGCCAAGAAAGCGTCCAGCTGTGCGCATGATGGTACCGGGTAAGAAGATAGTGCGAGAGTTGGAGGCCCAGAAAGTGGTATGCGTAGAGACCATATGAAATCTTGCCCAAATACACGAGCCAGGAATATTTGAGGAAGGAAAAGCCGTCGTCAGCAGCCCCCAATACCGAGAGGAAGATGGCAGCGCCTCCGAGCGACATCAGCGGATATCCAATCATGCCTCCTAGCAAGGTCGGTACAGGATCGAGCAAGCCGCAACGCAGGCCGACAATGAGCCATGCAGACATTCCGGCCAGTAGCAACGCTAGCCTCCTGGCGAGCCCCACGCGGAGCGAGGCATGTCCGTGCAAAATCGCTGCCAGGAGTATTCCGCAGGCAATGGAGTCCAAGCGGGCAAAGCTGTTGTACCAAATGGGCTGCCCTCCCGTGTGTTTTAGCAGCAGAATCAGACGGGCCAAGGCGGCCACAACCAGCAGTCCGATGGCGATTTGAGATAGGGTTTTCTTGGACGCTCGCCGCACGACGAAAGGCCATAGTAAGTAGAATTGCTCTTCGAACGACACACTCCAGAGAGGACCGATGATCTGGGCTTGGGGAAAACCGCGGAAAACCATGATCCAGTTTCCCGCGAATAGCAGGAACGAGAGGGCGTAAGCCCATCCGAGTGGTTGGCTCCGGTCGAAGATAGACACGAAGCCGGCAAGTGCGATCATAAAGAAGTAGAGCGGCCAAATCCGCAGGAGGCGTCGAATGTAAAACGCCTTCAAATCTGGAACGCCTCTGAGCTCCTTCTCCCGCAACAGCAGCTCTGTTATCAAAAAAGCGCTGAGGATGAAAAATACGTCGAGGCTGGCCATTCCGGCCTTGAGAAGGCTCGCGATCAAAGAAGCGAGCGCGGCGGGAACGTGATGTTCGACGTAAACATTCTCTTCTCTAGGAAGCGCATGGTAGCCCCAGACTCCCCAAAAGAGGAAGAAGCGGATAGCATCCAGTTCAGGAAAGTAAAACCTCTCCTGCAAACCACCTCGAGGCCTGATGTCTGGAGGGGCTACGGTATCGGCTATCGACGCTGTTGTAGCGTAGGCTGCCAATTTACTCTGATTCCCCGGAATAAATCGTATTTGCCACGGGACGAATCTTCAACCCGTGGGCACGCAAAAACTTCTGGTCGAAGACGTGCAATATGCCTGGTGCCAGCCACGCGATGAATGGCTGAGAACTATAGAGCATCACGAACATGGTCAGAGCATAGACGAGACCGCCAGCTAAGAGGGCGAGAAGTATCGCCGACCAAGTGTCAACCACGAGCAAGCTCCGTAGCGCCAGAAAGGCTGCGGCTACCGGGAGCGCCGCAATGCACGGTTTCAGACATCCTTCCACGAGATAAGTGCGTAGCGGCATTTCCAGGATCCGGCACAGATGGCGGGGAACAAGAATCAGGCTGGTGAGCAGAAAAGTGGCAGCAATGACCAGCGCGAAGCCCTCAAGGCCCGCGATTCGCAGCGCGGCGCTGCCCAGCAACGTGATCGACAGACCCTCCCCCAGGCGATACCAAATAAGCGGCTTGTGTCGCTCGATGCCAAAAAGCATGGACTGCACGCAACACTGGGTAGCCGCCGTGCCCATTCCGAGTGTGAGCAAGACAAGAAGCCTGTAGGTAGAGGCATACTCATTACCCACCCAGAGCGTCAGCAAGTCACGGCCGAATACGAAGAGAAAAGCCGCCATCGGAGCGAGTAGCAAGAAGGCACTCTGCACGCTCAACTGGATGAGCTCGCGGAGCTTGGCAAAGTCATTCCGGGCTTCCAACTCGCTGGAAACGGGATTGACGATCTCGGTCATGGTCCCAATACCTTCCGTGGGCAGGGATAGGATTCTCATTGGCAATGAAAAAAATGTCACCGCGACGGGCGTCAGAAATTTTGCGATCAATACGGGGCAAATCGAGCCCCTCAGTCTCTCGGCAATGCCAACCGTCAGGCTGATGGAGCCGTAGCGAAGCATGCTCTGAAACGCGCTTTTTCTCACCCACTTCGGATGGAGACTCAGTCCCTGGTTCGCCCGGATGGCAAGAGGCACCTGGACGAAGTACGCAAGAAGCTGGGAGAGCAGCACTGCGGCGCCCACACCGAACAGACCGCCCCCGGTGCGCACGACGGCAATTACTGCGATCACACGGACGGCTAGGCTCCCAACGCGGATGAGATAGACTTGATCAAACCGACCGGCCGCTTCGAGCGAGGCAGAGAAGACCACTAGTGGAAGGGTCAGACCTTGAACCACACCTGCCAACCAGAACAAGGATTTGAAGTCGCTGAGGACCTGATGGTGCACCGCAAAAAAACGCGAAATCGGATCCACCAAAAAATAGGTGGCCAGAATCACGAATGCGCAAGCCCCTAGATAGTAATAGAATGCCGTAGCAACCACCTCGTTGGCCCTTTGTTGCTCGCCTAGCGCCTTGTGCCGTGACGCGAACCGCAAGATAGAAGAGCCGACGCCCCCGTCGAAAAGACCGTAGTACCCAACAAGCGTCACAACCAACACCCACAATCCGAAGGCTTCGTCGCCGAGGTGGTGCAATACGTAAGGAGTCAGTAAGAAGCCAACGGCTGCGTTCGCTATGACAGCGACCCAACTTGTGGCAACCGCCCTCAGGATGAGCGAAAATCGCACGTGTGAGCTTAGGATCCCCGTGGTAAGCCGCTTGTCTCTATTCGTGCCGCTCGTTGCAAATTGTCTGGCGGCGCGACTCTACACAACCACTGCGTTCATTCACTCCCGCGTACGCTGAAGCCAATCAGCTCCCACGTGGCCGTTAATGCAACCGTTTCCTGTGGCTACAACAACACGGCAAGACTTGCGGACTGCGTTGTACCGTTATACGAGCCCGAGATCTTGACGGTAGTTGAGATGAGAACTATAGATGTGTTCACCGTGAAGGTGGCGCTGGTGGCTCCGGCCGGAACCGTTACGCTGGCCGGGACGCTGGCCACCGAGGGGTTACTGCTAGAGAGAGAAACGACAGCACCGCCACTGGGAGCCGGACCGCTCAACGTCACCGTGCCAGTGGAGGATCCCAGCAGGCCGCCCACAACACTCGACGGGTTCAGCGTCAACGAGGTGAGGGTGGGGGCAGGCTGCTGGATGGTGTAGGTCGCGCTGGCCACTCCACTGTTGGTCATCCCGCTCGCCGCTGCCATGGCCTTCAGCGTGGTCGTCTGCGTGAAAGTCAGTGCTCCGCTGTAGACCGCCGATGAAGTGGTTGGCGTGCTGCCATCGGTCGTGTAGTGGATTGTCGCGCCGCTCGTGGCGTCGCTGATGCTCACCGTCACCGACCCGGTGTAAGTCCCACTACC
>WNGQ01007049.1_pt1 | contig 10827 bp, 6 predicted proteins | sample 5407661 | NCBI WGS metagenome assembly WNGQ01 (sample SAMN13153382, study PRJNA577476) | soil metagenome | isolation source: 60 cm soil or saprolite under Garry oak tree replicate 2 | place: USA:California | collected 2016-06-15
AGATCCGCCTCACGCATCTCGATCGCGTGTACTGGCCCGCCGACGCCGCGCTCAAACAGCCCGCCGTGACCAAGCGCGACCTGCTGCGCTACCTCGCGCGAGTCTCGCCCTTCATTCTCCCGCCTCTCGCGGACCGGCCGCTCACCATGATCCGCATGCCCGAGGGCATCGCCGGCGAGCGCTTTTTCCAGAAACACTGGGATCACGATCTTCCCGGGTTCGCCGAGACGATCACGGTTTTCTCCGCGCACAAGGACGAGCGCCACGACTACCTGCTGTGCAACAACCTGCCGACGCTGCTGTGGCTCGCGCAGTCGGGGACCCTCGAGTTTCACGTGTGGCATTCCCGGGCGAAACCGGGCCCGGATGCGCCGGACAAGAGCATCGACTACTCGAGCTCGCTCGCCGCGCTGGAGAGCTCGGTGCTCAACTATCCCGACTACCTCGTCTTCGACATCGACCCCTATATCTATTCCGGCAAGGAAGCGCCCGGCGAAGAGCCCGAGCTGAACACGGTCGCCTTCGAGAAAGGAAAGGAAGTCGCGTTCCACCTGCGCGAATTGCTCGCGAGCATGGGGCTGAGCGCAGTCGTGAAAACCTCCGGCAAGACCGGCCTGCACGTCTTCGTGCCGATCGAGCGCACGCTCGATTTCGATAGCGCGCGCAAGGTGAGCGAGATGGTCGGGCGGCATCTCGTGCGAGCGCACCCGAAGGACGTCACGGTGGAATGGAGCATTCCCAAGCGGACCGGCAAGATCTTCATGGACTTCAACATGAACGTTCGCGGCAAGACGCTGAACGTCGCCTACTCGCCGCGGGGCGCGCCCGGAGCGCCGGTATCGATGCCGCTCACCTGGGAAGAGCTGGCCAAGGCCCACCCGCTCGACTTCAGGATCACGAATGCCGCCGGGCGCCTGGCCGAAACGGGCGACCGCTGGAACGACGCCCTGGCTCGCAAGCAAAGCCTCGAACGTGCACTCGAGCGCGCGAAGGCGTAGAATCGCGGCCCCAACCCCTTGAAAAGGGGGAACAAGCTCGGAGGCAGGCATGGCTGCACGATCGATCGCTACGCTGACGGTTTCGTTCGGACTGGTCTCGATTCCGGTGAAGCTTTACTCCGCCACCGAGGCGAGCCGCGCGATCTCGTTCAACCTTCTGCACAAGGCCTGCGGATCGCGGCTCAAGCAGCAGTACATCTGCGTGAAGGAAGAGGTTCCCGTCGCGCGCGAGGACATGGCGAAGGGCTATGAATTCGCCAACGACCAGTACGTGATGTTCTCGCCCGAGGAGCTGAAGGCGCTCGAGGAGGCGGGGACGCACACGGCGGACATCGCCGAATTCGTGCCGATCGAATCGATCGACCCGGTGTATTTCGACAAGGCCTACTACCTCGCTCCGGACAAAGGCGGCGCGAAGCCCTACGCGCTGCTCGCAGAAGCGCTGCGCAAGTCGAATCGCTGCGCGCTCGGTCGCTGGGCGGCGCGCGGCAAGCAGTACATCGTGATGATCCGACCGGTCGAAGACGGCCTGGTCATGCAGCAGCTGCTCTACGCCGGCGAGGTGAGATCGATCAAGGAGATCGAGATCCCGAAGACGGAAGTGAAGGACGCCGAGCTCAAGCTCGCGCAGCAATTGATCGAGCAGCAGGCTTCCAACAAATTCGATCCCAGCGCATACAAGGACGAGGTGCGCGACCGCATCGAGGCCGCCGTGCAGAAGAAAGTCGAAGGCCAGGAGATCACGATGGCCGAGGAGCCCGAAGGCGGCGCGCAGGTCATCGACCTCATGGAGGCGCTGCGCGCGAGTCTCGACAAGAAAGCCGGCGCAGCCTCGAAATCGGCTCAACCGGCGCAGGAGACCGAAGCGCGCAAGCCGCCCAAGCGCGCGGCTGAGGCCCCTCAGCCCGCCCCGAAGAAGGCCGCCAGAAAGTAGCTAAGCCGAGCCCAAGGGAGCAAACGGGTCCGCCGGCCATGCACCAATACGGCGTGCGCGAGGTCGAGAAGCTGCTTAGCCTCCCGAGCAGCACGATCCGCGGTCTCGTCAAGGCGGGCTTCGTCTCGCCCGCGCGCGGTCCGCGCAATACTTTCCGGTTCTCGTTCCAGGATCTGATCGTCCTTCGCACCGCCCAGGCGCTCGCCGCGGCCAAGGTGCCGGCGAAACGGATCACGCGCTCGCTCAAGGAGCTGCGCCGCCATCTTCCCGAGGACATGCCCTTGTCGGGCCTGAGCATCGGCGCGGTGGGCGACCGCGTGGTCGTGAAGGAAGGCGCCGGCCGCTGGCAGGCGGATTCAGGGCAATACCTGCTCGCGTTCGACGGCGATCCTGCCGAGGGCTCCTTGAGCGTGATCGAGGGGAACGAGCGTGCCGCGGCGGCGGGCGCGGAAGACTGGTTCGGCCGGGGCCACGACCTGGAGGGCGAAGATGCCGAGGCGGCGCGGCAGGCGTATGAGCGGGCCCTTGCCGCCGACCCGGTGCACCTCGACGCCCACATCAACCTGGGACGGCTGCTGCACGAGGCCGGGCGTCTCGCGGAGGCCGAGCGCGTCTATCGCAACGCCATCGCAGCGTGCGGCAGCGATCCGGTGCTCCTGTACAATCTCGGCGTCCTGCTGGAGGACATGGACCGCAAGAACGAGGCGATGGAGGCGTACGAAAGAGCGCTGCACCGCGACCCGCGCCTCGCGGACTGCCATTACAACCTCGCGCTGCTGTGCGAGGAGCTGAACAAGCCCAAGCAGGCCATACGGCACATGGCGCAGTATCGGAGGCTCGCCGGAACCAAGTCGGATTGACCCGGGGCCGGGATTCGCCGGGAAATGATGTCGAAAAAGACCGGCCCATCGGCGTCCCTCGCCAAGATCACACGCCCGCAGCCCGAACAGGTGCTGGCGCGTACGGGCCTGCTGCAACGCCTGGATCGGGCGCGCAAGATCGTCTGGATCGTCGCGCCGCCGGGTGCGGGCAAGACCACGCTGGTGGCAGACTATATCGCCCGGCGAAAACGGGCCTGCCTGTGGTATCAGATCGACGAAGACGATGCGGATATCGCCGCTTTCTTTCACTACCTGGGGTTGGCCGTAAAAAAGGCCGCTCCGCGCAAACGCCAACCCCTGCCTCATTTCACACCCGAGTACCGCGCCGGCCTCAATGCGTTCACACGGCGCTATTTTCAGGAGGTCTACGGCCGCCTGAAGCCGCCTTTCACCCTGGTCTTCGATAATTATCAGGCGGTCGCGGCTGACGCCGGCCTGCATGAAGTGCTCAGGGACGGTTTGGATGGGTTGCCGGCCGGCGGCCATGTCATGGTCCTGAGCCGCAGCGCGCCGCCGCCTGTCTTCGCGCGGTTCCTGGTGAGCGGCGCCATGGAAATTCTCGACTGGGATGCGCTCAAGCTGACGCTCGAGGAATTCTCCAGCGTCGCCCGGCTGCGCGGGCAGGACAGGCTGCCCGCGGAAACGCTGCAGCAGCTGTATGCGCGAACGCAAGGATGGGCGGCCGGGCTGGTATTGATGCTGGAGCGAACCGAGAGCTCTCGCCCTCAGGCCTCGCTCGATTCGACGCCCGAGGAGATCTTCGACTATTTCGCCGGCGAAGTCTTCGACAAGAGCGACAGCAAGACCCAGGAGGTTTTGCTTCAGACCGCGTTTCTGCCGATGCTCGGCGTCAAAACCGTCGAGAAGCTCACCGGGGAGCACGGGGCCGCGCGCATTTTGTCCGACCTGAGCCGCAAGAGTTATTTCACGGTAAGACACCTGCAGCCGGAGCCCGTCTACCAGTACCACCCGCTGTTTCAAGAATTCCTGCGCGCTCGCGCGAAAGAGCTGTTGACGCCCAAACGCCTCGCGGCGTTGCAGCAGAACGCGGGGGCATTGCTGGAAGCGGACGGCCAGGTCGAAGCCGCCGCGGATCTCCTGCAATCGGCCCGGGACTGGGCGACGCTCGCGCGCTTGATCGGCAGGCACGCTCAGGTTTTCATATCGCAGGGCCGGATGCAGACGATCGAAGGCTGGCTCCGTGGAATCCCCGAGGACATTCGCACGCGCGATCCGTGGTTGGAGTTTTGGCTGGGTGTCTGCCGTCTGCCCTTCGTCCCGGCAGAGGCGAGGGGACATTTTGAACGAGCTTATGCGCAATTCAAGTCCGGCGGCGACCTGCCGGGCGTATGCCTCGCGTGGAGCGCGGTGATCGACAGCTTCGTATACGAATGGCAGGATTTCAAACCGATGCAGCCCTGGGTCGCCAGGATCGAGGAGCTTCCGCCCGACCCCTCCGCGCTGGCGCCGTCGCTCGCGGAGCATATGACCAGCGCCATTTTCATCGCGCTCGTCCACGGCCGGCCGGAACATCCGGATCTCCCGTCCTGGGCGGACCGGGTCGCCCGGATAGTCCGCGAGAGCCGCGACCTCGGCTTGCGCATCAAGGTCGCGCCCCATCTGCTGCAATACTACGCGTGGTGGTCGGGAGAGCTCCCCAAGGCCGAGTTGTTTCTCAATACCCTGCGCGCCATCGCCGCGGCGCCTGGGGTACCGCCGCTGGTGCAGATCACCTGGCAGGCGATGTCCTCCGCGTACCACTGGGTGATCGCCGAAAACGACGCGTGCCTGGAGGCGGTGAATCGGGGGCTCGAGACCGCGGACGCTAGCGGCGTGCACGTATGGGATTTTCTGCTGTGCTCGCAGGGTATTTTCGCGGCGATCTTCGGCGACAAACCGGCGCCAGCCGAGCCCTATTTCGCGCGCATGCAGGCGTCGCTCAACCCGGCGCGGCGGGTGGACGCTGCGTGGTATTACTACCTGCTCGCGGGAAAATGCTTTCTCGAGGGCGACTTCGCGCGCGCTCTCGATCACTCCGAGCAGTGCGTGCGCCTGAACGAAGAGGCGGGCGTGGTCCTGACGGGAGTGTACGGGCGGGCGGACCACGCGCGCGTGATGTTCTATTGCGGCGATCGCGATCGCGCGGCCAGCGCGATGCGCGAGACGCGCTCGGTTGGAAAGAGCAAGCGATGTCCCGGGATCGAGTACGTGACCTACCTTGCCGAGGCGGAGTTCGCGCTGTTGAAGAACGACACGGCGGGCTGCGTCGAAGGATTGCGGCAAGCCCTGTCCATCGCCCGCCGCCACGGATTTCAGACCCGCACCTGGTGGCACTCCGGAGTCATGTCCCGCCTCTACGCGGTCGCGCTCGAGCACGAAATCGAAGTCGACTACGTCCGGTCGCTGATCCGTAAACGCCGGCTCCTTCCACCCGAAGGCGCGGCGACCGAGAGCTGGCCATACCCCGTCAAGATCCACGCGCTGGGCCGCTTCGACATCCTCAAGGACGGCGCACCCCTGAAGTTCGCGGGCAAAGTGCAGCGCAAGCCGCTGGATCTCCTGCAGGTCCTGATCGCACTGGGCGGGCGCGACGTGCCCGAAGCGCAATTGAGCGACATCCTCTGGCCTGACGCGGCCGGCGACGCCGCGCATCGCGCTTTCCTCACCACGCTGCAGCGCCTGCGCCGGTTGCTGGGATACAAAGACGCACTGGTGTCGGCGGACGCCCGGCTGACTCTCGATCCGCGTTACGCGTGGGTGGACGTCTCGGCGTTCGAACGCCTGCTGAATCAGGCGGAGACCGCGGAGCACGGGCGGCAGGGCGAGACCGCGTGCGATCTGCGTATCAAGGCCCTGGGTCTGTATCGCGGGCATTTTTCCGGCCAGGAAACCGCTCCGGCGGTCTCCGTGCGCGAGCGCCTGCGTGACAAGTACCTGCGTCACAGCGACGCCCTGGGCCGCCACTGGGAGCAAATCGGCAACTGGGCGCGCGCGCTGGAGTGCTATCTGAAGGCGCTCGAAGTCGACGCCCTCGCCGAAGTGTTCTACCAGCGCCTCATGGCCGTCTATCAGAAGCTCGACCGCCGCGCCGAGGCGCTGGCTGTATACGAACGTTGTTCCAAGACCCTTGCCGCAGCGCTCCGGATCAGGCCTTCCGCCGCGACCCAGGCGCTCTATCGCGCTCTGACCGAGCGCTAGTCCACTAGATCTCCGCTAAAGCTACCCCCTTCGTTGGGGAGAGCGATTCTTTTGCGATCTGTTACTGATCTGTTACCGGCGGCCGGTAGTTTGCCATCCATGACCGACGCGGCTGAAGGCGTCATCTATTCATGGAGACCTATGTGGTGCGGGTTTACCGTCGCAACCCGGCACGGCCTGACGAGATCGTCGGCATTGTCGAACGGGTGGGCACGGGGCACACCCTGCGCTTCGGCAACGTCGAGGAACTCAATGCGATTTTAACTACTGTGACGACACCAACCGAAGCACGGCGGTACGGGAAAAACAAGCGGTCGCGCAAAGGCGCGACGCAACGGGAAGATTGATTTTGCTATCACTAGGAGACGCCGATGCCAATATCACCCACCTTCGAGCTGTTTGACGAGAGACCTTGCGCAGCGCGTCTCCCCGTAAACCCGATTACTGACGACTTCGACTTCATCCGCTTCCTTCCTCTCGTTGACTCGACGAATGGCGCGCCGATGGCGGTGCCCTTCGACGTTGTCAATCCGACAGCAGCCGCGCTAATCCGCGCCTCGTTCCCTGACGTCCCCTTGACCCGTCTTCGGGGAGGCATCTCACTCAATCCGGATTGGAGCAAGGTGATCGAACCGCGCGTCGAGCGAGGAAAGACACCGGTGTCGGAGACCGTCACGGTGCCGAGCGTCAACAACTTCCTCTCTTCCCCGCAACTCAAGGTCGGCGGAAAAACGATCACCGCTGTGCTCAGTGCGGAGAACGTCCGTGCGCTCCGCGATACCGGATCGACACTGATCCCAGTGCCTGAAGAGGGCGCCATGCGGCTCGTCCGCGTTACGGCCGCAAGGCCGAAGCTCACGGCGCCAAAGCGCGTGGTCATCTCCGATCTCAACTCGTTCGTGAGCCAGCCCACGATTCAACTGGAGACTGGCGAGATATTCGCAGTCACGCTCACGCCCGCGAACATCGAGGAGTTGCGCTCGTTCGGCATCTCGCGGGTAGCCATAACTGAAGCGAGCAGCGTCTACGTGCTAGTGGCGAACACTGCACCAAGCTTGGCGCCCGAGAACGCGCCGTCCTCGGCTCTCGCGATAACGACTCCGGCACCCAGCGGCCCCTTGAGTCCGTTTGGTCCGCTGCCCTCGGTGCCATTCCCGTCGCTGGCACTTGCCCTCTACGTGCCTTACCGGCAGACATGGCAACTGCTGGGCTACGCGCGCGGGGCAGTTCTCAACTCGATCTCGCTCGCACCCCAGGAGGAGACCACGATCGAGATCTACACGTGGGACCGTCGCAAACGCACTCTAGAGAAGAGCCTCTCGACTGAGAGTGAACAGTCCTTAGAAACGACCGTGACAAACCGCGACACGGTCGAGACCGTCCACGAAGCTGCCCAGGACTCCGGGTGGGGAGTGAACGGGAAAATCGGCGTCACGATCCCCAGCTCGCCAGTCGACTTCGGCGTTGGCGGCGACATCAAGCAGAACCTTAAGGACGCTAACAAGTCAACGCATCAGGTGATGGCCGAGGCTGTGCAGAAGGCCTCCGCCAAGCTGAAGGCGACGCGGCAAACGAAGGTAGAGGAGTCGGAAGAGTTCGGTAGCGAGCAGCGCGTGACGCGCAAGCTCAAGAACCCGAACATGTGTCGGACGTTGAACCTAGACTGCTACGAAGTGGTCGCGGGATACTCAGTTTCGACGGTGCTCCGTCGCGACCAGATCCGGCTCTGCCTGCTGGTGCCGCACCTGATTCCGGGCGCGGTCGATCGCGGGTTCCTGCTTTGCCATGAGGGGGTGCTCCGCTCGGTCCTTCGCGACCCAACGTACGTCGGCGGGTTCGACGCGTCGCACACGCTTGCGGCCGCCGACCGGCTGTGCAATTTCAAGTGCAAGGCGGCGTGCGACTGCAGGGGAGGATACGCGGGAACGAATTCTCAACCCCACCCCGCGCCGCCACCGGTTCCGGTTGGCGTGCCGAGCACAACGGTCGACCGCGGGACCGGCATTTTTACAGTCGTCGGCGCAGTCGGGGCGCTGGAGCACCGACCCACCCCCGCGCCGCCACCGGCTAGTGCGCCAGGCGGCGATCCGACGGGCCGAGTCGCAACGGCGGCGACAGATCTGAGGACCCGGATACTCACGCTCGATGGCGCTACGCCAGACTTATTCTGCGACCAGCTCACCGACCCCAACCCCTTTAACCCCGTCACCGCTGAAGCAAGAGCGGCGTTTGGCCAATGGTTCTTCTGGCAGACCACGAAGGAGTTCTACAGCGGAAACTGGAATACCCTGCGGAACTTTATGATGGCCAACCGCACCGACCCGGACGGACTGGATGCAGTGCTCTCCAGCGTGGACTTTGATCACGTACAAGCGAGCGACCCGCTCTTCAGCCTGGCCGAGACACTGAAGAACATTTTCACGCAGCTGCTCCTCTCACACCCAGCGGCTGAAGCAATTCTGATCTTTCAACCAATCCTCATGCCCCCACCGAACGACAACGGGCTACGCGGTGCTCTCGACAATGCACGATCCGCCATGGCAGCTTACCGCGCAGCGACATCGCCAGGGTCTCCACCCGCATCGACGACTGGCACGGGCACATCCAACGGGAGTGCCCCGACGCAAGCAGCGGAGTACAGCGCTAAAGACTTGGCGGAGGCATCGGTCGCGGAGGAGCAGCTCCTCTGCCATGTCCGGGAGAACCAATCGTATTACCGAAACGAGATCTGGCGCCGATTGGACGCCGAGGATCAGGCACGAGCGCTGTCGCTGCTCGGCAACCTCGAAGCGCTCATCGAGAAGCAGGTGCTCGGATTCGTCGGCGATAGTGCCGCGATGCCGATCATGATCGGGCGATTCAAGGGGTTCGCTGACTGGTATGACGTGAATGTCACGAAGAACGAGCTTATCGATCCGGACCCGCCCCCCGTGCAGATTGTCCTCCCAACACCGTCTGTTACCCTCGAGGCGAGGCTCGGTCAGTGCGACGCATGTGAGGACTTCATCATGCAGCACAGAGACCTCGACCTTCAGCAGAAAAAGGCCGAGGTTGCGACTGCGGAGGCACACGCGGATCAACAGGCTTCGGAGGCGGAGCGATATAAGCAACGCCTCGCGAAGATGCCGCCCAACCTTGATGCACCGACGACGTGCTGCGACGGTCAGACCACGCTTCGCGTGATGCTCGACAAGCCACCTACTCCCTAGGGAGAGCCGCTATGGGGAACGGAGAAACTGACATGGACCAGGAGCCGCCTCCCGACGATGCTGCTCCCGAGAGCGAGGTCCTCGCGCCATTCGACGAATCCATTAGGCGGCATCTTGCCCCTTTCGTTGAAGAGGCACGGCAAAAGGCGCTGGAGGGCGCAAAGGAAGCGTCTGTCGACGCGGAGAGACGCCTCGCCGTCGAACCAGACAGCTTGAGCCTACTGGACGTAGACCATCCCGAACCGGCGCAAACGCGCCTGACTTTCGATCGTCCGATTACCGCAGCAGAGGCTGCGCGCTTCCTTTGGGGCAAGACACTCGAACGTCACCCCGAGAGTGTCACCGGGGTCCTCCCGGTGCCCGAGTCGATGGTTTCGGTGGGGGTCAAGGACTGGCGGGGGAATTTGGTGATCCCGAATCGCTTTACGGAGTTCTTCTTTTCCGAGTGGTCATCCCTAGCGGATGTCCGTCCAGACGTTCAGTGGCGTCTGGGTGATGGGATGCGTCCAACATTGGGTAGCTACTTCGAAGAAGAGGCCCCGTGGGTGCCTAATTCAGTTCGCGAACGGTTCATCGAGAAAGTCGAGTCGGCCAAGTTCTCGGAGAACGGAGTAGCGGTGAGCGTCAAAGACTTGGATTTTGAGTTGTGGGTAGCCCGAAGCCGGGACTCTACCGACGTGCAGGCATTTCAGTACTTTCCGGATGACCTCGAGTATTACGAGAACTTTTACCCAAATGACGCGACATTGGCTCGCCGCAAGTACTTTGCGTTTGGGCAGATTAACCAGGGAGTGAAGTTCAGACTCGATAGAGGAAGGGAGAAGGGTCAGCCCATTTCCCCACGGGAGGCGAGGCTCCGGACCGCCATACAACTCGAAGACGTGTACAGCCGCTGGGCCATCGCGGCTCTCGGATTTGCAGCTGGTGGCGGCCGCGTCCCAGGCCCCGCGCCCGAGAACTTCGATCCGGAGACGACCAAGCAGATTCTCGAGATGATGAAGTTGATCAAAGAGAGCCGGGAGGAGCAAGAGGAGTATGAGCGGAGGAAACGCGAGGGTGCTTTCGAGGAGTTTCCGCCGATTACAATGCCACCGGCGCGCTGAAAATACTCGATCGTACGCGATACCGCCTTGCAGACGTCAATCGCATTGACTCGGTTTACCCGCCGTTCCGCCTGGTGACTACAAGATCCGGGAGAAAGACAACGCCGCGAACCCGCATCGCCGCAATCGATCGCCAATCCAGTGCGAAGCCAGCCGACGGCGGCTCTTGCGCTGAAAGTCTGTATCGAAGGGCATACCGAAGCCAAGCACAATGTGGAGTTGTCTCGGCGCCGCGCCGATGGAGGCAAAAATGCGCTGGTTTCGGAGTACCGGATAAGCGCGGAGTGCTTGATTGTCGAAGGATTTGCCGATTACCTCCTGACGAATTTCCTCACGGTCATCCCGGCGGTTTCGGCCCAGTAGACGTTGCCCATGGCATCCGCGACCACGCCTTCGCCGACGCTCTGGGCCTCGGGCTCCGCGCCCAGGCCTGGAATGAGAGTTCTGACCGCGCCGTCCCTCACGCTGCCGATCCTGATGCCCCGCTTGAAGCCGGGATTGAGC
>WNGQ01016193.1_pt1 | contig 10825 bp, 11 predicted proteins | sample 5407661 | NCBI WGS metagenome assembly WNGQ01 (sample SAMN13153382, study PRJNA577476) | soil metagenome | isolation source: 60 cm soil or saprolite under Garry oak tree replicate 2 | place: USA:California | collected 2016-06-15
GTCGTCCGCGAGATATCTCAACGTCGAGCGCGCGTCCATCATGGCAGTCGCGGGATCGATGTGGATCTTGGTGTCGTAGACCGCCTGACCAGAGGTGGGTTCTGGAATGACCCATGGTGCTACGGCAGAGTGCGGCCGGCAGGCGGCGACGTGCAGGACCAGCGCGAGGGCCCCTCGCTTCAACGTCCCGCGACCGCGTTGGGGCGGCGCAGCCTCAGGATCTTGAGCGACAGGCTGCGCGCCAGAATGCCGATGCCGCCGGCGTCACCCTCGCGCCGGGGGACCGACCGGTAGATCAGGATCACGACGATCCACGTGATCCAGCTCGAGCGCTCGCTCCACGACAGGCTCTGGAGCATGAGCCACGGCTGGGTGTACGCCGCCGTCCACGACTCCCAATCCCCCTGCGCGAGGGCGATGGGCCGCGCACACGCACGTCACCTCGCCCCAGCCGTGGTTGTCGCTCGCGCCCACCACCAGCAGGTCGTGCTCCGTCGCGAGCTGCAGGACCCGGCCGCGGGCCGGGGCCGGGAAGCCCAGGGCTTTGGGGGCGCAGTTCACGATCTCGAACCCGTCCACCCCCGCCTCCACGAACGCGGCGAGGTCGCCCCAGTGGTTGCGCCAGTATTCGGGGAGCGAGGCGAGCCCGATCGCGCCCTGGCGGTGCAGCTCGCCGAACAGCGCCAGCATCCCGCGGGTGTCGCCGGTGTAGGGAGCCCGGTCGATGGGCGACACCGCGCCGAGCGCCACGACGTGCTGCTGGTACACGCTCCACTCGACGCCGGGGAGCAATCGTATCGGCTCGTCGATCGGGTGGGTAAAGACCACGTTGTGGTCGGTGACGTACGACGCCTCGAACCCCTGCGCGGCGTGCCAGGCCGCGAGGTCGTCGGCCGACCAGCCCCGGCGCCCGTCGTGCGACACCGCCGTGTGGGCGTGGTAGTCGATCACCGTGACGGTCGAGTCGGCTGTGACGAGCCGGGGCACGGGACGGGGCAGGAGGACCGCCGCGACCCCGCCCAGCGGCACGATCAGGGCGCCGAGCGCGGCGCCGGCGAGCCGGCGCAGGAGCGGGCTCCCCCCCCCCGGACGCGCGAACCCCCAGACGGCGAGGATGCCCATCCACGCGATGAGGAACGCGCGGGCCCGCTCGAGGCTCAGGAACGTGAGCGCGTCGAGCACGTCGGACAGCGGCGCGAACAGCGTGTAGGCGGCGGGTCGCACCAGGTCCGCGTCGGGCGGCGGCGTGCCGCTCACGGCGTCGACCAGAGCGGGCAGCGGTGCGAAGGCGGACAGGAGCACGAGCGCGACGAGCGCGAGCGCGATCGGGTGGCGGCGCAGCAGGTTCACTCGTACAATCTTGGGTATGGGAGCGACGGAAGCTACGCTGCGCCGGCTGCTCGTGTCGAGCCTTGCCTGCGCGGGCCTTGCCTGCCGGCCAGCCCCCCGCGCCGGCGCGCCGCCCGCCGACGCGGGCACGGTCGTGACGGTCTACATACCGCAGGCGATGGCGCAGACGGTGCTGCGGTGATCCGCTTCGCCGACATCCCCGACCTGGTGCTCGGTCCGCTCGCCGGGCGGCCGGAGGCCGACTGGTACCGGGCTCCGCCCGGCAAGTGGACGCCGGCGCAGATCGTCCATCACCTCGCCATCTCCATCGACGGGAGCGGTCGCGTGTTCGAGGAGCGGAGCGCGAAGCCGCCAATGCGGCGCCGGCCGCGCACACTGCGGCAACGGCTCGGCCATTTGCTGTATCTCGACATCGGGTGGATTCCCTCGGGCCGCCCGGCGCCTGCCGCAACCGAACCTGCCGAGCGCCCGGATGCGGGCGCGGTGGAGCAGCAGCTGCGGGACGGCGTGGCGCGGTTCCTCGGCCTCGCACACGAGCTCCTGCCGGCCCGCCGAGACGATCTATTCGTGAAGCATCCCGCGTTCGGCGATCTCACGCTGCCGGAGTGGCTCCGGTTCCACGTCCGCCACTGCGCCCATCACGCGAAGCAGATCCGGGCGCGCCTGGCGTCGTGACTCGAAAAAAGAAAGACAAGCTCACCGTGCGGGTGCCGAATCCCAAGGCGCCGGTGAGGGAGCGGCTGAAGACGCCGTCGCACAAGGTGCATCGGTCGGTGAAGCAGTACCGCCGGCACGAGAAGCATCGGCCGCCGCCCGAGGACTACTGAACCGGCGTGCGCTGCCCCGGCCCGGTGTCCCGGGGGGTAACGGACGGGGCGTGGCGCGGCGGCGTCCCCCGAGTATCCAGCAGGCACCTGACCTTGATTCGGTACCAGGAGCGCGGCAGATCGGGCACCCCGCCATCGGTCTCACCGTTCCACCTCGAGTCGACGAAGCACAGGACGTGCCGATGAGCGACGGCGGTGTTCGCGCCGAAGTCGCCGTCGGCGGCGTACCGCGGGTCTTGCGGCCAGCCCAGGCTCGTGACCAACACATTCTCGGGCAGCTGAGGTTGTGGCAGGACGCGCACGTCGCCGCGCGCCTCGATCCGACAGCCCGGCTCGTCGGCGCGCGTGAGCGGATTCCGAGTCTGGCCATCCGATCGCTCGACGGCCGCGGCCCCCAGCCTGCGGAATGCGGCGACCATGGTGTCGCACGCCGCACGCAGCTCGGGGGAGAGCTCGGTGCTCGGAGTCCCCTGAGCGGCCGACCGGCCGGCGCAGACGGCGAGGCCCACCGCCGCGATCCACGCAGTCGAGCGCGGGTTCATGTGCCGAGCCTCAGGGCGGGGACCGCACGGGCGCCCCTTCGAGCCGGAGCAGGACGCGCGTAGGCTCCGCTGACGGCTCGCGAGAGCCGTTCCCGAGCTGCCCGTAGTCGTTCCGGCCCCAGCAATAGCTCCTTCCGTCCGTCGTGACACCGCAGCTGTGTCCACCGCCCACCGAAAGGTCACGGAACCGGAGTCCACCTGCAACGGGCAGAGGCTCGGTACTGCACGTCCTGGGCGGAGGACCGTCGCAGAGATTGGTGGCCGCACTTGTGAGTCCCCAGCAGTAGGCCTCCCCGTGGACCACGAGACCGCACGCGTAGTCCCCCGGCCTGATCAGTCGCCACTGGTGACCGCCAGCAACGAGCGTCGGAGTGGGAGTAGGCTCATCGGGCGAGGTTAGGCGTCCGTTGCCCAATTGGCCGAACATGTCTCGCCCCCAGCAGTAGCCGCGGCCCGCCTCGTCCACGGCGCAACTGTCGTACGGCGATGCGCCGACGGACGTGAAGGACTCAGCGGCCCCCTCGGGGAACGTGACGGGGACCGGTGCCGGGCGTCGGGGGCCCGTGGGCCGGACGCCGAGCTCGCCGAATTCGTTCGAGCCCCAACAGTACACCCTGCTGTCCCGGGCGAGACCGCAAGCATGGCTTAGGCCCAGGCCCACCGCGCGGAACTGGATCTCACCGGGCAGGCGCGTGGGCTCGAGGGCTGGGCGGCCGCCGGGGGCGGCGCTGGGAAGGCTGAAGCGCCCCCAACAATAGACGACCCCGTCCCGGGTGAGGCCGCACGTCCGCTGCGGACCGGCGACAACGGCCACAAACCGCAAGTCCGTGACGACCGCACTCGGAACGGCGCTGCGCTTGCCGGGGCCGCCCAGCGCACCGTTGGCATCATAGCCCCAGCAGTAGGCCTGCCCGTCGGCCGTCAGGGCGCACACGTGGACGTCCCCTGCAGAAATGGCGGCGAAGGCGTGACCGCCGGCGACCGGTGCCGCGTACGGCCGGTTGACCAACTCCCCCATCTTCGACCCATCGCCCAGCTGGCCGACCTCGTTGCTGCCCCAGCAGTAGGCTCGCCCTTCCTGGGCGAGCCCGCACGTAAACTCTTCGCCGGCACTCACGCTGGTGAACCGGAGCTCCGTGCTGTCCGGGTCAACGGTGGAGGTGGACGGCGGCGCACGGTCGGGGATCCCCGCGTGCGCCGCCTCCGATCGGCGCTCGCTGCCGCAAGCCAACCCTGCGGCAGCGAGCCAGATCACACAGCGGATCATTCGACCAGGAACACCAGGTGATCGCGGTCCGTCCCGCTCCGGCCGCCGGGGCTACCCGTCACGAGGAGCTTGAGGACGTTCCGTCCCGGCTCAAGCGCGATCGTCACGACCTCGTTCGTTCCGGGCACGGGGTGGAAGAGTGACTCAACGGGAACGCCGTTCAACTCTGCCTGGAACGTCGCGGCATCGATCGCGACGTCGTAGAAGATCATCAGCGAGTACGTCGTCGTCCCAAGCGGGAGCGACGTGCGACTGTCCCCTGGCCGGGCATAGCTGAGCAGTGCGTTGACGTCCGAGCGCTGGCCGCCGCCGGCGAAGCCGCCGGAGATCGGGAGCGTACCGGCGCTCATGTCGGCTGAATTGAAGTGGATGCCGTACTGGTGGACCTCCCCTTGGCCGATTGGGACGTCGCTCACGACGAAACTGGAATGGCGGTGCAGCCGGTCGTAGCCGCGGACGTTCAGGCGGTAGGTGCCCGCGGCGGTACCCGTAACGGCGAGCGTGTAATCACCGTCTACGGCCTGACGAACGTCCAACTCCTTCCACAGTGGGTCGATCTGCACGCCGCTGCCGTCATCGAGCAGGGTCTCCAACCCGCTGCTGTCGTACGCGGAGCTCGGGATCTCGCTGTAGTCCTGGCCCCGTACCGGGTCGTATCCAGTGATGCGACCGAGCGGGTCCGTCAGGAGCAGCTGCACGGGCGAGTGCGCGTCGGCGCTCAACACGGCGTCCCAGTCCGGCTGGGACGTCGGCTCGAACTCGCGGACCGACACGAAATCGCCGTAGGTGTCCCTCAGCGAGGTGTTGCCGCCGCTCGCTGGGTCCGCAATGGTGAAATCCGTCCCCGCATCGTTCAACCCCGTCACCATGACGAAGTGTGTGCCGCCCTTCTTGTTCGTGACCTGCACGATCTGCGGACCGAAGCGGCAGATCCGGTTGCGAAGGTCTGCGGCGGACACCGTGCCGGGGTCCGTCTTCTCGAACCCCAGCCGCACGTTGTCTTGTCCAGCGCGGGCGAGCACACCCTGCCAGTTGACGTACCCGTCGCTGGTGTACCCCCCATCGTCGAGCCCCACGAGGTAGTCGTTCAGTGCCTTGGGATCGATGGGAATGCCGAAGTAGCTGAGCACCATCGCGGCCGCGGTCAGCGCACATCCCTTGGTTGCGATCGACACCTTCTTCTCGGTGCCGCCCGGCGCGCAATCGTGGCTATCCCCGCTGCTGTCGCTGATATAGCACAACGTATTGTACGGGTCCCCCGGAAAGGCGTTCTGGTTGTAGCTGGTCCACGTTCCCGGCGGCAGCGTCGGCTTCAGAAAGAACGTTCCGGAGAAGACCCGGCCGCCGTTCTGGAACAGCTCATAGGTGTACGTACCGGTCGCTTGGCACTGGATCGACAGGATATCCTCGACGCTGGCCGTCGTGGCGCCGCACAGGGATTGAAACCCAACCACGAAGCAGTCCGTCTCCCCGCCGAAGTTCTTGTAGTACGTGATCCTCGGAAACTGGGCACCGCCGCCGCCCGGGAAGCTGATGTTCGAGTCCCAGTAGTCCCCATCATCCGTTGCTTCGATCGTGTACGTCGCCTCCCACGCGACGTCGCGGAAGTAGGCCGTGCCGCCGACCGCCATGTCGACCCAGCTCCCGCCCTCTCCGGGGGTTCTCCTGAATTGAACCGGGCCGGTAGCGGCTTGGACGGTCACGCCGCCCGCGGAACGCGCCGCCGCGGCGGCGGACGCCGCTGGCTCGACGTGACTCAGGATCACCGTCGGGACGCCCGGCATGATCGCGACGGCCTGCGACGTCGGGGGGAGCTTCGGCCCGCTAGGTTGCTCACGGCATGTGGTGAGCGCCGCAACCAGACCGACGGCGACGACCGGCGAGAACCGCGTGATGCGGGAACCCATGGCGCACCTCTGGCCTGGGGCATACCTGCCCCGAAGGTCTAGGGCGCTGGAGGTTGGTGCCGGAAGCGGCACGAACGGCACGAAACTGCGGCGTTTCGCTGGGCAACGCAAGATCGTCGGACGACCGGCTGCTCTCCCGACGACGTATGTTCCCTCGGAGGGGCCGATGCTGCAATACACCTATCTCATCGTCGGCGGCGGCATGACGGCCGACGCCGCCGCCCAGGGAATCCGCGAGGTCGACGCGAACGGCACGATCGGCCTCGTCGGCGCGGAGCCGCACCCGCCGTACAACCGCCCGCCGCTCTCCAAGGCCCTATGGAAGGGCGATCCCGAGGAGAGCATCTGGCGCAAGACCGCCGCAACGGGCGCTCAGCTGACGCTGGGGCGCCGCGTAACCGCGATCGACCCGCGCGGGCACACGGCCACGGACGACCGGGGGACGGTGTATCGCTTCGAGAAGCTCCTGCTCGCGACCGGCGGCCTCCCCCGGCGCCTGCCGGCCCAGTCGGACGCGGTCATCTACTTCCGCACGCTGGAGGACTACCGCCGGTTGCGCAGGCTCGCGGGCGAGGGCGCGCGCTGCGCGGTGATCGGCGGCGGTTTTATCGGGAGCGAGATTGCCGCGGCGCTGCGGATGCAAGGGGGGGGCCGCGACGTCACCATGCTCGTCCCCGAAGCCGGGGTCGGAGCGCGGGTGTTTCCCGCGGATCTGTCGACGTTCCTCGTGGACTATTACCGGCAAAAGGGCGTGGTGATGCGGATGGGCGAGGGGGTGGCAGGGATCGACCAGCGCGGCGGCAAGTCTGTCCTGCGCACGACCACCGGTGGCGAGTTGACGGCCGACGTCGTCGTCGCGGGCCTCGGCATCGTGCCGGCCGTCGAGCTCGCCCAGCAGGCCGGGCTACGCGTGGAGAACGGGATCGTGGTCGACGCGTTCTGCCAGACGAGCCAGCCCGACGTGTATGCCGCGGGCGACGTGGCCAACTTCGCGAATCCGGCGCTGGGGACGCGGCTCCGCGTCGAGCACGAGGACAACGCGAACACGATGGGTCGGGTCGCCGGCCTGAACATGGCGGGCCGGGCGACCCGCTACGACCATCTCCCGTTCTTCTACTCCGACCTGTTCGAGCTGGGCTACGAGGCGGTCGGCGATGTCGACGCGCGTCTCGAGACTGTGGCCGACTGGAAGGGAGGGCGTCGTGTACTACCTGAAGGACGGCCGGGTGCGCGGCGCGCTCCTGTGGAACACGTGGGGGCAGGTGGATCACGCCCGGGCGCTGATCGCCGAGCCCGGTCCCTTCCGGCCGGGCGACTTGAAAGGCCGGCTGCCACGATAGTCGCCGGCTCGAGCGCTGCTGGCGGTTTCGGGACGATTGCGGTAAGCTGCAACGCCTTAAGCGCAACGGGGACGAGCGATGCGGTGGATCGCACTCCTGGCGGGCCTGAGCTGCATCGCTGGGCAGCGCGGCGCGGCGCAGGGACGGGTCAGCGGACGCATCGCGGTGCTCGAGAAGAAGAACAAGCCGTCGCCCGACCTGGGCTCCGCCGTGGTGTATCTCGAGGGAGCGGGCCCTCCCGCGCCACCCGTCACCGTCCAAGTCGCCATCAACGACAAGGAATTCGTGCCGCGGGTCGTGGTCGTCCCGCTCGGCTCGACGGTGCGGTTCCCGAACCACGATCCCTTCGATCACAACGTCTTCTCGGCGAGCGATCCGAACCAATTCGACCTCGGGCAATACGGGCGCGGAGAAGCGAAGGGTCGGACCTTTACGAGCCCGGGTTTGGTCCGGGTGTTCTGCAACATCCACCCGCGCATGGTGGCGTTCGTGCTGGTGACAGTGAATCGGCTCTCCACGCAGCCGGCGGCCGATGGAACCTTCGTGATCGATGACGTGGCGCCCGGCGCGTACACGCTGCATGCGTGGCACGAGCGCGCCCCCGAGGTCGTGCGGCAAGTCCAGGTCACCGCCGCGGGAGCGCTAGGGATTGAGCTCCAGCTCGACGCGCGCGGCTTCCGCTGGGTGTCCCACAAGAACAAGTACGGCGAAGACTATCCCACGAATGCCGGCTACGAGCGTTATTAGGGTCCCCCGGCTCGGGCTCGGCGCCAAGATCTTCGTCGCCGCGACGGTGTCGGTCGCGGCCGTGCTGGGCGTGACGCTGGGGCTTACCTCGCTCCAGGCGAACCGCACCGCCGACGCGGCGATCCGGCGCGCGCTCGCGGGCGTGCGGCGTGGCGTGCAGGCGTTCCTCTCCGGCCGGACCGCCACCTTCGCCGGCATGAGCGCCGTGAGCGCCCAGGTGCCGCAGTTCCGGGAGCGGCTGCTCCGGGGCTCGGAGCGCGGCAACGTGCTCGACCAGGCGGAGGAGTACCGCCAGCTGCTGGGAGCGGCGTGGGTGCTCGTGACCGACGACCACGGGATCCTCGTCGCGCGCACCGACTACCCGACCGAGACCGACATCGACCTGTCGCGCGGGGCGCTGGTCGCCAACGCCCTGTCGGGGGAGCCGACGAACGGCGCGTGGCTCGACGACCGGCTGCGCCGGCTGTTCGAGGCGGTCGCGGTGCCGCTCCGCGCGTCGGCCAACGCCGCGCCCCAGGGCGTGCTCATCGCGGCGTACGCGGTGGACGACAGTCTCGCGCAGGCGATCAAGCAGGCGACCACGACGGACGTTGTGTTCTTCGCACTCGACAGCCTCGACCGGCCCTACATCGTCGGCAGCACCCTGCCGCGCGAGGAGGTCGAGCCGGCCCTCGTGGCCGACACCGCCGCGATCGGGGCGCTGGGGGGCGGGGGCGGGGGCGGGCGCGACTCCACGGGGACCGAATTCACCGCCGACGTGGGCGGCGAGCGTCTGATCGGTCTCGCGAGCCCGCTGCGCTCGGCCGGGGGCGACGTGTTCGGCGGGTTCATCACGTTCCGCTCGCACGACCGGGAGCTCGCGGCGTTCCGGGGCCTGCAGCGCACCATCGGGTTCGCGGTCGTGCTCGGCCTGCTGCTGGCGCTCGCGTCGGCGTACGTCCTCGCGCGCCAAATCGCGGGTCCCATCCGGCGGCTCGCGCTCGCCACGCGCCAGGTGCAGGACGGCGATTACAGCATCGCCATCGAAGCGCGCTCGGGCGACGAGATCGGCATGCTGTCCCAGGCGTTCCAGCAGCTGGTCGCGGACCTGAAGGAGAAGGCGGATCTGGTGGAGTACATGACGTCGGTCTCGCGCGCCGCGCCCACCGAGCAGCTCGCGACGCCCTCCCCCCGCCCGTCCGTCGCCTCGCGAGGCGACGTCCTCCAGCCCGGCACGCTCTTCGCCAACCGTTACGAAGTGAAGGAGCTGCTCGGCACGGGCGGCATGGGCGTGGTGTACCGCGCGTTCGACCGCGAGCTACAGGAGCCCGTGGCGATCAAGACGCTCCGGCCCGAGGCGGTCGCCGGCGACGGCGTGGCGCTCGAGCGCTTCAAGCAGGAGATCCGCCTGGCCCGCAAAATCACGCACCGCAACGTGGTCCGCACCTACGATCTGGGCGAAGCGAACGGCAGGTACTATCTCACGATGGAGTGCGTGGAGGGCACGTCGCTCAAGCAGCTGATCGTCACGCGCGGCCGGCTCCCCGTCCCCGTGGTGTTGACGATCGGCAAGCAGCTGTGCCGGGCGCTCGAGGTGGCGCACGAACAGGGCGTGATCCACCGCGACATCAAGCCGCAGAACATCGTGGTGGACCCGACGGGCTTTCTCAAGGTGATGGACTTCGGCATTGCGCGGCTCGCGACCCCGGCGACCGGCAAGGGCCTGACGCAGGAAGGGATGTCGATCGGCACGCCGGATTACATGTCGCCGGAGCAGCTGTCGGGGTTGGAGCTCGACGCGCGCAGCGATCTCTATTCGGCCGGCGTCGTCCTGTTCGAGTGCCTGACCGCGCGGGTCCCGTTCGAGGCCGCATCGGTGTACGCCTTGATCGCGAAGCACCTCGAGCAGAGCCCGCCGGACCCGCGGACACTCAATGCGGAGATATCAGAGGCGCTTGCCAACGTGATCATGAAAGCCATGGCGAAAGAACCCGCCGACCGGTATCAGAGTGCGGCTCAGATGCACGATGCCCTGGCGGCGATAGGGTGAGAGGCTCGACGTCTAAATCCCACCAAACCAGGGGTATCCTTGGTCCTCCCAATACCCCCCCGGTCTTCGATCCGTGAACGTCATCGACACCAGATACTTCGTGAGCTTGTATCCCAGCTTCACCGGCGAGTACAACCTGAGCGGCGCCCCGTGCGCCGGCGGCAGCGGATTGTCGTTCATCCCGTAGGCGAGCATGGTCTGCGGGTGCATCGCGCTCGTCAGATCCCAGCCGTTCGAGTAATCGGCGTCGAACGACACGAAGTTGATGTAGAGCGCCGCCGCGAGCGGTCGACACCGCTCGACGACGGCCGAGAGCGGCACCCCGTGCCAGCTGGCGATCGCGGACCAGCCCTCGACGCAGTGATGCTTCACCGTGTACGAGACCCGCGGCATGCGCTGCAGCTCGTCGAGCGACAGCACGAGCGGCGCCGCCACGAGCCCGTCCACCCGGAGCCGCCAGGCGTCCGGATTCCGGAGCATCGGCACCATCGCGGAGATGAAGTAGCTGGGCAGCATCGCGCTCCGCTCAGCGGGGCTGTACGTGCGTGCGAGACGGGCGGACGAAAACAATATCTTCTCGCCGACCCAGTCGTTCACCCGGCTGACGTCGAGCAGCGCGGGCCGCAGGGCGTTGCCGCCGTCCCAGCCGCACGCCGCGACGAACGAGGAAGCGCCACTCGCGATGCCGACCTTCACAAACGCCCGCCGGTCAAGACTTGGCGTCTGGTTCTTAGTCATGGCTCGGGAACCTCCCGCGGTACCAGCCGGTGATGATCGCCCGGAACGAGGCCGGGTCCACGGTGAAGACCAGGATCA
>WNGQ01007055.1_pt1 | contig 10824 bp, 7 predicted proteins | sample 5407661 | NCBI WGS metagenome assembly WNGQ01 (sample SAMN13153382, study PRJNA577476) | soil metagenome | isolation source: 60 cm soil or saprolite under Garry oak tree replicate 2 | place: USA:California | collected 2016-06-15
TGCCGTCCGGGTCGCAACGTACTGATTTTCTGGGACTTTGGTGGGCGCAATTGTCCGCTTCGATGGGGCTTGACTCTCACGCCGCGTGATCCCCCAAGGCTCGTGTCCATTAACCCAAGGCGAGATGCCATGAGCGTCTACACGGTCAAGGAAGTGGCGAAGCTGTCGGGCGTTTCAGTCCGAGCGCTGCACCACTATGACGAGATCGACCTCCTCAAACCCGCTTCCGTGGGTGCAAATGGGTATCGCTACTACGGCCACGACGAACTCCTCCGCCTCCAGCAAATTCTCTTCCACCGGGAACTCGGGTTTCCGCTGGATGAGATCCGCCGGGTGCTGAGTGCTCCGAACTTCAACCGTGTAGCCGCCCTTCGCGCCCATCGTGAGCGGCTTATGGAGAAGGTCCAGCGCTACCGAAGACTCGTGCGCACGCTTGACGCCACTCTCGCCGCACTCGAAGGAAACATGGACATGGACCACAAGGCGATGTATCGCGGCTTTTCCCCGGAAAAGCAGGCACAACACGAGGCCTGGCTCGTGGCCCGCTTCGGCGGCAACGTGCAGGCACGGATCGATGAAGCCAAGACGAGGATAAAAGACTGGAGCACGGCCGAATTCGACCAGCATCTCGCCGAGGTCGAACGCATTGAGGTCGCTCTGGCAAAGGCGCATACCGGGGGCGTGCCGGCCAACTCCGTAGAGGTTAGCGAGTTGATACGACGGCTGCACAGTTGGGTCGGCCGCGGATGGAACGAGCCGCCCAGCCGCGAGCGCTTCATCGCACTGGCCGCAATGTACGAAGAGCATCCGGACTTCCGTGCCCGTTACGAGAGTCGGGCTCCCGGTCTGACCGGCTATATCGCTAAGGCGATCAACGCATTCGCAGAGCGGGAACTCGCTTAAAGCGGCGCGGTAGGGCGCAATAGCGAAAGCGTATTGCGCCCTACCGCTGCACATTGGCAGAAGCCACACGCCATTCCGTCCTGCGCTGCGTTTTGGCGTGCCCAGTTTGTCGGATATCCGAGTCGGGCATGGAACGAACCCGTTATCGCGGGAGAAAGCCGCCTCTGTGGCGGCCGCCTCAGACCTTCCGACGGCGATGCGGTCGCGGGTCGCGGGCGCTATTCCTGCTGCGGCGGGTCTTTACCGTGAAGGAGTTGGTGAGTGTAGCCGAACCTCTTCCGAAGTTCCGCGTTTCTTATCCGGGAAAGGAGCGGACCCACGCGCCATGGATACCGAAGAAGTCGATCCTCGTTTTGCTGATCTCGACGCTTGGCCAGTGGCCTTAGCGATGGAAGCGATGTGGGAAGGCCAACTCGGGGCCGTCGCATCTGTGGGGCGCGCGCTCCCCGCGATCACGGCGGCGACCAATGCAGCAAAGGAGGCGCTCCGGGACCGCGGACGACTGATTTATGTTGGCGCTGGCACCTCGGCCCGGGTTGCCATTCAGGACGGAGCCGAACTGAAGCCGACTTTCGGGTGGCCGGAGGAGCGGCTGCACTTCATCATCGCCGGCGGGGAAAGCGCATTTGTCACAAGCGTAGAAGGGGCCGAAGACGATGTCGCCGATGCCGTCAAGCAGATTCATGCAGCACGGCTTTCGGAGAACGACGTAGTGATCGCTGTATCAGCCAGCGGTACGACGCCGTTTAGCGAAGCGGCACTGCGAGAGGCGGGCGCGCACGGCGCCGTTACGATCGGCATTGCAAATAATCCTGGCACCGCCTTACTCACGTCAGCAAAATATCCGGTCTTGATCGAGACGGGTCGAGAACTGATCGCCGGCTCGACACGGATGAAAGCAGGCACCGCCCAGAAGGTCGTTCTCAACTTGATCTCGACTGGAATCATGCTCGGCCTCGGCTGTGTCTATCGCGGCATGATGGTCAACATGCAGCTTACCAACGCAAAGCTGAAGCGCCGTGCAGAGGTTATGGTGCACCGGATTGCCGGCTGCGGCGAAACTCGGGCCGCTCGTGCCCTCGACCAGACTGCGGGGAATATCAAGACGGCCGCACTCCTGATGTTAGGATTTGACAGGGCGGAGGCCGAGAGCATTCTCGCCAGACATAAAGGAAATCTCCGTCGCGTGCTTGTTGATCGCGGTACGTGAATGAAGATCGAGCCCGCATGAAGCGAAGACTCGAGTTCGACTGTTCCGGGATGGCGAAGGAGATTTGTGAAAGTGCGGACGTCGCTTCGCGCATTATCCGCAATCCGCATTATCCGCAATCATGGCATCGTCCTAACTTTGCAACAATAAGTGTCCTTGCCGATGGTTTCTAAGACGGGTCCGTCGGACTCTCGGCTGGCGCCATGCATCGGCGGATTGAACAACACGTGACGCGCGACTACCGCCGTGGAACTCCCGCAATGCACTTGCGTTGGCCTGCGTCCGCAGAGCCTGGGCCTTGGCGGCAACGCCCGCTCACGGTTCTTCGTTACGCGTGGCGCGGGAACGAACGGACTGTGCCTGACGAATTGCCATCGCCCGGTGCGGCTGTTTCCAGGGAGCCTTTCGCGATGAGCGCGCATCCAGTCGAGGACAACGACCACACACAGCGGCCTCCCTCAAAGTCACGATCTGGTTATGTGGTTGCCACGCTGGTCTGCTTGATCTTCGTGATCTCGGCGGGCCTGGGAGCGGGATTCCTCGCCACCTTCCATTGGCCATCCACGGCCGAATTGACCTCACGGCGCGTGATCGTGATGACGTCCGCCGACGGGCACGACCTGCTGCGCAAGGGCAGTTTGCAACTCGCCCCTGTCGCGGCGAAGGATATGCCCGCCGACGTCATCAACGCGGTCCTCAGCATCGAAGACCGGCGCTTCTATCAGCATCACGGCATCGACCCGTTGTCGGTACTACGTGCGTTCCGTGAAAATACCGAGGCCGGCAAGATCGTGGCCGGCGGCAGCACGATCACGCAGCAGCTCGTGAAGATCCTCTTTCTGAGTTCACAGCGGACCTACAAGCGCAAGATCCAGGAGGCGGCGATGTCGCTCTGGATCGAGCATTATGTGACCAAGGACGAGATCCTGTCGAGCTATTTGAACAACATCTACCTGGGCTCCGGCGCGGTCGGCTTCCCGGCGGCCGCAAAGATCTATTTCGGTAAGGAGGTCGCCCAACTGAGCCTCGCCGAAGCCGCGATGCTGGCGGGAATGATCAATGCCCCTAGCCGTGACGATCCGTTTCATGATCTTGCCGCCGCTCGCAAGCGGGCAACGAGCGTGATCGATGCGATAGTAGCCAACGGAAAGCTGAGCGAAGAGGTCGCCCTGCTCGCAAAGCTGCATCCGGCGACGCCCAGGGCTGGCGAGATCTCGCCGGAATCGACCGGATGGTTTGCGGATTGGGTCTACAACAAGGCGGCCCCCATCGTTCCGGCCACGGGCGGCACCGTACGCCTGCGCACGACGCTCGACCTTCACCTGCAAGAGCTGGCTGCGAACATCGTGCAATCGGCGCTGGCCAAATACGGTAGCGAGAAGAATGCGAGCCAGGCGGCGCTCGTCGCGATGCGGTCCGATGGTGCGGTGGTGGCCATGGTCGGCGGCCGAAGCTATGATTCGAGCCAGTACAACCGGGCGGTCGATGCCGAACGGCAGCCCGGTTCTGCGTTCAAACTGTTCGACTATTATGCCGCCCTGCGCCAGGGCTATACGCCCAATGATACAGTCCTCGATGCGCCGATCGACGTTCATGGCTGGCGGCCGGAGAATTACGGGCACCGTCACCGGGGCGAGGTCACGCTGTCGGAGGCTTTCGCCAATTCGCTCAACGATGCAGCCGTGCGATTGTCGCAGCAGGTCGGCATCGGCGAGGTGATCGCGGCGGCCCGCGACCTCGGCCTTCGTGCACCGCTGAAGAACAATCCGAGCCTCGCGCTCGGCACCACCGAAGTGACGCTGCTCGATCTGACCTCGGCCTATGCCGCGGTGCGGGCGGGACGGGCGCCCGTCAGCCCGCGTGGCATTGCCGCGATCAGGACCGAGCGCGGCGAGGTCTCGGTTGATCCTTCCAACACGACGCAGCACAGTCTCGGACAGTACCAGCCCGCGCTGACCGACCTCTTGCGTGGCGTGGTCGAGCACGGCACCGGCCGTGCCGCGGCGTTGCAGGGCTTTGCCGCGGGCAAGACCGGAACGGCGCAGGATTACACGGACGCCTGGTTCATCGGGTTCGATGAGCATCTCGTTGTCGGCGTCTGGGTCGGCAATGACGATCACAGCCCCATGAAAGGCGTGGTCGGCGGTTCGCTGCCCGCAAAGATCTGGAAGGATTTTCTGGAGCAGGCGGGGCAGACGACGACGGCGGACGTCGACACGACGGCGCCGCGCGCTCCGCCGACGACGGTGGGACAGTCGACGGTCGGGCCGGCGCGCGATCATACCATCGCCTCGGAGCAGGAGAGCACGGCTGCGTCCGATATCAACCCCGCGTCGCCTGCGGAGACGCGGGGCGCGGCCCAGTGCAATGCCGCGGTCTGCGAGCAGTTCTATCACTCGTTCCGCGCTTCGGATTGTACCTACCAGCCGTATTGGGGCGGCCCGCGGCAATACTGCGCGCGTTGATCAACGGCACACCGCCATTGTGACGGCATCGCTGTCGTATTGATGTCGACTACGGCCCCGCGGCGGAGGAGTCGTGACGACCCGATCGCGGCGCCGCTCTGGCGCATGCGTGCGCGTCAGAACTTTTCAGATCATGTCATGGCGCTGCGTCGCGGCAGGTGACGCCGGCATCACCTTTGTAGCATGGTCTCGGCCCACGACGTGTTCCTTCCAACTTCAAGGGATATCGAAAACGTCCTGCCACGTCCGTCCTGATAAGAGATCTTCACTCCCTTACAGGACCTTTCCCAGTCGTAGGTAGTGGAATTAGGCCTGCCGCAACCTTGGATCGGAAGGCGCTCCTTGAGTGGAACATCTCGCGCACCATGCTGAATCTTCTGACCGCGCGGCTGAAAAATACAAGCAATCGATGAGTGTGAATGCGCACAAAAATATATAACTTGGCGACCCGCTGCTGCAGCGTTGCAGCGGCCTGCCATCCCGCAGGAGGGGCGTTTCGAGCGATTCGCCGCGTGCGTTAGAGGCTTCCGGAAGGCTAGATCTGTGCAGTTTATGAAGCGATTATTCATATCACGCAAGTTGGGAGTCTCAAGCGACCTGCGGCGCAGCCTTTAATGTATGCTAGCCACATAGATCTTCGAAGGCGGACGTTGCACGTCCCCAAACCGAAGGGCGGCAATAAGCGCGCATTTGATATCCCGCTGTCGCGCCAGATGATTCTGTGTCTTGTGCGGGCCCTTCGCTTTGGCAGGGAAATGTTTCCCTCGCAGGCAATGGAGTGGGTGTTCCCAGCCGAAAGCGCATCGGGACATCTCGCGGAAACGAAGGAAGATCGAGATGAGCTCTCCAAGTGCCGGGTGAATTGCTCCAGTTCCGAGTTTCCGATCGAATGCTCTCATGCATATCAGTGCCTTAAGAAGGCAGGGCTGATTCTTGTGTTGGACGTTTTTTTGAACACGTCTCTCAAAGGCGATCGCGGTACCAAGTCCATGGCGGGAAGGCTGGTTCGCCTGTCCGAGCACAGCTTGCGTCTTTCCCACTGCCACTATGCGGTTTACCCGATCGCTTCGGAGTCCAACCCGGCGCTGGCGGCTTTCCGGGACTAGCCGATCGAAGAGATCCGACGCACTTAGGAAGCCCCGGCAAGCTTACCAACTCTGGAAAGCAGCAGCTTCAGGATCGGCGACTTGTTTGCCTTGTGGTAAGCTAGGACCAGGTCGAGGGTGGGCACCTCTCCCTTCACCGGGCGCGCGGTTATCGATTCCGGCAGATACCGTTTTGTGTAAGCCGGCAACAGCATGACCGCGCGCGTCGATGTGATCATCGATATGGCATGGACAACATTGTGCACTTCATGCTCCGGTTTGAGGTCGATGCCGGCCCGGTTGAAATACTCCAGGACGACACGGCGCACCGCAGGGGCGGCCTTGGACGGAAGCAAGAAAGCTTCCTTGGCGATCTCTTGTGGCGCGACCGCTGCATATGACGCCAGGCGGTGATCGCTCGGAAAAACAAAGACCAGCGGGTCCGTACGCACGCGCCCGTAGATCAAATCCTCCATATGCTCTTCCGACCGGATGAAAGCGGCATCAAGCTTACGCCTCATCAAGGTCTTGGCGAGCACCGGAGAGTAATCGCTCGACAGGCGGATTTCGATGTCGGGAAACTCGTCGCGAAGGACGCGCTCAACCTCAGGCAGCAAACCAATTTCGGCCCCGGACATAAAGCCAAGGGCGAATGTTGGTCGCGCCGGCTGAGCTGCGCGCTGCGCCGCTTCCTTGGCGGCTTCCGCCTGAACCAGCGCCATTCGTGCATGGTCGAGAAAGGCTTTCCCGGCCGGCGTCAACTCGACACCGTGAGCGCTGCGGTGCATCAGTTGAACGCCGACTTCCTCTTCGAGATCCCGGATTTGCCGGCTGAGCGATGGCTGCGAAGTGTGCAACTTTTGCTCGGCGGCAACGGTCAAACTGCCGGCGTCGGCCACGGCGACGAAGTAGCGGAGATGCCGGAGCTCCATCCCAATCTCCCATATCTGGCAAGCATGGGGCCAGCTTACAAAGTCTTTTTCAGGCCGGCCAGCCGCTTTTATAGCAGGAAAGCGAGTGTACGCGGTGGTCTGCCCGCCAGGCAGGGCGTATCCAATCCAAAACAATGTGAGAGCATGCACATGCGCAAAGGCATCAAAGCGTCGCTGTTGTTCCTTCTGGTGATGCCAGGAATCGGCGACGCCGCGGCGCAATCCACCACCACCCAACCGAAGGCAAGCGCCATGGAAGAGGCAGACGTCACGAAGATCAAGCAGGCGATGCTCGGCAACTGGGAGAGCATCGCTCCGGAGGTGCGGCCGAGCGCTGCCAAGAACGCTGACGGCTCGCTCAAGCCGTTCTACCTCAAGCGCGCTTTCAAATATCTGCCGTCTGACCGGTTCGAGCTCGAGGTCGTCAACTCCGCCGACCCTTACGGTGCCGTGCCGCTCGTGCGCATCAAGATCGGCGGGCACACGCTGTGGCAGGGCCCCCACCCGATCGCTCCAGGCGCGCAGAAGGTCGACTTCGTTGCCGATGAGAGCTACGAGGTCACTCCGCTTGCGGCGGGATTTGCCGATGTGCTCAACAAGGTCGCCTCGGCAGGTTACGCGGCGTGGGCGGTCAACTCACCGCAGAGCATCTTCGGAAAGACGTTTGCCCCGTTCGGTCTGAAGGAAGGGACGAATTTCATGGAGTACGACCTCGTCTACCTCAGAGGCGACCTGCTGTTCTGGGGCGCCCGCAATATCGACGGCCGCGGCTTTGATACCGAGCAGAACCGGCCTACCAATCTGCAGATCCCGCTGATCCGAAAGTAGCGCAGGGATGATAGAGCTTTGATCTTGCGAAAGTGACTTGATCCCTTGTGCAAGGTGCTTCCATGGCGACACAGGCCGAAACTCCTTCGCAGCTCGGCAAGATGGCCGTTGTCACGGAAGCCACGGGCGGTCTCGTCTACGAGACGGCTATGGCCTTGGCCAAAAGCCGGTCCAGAAGTCATCCTGACCGGCCGCGACGATCGAAAGGGACAGTCGGCAATCGAGAAGAACCGTCGCGAAGTGATCGGCGCCAAAATATGCTTCGAGCATCTCGATCTGGCCAGCCTTGCATCGATCGCCGACTTCGCGCGGCGGATGGGAGTCCGGCAGTCTCTCGATCTCCTGATCAACAATGCGGGAGTGATGGCGTTGCCCCGCCGGCAAACCACGGCGGATGGTTTCGAGATGCAATTCGGAACAAACCATCTGGGCCACTTCGCGGTTGATGTTGCGCCGCGTGGAGTGTCCAGCGCCCGCTCCCTTCACCGCACTTGGAAGTTTCCATGTCAGCTCTCCTCAAGCAGTTTGTAATCACAGCGATCTCCGCGGCCTATTGGCGCATCACGTTCGGCAATCCGCCCGTGAACCTGATTAATCCAGAGACCATCCTGGAACTCAAGCATTTGGTGGAATTCATTGAATCTCAAAAGGACCTTCGGGTGGTCGTCTTTGACAGCGCGAATTCGGAATTTTACTTCGCTCGCTACGATTTGTCGCGCGCAGCCGAAACGCCCGTGGAGCCGGGCCCGACGGGCTTTCCCGCGTGGATCGATATCATCCTGCGTCTGGCGCAATCGCCCGTCGTCAGCATTGGTTCGATCCGCGGACGGACGAGAGGGGGCGGTAGCGAACTCGCGTTGGCGTTCGATATGCGATTCGCGAGCCGCGAGAAGGCTGTCTTTGGCCAACCCGAGGTCGCCGGAGGCGTCTTGCCCGGTGGGGGAGCAAACGAGCGATTGCCTCGACTCATGGGCCGAGGCCGTGCGCTTGAGGTCATTGTCGGGAGCGACGATTTCGACGCGGAAACCGCGGAACGCTATGGCTGGGTCAATCGATGTCTCCCGGACTCTGAGTTGGATGCCTTCGTCGATCGTCTGGCAAGGCGAATCGCTTCTTTCGACCCAGAGGCAATCGCTGAGGCGAAGCGGCTCATAAACCGTGTGAGCCTGCCCAGCGGACAAGAGCTTCTCGAGAGCCAAGACGCGTTTCTTGCCGCCGCGCGACGGCCGCAGTTGCTGCCACGCGTCATGAAGGCAAGAGAGCGCGCCGCCGCGGTTGGGCCGGACTTCGAACTGCGATTGGGACACTATCTCGGCGATCTTTGAGAGGCTCCCAAACGCCGGGCCGAATCAATTCCGCTCGATAAATTGAGCCTCACAGGGGAGATCGACATGTACTACAGCAGCGGCAACTACGAAGCATTTGCGCGGCCGCGCAAGGCGAAGGACGTGGAGAAAAAGACGGCATGGTTCGTCGGCTCGGGCTTGGCCGCCCTGTCGGGTGCGGCGTTCCTGATCCGCGACGGGCACATGCCAGGCAATCGGATCACCATCTTGGAACAGTCCCGGCTTCCCGGCGGCGCGCTCGACGGGATCAAGGTGCTGGAGAAGGGCTTCGTGATCCGCGGCGGACGCGAGATTGATAACCACTATGAGTGCCTTTGGGACCTGTTCAGGTCGATTCCGTCGCTTGAGATCGAGGGCGCTACCGTGCTTGACGAGTTCTACTGGCTCAACAAGGACGACCCGAATTATTCCTTGCAACGCGCCACGATGAATCGGGGCGAGGATGCTCACACAGACGGGCTGCTCACTCTCAACGAGCAAGCGCAGAAAGAGATCTTCAAGCTCCTCCTCGCCTCCAACGAGGAGATGGAAAACAAGCGCATCAATGACGTTCTGGGGCAGGACTTCTTCGAGAGCAATTTCTGGCTATACTGGCGCACGATGTTCGCCTTCGAGGAGTGGCATTCTGCCCTCGAGATGAAGTTGTACCTGCACCGTTTGATCCACCATATCGGCGGCCTGGCAGATTTCTCTACGACGAAGTTCACCAAGTACAACCAATACGAGTCGCTGGCGCTGCCTCTGGTCAAGTGGCTGCAAGATCAGGGCGTGACGTTCCAGTATGGCACCGAGATCACCGACGTCGATTTCGACATCGCGTCCGGGCGCAAGCAGGCGACCCGTATCCATTGGCGGCAGGATGGCGTCGCCGGTGACGTCGATCTCGGCGCCGACGATCTGGTGTTCATGACCATCGGCTCGCTCACCGAGAACTCCGACAACGGCGACCACCACACGCCTGCCAAGCTCAACCAGGGGCCGGCGCCGGCATGGGACTTGTGGCGGCGCATCGCCGCGAAGGATCCGGCTTTTGGCCGCCCCGACGTGTTCGGCGCACACATTCCCGAAACCAAGTGGGAGTCGGCGACCGTCACCACGCTGGACCGGCGGATTCCGCAGTACATCCAGAAGATTGCCAAGCGTGACCCGTTCAGCGGCAAGGTGGTCACCGGCGGTATCGTGACCGTGAAGGATTCTTCCTGGCTGCTCAGCTGGACGGTGAACCGACAGCCTCATTTCAAGCAGCAGCCGAGGGACCAGATCGTGGTCTGGCTCTATTCGCTGTTCGTCGACACACCCGGCGACTACGTAAGAAAGCCCATGCAAGACTGCACCGGCGAAGAGATCACCCAGGAATGGCTCTACCATTTGGGCGTGCCAATCGGGGACATCGCCGAGCTGTCCGCGACCGGCGCCAAGACCGTGCCGGTCATGATGCCCTACGTCACCGCGTTCTTCATGCCGCGCCAGGCCGGTGACCGGCCGGACGTGGTGCCCGAGGGTGCGGCGAACTTCGCCTTCATCGGTCAGTTCGCCGAATCGAAACAGCGCGATATCATCTTTACCATCGAGTACTCGGTGCGCACGGCGATGGAGGCCGTCTACACATTGCTCGATGTCGAGCGGGGCGTGCCAGAGATATTCAACTCCACATACGACATCCGCCAGTTGCTGGCCGCGGCCTTCCGGCTGCGCGACGGCAAGGAGATCGATATCCCTGGGCCGGCGTTCCTACGCAACTTGCTGATGAAAAAGCTCGACGCCACCCAAATCGGCGCATTGCTCAGGGAATACCGCGACGCAGCGGGCGGTCGTCACCTCCCGTGATGACCGAGGCGGCTCTCGTGATCATGCCCCAGGCTCGCGACGCGGCAACGGCCGCCAGACTTTGGGATGTGTCCGAGAAACTCACGGGCACGTCCTCCTGATTTCGTTTCTGGCGCATTGCTCGCGCTTCTTGCTATTCCGTCACTGCTTCCAGGGGATGATCGGAAGAAGCAGATAATTCGCATCGTTGGAGTCGATGTGCACGGTCGTGCGCCCTCCGAAGACGGA
>WNGQ01016936.1_pt1 | contig 10824 bp, 13 predicted proteins | sample 5407661 | NCBI WGS metagenome assembly WNGQ01 (sample SAMN13153382, study PRJNA577476) | soil metagenome | isolation source: 60 cm soil or saprolite under Garry oak tree replicate 2 | place: USA:California | collected 2016-06-15
CGCCGGCCAGCCCGGCCGGGCTGCCCGGTACCACCTCGACGACGCGCAGGCCCAGCCGCTGCCCGGTCCGCGCGGCGACCGGCGGGGGCAGCGGTACCGGTACCCCGGCGACGCCCAGCCACGCCCGCCGTACCCGGCCGCTGGACAGCAGCTCCGAGACGATGTACCGGGTCGGCGCGTTCACCGGTACCGCGAGGCCGAGCCCGTACCCGGCGACCGCGGTGTTGATCCCGACGACCTCGGCGGCCGAGTTGGCCAGCGCCCCGCCGGAGTTGCCCGGGTTGAGCGCCGCATCGGTCTGGATCACGTTGTCGATCAGGCGTACCCGCCGCCCGTCCCGGGCCGGGATCGACCGGCCGAGCCCGCTGACCACGCCGGCCGTGACGGAGCCGGCGAGCCCCATCGGGTTGCCGACGGCCACCACGAGCTGCCCGATCTTGAGTTGGTCGGCGTCGCCGAGGTTCGCCGGGGTGGCGCTGCTGCCGTGAACGCGCACCACCGCCAGGTCGGCGAGCGGGTCCCGGCCCACGACGTCGAAGCGCGACTCGGTGCCGTCGGCGAACTCCGCGGTACCCCCGTCCGCCCCCGCCACCACGTGCGAGTTCGTGAGCAGGAAGCCGTCGTCGGTGAACACCACGCCGGAGCCGGCTCCGCCGCCGCGCGCCGTCCGTACCGTGAGCGCGGCCACCGACGGCAGGATCCGCGCCGCGACGGTCGTCACCACCTGGCTGTACCCGTCCAGAGCATCCATGCCCGGAGCAACGTGGATCGACACGCGGCCATGCCCGGCTTCGCCCTCGGCGTAACGGATTCATCGCACAATCTGTCCGGTGGCCCCGCCGGTCAGTTGCCTACCTTTGGGTTCCGAGGTTGAAGCCTGTGTCAAGGCGCCCGCCCGGATCGAGGGAGTACACCGTGGCCAGCGATGGCGTACCACTGGAGGTTGTCGATCGCCAGCTCTGGCGGGACGCGCAGGATCTGTTCAACCGGCACGCCGTGCCGGACGGCCGCGGGGCCTGCCGGGGTTGCGGCCGGCTGTGGCCGTGCCCGTGCCGCCGGCTCGCCGAGCGCGCCAAAGGCGCCGCGTTCGGCTCCTGGAACAAGGCATGGACCGCCCGGCACGACCTGAACAGCGTGCGGGCGGTCCCGGCCGGCCGCAACACCGGTTGCTTCCCATCCCGAGCCGCCTACCCACCACGAACGTTCCATCCGCGGTGACACCGCAGCGCCCCGCCAGCGCGGCACCGTCCCGCACCCACCCGCTCGCCAACCCGGCAGACCGGCTTGCCTCCGCCGGTTCTGCCAGGCGCCTCCGGCCAGGCGCGCCCCCCGGTTGAGCGGGTACGGCGGGCGAGGGTACGTGATCCTCCGGTTCCCCCGCACACATCGCGGTCACGTGCCCTCGCCCAAAGTTCGGCACAATGCTCCCGTGACCCTCGCTCGTGGCAGCGCGGGCGACTGCCCGTGCTGCCAGGCTGGGTTGGTCACCGAGCGCGACGCGCTGCCCTGGTTCGAGCGGGTGCGGCGCAGCCTGGCCGCCGGCTGACGGCGCCGCACCCCCGAGGTGCCGCTGGACTCCGGCGCCGGGAACGCGGCCGGGTGGTCGACGTCGGCCGTCCAGTACCCGCCGGACTGCTGGGTGGCCTTCAGCTTGGCGAACATCGCGTTCAGCAGGCTGATGTAGTGCGCCCGGTTTGCGTCGGCGGCCGGCAGCGCGGCGATGGTGTCGGTGAGCGCGATCGTGATCCAGCCGTTGCCGCGCGACCAGCGCTGCGCCCGTACCGACCCAGCGCGAGTCCCGCCACCCGCGGTCAGATTCGCCAAATCCATCCAGAAGAGTCAATGAGGCTTTCCGTCCGGGCGAACCAGGTACATTCGTCGGCATAGGCAAGATCGCGAACACCCGTACCCGGGCGGAACCGCGGCTGCGCACCGCCGCTCTGGGTACCGCCCTGGTGTTCGCGGTGAGCGGTGCCCAGCTCGGTACCTGGGTGTCGCGGTTGCCGGCGGTGCGGGACCGGGTACATGCCAGCCCCGCGCAGCTCGGTCTGGTACTGCTGGCCGGCGGGGTCGGCTCCCTGGTGTCGATGCCGTCGACCGGCTGGCTGTGCCGGCGGTTCGGCAGCCGCACAACGGTCGCGATCACCGCCGTGCCGGCGCTCCTCGCCCTGTTCCTGCTCGGCCTCGCGCCGTCGCTCGTCGCGCTCGGCGCGGTCATGTTCGCCTGGGGCCTCGGGTACGGGTGCTGGGACGTCGCGATGAACGTGCAGGGCAGTACCGTCGAGCAGCGCGCCGGCCGGGACTGGATGCCGCGGTACCACGCGTGCTGGAGCGTCGGCGGGATCGCGGGCGCCGCCGCCGGCTCGGTCGCGGCGAAGCTGAACACGCCGGTGGCCCTGCACTTCGGCATCGCCGCCGTGGTCGGTGCGCTGCTGCTCGCCGTCGGGCTGCGCGTCTTCGTTCCCGACCGGGCGCCGGATGCCCACGAACACCGGCAGTCCGCGCTGCGGGTACTGCGCAGCCGACGGCTCGTCGCGATCGGCCTCGTCACCCTGTGCTCGGTGATCGTCGAGGGGGCGGCAGCGGACTGGCTCGCCCTGTTCCTCGTCGACGACCGGCACACCTCGGCCGCGGTAGGTGCGGCCGGGTACGCGGCGTTCGCCGTGGCGATGGCGAGCGGGCGGTTCGCCGGTACCCCGATCAGCCAGCAACTGGGACGGCATCGCGCGGTGGGCGTCGGCGGCATCACCGCCATTGTCGGAGTCGTGGTGACCGTGTTCGGGCCTTGGGTACCGCTGAACTACCTCGGCGCGGTGCTGTGGGCGCTGGGGGTGTGCCTGATCTTCCCGGCGGCGATCAGCGCCGCCGGCGAGACCCCCCACCGGCCGACCGACGCGATTGCCGCGGTGGCCACGCTGGGCTACGGCGCGCAGCTCGTCGGACCCCCGCTGATCGGCTTCCTGGCCAACCGCGTCGGCCTCGGGCACGCCCTCCTGGTACTCGTCGTCCTGGGCGCGCTGATCAGCGCACTGGCGCCGGCGGTCCGAGCCCGGCGCCGGTAACCCGTGAGGTCAGGCCGATCCTGCCGCTCGGGACGCGAGCAGGCCGGCACGTTGGGCGAGCGCGGCGGCCTGGGCTCCCAGTTCGGGCTACGCCCACCGGGCAGGTCAAACCGTTGGGGCCGAGGTCAAGGCTATGTGACCCGTTGCCAGGCATCCGGCTAGCGTGATCGGTACGCGTCGGATCGGTGTTCGATCGCGGTCACGGTGACCGTGAACTCCTCGTCGTCGATCTCGTACAGGACGCGGTACGTACCACGTCGGGCTGACCAGGTGCCCTCATATGGCGGCAAGATCAGTTGTTTGCCTACTCGGCGCGGATTGTCCAACAAGGCGGTGGTGATGAACTCGTATACCGCTGTTGCGACCTTCTCTGGTAGCCGTTCAGTGAGCGAACGGGCGGCCGGTCCGGTGATCCGAAGCGTGTATCGCGGCGCGGCTCGGCTCACTCCGTCCGCCGAGATCGTCGGGTCATGAGGGCGGCCAGATCGTCAGCGCTGAGCACATCACCCGCTTCGATGGCGTCGCGGGACTCAGCTAGCTGACGCATGGCTTCGGGGCTGGAGAGGACATCGATCGTCTCTTCGAGCATGGCGAGGTCATCGGGCGACATCAGGATCGCGACCGCGTGCCCGTGCCGGGTGATCTCGACTCGCTCATGCGTCCGCTCGACCTCGTCGACGAGCTCCGAGAGGCGGTTGCGTGCCTCAGTGAACGGCATGACAGTCACGCCAAAAGTATAGGCAGTAACTGGCGTGAAGTCGAGGCAGCCAGGATTCCTGTCCGGTGGCTTCGCAGCTACCTCGCGACGCCGACCGGACAAGAGAGTCCGTTGGGGCCGTGGTTGCAGTACCCGTACGGGTTCTTGGCGTCCGACAGGTACTGCTGGTGGTAGTGCTCGGCGTAGTAGAACCGGTCCAGCTTGCCGATCTCGGTCGTGATCGGGCCGTACCCGCCGGCCCGTACCACCGGCTCGAACGCCTCGCGCGACGCCACCGCCTCGGCGAGCTGCTCATCGGTGGTCGCGTAGATCGCGGACCGGTACTGGGTACCGACGTCGTTGCCCTGGCGCATCCCCTGCGTCGGGTCGTGGTTCTCCCAGAAGACCTTGAGCAGGTCGGCGAACGTGACCCGGGCCGGGTCATACACGACCTGGACGACCTCGGCGTGCCCGGTGTACCCGGAGCAGACCTCCTCGTACGTCGGGTTCGGCGTGACGCCGCCGGCGTACCCGACCGCGGTGGAGATCACGCCGGGGATCTTCCAGAACATCTTCTCGGCACCCCAGAAGCAGCCCATGCCGAAGACGGCGAGCTGGGCGCCGTCCGGCCACGGCCCGGTCAGCGGGGCGTCCAGGACGGTGTGCCGGCGGGCCACCGGCATCGACTCGGATCGGCCGGACAGGGCCCGGTCGGGAGTTACCAGTTGGTCGAGCTTTGCGCGACGAAGAATCACGTCAAATACAAGGCGGGGAAGGGCTGCCCAATTCCTTACGAAGCGCTGACGGGAGGTGCAAGCACGCCCGCGATCCGAGATGCGTAGCCGGCCGCCTCCTCGTCGGAGGCGTACTTCCCGCGCGGCCAGAAGAAGCCGCGCAGCCCGTCCTTGCGCCGCCGGGGTACCACGTGCGTGTGCAGATGCGGCACGCTCTGGCTGATCACGTTGTTGATCGCCACGAAGGTGCCGTCCGCGTCGAGCCCGTGCTGGACGGCCGCCGTCACCCGCTGCACGAGACCGAAATAAGCGGCAAGCTGCCCGGACGGTAGATCGAGCAGAGTGGACACGTGCGAAAGCGGCGCCACCAGTACATGGCCAGGAAACACCGGCCGCGCGTCGAGGAACGCCACACCGTCCGGCTCCGAGGTGACGACGAACGCGGGTACCGAGCCCGCGACGATGCCGCAGAACACACAGTCGGCCACGCGGGGGAGAGCCACGGGACGAGACTAGCCTCATGACCATGACGCACGGCTTCAACACCCTCGCCATCCACGCCGGCCAGGATCCCGACCCGCGAACCGGAGCGGTCATCCCGCCGATCTACCAGACCTCCACCTACGCGCAGGACGGCGTCGGCGCGCCCCGGCTCGGCTACGAGTACAGCCGCACGGACAACCCGACGCGCACCGCGCTGCAGGAGTGCCTGGCGGCGCTGGAGGGTGGCCGGCGTGGCCTGGTGTTCGCGAGCGGTCTGGCGGCCGAGGACACCCTGTTGCGGGCCGTCTGCAAGCCGGGCGACCACGTGGTGATCCCGAACGACGCGTACGGCGGCACCTTCCGGCTCTTCGCCCGCGTCGCCGAGCGCTGGGGGCTGCGCTTCGACGTCGCCGACCTGTCCAGTGTGGACGATGTCCGCGCGAAGACCCGGCCGGAGACAAAGATCATCTGGGTCGAGACGCCGACCAACCCGCTGCTGGGTATCGCCGACATCGCCGCCCTGGCCCAGGTCGCCCACGACCGGGGCGCGCTGCTGGTCGTGGACAACACGTTCGCCAGCCCGTACCTGCAACAGCCGTTGGCCCTCGGCGCGGATGTCGTGGTGCACTCGACGACCAAGTACCTCGGCGGCCACTCCGACGTCGTCGGCGGCGCGCTGGTCGTCCAGGACGAAGAGACGTATCAAACCCTCAAGTACCACCAGAACGCCATGGGCGCCGTTCCGGGCCCGTTCGACGCCTGGCTGACCCTGCGCGGCGCCCGTACCCTCGGCATCCGCATGGACCGCCACTGCGACAACGCCGAGCGGGTCGCGCAGTTCCTCACCCGCCACCCCAAGGTCCGCCGGGTGCTCTACCCGGGCCTGCCCGACCACCCCGGCCACGACGTGGCGGCCAAGCAGATGCGCCGCTTCGGCGGCATGGTCAGCTTCCAGACCGGCGACCCGGACCTCGCCATCGCGGCCTGCAACCGGGCGAAGCTGTTCATCCTCGGCGAGTCACTCGGCGGGGTCGAATCGTTGATCGAGCACCCCGGAATCATGACCCACGCCAGCGTGTCGGGTTCCCTGCTGGAGGTACCTGGCGACCTGGTCCGGTTGTCTGTCGGCATCGAGACAGTGGATGATCTCCTGGCAGACCTTGAGCACGCGCTGGCCTGACCGTCGTTGAACAACGACACAGGAGGTTGCCATGTTGGACGAGCCGAGCACCTGGGTGGGGGCCACGGCGCGGGACATCGCGCGGGCGGTCCGCCGGGGTGACGCCACGGCGACCCAGGTTGTCGCGGACCATCTGGACTACATCCAGGCCCAGGACGCCACGCTCAACGCGTTCCGGGTGGTCCGGGCCGCGGCGGCGATCACCGAGGCGGAAGCCGTCGACGAGCAGGAGGATCTCGCCAACCTGCCGCTGGCCGGGGTACCGGTTGCGGTCAAGGAGAACACGTCCGTGGCCGGGCTGCCGACCTGGTACGGCTCAGCCGCCGCGCGCGCCGGCGTCGCCGATGCCGACCACGAGGTGGTCCGCCGGCTGCGCGGGGCGGGCGCTGTGGTCGTCGGTACCACCCGGATGCCGGAGCTGGGGCTGTGGGCGCTGACCGATGACGAGACCGCGGTCACCCGCAACCCATGGCGCACCGACCCCCGGGCGGCTCGTCCGGCGGCGCGGCGGCTGCGGTGGCCGCCGGACTGGTACCGATCGCACACGGCAACGACGGGCTCGGCTCGATCCGCATTCCGGCCGCGTGCTGCGGGCTGGTCGGGATCAAGCCGGGCCGCGGGGTGGTGCCCGCGCACATGCCGGTCGAGGACTGGTTCGGCATGACCGAGCACGGCATCCTCGCCACCACCGTCGCGGACGCCGCGGTCGGACTCGCGGTCCTGGCCGGGTGGGCGCCCGCGCGGCTCGCGGAGCCGGGCCGGCTGCGGGTCGCCGTCTCCGCAAGGAGTCCAATCCAAGGGGTACCGGCGGACAAGCCGGCCCGCGACGCGCTGCGCTCGGCCGCCAAGCTGCTCGTCGGGGCGGGACATGATGCGGTGAGCGCGAGCCCCCGGTACCCGACGGGTCTGGGTCTTCGCGGCCTGGCCACCTGGTTTGCCGCGGCGTACCGCGACGTGGAGTCCTCCGGCGTGGACCGCGCGACGCTTCAAGCGCGCAGCCCGGACCACGTGTGAGAAGTGGTTCGCCGACGGCCGGCACGACGTGCTGCTCACCCCGGCCCTGGCCAGCACCCCGCCGGAGGCGCTGGACTACCACGCCCGGCCGTGGCGGGCCAGCTTCCTCACCAGCCTGCGGTTCGCGCCGTTCGCGGCGCCCTGGAACATCGCCGGTTTCCCGGCCGCGGTCGTGCCGATGGGGGTACGGCCGGACGGGCTGCCGGTCGCCGTGCAGCTCGTCGGCCCGCCCGGGTCCGAGCTGACCCTGCTCGGGGTGGCCGGCCAGCTGGAACAGGCGTCGCCGTGGCTGCGCCACGCGCCCGGCTGGCCCAAGGTTGGTGCGACGATCGGCACATGAGGGAGCGTCAGCGAGCGAATCATGGGCACAGCGTCGTGAAGCTTTATGCGGTCGGCGAGCGCACGTTCCGGGTCGCCCGGCGCAGCTCCGGGAGCCGGAATGTGCGCAGAAGCGAGGCGGTCGCATGAAACTCGTCACCCTTTCCGACGTCGAAGCCGCTAGGAAGCTGCTCGACGGCGTCGTCCGGTACACCCCGCTGGAGCCCTCCCGGCCGCTGACCGATCTGCTGGGCGGTCCGGCCTGGCTCAAGTGCGAAAACCTCCAGCGGGCCGGCTCCTACAAGGTCCGCGGCGCGTACGTGCGGATCGCCCGGCTGTCCGCCGAGGAGCGGGCCCGCGGGGTGGTGGCGGCCAGCGCCGGCAACCACGCCCAGGGGGTGGCGCTGGCGGCGGGGCTGCTGGGTATCACGGCGACCGTCTTCATGCCGTACGGTGCGGCGCTTCCCAAGATCGCCGCGACCAGGCGGTACGGCGCCGAGGTGCGCGCCGCCGGAGGCACGCTCGACGAGGCGCTGGCGGTGGCGCGGGAGTTCGCCGAGGAGACCGGGGCGGTGCTGATCCACCCCTTCGACCACCCCGACATCATCGCCGGCCAGGGCACCGTCGCCCTGGAGATCCTCGAACAGTGCCCGGACGTGAAAACGATCATCGCCGGGGTCGGTGGCGGCGGGTTGATCTCCGGGGTCGCCGTGGCGGCCAAGGCGCAGCGGCCGGACCTGCGGGTGGTCGGGGTACAGGCGGAGGCGGCGGCCGCCTATCCCCCCTCGCTGTCCGCCGGCCGCCCGGTACCGCTGTCCCGCATGACCACGATCGCGGACGGTATCGCGGTCGGCTGTCCCGGAGAGCTGACGTTCGCGCATGTCAGCGAGCTGGTAGACGAGGTCGTCACAGTCAGCGACGAGGACCTGTCGCGCGCCCTGCTCATGCTGCTGGAGCGCGGCAAGCTCGTGGTCGAGCCGGCCGGCGCGGCCGGGGTGGCGGCGCTGCTCGCGGGCGTCACGAAGGTACCGACGCCGGCCGTCGCCATCCTGACCGGTGGCAACATCGACCCGCAGCTCCTGCTCAAGGTCATCGAGCACGGGCTCGCGGCAGCCGGCCGGTACCTCCGGCTGACCATCCGCTGCGGCGACCGCCCCGGCCAGCTCGCCCACCTGCTGACGCTGATCGGCGAGCGGGGCGCCAACGTCGTCGACGTGGCACACCGCCGCCACGACCCCGAACTGAACCTCGGCGAGGTGGAGATCGACGTCTCTGCCGAGACACGCGGCGACGAGCACTCCGACCAGCTGATCGAGGCGCTCCGGGCGGCCGGGAACCAGGTGACCCAGTGGGTCAACCGCTGAACGGCGCGAACTTGACGATCGTGACCTTGATGTCCTTGCCGTTGGGCGCCATGTAGGTGACCGTGTCGCCGGAGCGGGCGCCCAGGATGGCCTTGCCCAGCGCCGACTCGGGGCTGTAGACGGTCAGGTCCGTGGTGGACGCGATCTCGCGGGACCCGAGCAGGAACGTCTCGGTGTCGTCCTTGTCGTCGTCGAAGTAGATCGTCACGACGGAGCCGGTGACCACGGAGTCGCCGATGGGCGCCTCGCCGACGTACGCGGTACGCAGGAGTTCCTGCAGGTACCGGATGCGGCCCTCCTGCTTGCCCTGCTCCTCCCGGGCGGCGTGGTAGCCGCCGTTCTCCGACAGGTCGCCCTCTTCCCGTCGCGCGTTGATCTCCGCAGCGATCACCGGCCGGTTCGCGATGAGTTCGTCGAGTTCGATCTTCAGCCGGTCGTGCGCGTCCTGGGACAGCCAGGTCCCCTCGCGATCGGTGGTGGACACGATGGGATCTCCTCCAGGTGGGAAAGTCGGAAACTACCAAGTTACCAAAGCCGGCGTTGCGCCCGCATTGCCGAAACCCCGCGCTATGTGTGCTGGCAGCCGAGCGCCTCGACGCCGTACGCCCGGGCCTTGGTGGCGAGTGGGTACCGGACCGAGACCGTCCCGCCGGTACCGACCGGTACCTCGGCGTACCCGACCTCGGCGCCCGAGCGGTCCTTGGCCTGGATCCGGCATACCGCCGGGCCGTTGTCGCGCTTGCGGGCGGTGAGGGTCACGGTTACCGACGAGTCGGTCACCTGCTCGGTACCCGTGATCTCCGGCTGGTACGGCGGGTTGCCGTACTGTCCGTACAGCCGCCCGACCAGGACGAGCGTACCGACCAGAACCAGCGCCAACAGCGCGACGGGCAGCCAGCGCCGGCCGCGGCGGGGATCCCGGCGCCGCCCGTACCGGCCCGGCGGGAACACCGGTGCGGCGGGCGTGTTGGTCACGATGTGTGGTCCTCGCAGAAGGCTGTCGTACCGGTGCGCAAGAATGGTCGGGTTCCATGATGTCAGGTGATGCCAGGGAGCTAGGTGTGGGCGAGCAGCTGCGACTGATGGCCGTGCACGCACATCCCGACGACGAGTCGAGCAAGGGCGCGGCCACCATGGCCAAGTACGTCGCCGAAGGGGTGGACGTCCTCGTCGTCACCTGTACCGGCGGCGAGCGCGGCAGCGTGCTCAACCCCAAGCTGGACCGCCCCGAGGTCTGGGCGCAGATCACCGAGCTGCGCCGGCTGGAGATGGAGCGGGCCCGGGAGATCCTCGGGATCCGGCAGGACTGGCTCGGGTTCGTCGACTCGGGGCTGCCCGAGGGCGACCCGCCGCCCCCGCTGCCCGAAGGCTGCTTCGCCCTGCAGGACGTGGACGAGGCCGCGGAGCGCCTGGTGAAGGAGATGCGCGAGTTCCGCCCGCACGTCGTGCTCACCTACGACGAGAACGGCGGATACCCGCATCCCGACCACATCATGACCCACAAGATCTCGCTGGTCGCGTTCGACGCGGCCGGCGACCCGGAGCGCTACCCGGACGCCGGTGAGCCGTGGCAGCCGCTCAAGCTCTACTACCACATGTGGGCAAGGGCCCGGTGGTTCGCGATCCACGAGGCGATGCTCGCCGCCGGGATGGAGTCGCCGTTCACCGAGTGGATCGAGCGAGTGGCCGACTGGCCGGACCGCGACGACCGGATCACCACGCGGGTCGAGTGCGGTGACTGGTTCGAGACCCGCGACGACGCGCTGCGGGCCCACGCCACGCAGGTCGACCCGGACGGGTTCTGGTTCAAGGCGCCGCTGTCGATCCAGCGCGCGGTCTGGCCGACCGAGGACTACGAGCTGGTGCGCTCGTTCGTCGACAGCAAGCCGCCGGAGGACGACCTGTTCGCGGGCGTCACCGAGACCGTTCGCGCGTAGGCTGGATCCGCGGGTAGGAGGTCGGGATGATCACA
>WNGQ01018321.1_pt1 | contig 10822 bp, 6 predicted proteins | sample 5407661 | NCBI WGS metagenome assembly WNGQ01 (sample SAMN13153382, study PRJNA577476) | soil metagenome | isolation source: 60 cm soil or saprolite under Garry oak tree replicate 2 | place: USA:California | collected 2016-06-15
TGCTAGTCCGGGGCAGCGATTCCCAGGGACTTCATTTTGCGGTAGAGGTGGCTGCGTTCCAACCCCAGAGCGGTGGCCGTTTGCGTCATGTTCCAGCGGTGCTCCTGCAGTTTCCGCAGGATGAATTCCCGCTCATAGCCGCTGCGGGCTTCATGTAGCGTGGAGTAAGGATGGTGGGGGCTTTCCGCGGCGCCACGGAAGAGTTCGGGCGGAAGATGATGCGGCTCGATGCGTTCCTGGGGGCACACGATGACCAGCCGTTCGACCAGGTTTCGCAGTTCTCGAACATTTCCTGGCCAGGGATAGCGGATGAGGATTTCCATGGCCGAGTCACTGAGCTCGCGCGTTTTCTTTCCGTAGGCCGAGCTGAATTCCCTTAAGAAATATCTTGCCAGCGTGGGAATATCCTCCTTGCGGTCGCGCAAGGCCGGAACGTAAAAGGGGATCACGTTCAGGCGATAGAAAAGATCCTGTCGAAAGGCGCCGCGCGCAATTTCCTGTTCGAGATGCTTGTTCGTTGCGGCGATGACGCGCACGTCCACGCTCAAGGTTTCGTTGGAGCCCACGCGTTCGAAGCGCTGTTCTTCGAGAACGCGCAGAACTTTTGATTGCGTGCGCAGGCTCATGTCGCCGATTTCATCGAGGAAAAGCGTCCCGCCGTCAGCCTTTTGAAACTTGCCGACCTTATCTTCCGTCGCGCCAGTAAAGCTCCCCTTAATGTGCCCGAAGAGCTCGGATTCGATCAGCTCCTCAGGATTTGCCGCGCAATTGACTTCCACGAAAGGGCCCTTGCCGCGAAGGCTCGCAGCATGCAACGAGCGAGCAACGAGTTCCTTGCCCGTGCCGCTCTCACCGTAGATCAGCACGCGGCCGTTGGTCGGCGCCGTAACGGCAATCTGCTGGCGCAGCGCTTTCATAGGAATGCTATCGCCGATAACCTGGTAGCGGTAACCCAGTTCGCTTCGCAGCAGTTGGTTCTCATCTTCGAGGCGGCGCCGCTGAATGGCGTTGCGGACCAGAACGATGATTTTCTCAAGCGAGAGGGGCTTTTCAATGAAGTCGAAGGCGCCGAGTTTTGTGGCCCGCACGGCTGTCTCGATTGTACCGTGACCGGAAATCATGATGATTGCGGGCGGCCGCGGAGACGCTTGCAAGCGGCTTAGCGCTTCGAGGCCGTCGATTCCCGGAAGCCAGACGTCCAGGAGCACGACCTCGAAATCGCCGGCAGTGGCCCGCTCCAAGGCTTCCTCGGCGGAACCCACCGCCTCAACCTGGTAACCCTCGTCCTCGAGAATCGAAGAGAGAGAGTCACGAATGCCGGCTTCGTCGTCCACCACGAGAAGACGCGTTCTAGAAGTCATCGAGTAGCGTCCGATCCATAGTGGTTGGCAAGAGAGGCAAGCGTCAATTCGGCGACCGGAAGTTCAACAAGGAAGCGCGATCCTACCGGAAGATTATCCTCGACGTGGATGCTGCCGCCGTGTTCGGCGACGATGCGAGCGGCAATGGCGAGGCCCAGCCCCGTTCCGCGATCCTTGGTTGAAAAATGCGGCAGGAAGAGTTTGTCCTTGTCTTCCGGCGAAATGCCAGTACCGGTATCTGAGACGCAGATCACCACGGTCTCCGCATCCGAATGAGCCATGGTGGAAACCAGGATTTCCCGGAATGCCGAGTTCTCCAGTGCCTCCGCGGCATTGTCGATGAGATTCACGACCACGCTACGGAGCAGCCCTTCGTCGGCGCGCACCGCCGGCAGGTTCTCGGCAAGTGTTGTCTTGAGCGCGATGCCATCGAGCCGCCCGGAGAATACTTCCACCGCCTGATGAACGATGATGTTGGCATTCGTTGGCACAAGTTTGGCGATCGGGAAGCGCACGAATTGAGAGAACTCGTTGACCAGCGCTGCGAGCGTGGAGACCTCCCGTTCGATCAGACGCGAACACTCTTGAACCAGCTTGGCCAATTCCGAGTGACGAGTGGCCGCTGATTGGGAAGGGTCGCGACGCTCAAGGAATCGCAGCAGGCGCTGGGCTGAAAGCTGAATCGGAGTCAGTGGATTCTTGATCTCGTGAGCGATGCGCCGCGCGACTTCCTGCCACGCCGCCGATTTCTGCGCGCGGAGCACTTCCGTCAGATCGTCGAGGACAAGAACGTAACCGGTGTTAGCGCGACGCGGCCCCAGGGAACTTACCGTGACAGCGAGGTGCAGCACACGTCCGGCGGCGACCGTCTCGATCTCTCGGGAAACCACTCCCATGCGCAGTGATCTGCGCATCAGGTAGTGCACGATGCGGGCGGCATCCGCCCCGACAAGTTCGTCGAGAGAATGAGATTCAGAGCTGGCGACCCCGAACATCCTGGAAACGGAAGTGTTCAGGCGAAGAATGGCTCCCGCTGCGTCAAGCGAAATAACCCCTGTGGGAATGTTCTCGAGAACAGTCTCCATAAGCTGGCGCCGGCGCTCAAGCTCCTGCACTGCTTGTTGGAGGTTCTGGGTGAATTGATCGATTTGAAAGCGGCTGTCGCGCAACTGTGTGGTCATGGTGTTAAAGGAGCGCACCAGGATACCCAACTCATCCTGAGCTTGCTCCGCGACCTGGTAATCAAAGTTGCCGGATGAAACCTCCCGCGTCCCCTCCGCCAGGGCCTGAATCGGGACGGTGACCTGCTTGGCCAGAAACAACGCCACCCACATGACCGCGGACAGCAGCAGAACGGTGAAAAGAAGAAGAATCAAAAGCATCTGTCGCTTCAGCGCGCGCAGGTCCTGTTTTTCCTGGTAATACTGACGCGTCTGGGATTGAATGGCCGTCAGTCGCTCCAGAACGTCGGGACTCGTACGATATGCGGCAACCACAAATCCCCCCGCTTGACCTTCCTGGGAAGCCGGGACGCGCGCGGCAAAGTACCTCCTTCCGCCAGCTGACCAAACTTCCACGCCACTCGGCAACGATCGCAAATACTGTCCTGAAACATCCGGCTGCGCACAAATCGCGCCGGCGCGATCCTCCGGCTGGTCGTCACAGACGATGCCGCCTTCGATCACTTTGGCGTCGCGATCCAAAACCCAGACTGCATCAGCGCCTTTCGCGAATACATGCTGCAGGAAATCTGTGCTGGGACGAGTTGCTTCTGCTTGCGCCTGCAGGGCCATCCCGCGAAGCCGCGGCAACTGTGCCCGGCCCAGATCGTTGAGGAGTTTCTGAGTCTCGTCGGAGGCCACCTCGAGCGCTCTGGGGAACCACAGCAACAGGCTGCGATTCATCAACGAGTAGCTGACGATGAACATGAACACGATCGGGAGAATGGAAATGGCCATTGCGCCAACAACCATCTTGGTCTTAAAGCGAGCACCAAGTTGCTCTCTGCTGCGTTCCGCCCAGAGTCTCAGGATGGTGCGCGCGAGGATGAGGCCAAAGACGAGAAACGCTGCAGTGATAAAACTGGAGACAGCGTAGAGCGCCATTACGGCGCGCCAGCTCTTCGGCTCAAATGGTACGTTGAGCGATCCGAACGTGAAGACGGCGGCCAGGAGCAGCGTCAAAAGTATTCCGCCGATGGCCAGACCCCAGCGCTGTTTGTTGTCCAAGCGGCTCATGATTTGGCTATCATCAAATGGGGGGGTGAAGCGTCTATCTGGGATGGAAAGCCGCGAGTGCCGCGCGCAGCCTGGATATCGTCAGGGGCAGAAGGTATCCGTGTTGTTCGCCGAGACATCTCTCTGGCACGATAGCCAGCGTATGGATGCATGTCAAGATTTCTACCTCTCCCCGAGAACCTGTCCTCATGGGCAGGTATTAGCCATTTCAGAACGGTCCGCGAAATTCTGGATACGTTCCACTTCCGCATTTGTTAAGGTGAGCGCTGGGTGCAAACCCGCCGGGAGCATTGTGGATGTCCGTCCGTTTGGGCGAAATACTAGTTAAGGAAAGTCTCATCACGCAGGACCAGCTCCAAAAAGCGCTCGAGTTTCAGCGCGCCAATGGAGGCAAGCTGGGAAGCTGCCTGACGAAGATGGGCTTCATCACCGATGACGACATCACCGGTGTTCTTTCCCGTCAGTACGGCGTTCCTTCCATCAACCTGAAGTATTACGAAATCGATCCCAACGTCATCAAGCTGATTCCCCAGGACACGGCATCGCGCTACCAGGTGATCCCACTGTCGCGCGTCGGATCCGTTCTCACCATTGCCATGACGGATCCCACGAACGTCTTCGCAATGGACGATATCAAATTCATGACGGGGTTCAACGTTGAGCCGGTGGTGGCCTCGGAGTCGGCCATCGGCGACGCCATCGTGCGTTTTTATGGCGGGTCATCGACGAATCAAGAAGAGATCAGTAACCTGATGAAAGACCTCGTTGACGAAGACAACGAGCTGGAGTTGGCCTCCGAAGAATCGGAGCTGGACACTGCTACGCTGGAGAAGGCGGCGGAAGAAGCTCCGATCATCAAGCTCGTCAATTTGATNNCAATTTGATCTTGACGGACTCCGTCAAGCGCGGAGCGAGCGACATCCACATCGAGCCTTACGAGCTCGAAATGCGCGTGAGGTTCCGCGTTGACGGACAACTTGCCACTGTGATGACTCCGCCCTTGCGCCTGAAGGACGCGATTACCAGCCGCTTGAAGATCATGGCCAAACTGGACATTGCGGAAAAGCGCTTGCCGCAAGACGGCCGTATCATGATCAAGTACAAGGCCGATGGTAAGAAAAAGGAACTGGACTTCCGCGTTTCGACTGTGCCCACGCTGTACGGCGAAAAAGTCGTAATGCGATTGCTGGACAAGGAAAACCTCCGGCTGGACATGACCAAGCTCGGTTTTGAGCCCGAGTCGCTCAAGAAATTCGAACGCAACATCATGAAGCCCTACGGCATGGTGCTGGTGACGGGTCCAACGGGTTCGGGTAAAACGAACACTCTATATTCCTCCGTCGCAACGTTAAACACCGTTGACACCAACATCATGACCGCGGAGGACCCGGTCGAGTTCCAATTGGCAGGCATCAACCAAGTGCAGATGAAGGAACAGATCGGGCTGAACTTTGCCGCTGCACTCCGAGCTTTCCTGCGGCAGGACCCCAACATTATTCTGGTCGGCGAGATCCGCGACTTTGAAACGGCGGAAATCGGGGTAAAGGCCGCGCTCACCGGGCACTTGGTGTTATCCACGCTGCACACCAACGACGCGCCTTCGACCATCAGCCGCTTGATGAACATGGGTATCGAGCCGTTTCTGGTGGCCACCTCGGTGAACCTGATTTGTGCTCAGCGTCTGGTGCGGCGGATCTGTGGGAACTGCAAGGAAGAGCTGGAAGTTCCGCACCAGGCTTTGATCGACGCGGGCTACACCACCGAAGAAGCCAAAACCACTAAGATCTACCACGGCAAGGGCTGCACTACCTGCAACAAGCGCGGCTACAAGGGGCGCACAGGTCTCTACGAAGTCATGGAAATCAACGATGAGCTCCGCGAATTGATTCTTGTTGGCGCCTCAGCCCTGGAATTGAAGAAGAAGGCGATCGAACAGGGTATGATCACGCTGCGGCGCAGCGGCTTGATGAAGGTTGCGCTCGGACAGACCACCATGGAAGAAGTCCTGCGCGAAACGATTTTATAGAATTGTAGGTGAGCGATGGCTGGAATTACCCTGAGCGAATTGTTGAAGAAGATGATCGAGATGGGAGGCAGCGACCTGCACATCACGACAAACAGCGCTCCGCGCGTGCGCGTTCACGGTCGGCTGCGGCCTCTCGATATGCCCCCGTTGACGGCAGCGGACACCAAGTCTCTTGCCTACAGCGTTTTGACGGATGCGCAGAAACACCGCTTTGAAGAGAACCTGGAATTGGACTTCTCCTTCGGTTTGAAAAACTTGGCCCGTTTCCGTGGCAACGTTTTCAATCAGCGGGGAGCCGTTGGCTCCGTCTTCCGTACCATTCCGTGGGAAATCAAGGGCTTCGACGCTCTCGGATTGCCGCAGGTCGTGAAGGGTCTGTGCGACAAGCCCCGCGGACTCGTCCTCGTGACCGGACCAACAGGGTCCGGTAAGTCCACCACGCTCGCTGCCATGCTCGACAAAATCAACAGCGAACGTGAAGAGCACATGATTACGATCGAAGATCCCATCGAGTTTCTTCACAATCACAAGAAGTGCCTTGTGAATCAGCGTGAAGTCCACGCCGACACGCATTCCTTCGCGAATTCACTTCGCGCCGCGCTTCGCGAAGACCCGGACGTCGTTCTCATCGGCGAAATGCGCGACCTCGAAACCATTGAGTCGGCCCTGCGCATTGCGGAAACCGGTCACTTGACCTTCGCCACGCTGCACACTAATTCGGCGGCCTCCACCATCAATCGTATTATTGACGTATTCCCTTCACACCAGCAGCCCCAGATTCGTGCGCAGCTTTCCATGGTGATGGAGGGCATTCTTTGTCAGGCGCTTCTGCCGCGCGCCGATGGACGTGGTCGGGCCATGATCATGGAAGTGCTCGTGCCGACGCCCGCCATCCGCAACCTGGTCCGCGAGGACAAAATTCATCAAATCTATTCCGCCATGCAAACTGGTACGGGTCAAACGGGCATGCAAACCTTTAACCAGGGGCTGGCGAACGCCTACTTCCAAAAGATGATCACGCTGGACATGGCCCTGTCGCGTTCATCGAATGCCGATGAATTGCAGGATATGATCAATCGCGGAGTATCTATGCCTGGAACCGCGAATAAGTCGCCGGCGGCCAGCAAACGCTAGGAGAAACGACATTGGCTGAACGGCCATAGGCACATGAAATTGAAAGACTGAGGAGGCGACCAAATGCCGGACTATAAATATCAGGGAACCAGCCGCAGCGGCGGCAGCGTCAGCGGGGTGATGACCGCTACGAACAAGACCGAACTGGCGAGCCTGCTGAAGCGACAGCAGATCACAGCGACGAAAATGACCGAAAAGGGCAAGGAATTCAATATGCCCACTTTCGGCGGCGGCGTGACGGCCAAGGAACTCGCCATCTTCACGCGCCAGTTCTCGGTCATGATAGATGCCGGTCTGCCGCTAGTTCAGTGACTCGAGATCCTGGCGAGCCAGCAGGAAAACAAGTTTTTTCAAAAGGTCCTGACCGGGACGCGTGCCCAGGTCGAAGGCGGAGCAACGCTTTCTGCCGCGATGCGCACCTCGCCTAAGGTTTTTGATGCCTTGTACGTGAATATGGTCGAGGCGGGCGAGACCGGCGGTATTCTGGACACCATTCTGCAGCGCCTCTCGAGCTACATCGAAAAGAACGTCAAGTTGCAGCGCGCCGTCAAGTCCGCGCTGGTCTATCCAGTGGGCGTGTTGAGCGTTGCCGGCGGTGTCATCACCCTGCTGCTTTGGAAAGTCGTGCCGATTTTCGCCACATTGTTTGCAGGCTTAGGCGTGGATCTCCCACTGCCCACCAAGATCGTCATTGCCCTGAGTAATTTCGTCGGCAGTATTTTTGGTTTGCTCATTCTGATCGCTCTCGTCGCTGGCATCTTCGGATTAAAAGCCTGGTACGGAACTCGGCAAGGCCGTTTTGTACTTGATACCATCGTCCTGAAGCTTCCGGTCCTGGGCATTCTGATGAGAAAGATTGCCGTGGCGCGGTTTACCCGAACGCTTGGCACTTTGATCTCCAGCGGCGTGCCCATCCTTGAAGGCCTGGACATCACGGCCAAGACCGCCGGCAACGCAGTCGTCGAGAAGGCCCTACAACAGGTAAGGAGATCACTCGAGGAGGGCAAGTCGCTCACCGAGCCCTTGAAAGAATCAGAAGTGTTTCCGGGCATGGTCACACAGATGATTGCTGTCGGCGAGCAGACGGGGGCGATGGACGCCATGCTTCAGAAGATCGCTGATTTCTACGAAGAAGAAGTTGACGCGGCGGTGAAAGACTTGCTGACCGCTCTCGAGCCCATCATGATCGTTTTTCTCGGCGTGATCGTCGGCGGCGTGGTCATTTCCATGTACTTGCCACTGTTCTCGCTCATTGGCAAGCTGAGCTCGATGCACTAATCGGGCTTCCGTCCGCTCGGCATGGTCCTCTTTGCGGGGACGGGGTTTCTCTCCGTCTTCTGCTATTCCTGCCTGGATTTGGGGATGCCCGTATGCCGGGACGAAGGCGCGGGCGAGCAATGGATAAGAGCTTCGCAACTAGGGAATGGCTGGAGTGGTTGACGCGTGTTCGTCTGCTGACGATCACGCTTATCCTCACCATCGGAGTGGTCTGGCCGCAGTATATTCCGGGCTTCAGCTCGAATCGCTTTTTTCTGCCGCTGATCATCTTCTGGATCACCCTCGGAATCCTTCACCTCATCCTAGTGCGCGGGGTCCCGCAAGCGCGGTGGCATGGCGGATCGCAGGTCGCCGGAGATGTTGTGATGATTTCGCTGCTGGTGTATTCGACCGGTCTGCAGGAGAGTTATTTCATCTCGCTCTATTTGCTGGTGATTATCGTCGCGAGCATCTTGTTCTCCCGGCGAATCGCTTTTCTAGCGGCAGCGACCTGCTTTCTCCTCCTTGCCGTGATGACCGTGATGGCTTACGCGGAGAAGATTCCGCGCACCTTCTCTAGCCTGCCGACGACGGCGAGCCTGCGCACCTGGCTGGTCATGAATCTTCTCGGGTTTCTTGCGGTGGCCTATTTGGCCAGCTTGCTGGCCCAATCTCTGCGCAAGAAAGGCGTGGAGCTCGAAGAGAAGCGCGAGGAACTCCTTAGCCTGCAGGACTTCACCGAAGACATCATTCACTCGATGCGCGGCGGTTTAATCACCACCGACCTGGGTGGACGCATTCTGCTTCTGAATCGTGCCGGCGAGGAAATCCTAGGACATCGCTTCGCGGAATTGCGAGGCAGGACGCTACAGGAGCTGAATGACGATTTCTGGCTCCCCAATCAATACGAAAACAGCCAGAGACTTTCGCTCAGAAAGGAGATTGACTTCCTGACGCCGTCGGGGCAAGTCCGCTATCTGGGCATCAGTATTTCGCCGCTGCGTTCGCGCGACTCTGAACGCAACGGTTACGTATTCAACTTTCAGGACCTTACGGATCTCCGCCGGCTGGAACAGGAAGTGGCAACCAAGGAGCGCATGGCCGCACTGGGGCGCCTTTCCGCCGCGATCGCCCATGAAATTCGGCAGCCTTTGACGGCCATGGCCGGCGCGGTCAAGGAACTGGCGCGTCTCGTACCGCTCGAAGAAGACGAGAAGCATCTTGTCAATATTGTGAGCAGGGAATCCGAGCGGCTCAACAATATCATCACTGACTTTCTCAACTATTCTCGTGAGACAACCTACGAGTTTCAACATGCCGATGTTCGCGGCCTCCTCGATGAAACGCTGATGCTCATGGAGAAGAAACCGGAGATAGGCTCGAAGTACCAGATTGTCCGCGCCTTCAATGGAAGGGAATTACCTGCGCGCGTGGACGCCAACAAAATCAAGCAGGTGTTCTGGAACCTCTGCGACAACGCGCTCCGGGCCATGCCCGATGGCGGCACCCTGACCGTGAAGCTCGAACAACGCCCGTTCTGGCTGCGCATCGCCTTTCAAGACACCGGTATTGGCCTCGACCCCAAGCAAAGGGCCAAGATTTTTGAACCTCTGCAATCGGGTTTCGAAGGGGGCACCGGGTTGGGGCTGTCCATCGTCTATCAGATTGTGCAGGCCCACAGTGGAAAGATCACCGTGGTATCCGAGAAAGACCGTGGTGCGGAGTTCATCGTCGAGCTGCCGCGAGTTTCGTGAGGCGCTATGCAAGGAACAAAAGCCGCAATCAAGGAAACGGAACGCGAGATGCCGCACATTCTCGTTGTCGACGACGAAAAATCCATCTGCGAACTTCTGGAAATTACCTTTCGCAAGGAAGGTCACCGTGTGGAAGTGGCCAACAGCGTAGAAGCTGCCAAGCGTAAGCTCGAATCGCAGATCTTCGACATCATCATTTCGGATATTCGTATGCCGGGCGCAGACGGCGTGGATCTTCTCAAGCTTGCCAAAGAGATCGCCCCGGGATCCTTTTTCCTGCTGATTACCGGCGTGCCAACCATTGAGACCGCGATCGCGGCCATCAACTCCGGCGTCGACCGGTACGTCATAAAAGATCACCAACTCGTGGACCAATTGCGCCGAGCCGTTCATGAAGTGTCCGAGAACCTCAAATGGAAGAAGGAAGCTGGATATCTGCGCCGGGAACTCCGGCGGCTTACCGGGCTGGACAAGATCATTGGACAGAGCTCGAAGATGCGTGCCATCTTCGACATGATCCAAACCGTCGCTCCTCAATCGAGCCGCGTGCTCATTACTGGGGAGAGCGGGACCGGTAAAGAGCTGGTGGCGCGGGCTATTCATGAAAACAGCGTTCGGGCGCAGGCGCCTTTTATCACCATTAACTGCGGTGCGTTCCCGGAGACCCTCCTGGAATCGGAGCTTTTTGGTTATATGAAGGGAGCTTTCACCGGCGCTAACGATAACCGCCGGGGCCTCTTCCAGGCTGCCCATGGCGGCACGCTCTTCATGGACGAGATCGGAAATATGAGCCTCACCATGCAGGTGAAGCTCTACCGCGTCCTCCAGGAAGGCAAAGTCCGCCCGATCGGCAGTACCGAAGAATCGGATGTGGATGTCCGCATCATCGCCGCCACGAACAAGGAGTTTGAAAGGGAGATCGCGGAAGGCCGTTTCCGCGAGGACCTTTACTATCGTCTTAGCGTGATTCCCATACAGGTGCCACCCTTGCGCGAACGCCGCGATGATATTCCACTGCTCGCTCGCCACTTCCTCGAGCGCTTCCGTACGACA
>WNGQ01024246.1_pt1 | contig 10822 bp, 9 predicted proteins | sample 5407661 | NCBI WGS metagenome assembly WNGQ01 (sample SAMN13153382, study PRJNA577476) | soil metagenome | isolation source: 60 cm soil or saprolite under Garry oak tree replicate 2 | place: USA:California | collected 2016-06-15
GTTATCGGCCGTCCAGGCTGGGACAACTGGCTCATCTGGTTCGCGCTTTCCTCCCGCGCCGCCGTCGTGGATCTTTCCCGCGATGTTTGCGCCGTTCACCAGAACCACGATTACTCCTACCACCCGCAAGGCGAAAGCGGCGTCTGGCAAGGCGAAGAGGCCCAGGAGAACTACCGTCTCCTGGAAAATGGCCGCAAGTTCCGCACGCTGCAGAGTGCCGTTTACGTCCTGCAATCAGGCCGTTTGCGCGCGAATCATGCCCGCTGGCTGGTCCTTCCGGCGCGCTATCTGCGCGGCTGGCTTTATGGCGCTTGGTTTTCCTTGCTCAACCTGACCCGGCCGATTCGGCACCGGCTCGGCTTGAAACAGGGAACCCTGGCAAAAAAGAGTGGCAGGTGACTCCGCATTTTATTTGCGCTAGTCTATGAACTCCCAGCAGAAGTAGGTGAATCACCATGAAGTTCATTCTTTCGCGTTCCGCTCGCTTTGCTTGCCCCAGTTGTGGAAGCTCTCAACTCTCCAGGTCCCATGGGAAGGGTGTTTTCGAGCATTTGCTCCACTCCGTTCTTCAAGTGAAGCCGTACCGCTGCATGAGCTGCGACTACCGCCATTACCGTTACCGCCCCACGAGCACGCATACCCATAAAGTCTTGCCCTCCGCGCCCAAGTAGCCTCGCTTCCGCTTCTTCGAAGCCAACTCGAAGCCAAAAAGCCGGCTCAAGGCATGCGCACCGCTCCGGCTTTGAAAAACGCGACGCGCAAAATCGCCAGCCTTGCATTGCGATCCGCGTTGTCGCGAGCCCACGGAGCGCGTAGAATCCGCGATGTTTGCTTTGTAGTGCGAAGTCGCCAGAGGTTTGGGAGCGGGTTGGAGAGCGTTGGAGAGCGTTGGAGAGCGTGGTTTGGAATCCTCCCAGCACCCCTGCGAGTCGGTCTGGCCAAACGGTTCTTTCACGCTTTTAAATAAGTGTAAGAAAGGAAAAGCGGCGGCCTGAAATTCTTCAATGGGCAAATCGGGAGGGCTAAACTATAGGGAGTCATTCCGTCTAAGTTTGCATTTAAATTCGCGCTTCGCTCCTGATGGGGTCAGAAGAAAGCATGCCGGCCTCTCGCAAGATTTTTCTCTTTTCGGCCACTGCACTGGTCTGTCACATCGTCGCGCTTGCTTTTCATTTGACGATCGCCAGCAACGTGATCGAGTTTGTGCTGGTGGCGCTTGCCGCTGCAGCTTGCTTCGAGGCGGCGAGGCGCGGGGCAGGTTATGCGCGGCGATTCTGGCGCCTGATGGGTGTGGCTTTTGTGCTGTACGCCCTCGGCCAGGCCATGGCCACGTATTACGACAGCATTCTCCACGCCTCCTTCGAGCAGTATTGGCCGAGTGACATTCTTTTTCTGTTTCACGTCGCGCCGATGGCGCTGGCCTTGTTCCTTGGGGACGACAGCCCGGAATCGCGAGTGTACCGCTGGCAGAGGTGGCTGGACTTTCTGCAAATCGGAATCGTCTCGTTATCCGCTTATTTCTTTTTTCTCTATCTGCCACTGCTGTTGCCGCATTCGAGGTCATCTATCGACGCCCTGTACGTGAAAGTTACGGCTGGGCGCGGCCTGCTGATCGCTGGTGCGTTTGTCCTGCGAGCCACGCTGACCAATTCCAAGCTGGTGAAGTCGCTCTTTGGACGGATGGCGATATTCCTGATGATTTTTGTGGTTTGTGAAGTCTTCTATGACTACGCCGAGGTGTGGTGGCACGTGCCTTTCGGCACCTGGTACGAGCTGCTCTGGTCGATTCCCAGGACATTGATGGTGTGGCTGGCGGCGAGTTGGAACGCCCCTGTCGAACAAGAACCCGCACTCAAAGAGAGCGCGTCGGAACCGTTGTTGCTGGCGCAATTTGCGCACATTGCATTTCCCCTGCTTGTTCTGGGCATGGCCACACGGGCCATCGGGCAGCAACTAAAACTCGCCGTGGGCGCGGTCCTGGTGTCATTCGCGTGTTCGAGTCTCCGGCTCTTCCTGGGGCAGCGTGCACAGGATGAATTGATGGCTCAGCAAAAGCGCAGCGCGGAAGCGCTGAAGTTGACGGAGGAGAAATTTCGCGGCCTGCTGGAATCAGCTCCTGATCCCCTCGTGGCGGTCAATCGAGACGGGCGGATTGTGGTTGTCAACGCGCAGGCGGAAAAAACCTTTGGTTACAAACGGGAAGAGCTGTTGGGACAACCCATGGACATTCTGGTCGTCGAGAGGCTCCGGGAGAAGTGCTCGCAATATCGGGCCAGTTTTTTCAACGGACCGAACAAATCCTCAGCCGGTGCAACTCTGGAGATCTTCGGACTTCGCAAGGATGGAACTGAGTTCCCCGTGGAAATCAACTTGAGCCTGCTGGAAACGGAGGAGGGGTTGTGGGGCTCAGCGGCGATCCGCGACCTGACGGAGCGGCGCAAGCTGGAAAGCCAATTCCGGCAGGCGCAGAAGATGGAGTCCATCGGGACCTTGTCCGGAGGCATTGCGCACGACTTCAACAATTTATTGACGGTGATTCTGAGTTACAGCAATTCCATGGTCGAAGAGCTCGCCGGAGACTCGAAACATCAACGTGCGGCGGAGCAGATCCAGCAGGCGGCGGAGCGCGGAGCTGCGCTCACGCGGCAGATGCTCGCGTTCAGCCGGCAGCAAGTGTTTCAAGTGCGTATGCTGAATCTCAACGACATCATCCGGAATTTGCTCAAGATGCTGCAGCGGATCATCGGGGAACACATCGAGATCACCACAGCTTTGGCGGATGACCTGAAACCGGTGAAGGCCGACCCTGGCCAGCTCGAGCAAGTGCTCATGAACTTGAGCGTCAATGCACGCGACGCCATGCCCAAAGGCGGGAAGCTTACACTGGAAACCAGCAACGTCGTCCTGGACGAGGATTTTGTGCGCCTGCACGTTGGCGCATCGGCTGGACCTCAGGTCTTATTGACGGTGTCCGATACAGGAACAGGCATGGACAGGGCGACGCAGGCACGGATTTTCGAACCCTTCTTCACCACAAAAGGACCAGGCCAGGGAACGGGACTTGGCCTGGCGATGGTCTACGGGGTGGTGAAACAGAGCGGCGGCAGCATCTGGGTGTCCAGCAGGCTGGGAGCCGGCACGACTTTCAACATCTATTTGCCTCAGGCGCAAGGTGTTTCAGAGGCGCCGGCGCCCAAGAAACCTCCAACCACGCTCAAACAAGGTTCCGAGACTATTCTTGTGGTAGAGGATGATCCCGGCGTTCGCGAACTTGTCTGCATGATGCTGACCTCGAAGGGTTACACCGTCTTGACGGCGCAACATCCGAGCGACGCGGAGTCCGTTTGCCAAAGGCATTCCGGAAACATCCATCTGCTTCTAACGGACATGATCCTTCCCGGAGCCAGCGGCCGCGAGATTGCACAGCGCGTTGGCGCTTTGCGTCCCGGGATCAAAGTGCTTTATATGTCGGGCTACACCGATGATGCGTTAATCCGGGACCACGGTTTGGACGAGTCGTTCGCTTTTCTCCAAAAGCCGTTCTCGCAGGGAAGCGTAGCGGCCAAAGTCCGCGAGGTCCTCGACTCCGACGGATTCCGCGCGCCTTAGCCGCAGCCCAGGAAGTGGACATGCGGCTTGCCGTAGACGGCCCTGCAATAGCGCCCTCAAATAAAGTCGTCGTCGGAGGGATAGTTACTGGCGGACTGGTCGTTGGTGACAATAGCTTCATAACCGTGACAATCGCTAAAAAGCCATAAGTTCTCAAACTAGGACACCACCCGCAATGATGGTTTCTTGACCGTGCGCGCGGTCTAGCGATTTTGCCCTGGTTCTAATACACTAATAAATTCCAAATCGGCCGCAAAAGTGGCTGTGGGGCTGTTCGCATCGCGCGTGAAACGGACGACCGCGCGGTTGCGTAGTACAAAGGGGGATTGCTTTGCCAAAGCGCACGTATCAACCGCGGCGGCGCCGCCGCGCCAAGACGCACGGGTTCCGCGCGCGCATGAAGACGAAAGGCGGCCGCAGAGTGCTGGCAGCGCGCCGCAAGAAGGGACGCCATCGGCTCACCCCCGATTAGCCGAGAGAGCCTGCCGATGCCCGGCAGCACGGGCAAAGAGCGGTTAACGTTTCCGCGCGAGGCGCGGCTGGTGAGACGCGGCGAATTTGATGCGGTCTACCGCGCCGGAAAGCGCCGCTCGAGTTCCCACTTCACAGTGTTCTTTCGCGCCAATGCATTGCCGCAGAGCCGCTTTGGCTTCAGCATCAAAAAGGCGCTGGGCGGCGCGGTGGTGCGCAATCGTATCCGGCGGCGCTTGCGCGAAATCGTACGCTGCCGCCGGGGAGAGATCCCCGTGGGATGGGACATCGTGATTCACCCGAAAAGCGCCGTGGCCAAAGCGCCGTTTGCAATGCTGACCTCGGATTTGCTTAGGCTGCTGCAAAGTGGCGCGCAGGCCGGGAAATGAAAGCAGAAAAGATGAAGGGGTTTCAGAAAGAAGCGAACAGACTAGAGTCTGTTCTACCAAGCTTGCCCGTGCGCATTGCGCTTCTGGCGCTGCGTTTTTACAAGACGTATTTGTCTTTCCTGTTCGCGGGGAACTGCCGGTTTGATCCCACCTGCTCGCAATATGCCTACCAGGCGATTGAGTGTTTTGGCGTGCCGCGCGGCGTTTGGCTGGGATTGCAGCGGCTGCTGCGCTGCCATCCGCTTTCGCGAAAGTTTGGGTACGACCCGGTTCCGGAAAGCTGGCGCGAGGAAGCGCCACGGACAGCACAAGTCGCGGCTACTGCGACGGCGAGTCATCCTACAGAGATTCCCCATGAGGTGCATTCTTGAACGTCCCGGGACAAAAGGACAAGTTCACGCCGGAGTTGCGCATTCTCGTGGCGTCGCTGCTCTCCATGGTGGTGATTCTCGCTTGGGCAAAATATTTTGGACCGAAGCCGCCAATTCACCCGCCGCAAGCAAACCGCCCCGCGCAAACGGCTCCCGCCGCTTCGGGCGCCACCTCTGCTTCTTCCTCAGCAACGCCGGCTTCCCAAGCTCCTACCGTAGCTGCTGCCCCCACGCCAGCACCCGCGAACGTTCCGCGCCGAAGTGACTCGCAAGAGCGCACGATTGTCATCGAAAACAATCTCTATCGCGTGGAGTTTTCGAATCAGGGCGGTGTCGTTAAGAGCTGGAAGCTCAAAAAGTATTTTGATGATCAAAAGCCCAAGGAACAGAAGGACGAAAAGCCAAAATGTAAAGATGGCTCCGCGCCGCAACAGTACGGCTCCGAGCGGGGATGCGTGCTGGATCTGGTGCATCAGCAAGCTTCCCAGCAAACCGGCGGCTGGCCCTTCGGCGTGATTCTGGACGACGAACAATTACAAAATGCTGCCAACGGCGGACTCTATCAAGCCTCCTCTTCCCCAAACATTTTCATTTCGATCATAGCTACGTCGTGCGCGCGGAAACCTCCGCCAAGCTGAACGGTAGTCCTATTAAAGCAGGCCTGGCCTGGCTCGGCGGATTCGGCGATTTGACAGTGCAGAACCCTGCTCCGATCGAAACAGTCACCACGTACTACAGCACCGAGGGCGGGAAGATCACGAATTATCCGCACAAGAAACTCGAGGGCATCGACAAGTGGAGTGCGGTCTCCTGGCATTGGCAAGCGGGAGTGGACTACGCGGGCATCGAAGACCGCTACTTTGCGATGGCGTTTCTTCCGCCAAACGGCGCCGCGCCCGGAACTCTCGAAACGCGCTACTGGAAGGCCTGGCACAACGTTAAGGTAAACGACCAGGACACTCCCGAGCCAGTGCCAGATGTGGCTGTGTCTTCGCCCGCGAGCCCGATGGCCGTGCGCGTTTACGTTGGCCCCAAAGACTACGACGATCTAAAAAAGATGACCCCGCCGCTGCACGGGTTAATCAACTTTGGCTGGCTCGAGTTTGTGGCCGAGCCGCTGTTCCACGGTTTGAAGTGGCTGCACAGCTACATTCCGAATTGGGGATGGTCCATCGTCGTTCTCACCCTCATCTTGAACATGCTGCTTTTCCCGCTGCGCATCTCCGGCTACAAAACCACGCTGAAAATGCAGCGCGTGGCGCCCGAAATCAAAGCCATCCAGGAAAAATACAAAAAATATTCCATGCGCGATCCGCGCAAAGCGGAAATGAACAAGGAAGTGATGGCCATCTACAGCCGCGAGGGCATCAATCCCGTGGGCGGCTGCATCCCGCAGCTTTTGCAGTTTCCGATTTGGTTTGGGCTTTACCGCGCTCTGCAAGGAACGATTGAGCTGCGTCACGCGCCGTGGTTCGGCTGGATTACCGACTTATCCGCAAAAGATCCGTATTATATTTTGCCGCTACTCATGGGCTTGTCCATGTATCTGGTTTCGAAAATGACGCCCATGACCGCCACCGACCCGCAACAGCAGGCCATGATGAAAATCATGCCCATCGGCATGGCCGCCATGTTCATGGTTATTCCTTATCCGAGCGGCCTGGCGGTGTATATTCTCACCAGCAGCGTGGTGGGAATTGCCCAGCAGTGGTATTTGAACCGAAAGCATCCGCTCCCTGCCGCAGGCAAGCCCGCGCGCAGCAAGAACGGAAAGAAGCAGTAGGAGCGGCCGTAAGAGTTCTCGATTCTCGAGAGTGTCATTCCGAGCCTGGCAGGGAATCCGGCTTGATGTTTGCACTGCCGAGGCCAAGCTCCGCTCGACGGTCGCCGTAACCTAGGTTTAAATCAGACGCCCTATGCCCTTGGATCTTATTCGCGATGGAAAGCTGGACCGCCAGGCAACCGCTGACGCGCTGCGGAATTTTCTCGAAAGCATGATGCGCGCCTCTGGACTCGAATTGAAAGTGAATGTGCGCGCGGTTCCTGAGGACCGCTCTGCGACGGAAGGCGATGCCGAAGTCCTCGCCGACCTCGACGGTCGTGACAAGGAAATCCTCCTCGAACGCGGCGCCGAAGTCTTGAAGGCGTTCGAACACCTCGCCTTCAAAGCGCTGCGCCTGGAACCCGCGTACCACGAAAAAATTCACATTGATAGCAGCGGCTATCGCGCGCTGCGTTTCGAGGAACTAAAAATGACCGCGCGCGTGGCCGCGGAACGCGTGCAGCAAACCAAGCAGCCCTTTCGCCTGAATCCCATGTCTTCGCGCGAGCGCCGCATCGTGCACCTCGCCGTGAAAGACATCCCCGGCGTGCGCACACAAAGCGTCGGCATGGGCGAAGAACGCCAGCGGATACAAGCATCTGGAAAGGACTCAGTTCGCCGGGGCTTGCGTTTTCTCCAGAATTTCACGAGGCCAGAGCGCAATGAGTTTGCCGGCGCCCGAGCGGGCGTTCATTTCTTGTGCGGCCGCATTGTATCGAACTAGCAGCAATCGCGGGTCCCGCATGCAATCAATGAGGGCGGCGCGTCCGTAGCGCTTCTCTACGATCACTGCCATTTTGTATCCCACGGTGTACCACGGGCCTTGCAAGCCAAAAAACTCGAAAGCCTTTTCGCTAATCGCTTCGTCTTCGAGTTTCCCCTTCAGAACCTCCAGAAACAATTCGCTCACTTTGCCCAAGTCTTCATTGAACTCGCGCTTTCCCCGCGCCCAATTGTCTTTCAGCTCCTGAGAAGCCGTCGCGACGGGATCCACATCCGGCCCGCCGGCAGCTGCCAGCATCGCTTCCCCTTCGCCGAACAAGCCCATCAATTTAGCAGTGCGGTTCGCGGCGGGCGGCAGCGAAGCAATTTTCTGCTCGTATTGCTTGTCGATACTGTTGAGGCCGATATGGTGCATTTCATGAGCAACGTCGTTTTCAAAAGAGGCGGGAGATTGCGAAGGGTCAATGTACAAAAAGATCGCTGGGTCGGTATCCATATCGAATACAAAGCTGTTATGTAATGGCTTGATGAGCGGAAACACTTTCGTTCGAATCACCGATTCCGGGGGCAGATATTGCAACACGCGTGTGGCCGCAGCCCGGAGGTCCGCGCGCTTCCAATCGCGTACTGCGCGCTCCAGCGCCTCGCGTTCTTTGAGAAGTTCCTCGGACAAAACAAATTTCTTGAAATCGTCGTCCGTGAAAACGCGCTGCATAGCCGCCTCGCGCTTCTTGAGGCGTTGGTATGGCTCCGTGGCAAAGAGCGTCTGCCAGTCCCCATCTGTAACTAGCTGCCCGGCGTTGCGCTTGTCCAGAATGGTCAGCGCAGCGTCCGCTTCTGTGAAATCCGTTTGAATCTGGATGCGACTTGCCTCCTCAGCCAAAGCAGTCGACGAAAACAAGAAAAACGCAAAAAGAAAGCCGAGGAAAACTCTGCAAGCGACTAGGGGGCGCATATTTGTTGGACGAAGAAAGTTTCGCATCGGATAGCCTGCCCTAAAGCCCGTCGAGGCAAACAACGGGGAATTCGGGTCTTACTGCCTTGCCCAACCTTGTGAGACCACATTCCCCGTAGCGTCAAATCGAACCCGATAGGTAAACGCCGCCGGACGGCTGCTCATCATACGCGCAAACCGCAGGTCGGAGATCTCCACGACCGACTCTTCGCCTTCCTTGTGAAAGCGCGTCACCGGAAACCGCGCGAACCACATCACTTTTTGCACCTCCGGCAAGTGACGTGCCGCTTCGATGTACGAATTTGGGGGCGCGTCGGGAAAATACCGATGCTCCTGCATCAGCAGCTGCGTCTCGTTCGCCGATTTGTCGCTTAAGTCCATTCGCAATTCGTAGACGCCGCGCTCGGTGCGCACCAACCCGTCCCAGTGCCACAGCGAGGGCGGCAGCGGGAGCGCGCCAATGGATTCCACTTGGAGATGGTCCAGCGCCGCAAACTTCTCGATGCGCGCGAGCGCCGCGCGATGCGAGAAAAACGTCATCGCAATGTACATCAACGTCGCGGCAAAACCCGCACGGTTCCACGCGCCGTATTTCATGTTCAGTCCCCAGCGACGAACCGCCGGTAGCAGAAATATTGCCGTGATGGCCAGCATCGCTCCCAAAACCGTTCGCCCGGAAATCGGCGCGCCGGCGCCTTCCGCGATGCGGGAAATGACCAGGGACGCTAACAAAAACACCAGCCAGGTTCGAAGGGCGCGCGGCCACATTTTTTCCTGCTGCGAATAGATCCACGCGAGCAACTGCGGCGCCAGCAAAACACCACTCAACGTGAAATCCACAATGAAGATCATGTCCCACGCCGGGCGCGACCACTCCAGCGGCGACCAGATCATCGTGCCGAACGTAGTGACCAGGTCGAGCAAAATGTGGCTCAGGATGCCAACCGCATAGATACCAGTGAGCTCTGCCAGTGTCGGCAAGGGCCACTCCTGCTTCTTTGCCAGCCAACGATTGATGGCTCCCGTAAGAATTGCGAAGCCACGAATCCTGATGCGCGACACCACAAAAGGAAGCCGCCACTCCTTGCTCATTGCGAACCAACGCGTGATCCACGCAAGCAGCAGCGCCCACAGCGGCAGCAGAATCAGCGAATGCGTGATGCTGCGATGCCAGGTCACAATCAGCAATTTGTCATGCGAAAAAATATCGCGAAGAACATCCGAGTCCGGAAAAATCGCGCCAAGCATCAGCGACCAGGTAAGAATTCGCCCGCGGTTTATGGGCCGCGACGCGAACATGTCGTCGCCCCAAAAAACCGCCTTGCCAATCAATGCACCCGCGATGCCGTGCGTTATGGTGTCCATTTTTCGGCCAACCGTAATCCCAACTACTAGGTCGCCATCTTCCGCGGCGCCGGCCACACTGTCATCCCGACTCTCGGGCCGCGGCCTGAGGCGGAGGGATCTGCTTTTGATGTTTGGAATCCAAACTCATTGCACGGAAATCAGCGGCTTGCCTTTCGGAATCGCCACGCCAATGCGCCGCGCGGCCGGCAAACCCCACACAATCGCCAAGGAACTCGCGGTTATTCTTCAGCCCGCCGGGAAGAAAACCCTCGCGCGCCGCTTGCTCCGCGCCGGGCAAATAACGAATCGCCGTGTGATCGATTTGCAGCGACACCGGCTCGATTCCTCGCTCGCGGCTGCCCAGCGCCATTTCCCGCGCGTGCCCAAGCAGACCGAAGCCCGTCACATCCGTAGCCGCATGAATCGGCCGTGCGGAACGCGTCCTCTCCTGCAATTCCAGAAGCGCCTCGGACGCCGCTCGGTTTAACTCCGACATCGAAGCGGTGGCTGCCTCTAGATCCGCCGGCGCAAGCGCATCTTTCTTCAACGCCGTTGAAAGCACACCCGTTCCAAGCGCTTTGGTCAACAGCAAAACATCTCCGGTCTGCGCGCCCACGTTGCGCCAAACGCGCTGCGGATGAATCAAGCCCGTCACCGCGTAGCCGAACTGAATGTCGTCGTTGCGAATCGAATGCCCGCCGATCACGCTGCACTTCGCCTCCGCCATTTTCGAAAGCCCGCCGCGCAGAATCTCCTCGAGAATCTTCGGCTCGCCTTTATCCGGAAATCCCACAATGGACAGCGCGGAAATCGGCTTTCCGCCCATCGCATAAACATCGCTCAACGAATTCGCCGCGGCGATTGCACCGAACGTGTGCGGATCATCCACAATCGGCGTGAAGAAATCCACCGTCTGCACCAGCGCCATTTCCGCACCCAGTTTGTACACCCCGGCGTCGTCGTTGGTTTCAAATCCAACGAGCACGTTGGGATCAGTCTGCCGCGGCAAGCCGCGCAAAACGGAGTCCAGCAAACTGGGACTCAGCTTCGCCGCTCAACCCGCTGCCTTGACCATCGCCGTCAGTTTCACGGTATGGCTCAAGCCGCACCTCGCTGTAATGCGCCTCGATTATAG
>WNGQ01007061.1_pt1 | contig 10820 bp, 11 predicted proteins | sample 5407661 | NCBI WGS metagenome assembly WNGQ01 (sample SAMN13153382, study PRJNA577476) | soil metagenome | isolation source: 60 cm soil or saprolite under Garry oak tree replicate 2 | place: USA:California | collected 2016-06-15
GGCCAGAGCGCTCCCGGCCAGCAGGCGCCCGGGGCCTCGGCGAGCGGGGCCTCCGCGCCGCGCTCGTCACCGTCGGCCAGCGCGTCCGCGCAGCCGACCAGCCTGAGCACCTCCCCGGCCCCGACCAACAGGGCGGGCAGGACACCGCCTGGGCAGACCAGCTCGCCGAGCGCGCGCCCGCACCCCTCGCCGTCCTCGCATGGCCCGTAGCGGGTCCGCCGCGCAAGCCACGCTCCGCGCGGCGCGCACGCCGCGCGGCCACTGGGCCTTCGTTGCGCTCGTCTTGATTGTTTTCGCCACGGCGCTCGTCGTCGAGGGATATACGCACGGAGTGGTCGGCGAGTCGCCGCAGACGGCGAATCTGATCGGCGCGCACGGGGCGCGGGGACCGACCTTTCACGGGTCGGTGATCAACGCCACGGGCAGCCGCCAGTTCGCCTACTCGATGCCCGCCAAGACCGTGGCGCTGACCTTCGACGACGGTCCCGATCCGGTCTGGACGCCGAAGATACTCGCCGTCCTTCGGCGCTACCACGTGCCGGCGACCTTCTTCGTGGTCGGTGTGCACGTCGCCGCCAACCCGTCGATCGTGCGGGCCGAGGTCCGGGCCGGGGACGAGGTCGGCTCGCACACCTACACGCACGCGAACCTGGTGTCTGCGGGCTGGCGGCTGCCGCTCGAGCTCACGCTCACCCAGAACGCGCTCGCGGGCGCCGCGGGCATCCGGACCAGACTGCTCAGGCCGCCCTACAGCGGCAAGACGGATGCGGTCACGGCGGCTGAGTGGACGGCGTACCGGCGGGCCGCGAAGTTCGGGTACCTGATCGTCCTTGGCAGCAAGGACACGCGGGACTGGGCCAGGCCGGACGTCGCCACGATCGTCAGGAACGCGATCCCGAGCGACGGTCACGGCGCGATCATCATGCTGCACGACTCGGGCGGCAACCGCAGCCGGACCGTGCGCGCGCTGCCGCGGATTATCGACAGGCTCCGTGCTCGCGGCTACCGCTTCGTCACGGTCACCGCCGGGCTGCACCCGCACGTCCCGCCCGCCGACGTGCCGGCCACGCTGGAGCAGCGCGTGATCGGCACCGCGCTCGTGCTCAGCCAGCAGGCGGCCGACCACACGATCGCCGCCCTGGCCGCCTGCCTGCTGGCCGCCAGCGCGCTGATGGTCCTGCGCATCTTGGCGCTGCTGGTCTTCGCCCGCAGGCACCGGCGCCGCGCCAGGCCCGCGCGCGTCCCGCGTGGCTGGCGGCCGCCGGGCATCTCGGTCGTGATCCCCGCGTACAACGAGGCCGCGGGGATCGCCGCGACCGTGCGGTCGATGGCGCGCAGCTACTACCCCGGCCCGCTCGAGGTCATCGTCGTCGACGACGGCTCCACCGACGACACGGGGGCGATCGTCCGCAGCCTGCGGCTGCCGGGCGTCCACCTGGTCAGGCAGCGCAACGCGGGCAAGCCGGCGGCGCTGAACCACGGCATCGCCGAGGCCATGTTCGACATCCTCGTCCTGGTCGACGGCGACACGATCTTCGCGCCCGACGCGCTCAGCCGGCTCGCGCTGCGGATGCGCGACCCCGGCGTCGGTGCGGTCAGCGGCAACACCAAGGTGGCCAACCGGCGCGGCCTGCTCGGCCGCTGGCAGCACCTCGAGTACGTGATGGGGTTCAACCTGGAACGCCGGATGTTCGACATCCTCGGCACGATCCCCACCGTTCCCGGGGCCATCGGGGCCTTCAGGCGGATCACGCTCGACGACGTGGGCGGCGTCAGCGCCGGAACGCTGGCCGAGGACACCGACCTGACGATGGCGATCTGCCGCTCCGGCTGGCGTGTCGTCTACGAGCCGCGGGCGCTGGCCTGGACCGAGGCACCCGCCTCGCTGCGCCAGCTCTGGCGGCAGCGGTACCGCTGGTGCTACGGGACCATGCAGTCGATGTGGAAGCACAAGCGGTCCGTCGTCGAGCGCGGCGTTTCCGGCCGGTTCGGCAGGCGGTGCCTGATCTACCTGACCTTCTACCAGATCGTGCTCCCGCTGATCGCGCCCGTCGTGGACCTGGCGGCGATCTACGGCCTGATCTTCCTCAACCCGGCCTCCGTCGCCGGCTTCTGGCTCGGATTCAACGCGCTCCAGATGCTCGCGTGCGGGTACGCGCTCCGGATCGACCGGGAGCGGCTGCGGACGCTCTGGGCGCTGCCGCTGCAGCAGGTGATCTACCGGCAGCTCATGTACCTGGTCACGATCCAGTCGGTGATGACCGCGCTGCTCGGGACCCGGCAGCGCTGGCAGGTCATCACCAGGACCGGAGTGTTCGGCGGCGATGCGGGCCGCCGCGCCGACCAGCCCGCGGCGCCCGCCGCGAGCCGAGGCTGGCTAGGTAAAGTTCCTGGCCATCTCGGCGGCGGCAGGCTTGCCGTAGACGGCGGCGAACCGGCTGGCCAGCGGCTCGGGCTCGAGCACGTACTCCTGGGTGCCGGTGGTCTCGAGCGCGTGCACGGCGACGATGTTGCCAAGCTGCGCGGCCCGCTCCAGGCTCAGGCCCCATGAGACGGCCGCGAGGAACCCGGCCCGGAACGCGTCGCCGGCCCCGGTGGGCTCCTTCGGGCTGATGCAGGAAACGCCCGGGACCATGATCGGCTCGTGCCCGGCCCGGTCAATCCTGGCCCCCCGGCTGCCCAGTGTCGTGACCCGCACGCCCACCCGGTCGTTGAGGTCGGCCGTTGACCAGCCGGTCTTGTGCTCGGTCAAGGTGGCCTCGTACTCGTTGCAGAACAGGTAGTCGGCGCCGGTCAGCAGCGTACTGATCTGCTCGCCGTCCAGCCGGGCGAGCTGCCACGACGTGTCGGCCGCGAACGGGATCTGGTTCTGGATGCACTGCTTGGTGAACGCGAGCATCGCGTCGGGGTCGCTGGCGCCGATCACGACGAGCTCGACCCGGCCGGCCAGCTCGCCGAGGTCGATCTGCCTGTCCTGCGTCATCGCGCCCGGGTAGAACGAGGCGATCTGGTTCATGTCGAGGTCGGTCGTGGCCATGTACCTGGCCGTATGGTGCCGCGACGACTCCCGGACGCCGCTGGTGTCGACGCCGTGCCGGTCCAGCCACTCGCGGTAGCCGGCGAAGTCGCTCTGCCCCGCCGTGCCGACCAGCAGCGGCCGCAGGCCAAGGCAGCCGAGCCCGAACGCGATGTTCGCCGCGACGCCGCCGCGCCTGATCTCGAGCGTGTCGACGAGGAAGGACAGCGCGATCTTGTCGAGTTTGTCCGGCATGAGCTGCTCGACAAACCTGGCCGGGAACGTCATCAGGTGGTCGGTCGCGATCGACCCCGTGACTGCAATGCGCACGGCAGCCCTTCTGGCGATGCGGAACCGCTATCGTGCGGGCCCGCTGGCGATCGGCCCGGCTAGTGGAACGAGTCGCCGCAGGCGCACGACCCGCTGGCGTTCGGGTTGTCGATCGTGAAGCCCTGCTTCTCGATCGTGTCCACGAAGTCGATGGTGGCGCCGGTCAGGTACGGCCCGCTCATCTTGTCGGTGACGACCTGAACGCCCTTGAAGGTGCTGACGATGTCACCTTCGACCTCGCGCTCGTCGAAGTAGAGCTGGTAGCGCAGGCCAGAGCAGCCGCCGGGCTGGACCGCGATACGCAGCCGGAGGTCATCACGGTCCTCCTGGGCCAGCAGCGTGCTGACCTTGGCGGCGGCAACCTCGGTGAGGATGACGCCCTGAGCCGTCACGTCCTGAACTGTCATCTGGCTAGCTCCTGTGGTCAAGGGGCCGCGCGGCCTGCGCGGCCTGTCGGTCCATGACTCCAACGATATGCCCGCCGCCCTCATTCCGTCTCCGGCGGGAGGAGTATGCTGGCTGTATCGTCAGTTCGACGATAAGTCGCGCGAAGTGGGGCTTGCCATGTCCAGCTCGTCAAGTCAGCTCACGACCACCGGCCAGGGCGCGGACCGCGCGCCAGCCGGCGGCGGTCACCGGCCGGGCCGCGACCTGCCGCTGCTGGTGCTCGGCGCCGGGTCCGACTCGCGCAGCGAGCGCGGCGTGTCGTGCCCGGGTGAGCTGCCCGCTCCGTCCGATCCCTCCCTGGTGCGACGCGCCGCGCTCGCCCGCGCCGAACTCGGCGACCGGGCGTTCGTGCTCGGCCACCACTACCAGCGCGACGAGGTGATCAGGTTCGCGGACGTGACCGGCGACTCGTTCAAGCTCGCCCGCGAGGCGGCCGCCAGGCCGGGTGCCGAGTACGTCGTCTTCTGCGGAGTTCACTTCATGGCCGAGTCCGCGGACATCCTGACCTCGCCGGACCAGCAGGTCATCCTGCCGGACCTGGCGGCAGGGTGCTCGATGGCCGACATGGCGACGTACAGCCAGGTCGAGGAGTGCTGGGAGAACCTGGAGGACGTCGGCCTGGCCGGCACGGTCATACCGGTCACCTACATGAACTCCTCCGCCGACATCAAGGCCTTCACCGGCCGCCACGGCGGCACGGTGTGCACCTCGTCCAATGCCAAGCGCGCGCTGACCTGGGCGCTCGCCAAGGGCACCAAGGTACTCTTCCTGCCCGACCAGCACCTGGGCCGTAACACCGCCGTGCTCGAACTCGGGATGAACACCGCCGACTGCGTCGTCTGGGACCCGCGCAAGCCGGGCGGCGGCCTCGACCCCGAGGAACTGCGCCGGGCCACCATGATCTTGTGGCGCGGGCACTGCTCGGTGCACGGCCGGTTCGTGGCCGGCAACGTCACCGAGGTCAGGCGGCGGATCGGTGGGGTGAACGTGATCGTGCACCCCGAGTGCGTCTACGAGGTCGTCACCGCCGCGGACCTGGTCGGCTCGACCGAGAAGATCATCTCGACGATCGAGCGGGCGCCCGCCGGGTCGGCGTGGGCGGTCGGCACCGAGCTCAACCTGGTGCAGCGGCTGGCGCAGACCCACCAGGACAAGACCATCGTGTTCCTCGACAAGACCGTCTGCTACTGCTCCACGATGAACCGGATCGACCTGCCGCATCTGGTGTGGGCGATGGAGTCGCTGGCAGCCGGCCAGGTCGTGAACCGCATCACCGTCGACACGCAGACCGCGGCCGAGGCCAGGGCCGCGCTTGACCAGATGCTCGCCCTGCCCTGAGCCTGCGCGCCCGGGCTCGCCCGGCCCGGGCCCCGCGGTCACAGACCGGGCGCGCCCCAGACCGGGAACCAGCGGCCGAGGTCGGTCTCGATCTTGAGGTCGTTGCCGAGCACGCCGCGCACCTGCAACTCGGTCGCGTTGTCGCGGCGCTCGCCAGCTTGCGGCGCGAACGGGTAGAAGGTGCCGCGCTTGTACAGGTAGACCAGGCCGAGCCGGCCGCCCGGGCTGGCACGGAAGCTCAGGATCGTGCACAGTAGCTGCGGCCCGAAGCCGCCCGCCTCCAGCGTCGAGTTCACCGCGTGCAGGTCAGTGACGAGACCTTCGATGTCGTCGGCCGCATGCTTGCAGACCAGCCAGGTGAATCCGTAGGAGTCCGCGGAGATCTCGACCGAGGTCTTCGCCTCCCCCATGCTCAGCAGGTCCTTGACGTCCTTCTCGATGTCGCTGAAGGCCCTGCCCTCGGCCGCGCGGAAGCAGACGGAACCGGTTCCGGTCGGCGCGAAGGCGGTCGCCGCCTGCAGCGTGATCGCGGCCGACGGCAGCGCGAACAGCGCGTCCAGGTTCGGTGGCACGGGCCTGGTCCGGCCGAGCAGCGTGTCGAGCAATCCCACCTGTGACCTACCTCCCTTGCCATCCCCTGATCGCGGCCGGCCCGGCTGGCCCTGCGCGGCCTACCTGCTGAGCTGCTGCGAGATCTTCTCCAGCGCCGCCAGCCGCTTCTCGAGCGAGGGGTGGGTCGAGAAGATGTTCGACAGGGTCACCTGGCCCCTGGTCGCCGACAGGGCGGGCGCGAAGTAGAACGCGTTCAGCGGCTCGGCGGCCCGCAGGTCCCTGGTCGGGATCCTGGCGATGTCGCCGCTCACCTTCACCAGCGCGCTGGCCAGGGCCGACGGCTGGCCGGTCAGCAGCGCACCGGACCGGTCGGCCGACAGCTCACGATATCTGGACAGCAGCCTGATCAGCAGGAAGCTGATCGCGTAGACGACAATCCCGACAACCATCACGATCAGCACGACCGGCAGCGCGTTCTGGTCGTTGCCGCCGCCCCGGCCCCGGCCGCGGCCGCCGCCCCCGCCGAAGAGCTCGGAGTAGAAGGCGAACCTGACCAGCAGCGCGGCCATGATGCCCAGGAACGACGCGATCGTCATGACCGCGACGTCCTTGTGCGCCACGTGCGACATCTCGTGCGCGAGCACGCCCTCGAGCTCGTTTCTGTCCAGCCTTCTGAGCAGGCCCTGGGTCACGCAGACCACGGCGACCTTGCTGCTGCGCCCGGTCGCGAAGGCGTTCGGCATGTCGGTCGGCGCGATCGCGACCCGCGGCTTGGGCATGTCCGCCAGCGCGCAGAGCCGGTCGATCACGCCGTGCAGCTCGGCCGCCATCGGCCCGTCCTGCGGGCCGACAAGCTGAGCGCCCGCCGTGCTCAGGGCGATCTTGTCGGACCAGTAGAAGGAGCCGAACGAGATCGCCGCGCCGAACAGCACCGCGATGAACACGATGCCGCCGTTGCTGACGTTGCTGTACTGCGTGAGCAGCAGCACGATCACGATGATGAACGCGGTGAAGACGAGGCCAATCAGGAACATGGTCGCGCTCATGCGCGCGATCAGCCCCCGGTCAGTCGCGTAGCGTGTCCGAGCCATCGCCGCCTCCGTTTCGATCCCGGTCAACGCGGGAAGCCGCGTACTTCATTACATCGCAAGAGCGGCGATGGTTTGCGCGCCGTCGCCCGTCCGGGCCCCCTAGCCGCCCAGCACTGGCGAACTCAAGTCCACGACCCAACCAGGAGCCAGCCCCAACTCAGCCCGGGATCAGACCGCCGTCGGCGAGCAGGTCGCGCACCTCGTCGATGGTCGCGCCCTCGCGCGGCAGGATCAGCTCGGAGGGTTCGATCGCGTCGGGCGGCAGCGCGGTGCCGACGGCACGGGCCTTCTCGAGCAAGGCATGCAACGCGGAACCGAATGCGGCCCCGTCGTTCTGCTCGACGGCCTGCTCCAGCGTCGAGTCCAGCCTGTTGAGCTCGTCGACGCCCGAGGCGTCCAGCTTAAGCTGCCCTTCGCCCATGATCCGGATGATCATCTAGGCACCCCCCGAGCCCGGCTGCTCCTTCTGGAAGCTGGTCCCGCTTGGCTGCGCGACCGAGGGGTCGGCCTGCCCGGACGAGCCGGTGATCTCCTTCGGGGCGCTCCCGCCGGCCAGCTCGGCCTTCATCCGCTCCAGCTCGGCGTCGACGCCGTGGGTGGCGCCCATCCGGTCTAGCTCGGTCTGGATGTCGTCGGGCGGCGGCCCGCCGAGGGCGTCCGTCAGCGCGCCGGAGGCCATCAGCTCGTCGATCGCGCCGGCCCGCGCCTTCATCTGCTCGGTCTTGTCCTCGGCGCGCTGGACCGCCAGGCCGACATCGCTCATCTCCTCCGAGATGCCGGTGAAGACCTCGTTGATCCTGGTCGTCGCCTCCGCGGCGGTATAGGTGGCCTTGATGGTCTCCTTCCTCACCCGGAACGCGTCCACCTTGGCCTGCAGGCGCTGCGATGCGGCGGTCAGCTTCTCCTCCTCGCCCTGCAGCGAGGCGTACTGCGTCTGCAGGTCGGCGAGCTGCGCCTGGACGCCGGACTTACGGGACAGCGCCTCGCGGGCGAGATCCTCCCGGCCGGCCCCGAGCGACTCCCTGGCCTGGCGGTCAAGCTTGTCGGTGGTCTGCTGGACCTGGTTCATCTGCAGTTCGATACGCTTACGCGAGGTGGCCACGTCGGCCACTCCGCGCCGCACCTTCTGAAGCAGCTCAAGCTGCGTCTGGTAGGAGTAGTCCAGGGTTTCCCGCGGATCTTCCATCTTGTCAAGCGTCTTATTGGCCTTGGCCCTGAAGATCGTCGAAACCCGCTTCATCACGCCCATAAGCGCGGCCTTCCCCTCATCCTGTTAAACCGGTGCGGCTCCGGCGGCCCGCCGGAACCGGTCGGTCCGGCGCGGCAACGGGATTCCTCGCCAGATGCTGGATTCCCAGCCTATGACCTCGGACCGGGATCGTCATCACGGCGGCCTGGCGAAAGCACGGTATCTGGCACCACGCGGGGCCGGCGCGCGTTCTGGGAGGTTCGTCCTTTCGTCCCCGGTAGGCTGTCAGCGTGTTCCGACGACGCGCCGCCGCCGCGCCGGCTTTGCTGGACGGCGACCAGGTACCAGAGGCCTCCGGCCAGCCATCCAAGCAGGCGGGCAAGGGCCGGCCGACGCCCAAGCGCAGCGAGGTGGAGCGGCGCAGGCGGCAGCCGTACGCCGCCCCGCCGACCGACAAGAAGACCGCGGCGGCGCAGTCGCGCGAGCGCAGGCGCGCCGACCAGAAGCGCAAGATGGACGCCATGCGCCGGGGCGAGGAGTGGGCGCTCCCGCCCCGGGACCGCGGCCCGGTACGGGCGCTGGCCAGGGACTTTGTCGACTCGCGCCGCTTTGTCCTCAGCGAGTACATCCTGTTCGCCGTGTTCGCGCTGGTCCTCCTGATCGTCGTGCTCGGCGCGGCCAAGAACTCCTCCGTCATCTTGTACGTGGAGATCGGCATCGTCGGCCTGATCGCGGGCGAGAGTCTGTACCACGCGATGCGGGTGCGGCGCCTGGTCAGGCAGCGCCTCCCCGGCCAGAGCACGCGCGGAATCGCCTGGTACATCGCCAAGCGCAGCATCAGGCTGCGGAGCACGCGCATCCCGCCGGCCCGGGTGGCCCGAGGCGAGGCGATCAGATGAAGTTCCGTCATCTCGGCCGCAGCGGCCTGAAAGTCAGCGAGATCGCCTACGGCAACTGGATCACGCACGGGTCTCAGGTCGCCGAGGACACGGCCAGGGCGTGCGTGGCCGCGGCGCTCGACGAGGGAGTCACGACCTTCGACACCGCGGACGTCTACGCGGGCACCAAGGCCGAAGAGGTGCTCGGCCGCGGGTTGCGCGGCGTCAGGCGGGAGTCCGTCGAGATCTTCACGAAGGTCTACTGGCCGACCGGGCCCGGCGCGAACGACCGCGGGCTGTCCCGCAAGCACATCGTGGAGTCGGCCAACGCGTCGCTGAAGCGGCTGCACACCGACTACGTGGACATGTACCAGGCGCACCGGTACGACCACGAGACCCCGCTCGAGGAGACGATGCGCGCCTTCGACGACCTGGTGCGCCAGGGCAAGGCCCTGTACATCGGCGTGTCCGAGTGGCGCGCCGGGGAGATCGCCGCGGCCCTTCGGATCGCCGGCGAGATGGGCCTGGACCGGATCGTCTCCAACCAGCCGCAGTACAACATGATCTGGCGGGTGATCGAGTCCGAGGTCGTCCCGTTGTGCGAGAAGGAAGGGATCGGGCAGATCGTCTGGTCACCGATCGCGCAGGGCGCACTGACCGGGAAGTACCAGCAGGGCGCGGCTCCCCCGGCCGGATCGCGGGCGACCGACAGCCGTGGCTCGTTCTTCATCACCGAGTACCTGACCGACGACATCCTGCGCCGCGTGCAGGACCTGCGACCGGTCGCCGACGAGGCCGGCCTGACGCTCGCGCAACTCGCCGTGGCCTGGACGCTGCAGAATCCGAACGTCGCCGCGGCCATCGTGGGGGCGACCAGGCCCGAGCAGGTGCGCGAGAACGTCAAGGCGGCCGGGGTGCGCCTCGACCAGGCGCTGCTGGCCAGGATCGACGACATCCTCGGCCCGGCCATCGTGCGCGACCCGGCGCTGACGGCCAGCCCGAGGTCGCGCGACTAGGCCTGCACCCGAGGCCGCGCCCTAGCCCTCGGCCGGATGCAGGCTCATCGGGCCGTACTCGCATCTGCCGTCCTCCAGCAGGCTGACCTGGTCGACCCCGGCGTCGAGCAGGTTCCGCCACTGCTCGCCGAGCCAGGTCTCCGCGTCGCCCTGGCTGCCGAAGGTCTCCTTGGGCAGGGCGCGCGACCCAGCCAGCGTGCCGTCTGCCTTCTCGAACTGCCATGTCCAGGCCATGGCCCCCACTATGGCGCTGGCGGGGCGGCCGCGCTCGGCCGGCCCGCCGCAAGCGGTGGTCCAAACCTGCCTCGCCGGCAACAAGGTCTGGTCGACTTGACCGGAATTCGGGCATTGTTCTGTGAATTCAGGGTGCGAACATGCCGAGGCAGCGCCGCGAAGCTGTTAAGTTCTATGGGCACCAGTCCCGTCGCGGATGACCCCGACGTCCGCAGGATCGGCCGTAACCGAGGTGGTGGTCGGCATTGACTAGGGTTGTCGTGATCGGTGACCTCATGACCGACACCGTTGCCCACGCGATGCTGCCGCTAGCCAAGAGCAGTGACACGCCGGCGACGGTGACCATGCATGGCGGGGGCTCGGGAGCGAACATCGCCGCCTGGCTGGCGGTCGACGGCGGCGAGGTTGCCTTCGTCGGGCGCCGCGGCGCCGACATCGCGGGCCGCAACAGGGACATGGAACTGATGGGCTACGGGGTCGACGCCCGGCTCGTGATGGATCCCGAGCGACCCACCGGCATGTGCGTGGTCATGGTCACGCACAAGGGCGACCAGACCATGCTGTCCGATCCCGGTGCCAACGCCGCGCTCTCCCCCGACGACCTGCCCAGGGACCTGTTCACGCCGGGTTGTCACCTGCACGTGTCTGGCTACACCCTGCTCAACACCGGGTCGCGCCAGGCCACCCTGGCCGCGATCTCGATGGCCAGGCGGGCGGGCATGACGATCT
>WNGQ01016534.1_pt1 | contig 10819 bp, 10 predicted proteins | sample 5407661 | NCBI WGS metagenome assembly WNGQ01 (sample SAMN13153382, study PRJNA577476) | soil metagenome | isolation source: 60 cm soil or saprolite under Garry oak tree replicate 2 | place: USA:California | collected 2016-06-15
TGCTGCATCGCAATTCTACAATTTCCAAGCATTGAGGCGGCAAAGGACTGGTTCAACTCAGCCGATAATCAAAACGCAGGAAAGATTCGTCGCAGCGGCGCCACCTTCCGCATCTTGTCTGTCGAAGGTTTGCCTTGAAGATCTCCGGTGGCCCGGATCCCTGATGTGGCCACTCGAACCGATTAGCCAATCGGACCCCCAAATTGCTTGGCGTTACGCAGCCGCGGATCTCCGATCTCATGCGGGGTAAGATCGAACTGTTTGGCCTCGATACCTTGGTCAATATGATCGGGGCCGCCGGCCTGCATGTCGAGATGCGCATCTCGGACGCCGTCTGATCGGTAGCGAGTCCCCTGCTCCGTTCACCACGCATGGGGAATCGACCTACCCAACTTTGCGTTTCTGAATTCGCTCCCAGCTCGAACACCGGGGATCCACCACTTCCTTTCAGAATACACCGACCCGCTTGAGAACACCTATCCTGCAATCATTCTGGCGCGTTTAAGCACGGGGCTTGGCGTCGTACGCCCTGACGAGCGGCAGCATAGTGGCGCGGGGTCCTCCCGATCCCTTTCGTACCAGGTAAAAGATCTGCTCACACTTAAGACAATGGTGAGGCGGATCGGGAGGCCAGACGAGTTCTGGCCTGCTCTTGACCCAAATTACCGCAGCGGACGCCCTGAGGAGTCTTGCGAAGCAAGGCGCCGCGCAGGATGCTCACAAGCTATTCGTCATGCCCGTCGACGCTCAAGCCGCCACTGACCGCCTCATGCGTTTCCTCGCCGTCGAGGGCGTGACCGGAAAGGAGGCAGCGATTGGGCGCGAGCTTTCCGCGGCGCTGGAGGAAAGCGGCGTGCCGGCGGATGCGATCCGCCTGGACGACGCGAACACACGCATTCCTGTGCCGACGGAGACCGGCAACCTCATTGTCGATCTGCCCGGGCGCGGCGCGATGCACAACCAGCCGCGGATCATGTTCATGACCCACATGGACACGGTGCCGCTGTGCGCCGGCGCGAAGCCCAAGCATGTGGGCCGGAAGATCGTCAATGAGGCGAAGACCGCACTCGGCGGCGACAACCGCGCCGGCTGCGGCGTTCTCGTCACGCTGGCGGCCGAGCTTGCGAAGCAGAAGCTTGATCATCCGCCAATCACGCTCTTGTTCTGCGTGCGGGAGGAGAGCGGGCTATGGGGTGCGCGCCACGTCAAGACCCAAGACCTCGGCTCGCCGGTCATGGCCTTCAACTACGACGGCGGCTCTGCCTCCAACGTCACCATCGGTGCCGTCGGCGCGGATCGCTGGCAGGTCGAGATTTTCGGCCGCGCCTCGCATGCTGGCGTCGCACCGGAGCGGGGGATCAGTTCGACCATGATCCTTGCGCTCGCGCTCGCAGACGTGAAGGCGGGTGGCTGGTTCGGCAAGGTGGTGAAAGGCAAACGACAGGGCACGAGCAATGTCGGCCCGGTCACCGGCGGCGACGGCCGACCGGCCGGCGACGCCACCAATGTCGTCACCGACTATGTGAACGTGCGCGGCGAAAGCCGCAGCCACGACAGCAAGTTCTTCAAGGAGATCACCAAGGCCTACAAGGTGGCGTTCGAGAAGGCCGCAAAGCGCGTCAAGAACAGCGATGGCAAGTCAGGCCGCGTCAAGTTCAAGGCCGAAACCGACTACTATCCGTTCCGCATGAAGGATAGCCTGCCCGTGGTCAAACGCGCGGTCGCGGCGGTGTCCGGCATCGGCGGAACGCCGGCCATCCGCTCCGCCAATGGCGGGCTCGACGCGAATTGGATGGTCCGTCACGGTGTTCCGACCGTGACCTTCGGCGCGGGGCAGAACGAGCCACACACGATCGACGAATGGATCAATCTCGACGAATACGACCGCGCGTGTGCGCTCGCGGTACAGCTCGCGACGATGCGATGAACCTCATGACGCGCCGAAGCCCAAGAGGCGAAGGCAGGTTGCACGAAAAAACGTTTTCAAGGGCAAGTGCCTGGAGCGGGTGAAGGGAATCGAACCCTCGTATTCAGCTTGGAAGGCTGCTGCTCTACCATTGAGCTACACCCGCATACCCGCGATGACCTATCACGCCATGACGGCGGCCTCAACCACCCATCGCCGGCCCCTCCTATCCTTCAAATCCGGCCGTCCCGGAGCCAGAGGCGCCCTGTTCCTCGATGCCGTTGCCGGTTCGCCACTTAACAGGCCCTGATTCGGTGCCTATATTGGCAGTTCCACCAACAAGGAAAGGAGGTGATCCAGTGTCTTATTCTAAGCGCTGTCACCTCGCTGGGATCGCCCGCTGAGCACCTCAGGCTTGGCATCGGGGCGCTCTCAGCCCTGGAACCAGCGAGTTCACGAGTAGGAAACGCGGCGGGAGCAATCCCGCCGCGTTTCTCTTCCCGGATCGCGGAATCGCAGTCACGACCCTCGATCATGATCCGACTGGATTGAATCGGATCATGATCTCATCTGTTTGCTGAGCATGATCTCCGCGCAAACGCCTTCGGCGTTTGTCGCGAGGGAAAACCGCTTCGCACTTTTCCGGATCATGCTCTATCCGCCTCCCAGCACGTCGCGGATTTTCTGCGCCAGATCCGATTTCCGATACGGCTTTCTGAGCAGGGCGATGCCGGGATCAAGCTGACCTTCGTGGACAATGGCGTTGTCGGTGTAGCCGGAGGTGTAGAGCACCTTGACCGCGCCGCGGCGCTTGACAACGGCCTCCGCCAGTTCCCGGCCGTTGATCCCTCCCGGCATGATCATGTCGGTGAACAAGAGATCGAATTCGACGCCCTGGTCGACGAGCGCAAGCGCCGCCACGCCGTCGCTGGCGACCAGGGTCCGGTAGCCCAGGCTGCCGAGCTGGGCAATCACATAGCCCCGCACCAGCGCATCATCCTCGACCACCAGGATCGTCTCGTACCCACGAGGCGTGCCCGGCGCATGCAGCGGCGCCGACCTGATCACCGCCTGCCCCGCCGATCGTGGCAAATGGAGTTTGATCGCCGTACCACGGCCTTCCTCGCTGTCGATCTCGACGGTGCCGCCGGACTGCTTGGCAAATCCGTAGACCATGCTCAGCCCTAATCCGGTGCCGCGGCCGATTCCCTTGGTGGTGAAGAACGGCTCGAACACGCGGTCGCGGATATCGGCCGGGATTCCCTCGCCGGTGTCGGTGACCGTGATCATCACGAACTCGCTGGTCTTCACCTCGCCATCGCCTGCCGCATCCACCTCGTCCTGCGTGACATTGGCGGTTTCGAGCGTGAGCCTGCCACCGCCAGGCATGGCATCGCGCGCATTGACGGCGAGATTGACGATCGCGGCCGAAAGCTGCGACGGATCGGCCAGAGCCGACCACGCATTGTCCGCAAGTACCAGCGCGATGTCGACGTGTTCGCCCAGGATCGGCTTGAGCAGCTTGGCGGCGTCGGTGACCATGGCGTTGACGTCAATCGCGCGCGGCTCGAGCGGCTGGCGGCGCGCGAAAGTCAGGAGTTGAGACGTGATCTCGGCGCCGCGCGTGGCCGCATCGTCGATGAGCTGGGCAATCGCGACGAGTTGGGACCTGTCCTCCAAGCCTTCCTGAAGGATCTCGATCGTCCCGGTGATGACCGTGAGGACGTTGTTGAAGTCATGGGCAACACCGCCGGTGAGCTGCCCAATCGCATCCATTTTCTGGGATTGACGCAGCCGTTCCTCGGCCTCGTGCTGCTTGGTCAGGTCGGTGGCCGTTCCGCGATAACCCGTGAAGCGACCATCGCCGGCAAAGATCGGCCGGCCGTTGACGCTGACGTGGCGCTGCCGGCCAGCCATGTCGCGGCATGTGTACTCGAAGTTTCGGAACGGTTCGTGCCGTTCCAGCGTCGCTATGTGCTCACGCCATTTCTGCGGCTCGGCCTCGTGGTCGGTCGCCGCATCGAGGCGGCGTTTACCGATCAGCGCCTTCCGATCGATGCCGAAGGCGCTCAGCCGCTCCGAGATATAGCTAAAGACGTGGTCCGGGCCGGTCTCCCAGAACCAATCGGATGAGGTCTCGGCGTAATCGCGAAATCGCTGTTCGCTCTGGCGCACGCCCTCTTCCGCCCGTTGCAGCACAAGCAGGTCTCGTCCGAGCTTGGCATTGACCTGGCTCAGGTCGCCGTATGCGCGCTGCAGACTCGCGCACATGCCATTGAACGCGTCGACCGCCTTGTCCAGTTCATCAGCTGCGCGCGGCGGCTTGCGGTCCAGGTGGAGGGGCGGAGGTGGCCGTGCAAGATTGTAGCCGCTGACAAATTCGGCGATGGCGACGAGATGCCGCGTGACCAGCCAATGAAACATGTAGACGATGAAGAATGAGACGAGAAAAGTCTTGGCCGCCTGGCTCGCCAGAATGACCAGGGCTCGAGTGAGCAGTTCTCGATAGACGTCGGTTAGCGTTGCCTCGACATAGAGAACGCCGATCGGACGTTTGGCGCCCTGAACGACGTAGTCGAGGGGATAGAGCCGGGTCATGGCCGAGCCAGGACCGCGCTTGCCAACCGCGATCCGGATCGGATTCGGACGATCGGCGATCTCGCTGACCTCGGCGGCCTGAATGTCTGGCAGGCGGAGAATCCCGTTGAGCTGCAGCTCCAACTGGTTTTGATCGAGATCCCAGAGGCTTTCGCCGATGCTGCCGGAGTAGCTTCGGCCGATCTCATCGAGCCTTGTCTCGATGACACTGACTTCGCGGTCGTAATCCAGATAGAGTTGAAGCGCCGTCAGCGTGAGCGTCACCAACGAGCTGAACAGCAACACGGCGGCGAGAAGACGGAGACCAATGCCGCAGCGCGACTGGCTCGATTGCCGCCAGAGACGGGATCCAAGAAGACATGCAATCGGCGACTCGATCCGATCCAAACGATCCTCCGCGGTCGCCGGCATCATGACGCACTTGCGGCTGAGGTCGTTCTCTCCCTCATCCATGCACCACTCTCCTCAGGATTGCGGCACACCTTGCTCCAGACCGCGGGTCGCCACCGCAGCAATTCAAACCATTCGCCCTGTGCTCCAGGCCCGACCAGCCCTCTCAAGCGACCTTCCTGCCAGCCTCCGTCGGTGGGGTTGACAATTGTTCTCCCAGGATCAGGAAAGCAAAGCAGGCTAGCACCCTGCCCGCTCGAATCATACCAGTGAAAGTCCGGGGGCGCTCAAGGCAACGACGGGGTCGCGACAGCAGCTGATTAGCTTTTTTCCATCGGCGGCAAGCCGTAACTTCGTCCAGATGGTCACTCGCGCCAATCGCCGCCTCGATCCCAATAGGAACCCAAGCACCAAATTAGCGGACCAAATTCGTGGTGGGCCGGGTCAATAACGTTCGTCAGCCGGCTCCGCAACGCCCCTCGTGCTCGGACTTCATGGTCCCAAGTACTTCTCATAGATGGCCTCGAAGCTATGGTCGCTCTTCATGCTCGTCAGCGCTCTATCAAAACCGGCAATTACTTCTGAATAGTCGCGTTGCTTGGTGAATGCCAGATAGCTCTGAATTTCGTCGATACCTGGAGAAAGTTCCCTTATCTCGTTCAAGTACCCCTTCTTCCTCGCGGCTTCGAGAAAGACATGCCTGTAACCTACCGCCAGATCGATTCTTTTCAAAACAAGCATGCCAACGAGGCTGTCGACGCTGTTCGTTTCTACAACCGTCGGCCACACGCCAGTCTTGAGTGCGCTATCGACCTTGATGCCGTAACTCGTGCCTCTGATGGTTCCGATTCTAAGAGCACCCAACTTGCTCATGTCGCCGCCAAACTTCACATCAGAGTCGGCAGGGACGAAAAAAGCTTCGACCTGGGTTATGATCGGGACACTCGTGTAGGTGAGAAACTCATTTCGTTCAGGTAGCTTGAAAACGGAGAATATCCCGTCAACACGACCGCTGCGAACCTCCGCCAGGCAACGTGCCCAGGGCATGAGCTGAATTTCAAACTGATCGCCCGTCCGTTGGAAGGCTTCGGTCACAACATCGACAAGCATTCCAGATGGCTTCCCATCCACCATATAGGCTGTGGGGGCGCTGTCAGCGGCCACGAGAACAAGCCTTCCGGGATACGCATCGCCGCAGCCCAGTGTCGCTATCGCAATGGCAAGCAGGAAGGATCTCGAGAAGCCAACGGATTTGGCGCAATTCCGGATGCGCTCGTTTCGCATCATGTTGAACCTTCTCGGCGCCGGCTCACCCGCAGGTCGGAGTCGTGCGTCAAATGGCTTGGGCAAATCCGTCTCCCTGCGGGAGTCACAAATCTCGGATGTGAGCGCCTTGCGGCAGGAGGCGTTACCCACTCTGCGGAGACAAGACTCTCACGACTGCCGCCCGTTGACAAGTTCAATGGACGCTGCGGTCAGCCTGGAAAGCATGATCCGCATGCGGGATACTGACCCGTTTCGATCTGATGGTCACGGATCTGTTCAGCGGCGAAGCCCTCCGGAACAGTTGTGCCGCGCTTTTGGTTGGTCGGGCCCCGCTGGTGTCGGGATCGGCCCGGTCAAATCGTCCTCGGGATCAGGCAACAACAGGAAGAGGTCGTAATGCTCTACGCGATATTAGCCTACCACGTGGAGGCCGAGGTCCAGTCGTGGACCCCGGAGGCGGATGCCGCCGTCATGACCGATCTGCGCCAAGTCCACGACCGGCTCAACCAGGACGGTCGTCTCGGCCCCGCGGCGCGCCTGGGCGAGACCAAGAAGGCTCGCACCTTGCGCGGCCCCGGCGCCGGGGTCGTGATCGACGGGCCGTTCGCCGAGACCAAGGAGCAGCTCCTGGGCTTCTACGTCGTGGATCTTGCCAGCGAGGACGCGGCGGTCGCCGCCGCGCGCGAGCTGAGGCGCGTCAATCCGAGCGCGGTCTATGAGATCCGCCCGATCCGGCTCTATCGTCCCGGCGCGCCCTTTCCGACGACGGAGGATGCAGAGACAAGACACCCCGTCCCGGATTAGGCTTTTTGATCGCCGACGAACCGCCGCACGAACAGCGCGCCAAAGGCGAGGAACCAGAAATACTGGACATATTTTGGCGCGAATATCGCGATCGCGATGGATGGCAGGAACACCAGGACCGGGAAAACCGCACTGATCAGCGCGGGAGACCGAACGTCGCGCGTCGCCAGCCACCACAGCCAGGCGTTGAGGCCAGCGATCACGGTCAAATGCGCGCCATAGAGCACCGTGACGGGGCTGCTCATCGGGTAGTTGCCGTAGAGGCCATTGGTGACGGGCAGCAAAATGATCGACAGCAGGAAGAACAGATTGAGAAGCACGACTGCGCGGCTGCCGCGATGATTAAGATCGGTCCAGGTCGGCAGACCCTTGAACTGACCGGTCTTGGGCAGGTCATAGGCGAGCAAGGTCATCGCCACACCGAAGATGGTGTTGCTCAGCGATTCCAGCTTGCGCATCTCGAAATGGTCGGGATCGGTGTCGCTCATCTCAGGCGCGTCCCTTCATTCGGAATGAGAGACGCTTCACGATAGCCTTCGCTCCTTCGCCACGAGAAACCAAGCAGGCTTGCCGAGCCGAAGCTCGCGGGTTCGTCCGCCTTCGCCCAATGGCTTCGGCGCGACAGCCTTGCTCGCTTCGCGAGCGAAGGCTGGTGGGCCTTCTTGGATACTTATCGAACTCTTTGTCTCGCGCCAAGTCCAGAGATTCGTGAGATCTTTGAACATTTGCGAGCCGGGCATTTTGCCTAGCCAAAACGGCAGGGGCAACCTCGCCGCCATTAGACCGCTTCCGTGACTCAGGGATCGGATGGGTACTGCGAGGCGACCGGCTCTAGCAGCGGCGTCCCTCGCGGCTTCCGGCCACCAATGTTTGATTACAGAGGCGGGACGGACAAGAACGGCTGCACGCCTAAAAGGTGCCCGTCGGGCAGGGCCATGGGCGATTTTAAGAATTGTGAGATGATGGAATAGTGCCCTTGATTTGCCCGACGTGTCAAAATGTTTTGACGGGATCGTTCAAAGCATCCATGCCAGCGACCACCATGCTACTTTGCATGGGGTTGTTTTCGATATTTTAGTTGGAGGCGAGCGCCGCGCCGGCCTTGCGGCTGTGTTTCCCGATAATGATCGCAGGATGGCTTGCCGAGCCGTAGTTCGCGCGCAGCGCGGGCCGCCTTCGCCCGTAGCGTCCAGTCCGTCTACGCTTTCGCTTTGCTCAAGCTATGCCGGACACGCGTCACCCTTCGGTCTTTGCGCGGCTGCGCCACGCGTAGCCCGAAGGGCGAAGCGTGGTGGGGGAGGCAGGACTCGAACCTGCGAAGCCATGAGGCGGCTGATTTACAGTCAGCTCCCTTTGCCACTCGGGACACTCCCCCGCTCGATGGCATCGCGATCCGGCCGTTCGTGCCGGTAGCGGATAGCGCCATGGAGACGTGAAGACCGCGAAAACCCGGTCGCGGGGTCGCGGTCGGCCGCGTTTATGGGCGAAGCGGCATGGCAAAGTCAACCAAGGGATTTCGCCAATTCGCACCCGAAATTGCCAGAATCCGGAACCCGTGACACAAGCCTCCCATGAGAAGCCACCAATGAACGACCGCGATCGAAAGCCGCCGTTTGGGCGCAGGCCGGGCAAGCCCTTCAAGGGCGGTCCTGCCGGCCGGAAACCCGTCTGGCGCGAGCGGGACCGGGACGCCGACGGCCCGGCCATCCTCTACGGCTGGCATACGGTGACCTTGGCGCTGGCCAATCCCAGTCGGCGGATCCGCAAGCTGCTCTTGACCGAGAACGCGGCGCGGCGGCTGGCGGACGAGAATATCGACACCCGCATCACGCCCGAGATCGTGCGTCCCGGCCAGCTCGATCAGCTCTTGAGCCCCGACGCGGTGCATCAGGGGCTGCTCGCGGAGGCCGATCCCCTGCCCTCGCCGGATATCGAGACGCTCGCGCCGGAAGGAATTGTCCTGGTGCTCGATCAGATTACCGATCCGCACAATGTCGGCGCGATCATGCGCTCGGCCGCGGCGTTCGCGGTGAAAGCGATCGTCACCACCGCGCGACACAGCCCGGAGGCCACCGGCGTGCTGGCCAAGTCGGCCTCCGGCGCGCTCGAACTGGTGCCGCTGGTGATCGTGCAAAACCTTGCGCGCGCGCTGACGCAACTCAACGAACGCGGCTTCATGACGGTCGGGCTCGACAGCGAGGGCAGCGACGATCTTGCCGCCGTCGCGCTTTGCGAGCCATTGGCGCTGGTGCTCGGCGCCGAGGGCAAGGGCTTGCGGCAACTGACCCGGGAGACCTGCAGCGTGGTGGCGCGGCTCGACATGCCCGGCGAGATCAAGAGCCTCAACGTCTCCAATGCCGCGGTGCTCGCGCTCTATATCGGCGCCAGCCGGCTCGGGCTGATGGGCTGAATGCAGACCCCCACGGTCAAAAGCCGACGCCCGCTCGCGTCATGCGAACGGGCGTTGATGTCTTTCCTGAACTCGAACGGATCACGCCATCAGTAGTAGCGGCGCAGCACGCGATGGCCATGGTAGTAGGGATAGGGCATGTAGCCATAGCGCATGTTGTGATGATAGCGCGGCGCATAGCCGTAGCGGTAGATGTGCCAGGGATGATGGCGGTGCCAGCGATAGCTGTACACGGCCGGCCCCTCGTAACCGGCGCCGTCGTAATGGTGGGTGGTGGCGCTGGCGTAGCGACCGCCGTTATAGCCGTAATGATAAGGATGGGTGCGATAGGCATCCCAGCCCGACACGGCGCTTTCCTGATAGGTCGGGACCGGCGCGAAATCGCCCGGGCCGGTATAGGTCGGGCCCTGGTTGACGTAGTAATATTGCGTGGTCGGCTCGGCCAGCCGTTCATAGCTCCAGCCGGTGCCGCAACCGGTCGCGCAGCCCGTAGTGCCGTAAGTTGTCGGTGCGTAGGTCGGCGCGATGGACTGCCCGCACGGATTGCCGCAAGGGGTGCACGAAGTGAAACCGCAGGCCATGGCCGGAGCGCTACTTGCAGCCACCACGGCCAACGCCGCAACAAATCCTGAAATCGTCTGACGCATAACTCGGTCTCCTGTTGATCAACTTATTCTAGGCTTCTTGGTCTAATTGGGCAGTTTCCTGAACGGGCGCCGGTTCTTGTCGAGATTGATTTCGGGCGCGACGATGATCGGTGGCGGATTTGCCGGCACTTCGGTCTGCGGCGGCAGCGGCGCTGACTGTGCAGACCAGGACTGAAAATAGCTCTCCGCCGGCTGTGGCAGCTTGCGGTTGGCGGGAGGCTCGATTTCAAGCCGCCCGTAGCCCGGCTTCAGGCCGAGGCCGAGGCTCGGATAATAATGGCCGACATTGGGTTGGGGATCGACCAGACGGCCGCCATAGATCGTGGGCTCGACATGCGTGCCCTTGCCGAGACCGAAATCGCCTTCGACCACGGCATAAGACACGTCGATGCCGTTGATGATGATGGGCACGCCCGGCCGGCCCGGAATGACGCGCTCGAGGTCGAACCGATCAGAATGGCCAGTGCCGTCGGAAGGCGCATGGAGTCCTGTTTCCACTTACTCAGGGGAATCTACCCGAACGTCTGCAATCATGGGTTAAAGACGCTGCGGCAACTTGTCGGTAAGCCTAACGCGCAAGACCTTAACGGGCCTTGAGTGCAGCGAACGGGGACCGGCGAAACCTCAACGGTACCGGTGCTGCGAAGATTTCGGCGCGCGAGGTCAGGCCCGCAGCGCCTCGTCGAGAAGGTTGCGCATCGACGCCCAGGACCGCCGGTCGGCGCGTTCGTCATACCGCGCAGCCGGAAAGATCGAGCCGTCCGCCGCCGGATTGGTAAACCCGTGCAGCGTGTTGCC
>WNGQ01012226.1_pt1 | contig 10818 bp, 9 predicted proteins | sample 5407661 | NCBI WGS metagenome assembly WNGQ01 (sample SAMN13153382, study PRJNA577476) | soil metagenome | isolation source: 60 cm soil or saprolite under Garry oak tree replicate 2 | place: USA:California | collected 2016-06-15
GGTTTTCCGCCGAGGCGGATGCCGACGATATCGTCGCGGCCGGTTACGACCTCGTCCTCGCCGCCGACGGGGCGAACTCCCGGCTCCGCGAGCGCTACCGCGACGTGTTTGAACCGGGCGCCGAGACCGCGACCGCCAAGTTCATCTGGCTCGGCACCACCTATCCGTTCGAGGGGCTGACGTTCGTCCACGAGCGCGGCCCGCACGGCGTGTTTGCCGTACACGGCTACCCGATCGGTAACGGCGTATCGACCTTCATCGTCGAAACGGACGAGCTCTCCTGGGCCGCGGCCGGCCTCGACGAGTTCGACGTCATCCAGCCCCCGGGCCCGAGCGACGAGAAGAGCCGCGCCTACCTGCAGCGGCTGTTCGCCGGACAGATCGACGGCCATCCGCTGCTGATGAACAACTCCCGCTGGGGCAACTTCCGCACCCGCCGGGCGCGGCGGTGGCGGCACCGGGCCGGTAGTACGGCCATCGCCCTGCTCGGTGATGCCGCGCACACCGCCCACTTCTCCGTCGGCTCCGGCACCAAGATGGCGATGGAGGACGCGATCGCGCTGGCGGCGGCGGTGACCGCCAGTCCGGATGACCTCGACGCCGCCCTCGCTGAGTACGAGCTCATACGCCGCCCGCAGGTGGCGAAGATCCAGGACTCCGCCCGGCCGAGCCTGTCCTGGTGGGAGCACTTCGGCCGCTCCCACGACACGCTCCCGGGCTGGCAGTTCGCTTACCACTTCTTCACCCGGTCGCTGACCGACGGCAAGCTGCGCCGCCGCGACCCTGACTTCGTCGAGACCACGCACGCCCTGTGGAAGGCCGCGCTCGGAGCCACCCCGCTCGACAGCGCGCTGACGATGCCTGGTCACACCGTGCCCGGCCGCGTGGTCACGCTCGAGTCCCGCGCGGTCCGCCTGAGCGAGGACCGGCTACCGCTGTACCCGGGGCCGGCCGGGCCCGGGACGGCCGACGGCGGAGGCTGGGCGCTGGAGATCACCGCCCCGGACGCCGAGGCGGACCTCGGGCCCGCGCTCGAGGCCGTCGCCAGCGGCGCCGGGGCCGGGGCGGCCCTGATCGCGGTCCGCGCGGGCACGGCGCTGACCCGCCGCCTGATCTGCGAGGAAGCACGACTGGGACACGGCACGCCCGCCCTGCTGATCGAGGACGGCGACGCCGACACCGCCACCACCGCGGTCCTGTCCGGCCGCGCGGACCTGGTCGCCACACCCGAGGGAGCGAATGCGTGAGCACCGTGACAGCTCAGGACGCGGAGCAGATCTACCCGGCCGGGCCCATCGCGCGCCTGCGCCCGCTGTTCGCGCCGCGAGGGATCGCCGTGATTGGCGCCTCGCGTGACCCGGCCAAGCTGGGTGCGGTGATGACGAGGTCGCTGGGCGGGTTCCCGGGGGCCGTGGCGGGAATCAACCCGCGCGACGCCGACCTCTCTGCCCGCCGGTACCGTTCGGTCGCCGACGCCGTCGACCGCACCGGGGCGCCCATCGACCTGGCCGTGGTCTGCGTGCCCGCGGAGCGCTCGGCGGCCGCGCTCACCGAGGCCGCCGAGGCCGGCGTGCGTGCCGCGCTGGTCTGCTCCGGTGGCTACGCGGAAGCCGGCGGAGCCGGCCTCGGTTACGAGCGTGACCTGCTCGCGGCGGCGCACGCCTGCGGGATGGCGCTGCTCGGCCCGAACACGTCGGGCTTCATCGCGCCGGGCCGTCGGCTGACCGCCTCGTTCGTGCCTGGGGCCGCCGCGGTGACCGCCGGACCGGTCGCCGTGGTCGCGGCCAGCGGCGGGGTAAACCATGCGCTCGCCTATCTGCTGACCGAGGCCGGCGTCGGCGTGTCCCTCGCGGTCGGGGTCGGCAACGCGGTGGACGTGACGGCGGCCGACATCCTGTCCTGGCTGGCCGCCGACGAGGAGACCCGCGCGGTGGCCCTGCACGTCGAATCGGTGCCGAACGGCGCGGCGCTGATTGCCGCGGTCAGGGAACTTGCCGCCCGCAAGCCTGTCGTCGCGCTCGTCGTCGGCCGGAACGACGTCGCCGACTTCGCCCGGTCACACACCGGCGCGCTGGCCACGTCGTGGCGCACGACCCGGGCGGCGCTCCGGCACGCGGGCGCCGTCCTGGTCGACGACGAGCGGCAGCTCACCGACGCCGTGACCGCGCTATCGGCGCTGCGCCTGCCGCCCACTGCGGACCCTGGCGTCGGCGTGGTCACCGCACAGGCCGGGCCGGGGCTGCTGCACGCCGACGGCCTGCGCGGCGCAGGGGTCGCCGTGCCGGCGCTGGCACCGGCCACGGTATCTAACCTCGGCGGGCTCCTCCCGCCGCTGACCTACCAGGCCAACCCGGTCGATACAGGCCGGCCTGGCGAGACCTTCGCGGCGGTACTACGCAGCGTGGCCGCCGACCCGGCGATCACGCTGGTGAGCGCCTACACGCTCAGCGAGCCGGACGTCCTCGACCTTCCGGCCGCGGTGGCGGCCGCGGAACCCGGCCCGCTTGTCGTCGGACTCGGCGGCCCGTCGGAGGAGATCAGGCCGCAGCGCGACGCGCTGCGCCGGCTCGGCGTACCCGTCATGACCAGCCCGGCCGCCCTCACCACCGCGGTCCGCGCGCTGGCCGAGGATGCGCGAGCCCAGCTCATGCCGCGGCCTGGCCGCAGGCCCGCGAGCATCCCCCTGGTCATGAAGGCCAGCCCGGTGGATGAGGACCAGGCCAAGACGCTGCTCGCCGCGCTGGGTGTGCCCACCCCGCCCCGGCGTGCCTGCCGCGACCGCGACGAGGCGCACCGTGCCCTGGCCGAACTGCCCGGTCCCGTCGCGGTCAAGATCCTCGATGCCGAGGTCAGCCACAAGTCCCATCGGCGGGGTCCATCTCGGCATCCGCGGCCGCGCGGGGCTCGACGCGGCCCTGGACGCGCTAGACCGCATCGGGGCTCGCCGGTACCTGATCGAGACGATGGCGCCGCCCGGCGTCGACCTGATCGTCGGCGCGTCGCGGGACGCGGTCTTCGGCCCGGTCGTGCTAGCCGGACTGGGCGGGACGGTGGCCGAAGCGCTGGCCGACGTCGCCGTCGCGCCCGCCCCGCTTGCGCCTGCCCAGGCCGCGAGCCTGACCAGCGAGCTCGCAGGCCGCGCCCTGCTTGACGGGTTCCGCGGCGGCCCGGTCGCCGACCGCGCCGCGATCGGCGAGGTCCTGGCCGCCCTCGGTGACCTGCTGGCAGCTAACCCGGCTCTGGAGGCGGTCGAGATCAACCCCCTGCGCGTCACCGGCCAGGGCCTGCTCGCCCTCGACGCTGTCGTGACCCTCGCCGAGCCAGCCGCGTCGAAGGAGACGGACCATGCCTGATGCACCTGCTGTCACCCCGGTGGCCCAGGGAACGGCGCCCTGGCCGGAGCAGACTGTCCGGGAGTATGTGGCCCGCGGCTGGTGGCGGGGCCGTGCGCTCGGCACCGAACTGTGGAGCGCGGCTGACGTCCGGCCCGGCGCGCCCGCGGTAATCGACGGCGCGGTCCGGCTGACGTACCGGTCGGTGACCGCCCGGGCCGACGCTCTCGCCACGAAGCTCACCGACGACCTCGGCCTGCGCCGCGGCGACCGCATCGTGGTCCAGTTGCCGAACTGCTGGCAGTTCACCGTCCTGCTGCTCGGCTGCCTGCGCGCCGGGATCATCCCGGTCATGGCGCTGCCCGCGCACCGTCGGCACGAGCTGGCCTACCTGGTCAGCCACAGCGAGGCCGTGGCCGTCGCCGTTCCCGGCCTGGTGCGCGACTTCGACCATCAGCAGATGGCGGAAGCGCTGGTGGCCGACTGCCCGACGCTGCGGGTTGTGCTGACGACGAGCGAGATCGTCCGGGCCGGGTGTACCGATCTCACTGCCCAGTGCGCCGAGCCGGCGGAGGCGGACATGCCGGCCGCCCGGCGGCGGTGGGACGCCGACCCGCCCGGCAGCCGCGAGGTCGCGCTGTTCCTGCTGTCCGGCGGCACCACCGGACTGCCCAAACTCATCGCACGGACCCACGACGACTACGCCTACAACGCGCGCGCCAGCGCCGCATTGTGCGAGCTCGGGCCGGACACGGTCTACCTGACGGCGCTGCCGGCATCGCACAACTTCCCGCTGGCCTGCCCGGGCATCCTGGGCACCCTGCTGTCCGGCGGCCGCGTCGTCATGCTGCCGTCGCCGGAGCCGGAGCGGTCTTTCGCCACCATCGCCGCCGAGGAGGTCACCGTCACCGCCGCCGTACCCGCGGTCGCGCAGCGGTGGCTCAGGCACGCACGGGAGCACGGTGCCAGTCAGCTGCGCACGCTGAGGCTGCTGCAGGTCGGCGGCGCGCGGCTGGCGGACGAGATCGCCCGCCAGGTCCGGCCGGTCCTCGGCTGCACCCTGCAGCAGGTATTCGGGATGGCCGAGGGGCTGCTGAACTACACCCGCCTGGACGACCCGGAGGACGTCATCTGCACTACCCAGGGCCGGCCGCTCAGCGAGGGGGACGAGGTCCGGCTCGTCGACGCGTTCGACTACGACGTCCCCGAGGGTGAGCCGGGCTCACTGCTCACCCGGGGCCCGTATACGCCGCGCGGGTACTACCGGGCGGCGGAGCAGAACGCGCGCGCCTTCACGGCCGACGGCTGGTACCGCAGCGGCGACATCGTCCGCCGCCGGCCCGACGGCAACCTCGTCGTCGAGGGGCGGGACAAGGACATGATCAACCGCGGCGGGGAGAAGATCAGCGCGGAGGAGGTGGAGAATCTCGTCTACCAGCTCCCGCAGGTCGCCCAGGTCGCCGCCGTCGCCATGCCCGACCCCGAGCTCGGCGAGCGGGTCTGCGTCTACACCGTCCTGACGCCCGGCGCCGCGCTCACCCTCGACGACGTCCGCGCCGCCATGACGAAAGCCGAGGTCGCCCGGTTCAAGTGGCCCGAGCGACTCGTCATCGTGCCCGAACTGCCCGCCACCAAGGTCGGCAAGATCGACAAGAAGGCGCTGCGCGCTGACATCGCCGCGCGGCTGGCCCACGACTAAGGAAGCAACCGAAAATGACCAGCCTGACAGACAAGACGGCCGACGCCGTCTTCGACAGCCCAGAACACCAGGCCAAGCTAGCCGAGCTCTACCGGGACTTCGACGCGGAGGGTATGACGCCGCTGTGGCAGACCCGTGAGGGCCTGATGCCGTTCCGGCCCGAACCGCACGCGGTCCCGCACCTGTGGCGGTGGGCCCGGCTGTACCCGCTCGCCGCCCGCAGCGCCGACCTGGTGCCGGTCGGGCGGGGCGGCGAGCGCCGCGCCATCGGCCTGGGTAACCCGGGCCTGCCCGGCGACCCTTACGCTACTCCCACGCTGTGGGCCGCCATCCAGTACCTCGCCCCCCGGGAGAACGCACCCGAGCACCGGCATACCCCGTCCGCGTTCCGGTTCGTGCTGGAAGGCGAGGGCGTGTGGACCGTCGTCGACGGCGACCCGGTGGCCATGCGCCGCGGCGACCTGCTGCTCACCCCCGGATGGCACTTCCACGGGCACCAGAACGTCTCAGACCAGCCGATGGCGTGGCTCGACGGCCTCGACATCCCGTTCGTCGCCACCATGGACCAGGGCTTCTTCGAGTTCGGCCTGGATGAGGTGCGGGACACCTCGACCCCGGATCGCAGCCGCGGCGAGCGGCTGTGGGGCGGCCCCGGCCTGATCCCCGTCTCGGCCGCGGGCCAGCCACGCCCGGCCTCCCCGCTGATGGCCTACCGGTGGGCGCACACCGACGCCGCACTACGTGCCCAGCTGGAGCTGGAGTTTGAAGGCCACCCCGGCGTACTGGAGCCCGGTCACGCCGCGGTCCGGTTCGCCAACCCCACGACCGGGGGTGACGCACTCCCCACGATGCGGACAGAGATGCACAGGCTGCGCGGCGGGACCAGCACGGCCCGCACCCGCACCACGGCGTCCTCGGTCTGGCAGGTCTTCGACGGCCGCGGCACGGTCACGCTGGACAGCGAGGTGCACGAGCTGGAACACGGCGATGTCTTCGCGGTTCCCTCCTGGTGCGAGCTGTCCTTGCACGCGGACACCGAGTTGGACCTGTTCACCTTCTCCGACGCGCCGGTCTTCGAGAAGCTGTCCCTGCTGCGCACCGAGGTCACCGGCTGATGCGGCTCGCGACCATCCGCGTCGCCGATGGCACTCGTGCCGTCCGGATCGACGGCGGCCAGGCGATCGAGACCGGCCACTCCGACGTCGGGGCACTGCTCGCCGCCCCGCACTGGCGCGACCAGGCGGCGGCCGCGAGCGGCGAGCAGCACCCGGCTTCGTCCCTGGACCTCGCCCCCGTGGTCCCGCGGCCCGGCAAGGTGGTCTGCGTCGGGCTGAACTACCGCAACCACATCCTCGAGATGGGCCGGGAGCTGCCCGAGTACCCCACTCTGTTCGCCAAGTTCGCCGACGCGCTCATCGGGCCGCAGGACCCCATCCAGCTCGCCCCCGAGTCCTCGGCGGTGGACTGGGAAGCCGAGCTCGCGGTCGTCGTCGGCAGCACCGTCCGCCGGGCCGGCGCGGCCGAGGCCGAGGCTGCGATCGCCGGGTTCACCGTGCTCAACGACGTCACCATGCGGGACTGGCAGTACCGCACCACCCAGTGGCTGCAGGGCAAGACCTTCGAGGCGACGACCCCGATCGGCCCCGTGCTGGTGACTCCGGACGAACTGCCTGGCGGCGTCCGCCCCGCGCTGCCGCTCACCGGCGCGGTGGACGGCGAGACCGTGCAGAAGGCCGACACCTCGGACCTTGTCTTCGACCCAGTCACCCTGGTCCGCTATGTCTCCGTGATTATGACGCTGCGGCCCGGCGATGTCATCGCCACCGGCACGCCCGGCGGGGTCGGCCACGCCCGCAAGCCGCCGCGTTACCTGGCCGCGGGCATGACGCTGACGACCGAGATCGCGGGCATCGGGCGGCTGGAGAACGCCGTGGAAGCGCCGTGATCGCGCGCCAGTGGATGGATGATGGCACCCGGCTGTTCCTCGGCGCCCTCGCGGACCTCGGCGACGATGACCTGGACCGTCCCCTGGCACTGCCGGGCTGGACCGGGCGGCATGTCGTCGCCCACGTCCACTACAACGCCCGGGCGCTTGGCCGCCTCGTGCAGTGGGCGACGACAGGCGTGGAGAACCGGATGTACGCCTCGCCCGAACAACGCGCCAGCGAGATCGAGGAGGGCGCGGCTCGGCCCGCCCCCGAGCTCAGGGATCTGGTGCGGCGATCCGCGGATGACCTGGCCGCCGCCCTAGACGGGCTGCCCGGGGGAGCGTGGGACGCGACCGTGGTGACCGCGCAGGGCCGCACCGTCCCGGCCACCGAGATTCCCTGGATGCGCGCGCGGGAGGTGTGCGTCCACGCCATCGATCTCGGGGCGGGAATCACGTTCGGCGACCTGCCGGCCGACTTCACCGCCGCCCTGCTCGCCGACGTCGTCCGCAAGCGCGCCGGGGTCGGCGAAGGACCGGAGCTCGCGGCCTGGCTCACTGGCCGGGTACCGGCCGCGCCCAAGCTGGCCGCCTGGCTATGAACCGAACGGATTCGGTGGCGCCCCATGCCTGAGCTTGACGTTCCCGGGACGGCGCTGTACTACGACAGCGCCGGACCTGGGCCACCGAGGTGATTCCTGAGGTTGCTCAGGTCTCGCGCTCCCCGACCTGCGGTTCGCCTGACAGGGCCGCCGGGTGACCAGCTGCACCCACGAGAAATCCGATGACGATCACGCAACCGGCAAACTAGCGTGTGGAAGGTGACGGACGCGCGGCGCGCCGGGCGGGTGCGTCTACTTTGACCGCTTCTGCCTTTCCGGCACGCTGGCGACCGCGCGAAACCGGGCGGCGGAGAAGCAGGCCGGTCAGCATTCTCAGCAGGTTCCCCGGCTGTGATACGCGATCGTCTCGGAGGCGGGCGGCTGCCTATCGCGCCTGGTTACAAGCCGCTTGGTGCGCTTAACAAGCTGTATCCGTTCGGTCGGCTGCTGCGGCGGCTTCGACGTTGTCGAGGAGCGCCTCGAGTATCAGGTTATGAAGCGGCTCGATCCGCTCACGCCAGATCGCCTCGTACTTCCCGACCGCGCGGCCCTCGAGTGTGTGGCGCAGAACGGTCGCGCCTTCGGCAACCCCCAGCTCGAACCAGTGCTCGCCCCGTAGTCCGTCCGGCCTGATCACTCGGAATGCGCGCGCGGCATCTGGGCGATCGAACTCTTCCCAGAGCATCGGCCCGGCGTCGTACAAACGGTGTCCGTGCAGCCGGGGAGCGGGAGCGATCTGCGTGGGCCAGATACGATCGAAGTCCGCGATGAGCGTAGCGATCCGCTCTGGCGGCGCAGCGACAATCCGCTCATGGCGGTTCCTGATCTTCATCCGCTGCTCATCTCACCGTTGTGCTGTCGTCCCTTAGACCAGGCCGCGCGCCGTCCCGTGACACCGGGGCTCGGCAGGATCGCACTGCGGGCCGGGCGCTGGCGTTGAGTTTCCCGAAGCACGGCTATCGAGACGGACCCGCCCCGCTTCGGCTACGCAAAGTGACCGCCTGCTGCTGCGGCTGGCACATACGGCTCGGGCGGCCAGGTCTCCCGTTGTGCCTGCGATGCTAAAGAACACAATGGTCTAGTGCCTAGTACCAGTGAGGCCGGATTTTCCTGGACCAGTTCCGGGCTGGACTTTCTTGTCCACCTGGACCGCAACGCGCGGGGGTTCGGCGCCGCGCTGCAGCGGGCGGTCCGGGACGCGATCAGGTCTGGGCGCCTGCACGCGGGCGATCCGCTGCCCTCTACCCGGGCCCTGGCCGGTGATCTGGGCGTGGCCCGGGGAACCGTCGTGGAGGCGTACGAGCAGCTGATCGCGGAGGGATGGCTGGCGGCGCGGCAAGGGGCGGTGACACGGGTGGCGGACCTGCCTCCGGCGCCGCCGGCGCCCGCCGACCCGCCGGCTGACCCCGCGCCGCGCCATGACCTGCGGCCCGGTCACGCCGACCCGTCAAGCTTCCCGCGGCAGGCTTGGGCCGCTGCGATGCACCGGGTGCTGGCCGAGGCGCCCGACGAGGCGTTCGGGTACGCCGATCCGCGCGGCCGGGCCGAGCTGCGCGTAGCGCTGGCTGGATACCTGGGGCGGGCCAGGGATGTGCGCGCCGCAGCCGCAGCCGTGCAGGTCTGTGCCGGCGCTGGGCACGGCCTGGGCATCGCGTTCCGGGCTGTCGCCGCCCTGGGCGCCCGTACCGTCGCGGTGGAGGATCCCAGCTCGCCGCGGATGCGCGAGATCGCCGCTGCGGCTGGTCTTGCGGTACGGGCGCTGCCCTGCGACGATCTCGGCGCCAGGGCGGATGCGCTGGCCGGGCTCGGCGCGGAAGCGGTCGTGGTAACGCCGGCGCACCAGTACCCGCTGGGGGTCATACTGCACCCGCGGCGCCGCGCCGAGCTGATCGCCTGGTCCAGCGACAGCGGCGGGATCCTCATCGAGGATGACTACGACGGCGAACTGCGGTATGACCGGCAGCCAGTCGGCGCGCTGCAGGCCCTGGCCCCGGGCAGGGTGATCTACGTCGGCACCACGAGCAAGTCCCTGGCGGCCGCGCTTCGGGTCGGCTGGCTGGTGGTGCCTGCGCAGCTGACGGGCGCGGTCGCAGACACGATGCGGGGCATCAATGCGTGGCCTTCTTCGCTCGAGCAGCTGGCGCTCGCCCGGTTCATCGAAACCGGGATGTTCGACCGGCACATCCGCATGATGCGCGGCATCTACCGCGAGCGGCGCGACCTGCTCGCCGCTACGCTCGCCAGCCGGGCCCCGATGCTGCAGATCACCGGCATCGCCGCCGGCGGCCATGCCCTTGTCCAGATGCCGCCGGGCGGGCCCGGCGAGCATGAGGTCATCACCAAGGCGACGCTGGCCGGGCTCGCGCTCGACGGGCTGAGCAGCTACCGCGTCGGCGACGCAGGCGCGGAACCGCCCGGCCCGGCGCTGGTCATCGGCTACGGGACCCCGGCCGGGCGGAGCTATCGCGCGGCGGTCGCCGCGCTCGGCGATCTCCTCCACTCCCTCTACCCGCCCGGTTGACCGGCCGACGGGCCAACTGGTACACCACAGCAGCAGTCCACTGGTCCTATCAACAGGACCAGCACGGGACTAGCGTGCCTGCCAGAGGGCAAAGCCCCGGCATGCCGACCACGGCCGGCCGCCGGGCACGCGAGACCGAGCGGAAGGACTCAGATGCTGACCACCGGCACACCGGGCGTTGATGCGGTCATGGCCGTGTTCGCCGCGGTCGAGCAACGTGATGACCAGGCCCTGGCCCGCGCATGCCAGCCCGATGTCGAGTTCTGCTGGCCACCGTCCCTGCCCTACGGCGGCAGCGCCCGGGGACTGGCCCGGCGCGGCGAAGGCTGGGCCGCCTACTGGGACCGGCTGCAGCCCACCGCCGAGCAGCGGCGGCTCCATCCGCGGGTGATCGCGGCGGCCGACCAGGAAGTCGTCGTACTGTGGCGGCAGCGCGGCCTGACCCCGGCCGGGGACAGCCTCGACAGCGAGGTGCTGGGCCTCTACCGCCTCAGCGACGGGAAGCTCGCCCGCGGACAGATGTTCTACTTCGATCCCGCATCGGTCTGCGCATTCCTCGCCAGAGCCAGCCGGGCCGCACCCGCCTGACCCAGGCCGACCACCAAACCCGCCGCCCGCTCGGCCGCCACATCAGCCGCCGACTGGCTCGTCGCCGCATAAAGCGGCCCAATTCGGACGGCCCGTTGCCACACCAACTCCTCAGGCTGCATGCCGCCGAACCCCGCACCACGGCTGGG
>WNGQ01009001.1_pt1 | contig 10817 bp, 14 predicted proteins | sample 5407661 | NCBI WGS metagenome assembly WNGQ01 (sample SAMN13153382, study PRJNA577476) | soil metagenome | isolation source: 60 cm soil or saprolite under Garry oak tree replicate 2 | place: USA:California | collected 2016-06-15
AAGAGTTTGGGATCGGGCGACCGTATCTCGATAAAGATCCGCCGCATGTCGGGCCGATCGACGGCAAAGAATATGCCGATAAACGCGGCCGGGCAAATGCGGAACGCGCGGGATTGGAAACGAACAGGCCCCACCGGTCAGCTGTGCGCGACGATCACAGCAGGACGAAACCCGCAAGAACGGCATCGTCGAAGGTGAAAAGCATCTAGGCTTGCTTGCCTTTTGGCGCTGGAGGCGCAGCTCCTGTCCCCGATATCCTGGGAAACTCAAAGTGAACACCTCGGGCAGCCGTGAGCGTCGGATGTCTGCAGCTATTGTGGGATCAATCCGCGCGACAGTAGTGGCGGTACTGGCCGTTTGCATCTTGCCTGTAGGGACCGCCCACGCTCGGCTCCTGTTTTGGCCGCAGTACGGATATTGGTGGGGCGATCATGCTCCGTTGCGGCACAGCCACCGGCACGCAAAGCCCAAATTGGCGGAGAAAGATCAAGTCCAGGATGCTCCGAATGGCTCGCTCCAGATCATCATCTCGATCGCGGATCAGCGGATCTCGGTTTATGACAATGGCGCGCTGATCGCACGCTCTTCAGTGTCAACGGGTATCCCGGACCATCCAACGCCCCTCGGCGTGTTCAGCGTTATCAGCAAACAACGATGGCACCGCTCGAACATCTATAGCGCTGCCCCGATGCCATATATGCAGCGCATCACCTGGTCAGGAATAGCGCTGCATGCGGGTGTCCTGCCGGGGCACCCGGCCTCACACGGCTGTATCCGCTTAAAGAATGACTTTGCCATTCGACTGTGGCATCTCACCAAGCGCAGCACCCGCGTGATCATCGCGCCGGACGATATCTGGCCGATCGAGATAGCCCATCCACACCTTTTCGTATCCAAGCCGAAAGTCGCTTCCGGTTCGCCGGAGTCTCGGGCTGCCATTGCGGACAACGCCGCCACGACAACCGCGGTGGCGCATCCGCCGTCAACGCCCAATGCCGACACGCAACAAGTCACCGATCTCCAAGCTCCGGGCTCGATGCGGGCTGCAGTCGCGCCTCGAAAGGTTGCCCCGGTCTCCGTTTTCGTGAGCCGCAAATCGAGCAAGCTCTTCGTGCGTCAGGGCTTCACGCCATTGTTCGATATTCCGGTCAGGATCCAAGATCCGCAGCAGTCGCTGGGAACGCATGTGTTTACCGTAATGGGATTTCAGAATGAGGGTGAGACACTTCGCTGGACCGTCGTGTCGATCCCGGAGAAATCTCCTCCCACGCCCTCCAAATGGCGCGCGCCTGGCAAACAAATTGTGGAGACCACCCCACCGGTGTCGTCGCCCGACAAAGCCAACGCAGCCCTCGACCGCATTGAAATACCCCAGGATGTGGTCGAGCGCATCTCGGAACTACTGACGCCAGGCTCTTCACTCATTGTATCCGATTACGGCATCAGCGAAGAGACCGGAAAAGACACGGACTTCATTCATTGTGGTAACGCAGTGAATCGCCGAGGCGGCCAGGATGCGCCCAGCATGAAATCGCGATGCTACGTGTGGTGGCGACGGCGGAAGGCCCAAACGCCGAGCTAGTCTCGGTCTATTTGGATAGTGCATGCGCTGGGCCGCCGGTCGGCTTGATCGTGTGCGCGAGCTTTCGACTCAGGTGCGGCTGGCGTTTGCGCAGGCTCTAGGACCCGCTCCGGGCCCGGCGGGCGTTCCCAGTGGCGTCTCCTCGTTATAAGCTCGGCCTCTTTTCGGGACGAGCATAGGTTTCGTGTTGCGGAAAGCGGACCGGGAGATGGGCCATGAATAAGGCATTGCGAAACTGGGCCGCCGCCTTGATTGCGGCCGTGGCCGCACCGATCATCGCCGCTGGCGCACAACAAGAGGATTTCGGGCGCAGGTGGCCGCAGGAAGCGCCTGCCCCCGTGCCCCAAATCCCCCCTCGTGCTGCGCAACAAAATCCTCCTGCTGCCGAACCAGGTACGAATCCGCCGCCCGCCGCACGACCATCGGTCCCGAGGCCCGATATCGCTGGGACCTGGTCCGGCACAGTGACCCAAGTCGGCGGTGAGTCGAAGTACACCGTGGTGCTCACGCTTACTGGCAATGCGGGGCAAACCGACTATCCCGAACTCAATTGCGGAGGAAAGCTGACGCGCATTGGCGCGTCGCATACCTATGTCTTTTTTGTCGAAGTGATCACCCATGGTCAGGTCGACAAGGGAGGCCGCTGTCCGGACGGCACCATCACGGTGGCGCGCGCGGGTGACAACCTCAATTGGGTATGGTTCGGCGTGCCTCGGGGCGATGTGATCATTGCGTTTGGTACCCTCACGCGGAAGACCGCACGATAGATTGGCGCCAAATCGGGCGAGTCCTACGGTCCGTCGAGCGCATCGACATATCCGACCTGACACGGTTCGCTCATGCTTCCACGCCGCGGGCGCCGCACGAGCTCGTGGGCGAGCTCGCGGCAAAGCTCGGCCGCCCGCCGGTTCCGGTAACGATGCACCTGCCCGGATTGCCTCCCAACGCGCGAGGAAACTCGGGGTCAGCCGGTTGAGCTCGGCCCACAGCGCGTCTTCGTCCACTGCCGCGGGGTCGAGATTCGTGGCGACCGTAGCGGCGATGCGAAACTTGGCCGGACGCCGGTTCTCCGCAACGTCGAGATACCAGGCGAGCGCATTGCAGATCGCCGGGTCGTCCCAGATTTTCAGGCGGTCCAACCGGCCCATGATAGTCGCCCCTGGCTGATAGGAGTCTATGCGGGACCGTCCAGCTCCCCGATCTGACCAGGTAGAATGTCTCGCCGAGATCACCCTGCCGGATGATGACATCGCCGCGTGCGAAGCGATACCTTCGCATTCTTTCGGCAATGTCCGCGAGTTCAGCCGCGGTGAGCCCCCCGAGCGGCGCCAAACTATGCAGGCCGTCGTAAATGATGGCCATCTCGCCTGATCCGGAGCCAGAATTGTTGACGCCGTCGATCCAGGGGCAGCCTGCAAGCGCCGGTGCGCCGGCAATCCGGAGGCCCGCGGAGCGACCGCGCATGGGTTCGGGGCCTCGCATTTGAACGGTGGCCCGGAGTGTGACCCGGACGTAAAGACAGTAGGGCCGTGCTCGGTTCACCTTCAAGGCCACTGGTTATTATTAACCGGCCTTTCGGACACCTACATAGGTAGATCGCCCTTTCGAGATCCCGTCTCGGCTCCGGAGAAGCTCAGCACGCACTGGTCTTCACCATCCGGGCCTAGTCAAGAAATCCGGTCCTTCGCTTTCCACACGATGCGCTGGAGCGGCAGTTCAGCGGGAACGGAGGAACTGGATTTGTCGTGCGCGATCATTACGTGGCGCGGCTGCTCACGCTCGTGGAGTTGCTCTCCAGCGCCTACCCGCTGGCGAAGCCCTGGGCGCACGGTAATCGCCCCCCGGTATTAAACCGCAATCGGCCATACAAGGGGACGCACAGAATCTGGTGAGGCTACGAGCTGGCAAAGCCCGAGCCCGCCTTCCCGTACTCAGGTCGTGGAGGGCTAAACACGTCGAGCACGCGGGCACCTTCAGGACCGGCGCGCATGGTGTGGGGGACGTTGCCCGGGGTGCGCCAGAAGTCGCCCTTCTTTACGGGTATCTCCTCACCATCCTGAACGCGCACAGCAGAGCCTTCCAGAAGTACGCCCCACTGCTCTTCGGGGTGATGGTGCAAGATGCCTTGGGCGTTCGGGGCCAGGCTCACGACTGAGAGCATCGCCTGCTCGCCGGAAAAAATCCGCGTCGTCACGCCGCGACCAAGTTCGCGGAACAGCCCGTCCGACGTATCGTCGAGATTGTGGAATTCCTTGGCTTGATCCATATCTGCTGTTTACCTCCCTGTCATTGCTGCGGCTTACGTCTGCGAAGTCGTTTACGAATTCCCTCTCCAAGTTACTGGTCCCCGCGCCGGGACAAAATCTGGCAGGAACCACGTCATCGGATGTGAGCCAACTTCGTACCTTCCTGCGCTTTCATAATTTTCTGGGGCTGTCCTCAAGCCACTCCAATTGCAGGACTTTGTAGACCTTTGCGCCACTTGGAGCTTCAACCTCTACGGTGGCGCCCTTGGTCTTGCCGATCAGCGCGCGCGCCATCGGTGAAGTCACCGAAATCTTGCCCTTGTGCGCGTCGGCTTCCGACTCGCCAACGATCTGCCATACCTTCTTCTGGCCGGTACCCTCTTCGATCACTGTCACCGTGGCCCCGAATTTGATGGTATCGCCGGAGAGCTTATAGACATCAATGATTTCAGCACGCGCGAGCTTGTCTTCCAGTTCGGCAATACGGGCCTCGTTGATTTCCTGCTCTGCCTTGGCGGCCTGATATTCCGAATTCTCTGCCAGGTTAGAATCGTCGGCGATTGCTTCCTGAATCCTCTGAATGAGAAGAGGTCGCTCGATCCGAATGCGATTCGTCAGTTCATCTTCAAGGGCCGAGTGACCCCCAGCGGTCATGGGGAGCTTGTTCATCGGTGCTTGCATCCATTCGGGGGCGTCGAAGTCGCGGGTGGTCACCTTTTCGGGCGTGGAACAGTGGGCTTGACATAACCGGATCAACGCTGGCATCTCCAATTCAATGGTCGATGACCATATAAATGCTCTTTTCGGTTCTGATCGTGCAGCACGACTTCGGTCCCTTCTTCCAGACTGCTCTCCAGTAAAACGGGAGCCATGATACTGGAGCATCTCCAGCAAGCAATAAGGGAATTGGGAGGCAAGTATGTTCTTCCTTTTCGATTTAGGAATGAGACGGGAGCCACGGCTTTCGCCATTCCAGCGGTCTTCGACGCTTCCCTAGTGCAAATTCGGTTTCGTTGCCGATAACCCTGCGAGCATGTGCCTACGCGCGCGCTTGCAGGACAAAAGGATGGCATGCATTTCGTCCTCCGCGTTCTTAGTCATCTCGCGCATGTGTCGAAGTGTCTTCTCTATATCCGTACCGGTCGCCGCCTTGGTCTCGTCGGTAGCGACCTGCACCACCGCCGCGAATAGCGCACGCATCTGACCGAGATCGTCGAGACCTCGATGGGCGCGCTCCGGCAAATCGACCGCCTCTTCTCGCCCGAACAGCCCATGGATAAAGCCATCGAGCTCCTGCCGTCGCATTAGCGCCAGGGCTGCCAGTTCTGCGCGTGTCGGCGTAGTCTCGATGCGAGTCAGGCGGAAGGGTGAATTTCGATCCTGGTGCCGAGTCAGCCGGTTCCACAAGCCCATGACAAGCGCGCCAATCAACTCGTTCGCCGCGTCGATCGAATCGAAGGCTGGCAACTCGCCACCCCATAGGTCCTCCACAATTTTAATCGGCGAAGCCGCCATGGCCGGCGTCGCGACGTTGCCGAGGAACCGCGTGCGCACCTCGTGGAACGGGACCGGGCATTTGTAGCGATTCAGCAGTGCACGGACTTCGTCATCGGTCGCTGTGATAGGTGTCGGGTGCTTAGCCATCGACGTTATCAAACCTCGATGGTCAACTGGATGCTACCGGCCACCTGTTGGTCGGGTGGCGGCGACACACCGGCCGATTTCATCTCGCTCAGGATCATCAAGATCGCGTTTTCAATATGGGTAAGCGCTTCTTCGCGGGTCTCGCCGCCGATAAAGGCACCATGGCTCCTTAGAGCAGGGCAAACGGCATGCCATTCATCGCCTCGACGATCAACCGTCACATGATAGCGAATTTTCATGCGGCCCCCTTGGCCAGTTCCTCGGCACCCGAATAGTCGGCCGCATTGCGACGCAGCGATGATTGCCTGCAACGCGGAGACGATTGGAATTGAAAGGGAAATTGGGTTCCGATTGCGGTTTTTCTGCTGAGTGTAAGGTCAACCGGTTATCGCGGACGTGTTGCCGGCCGAATAGGATCACATCGGACCGGCGTTGGCAGGTATATGCGCGTCACCTGTTCTCCTGGCCGTCCGAGCCGGCGTACCAGCCGTTGACAGATGAGGTTGACGAAATCGAGCCGGAGATCCTGAACGCCCTCATTCGCATCATTGATCTTAAAGGTGGGCAAGGCGAGGACGGCGGCTTTGCCCCGCGCCTGATCGAGCTCTCTCCCGAGGCGAGAGGCCTATTCGAGGGGTTCCGACAGTTCTTGGACAAAGGAAAGGCCGCATTGGACGGACGGGGGCTGCGGCGGGGGTTGGGTTTTCCTCAGACAATCCTAGCGGCGGTCTTGCTTTGCTGCCCCTCGGAAGTAGGGTAGGGCGTCTCTCCCGGAACGCTTGAACACCCGGAACGGACAGGACGGTCTCGGTCGGCTATGCGACGCCTAACCGAGACCGTTCCGTTTTTTGGCGAGTTATCCCGGTCGTCATTGCGGGCTTTACTACGCCCTTTGAATTTTTCGGCACATCCACCCATCGCAGCCAAAAACCCATCCTCGGGAGAGTTGTCCAACCCCCTGGAAGCCCCTCCCAGCGTCGTAGCGCAGCCCGTGAGCCGTTTTCCACCCCTGCCCCCTGCCGCCATATCCCCGAGGGCTGGAAAGGGCTGGGTGGGCGTTGGCGGAATATGAGTCGCAGCGCCGTGCCGTGGCCGAAAAGACAGAGCGGTTAAGAGCGCTTCGATTGGCGAAAGAAGCATCTGAGATCGCCGGCAAGCGCAAGATAGATACGTGACTGATACTGTCGTACGTTACTCGCGAAGTCCTTACCGAGGACCCCCGGTTGGAACGACGTGCTGCACCGACGCGGCAATTGCACGTAGATCGGCGGCAACGGATGGATATTTTCCGGCCAACTCTTCGAGATTGCCGATTTCGACGTCTTCTGCCGGCACCACGCCCGGCCACTCGGTGCTCGCGCCCAGGAACCACTGACGGCGCCCGATCAGTCTTGCAGTGTGGAACGTATTTCCGGGGATCAGCAGCTGCACAAGGTGGCCACTGCGCAGGTCCGGTCCGACGATGATCCTTTCGGTGGTACCGTCGGCGTGCAACAGGAACACCTCCAGCGGATCGCCGAGATAATAGTGGTAGAGCTGCTCGTTGCGGATTCGGTGAAGCCGCACCGGGGCGCCGGGCGTCACCATGAAGTAGAGCGCGGACCCCAAAGGTCGCCCGTCCGCAAACGATGCTGGCAAACCGCCCGCTGCGATCGACAGCTTGCTCACGAACGTGAGCCGCACGAATCCGCAGGTGGCGTTAGGCTCGAGCTTCAGCAAAGTGAGAATCTCGTCGGCAGTCAGCTCATCCATCACAGGCATCACCTTTAGCGAGTCTTGCGATTTTGCCGCGAGCGAGGGTACCAATGCGGCGGCACTGACGACGGCTGTTCCCTGCAGAACACGGCGGCGAGCGACAATAATAGGCGAATTCCATTTTGGCACGGCCCGACCTCCTATCGATGGAGTCTGCACGAGCGGCGATTTCGATGCAAATCCGACCTTGGCCGGCGCGCCTGCAGTCCGTGCCCCTACAGCCTATGTTGTGCAATTGACTGCAAAAGATCAGGGCCGGCATCGTCGTGCATGGCCTTCATAGAGGCGCCGCACTAGTCCGCCTACCATATGTATGACAGGAGATCACTCGCATATCCGGCGCGCCGGCACTGTACATTTGCAAAACTTCGTAGTTTCGCAAAATAACGCTGGACAAGCACTTCCAATGGGTTGCACGTTGCAAATCTTACTTGCGCAATGGAGAGGGCGATGGCCGTTCTGGGATATGCGCGCGTGAGCACGATGGACCAAGACTTGAGTGGCCAGATCGAGGCGCTCAAGGACGCGGGCGCCGAGACGATCTTCCGCGAGAAGGTCAGCGGTGTTCGCGCCGACCGACCGCAGCTTGCCAAGCTCATGGCCGCGTTGAAGCCAGGCGATATCGTCACCGTGACCAAGCTAGACCGACTCGGCAGGTCGACCCGCGAGCTGCTTGATGTCATTGACCGCATCAGCAAGGCGGGCGCCGCATTCCGGTCGCTTGGCGATCCGTTGTGGGACACGTCGAGCCCACAAGGTCGGCTGCTCTCGACGCTGCTGGCCGCCATTGCCGAATTCGAGCGCGAGTTGATCCGCGAGCGCACGGGCGAGGGCCGCAAGCGCGCCATGGCGAACGGCGTGAAATTCGGTCGCAAACCCAAGCTCTCCGCCTATCAACGGGCGGAGGCTCTCAAGCGGCGAGCTGCAGGCGAAACGCTGGCCGAGATTGCCCGCTCATACGCGGTCGACATCAGCACGATCTCGCGCTTGCCAGGCTAGGCGCCGGTACTGAGGGCCAAGGGAACCCCCGGGGGTGGGCCGTGTCCGATCGCAAGGCTGCTTGGACGACCCCCTTACGGGGAGGCTCGGGTCACACCCTAGCAGTCCTGTCAGCAGCGGCGCGACGCCGTGGGGGAGGGCGAGTCAGCTTTGCAGTTAACTGCAAATTTTCCCAATTCGGCCTGCTAAGCGAGACCTCCGGCGGACTCGCGATGCACAACGATCCCGCGAATCCCGCGTTCAGCGACATATGGTTTGCATACAAGGCCAACGGGGCACTTGCAGACGCACGATGCGGCATGGCCTCACGACCACCTTTCGACGGTTAGACAGGCGCCTAAGCGGCGGCAACGCCGCTCAGGAAAAAACTATGCGTAAATGCCGCGGCTGGCACAAGGGCATGGCCTCCCTAGTTCGCTGAGGGGCGGCCACTTTAAGTGAAGTACCGAATCGAAGTGAAGGCGCCGAATTTGAACTGGCCTGTCCGCGCGCCAATGAGAGGGACGAGAGCCGCAGCCGACCGAGGCAGCGTGCCGCCCAATTGATTGAACCAATCCACGCGACCGGCAGGGAGGCAAACGCCGCGTGAAAAGGCCGCCCGAGTTTCCACGAGCGGGCCCTGTTCGTCCAACGCTTGGCTATCTTGCGCGGGGACCGGCGAGTCGGCGCCGGAGGTCGGAATTCTTGAAGTTCATCGCCGATTCGAGGAGCGATTGCCAGGGAACTGGCCGCCGGCCGAAAGGTTAGGATTGGAACAGGCGGAGTCGGGGCTCGTCTGCCCAGCGGAGTCAGAGCCTCGTGCTGAGACTAGTGAACGAGGGTCAGGCCATGGAAATCGAAGACACCACATTTGGCACCATCACGATTGACGGAAAGACCTATGAGCACGACGTGATCATTCGCCTGTCCGGCGAAGTGCTGAAGCGGAAGAAGAAACTGTCGAAGAAATACTATGGCACCTCGCATGTCCTCTCGAAGGACGAGGCGAAGTTCGTTTTCGAGAAAGGATGCGAGCAGCTCATTCTCGGCTTGGGCCAGATGGGCAATGTGCATCTATCCTGAGGCGTATTTCGCGAAGAAGGGCTGCGAGGTATTGTTGCAGCCCACCCCCGAGGCGATCCGTGCGTTCAACGGCTCGCAGGCGAAGAAGATCGAGCTGTTTCACGTGACCTGCTGAATCGGGGCGTCAGGATTTGCGGGGCATTACTTGGCTTCATTTGGCACTTCATCCAACCGTTCGGGCTCGATGAAGCGCCAGGGAAGGCTCTAGAGTCGCACACGGTAAGCCGCCAACCTGTTGATTACAGGAGTCAAAGATTCGTCCCAGCCGTTTGCACCATCTTCCAGTCGAGACGGTTCTCCTCTCCGTGTTAGATCGAGGAGCTATCGCCGAATCTTGGTGATGGCAGGAATCGGGCGGCAGCGGCTTAGCATGCGGCCGGCACGGGTGCCGGCGTGTGGAGTGGAGGGACCAGGCAGCGTCCTCCAGGATTACCTCGGCCACCGGAGCATGCGCCCTACGTCGTCGCCTTCGACAGGGCGACTCTGCGTTTGCGGCGTAGACAGCCCCGGTCATCCCAAGTCACATTTTTGCCTTGCCTCGGGGAGCGTTTTGCTGCCTCGTCAATTCTCAACCCCTGCGAGGGAAGCTGGGGAACAACTACCGTTAGTCAGGGGGCAAAGCCAATGTTCCGCGACATCGAGATCGCATGCACCATCAAGCAGACCGATGATGCGATGGGAATCGTGCACCGAGGACACTTCCGGATTGGTGACGATGACGGCCGCGTCGGCGTGGCACATGGCGCCGTGCCGACACCGTGGCTGTGAGCAAGACCTTGATTTCGGTCAGGCCTGGGTAGTGGACGAGGCGTTGGCCACGGGGTTGGCCTCAGTTGCAAGCGTTCCAACCAGTATTGAACGTCCGGGTGCCGGCACGTGCGAGCGCGCTTCTGCGCAGTCAGGGTCGATTCCTAACATGCCTCCAGCGTGATGAGGAGAGCGCCTATTCAACGTTATCCGCGCGGTTCAGCCGCAATTCCGTGCGGCGGGCAAGGAACGGCCGAAACGCACGGTCTAGTCTAGCTTTCAGCCCTAAGTCGCCTCATTTCAAGCTCTGTGCTGGGCCGCCTAGCAAACCTGAAAGGTGAGCTGGCCCAACTTTGTGCTTCTGGGCTTTGCGAATTTACTTTCCTACTCCACGCTGCCGATCACAATCGCAGCGCTCCAATCATGACCCACGGGGATCATAAATTTGCCCGATCAGACGCGGACCATCCCAATGCCATCAGGGGACATTCCACCGCGCCTGCCACAATCATTCCGGTTTTCGCGGTGCTTACCCAGGCTGGCACTGTGTAATCGTGAGGGCGGTATGCAAGTGTGCAATCTTATACGGGAGTGAGGTAGATGAGCAGCCCGATCAATTTCCAAAGTGACGCAATGGAGTGTCTGCGGATGGCGGAGCAAGCGGAAGGCCAAGAAGAAAGGGCTGTACTCGTAGATTTGGCACGGGCATGGGTCCTGCTGGGCGAGCAGTTGAATCACTGGAACCAAGAGAATAACTCCGATTTGCCGAAGCCAAGCCCTCT